>SL_5KL_010_SEDDRAFT_10000075_pt1 | contig 52509 bp, 43 predicted proteins | sample SodLakKL_010_SED_FD_9118 | JGI IMG/M metagenome (IMG submission 9118)
CCGGCTGGCAAATCCTCAGCTGGCAGACCTGCCATCCGTGGGCCCTATACATGGCGGAGATATGGAATTGATAGCTGCCGCTGAGCCTTGTGTTATATTTCGGGCATCCTCCGCTCCCGAGGCAGATGATTACCAAGAGCGTACGGGCATACCGACCATAAGTCTAGAGATAGGAGACCTTGACGAGAACAGAGAAGGCTTTTACGGCTCGTTGAGGCTCATCGGAGAGGTACTTGGTAATGAAGAACGGGCCGAAGAGATAATCGATCACATTGACTCACTTATCAACGACCTCGATGAACGTACAGAAAATATCCCGGACGACGATAAGCCGTCAGCCTACATAGGTGGTGTACTGGCAAGAGGCACTCATCCCCTTACCAGCACCTACGGCGATTATGCCCCTTTCACCTTCACACACACCATAAACGCGGCTCAGGACGTAGGCAGTGGTCACTATATGGTAGATAAGGAGCAGATAATAGATTGGGATCCGGATATCATATTCGTTGACATGGGCAGCTATACCGCAGGTACAACTTCCTTGGATGATCCCGAATGGCAGGATTTACAGGCCTTCGAAAATGGAGAGTTGTACGGTGTTCTCCCGTACAACTATCATCATATCAACTACGGAACGGTACTAGCTAATTCGTACTATGTAGGCAGCGTTCTCTACCCGGAAGAATTCGTTGATATCGATGTGGAAACTAAAACGGATGAGATATACGATATGCTGGTGGGTTCACCGGCTTACGATCACATGGAAAGTGACCTGGGCGGATTTGGCATGATCAAAACTTGAGACGGATATATATGGGAACCGCATTGAAAGAAAAGCAAGAAAAGGATCTGCAGCACGAAGACCTACTGCATAGATACAGGAATTTTTCGGCGAGAAGGGTGCTCTTTATCATCCTAGGCGTATTGATACTCTTCGTACTGGCAGCTTTCTCTCTTACGCTAGGTCCCGCGGATGTAACCATTGCTGAGGCGGTCAATACTCTTCTTGGTATGCCGCCTTCTGGGACAGTGGATAGGATTATATGGAATATACGTGTTCCACGGGTGTTGACGGCCATCGTCGCAGGTGCCGGTTTGGCAGTTACAGGGGCGGCCATGCAGAGTATATTGAGGAACCCCCTGGGATCGCCCTACACCCTTGGTATATCACAATCAGCGGCCTTCGGTGCCGCCTTTGCGGTCATAATACTCGGTGCCGGGACCACTCAAAGCACGGCCAGTGATGCGGTCATTTTCAATAATCCATATATCATCTCCATCTCTGCTTTCATTTTCTCATTGATAACTACAGGGATAATATTGCTGTTCGTTCGTTACAAGAACGCCTCCCCTGCCACCATGCTGCTGACGGGTGTTGCACTAGGTTCTCTGTTCACCGCTGGCTACACAGCCATGCAGTATTTCGCCAGCGATGTACAACTGGCATCCATCGTTTTCTGGACTTTTGGAGACGTGGCAAGGGCATCCTTATGGCCGGAAGTGGTGATAATGACTTTGGCAGTCTTACTGGCCTTTGCATACTTTTTTTACAAGAGCTGGGATTACGAGGTCATGGATTCCGGCGACGAGTCAGCGAAAAGCCTCGGTGTCGATGTAAATAGATTAAGACTACACGGGATGCTGTTGTCATCTCTGGTGACCGCTTTGATCATATCATTCGTAGGTATAATCGGGTTCGTGGGACTGGTGGTTCCCCACATAGTCCGAAGGATCATAGGTGGTAACGAACGATATCTCATACCGTCTTCCTGCATAGTTGGTGCCATCCTTCTCCTGGCCTCGGACACCGTTGCCAGGACGATAATATCTCCCATCGTACTGCCCGTCGGAATACTCACATCTTTCCTGGGGGCACCTTTGTTCATATTTCTTGTGATCAAGGGGAGGGATTTCTGGTGAAACTCGAGATCGCAGGTATGGACTTCGCTTATGACCGGAAACTTGTTTTGAAGAACGTAAACCTGAAGGTAAAAGAAGGGGAGTTCCTGACGATCATAGGGCCGAATGCGTCGGGAAAAACAACACTTCTGAAGTGCATTAACAATATACTCAAACCAAAAAAAGGTACCATCAAGGTGGATGGAAATGATATAAACCATATCGGCATGGACGGTGTAGCAAGAAAGATAGGATACGTTCCCCAGATGTCAAACAGGGCTTTTCCAACTACGGTGTTCGATACGGTACTCATGGGAAGGAGACCGCATGGAAATTGGAAACCTAGTGATTCGGATTACAGGTTAGTATCCGAATACATGGAGAAGCTGGATCTACAGGATATAGCATTGAGGGAGATAGGAGAGTTGAGCGGTGGTCAGAGGCAGAAAGTGATGATAGCCAGGGCACTTGTTCAGGAACCGGATATACTTTTACTCGATGAACCGACCAGTAGTCTTGATCTAAAACACCAGTTGGAAGTCATGGAGATGGTCGATAAGCAAACGGAAAATGGTCTCACGGTTGTAATGACCATGCACGACCTTAATCTGGCACTACGATTCAGCGAAAAGATCATCATGCTTCGCCAGGGTAAGATATTTGCATACGGTGGAGCGGAGGTCCTAGATCCTGTCAATATAGAAAAGGTCTTCGGTGTCAAGGTGAGTATGGCACATGGTTCCTGCGGACCTGTTATCGTTCCCGAAAGTTGTGTTATATGATCAGTGCAGCGCCGAGCCTCCGTTGACCCCTAGTATATCACCGTTGAGGTAAGAACCCATATCGGAAGCCAGGAAGACCGCTGTGTTGGCGATATCCACCGGTTCTCCTATGCGTTGTACGGGTATCTTTTCTGCTCTTTTCTTTCTTTTCTCTTTCGAGTAACTATCGATTATATCCGTATCTATGGTTCCTGGTGCGATCGCATTTACAGTTATACCTTCGGGACCCAACTCTAAAGCTAAAGCCCTGGTAAATCCAACCAGTGCCGCTTTACTCGTCACATAGGCGGTGCCGTGGGTAGATCCTTTAAAGGCCAACTGAGATGAAAGATTGATGATCCGACCCGAGCCTTTTAGGTACGGGAGGCAGAGTTTACTCAATATGAAAGGTCCTCTGACGTTCACATCCATGGTCCTGTCGTAATCCTCTATATGGGTTTCTTCCAGGTCTTTACGGTGGTAGATACCGGCGTTGTTTACCAATATATCTATGGATCCGAACTCTTCCACAAATCTTTCAACCATATCACGGCAGTCTCTTTCATCGCTGACATCACCTTGCAGTAGGATCCCGTGGGTCTTGCTTGTAACGTATTCAAGTACCTCTTGGGCTTCTTCTTCACTTTTATAATAGTTGATCCCTACCGTCGCGCCTTCCTCGGCAAATCTTTCAGCGATACCTCTGCCTATACCTCTTGAAGCTCCGGTGATAAGAGCTTTTTTCCCTTCTAAGATGGTCATGAACATGTTTAAGGAACTAAGCTTTAAAGGATTTTTGATAGAAGAAAAGTTTATTATCCTACTACCCTTCGACGGACCGAAGATGAACCTGGAAAAACATATCAAAGAGGCTCATAAGAAGGGATCAAGAAGCCACAGAAAGGATCTCGTGGCGTGTTGGAAAGAAAAAGAGCCTCTTGAAAAAGAGAAGGAGCCCGTCGAAGCGTTCTCCGTGATCTTCAGAACTAGAGGATGTTACTGGGCCTACGCATCGGGCTGCTCCATGTGTGGTTATCATACGGATACGAATCCAAATATAGATAAAAAGGACCTTGAAGACCAACTCCAGGAGGCACTATCGGAGTATGACGGTGAAAAAATAGTGAAGATATACACGTCGGGTAGTTTTTTAGACGAAAAAGAACTCGAACAAAGTATGGCGGTAGACATACTCGAAAGCTTTGAAGCTGAAAAGACGGTGATAGAAAGCCGGCCTGGATTCATAGATCTAAAAAAGGTAAAACATTATTCCAAAAAAGTGGACGGATTGGAAGTCGCGATAGGATTGGAATCCGCAGACGATTTTGTTTTGAAGAACTGTATCAACAAGGGTTTTACCTTCGATAACTATGATAAAAAAGTTCGACTGATATCTGAACTAGTTTCCATCCGTACCTACCTTTTACTGAAACCTCCTTTCCTTCTGGAAAGAGAAGCCATAGAGGATGTTAAAAAGTCTGTCGAGAAGATAAAAGATCTTACAGATGTGGTCTCTATCAATCCCGTAAACGTACAGAGCGGAAGTTTGGTAGAAAAATTATGGTGGAGAAAAAACTACAGGCCCCCTTGGCTTTGGTCCATCATCGAAGTACTCAAAGATATGGATGATCCTATAGTTTTCATCTCAAAAGCCGGGATGGGATCGAAAAGGGGTGCGCACAACTGCGGCGAGTGCGACGACCTGATCAAAGATATGATCCACAACTTCAATCTGACCCAGGACCGTTCTTTGCTGAGCTCGGTACCGGACTGTAGATGTAAAAAAAGATGGAGTTTAGAGAACGAAATAGAACCCTCGTTATTTTTCAGAGGTACTCCGAAGTTACTAAGCGACAGATACACTGGATATCTCTGAATGCCGCATCATTATCTTTCTAGCTATGGATAAGTTCCTTCCCTTTTTACCTATGGCTCTAGCCTTATTTTCCGGCGCAACTTCTACGGTGCCGTGTATCACGTCGTTCTTGTCTTCGATATCCACACCTTTCACGTCGTAACTGTAAAATATATTTTTAAGCAGCTCTTTGGGGTCGTCGCTGTACTCTATGATATGAACATTCCTGTTGATGGCGTCGCTGATCTTTGTAACGTTTTTTCCTCTCTTCCCTATGGCCTTTTCTATCTCTCCTTTCCCTACCAAGAATATGACTTTTTCCGGTATATCCATACAATCCACGACTTCCGTATCGGTGATGTCCTCAAAAAAGGAGATATATCTAAGCGTCTTCTCGTTAAAACTTATATCTTCAACGTTCTCAGCCATGATCATTCCGCCTTTATAGAGAGTATATTCGATTCGCCCGGATCCAATACGGATAAAATCGAAGTGGCAAATGGTTTTCCTGCAGCGGAACCCAACGATTTATTATTGCCATTGAACCTATAGATAGGTACTCCTTTGAACTCTTTCTTCCCCCTCAATCGTTCTTCGGGACAGTTAGAAGCTACGATCAGCAATTCACACTTATCTTCGTTCACGTCCTTGATGGCTTCTTCAAGGCCGAAATCAACTTTTCCTGTGTTCACGGCTACTCTGATTTCTCTCTTCACATCCATCTCTGATTCCTCCTTTATTTTGTTTTATTTTATTTTTTTCTATCAACGCACTGCTATTTATGATTTTTTAAATGAACTTCTTTAAATACCCTCAATCATCTTTTTTTGAGGGGTTCGTGTACTTTACTTTGACCGCTCCAGTACCCTGCGTTATCGGCTGACCTACGATGACGTTCTCCGCAACACCGTCTAACTTATCCTCTTCGCCTAATATCGCAGCCCTTAGAAGATGTTGGCTAGTGATCTCGAAAGCGGCCCGTGCAAGTACACTGGTCTTTCTGCCCGATACGCCATGCCTACCTATCGCATTCAGCTCGCCCTCGTTGGTCATCACATCCGCCACCAGCATGATGTGACGTATATCTACTTCAAGACCCTGCTCATCCAGGGTATCCTTTGCTTCCCGGATTATGGATTTTCGAGCAGCCTCTACTCCGAGAACTTGGTAGATCTCAGTTGGACTGTTCGTGATGGTCTTTTCCATATCCACACCATCCATCTTTAACACATCTTCAAGGTTGGAACCTTCTGTGTATATGACGTATTCGTCATTAACTTTCCTTATGACTCCTCTTTCAACACCCTTCAAACCCTTTATCTTGGTCTCCTTTGACTCCTCGACGGTCTCGTAGAGAAGACTGAATTTTCCTTCTTCAACGCTGATCTTGATAGCATCCTTCTCCCGCTCGACCTCTCCTTTTATACCTCTTTTCTTATTCAACTTCTTTGCTATCTCACCTATATCGATATCTTCTTTTTTCATCCTTCCCTTGTCCGGTTTGATGGTGACGCAAGTTTCAGCTATGTCTATCTCGACGTCAGCGATCTCTTTCAATCTGGTAATCTCCAATCTAGATGCTATCTTCTTTGCCTTTTCTTTATCACCTTTGATCTCTTCTTCAAGATGTACCTCCATGGAGGGAGTGCTCGGCACTTTCCTTGCATCCACGATCTCTATCATCCTCGGGAGGCCCTGAGTTACGCCTATCTCAGCCACACCTGCATGGTGAAAAGTTCTCATGGTCATCTGTGTACCCGGCTCCCCTATGGATTGGGCACCAACGATTCCTACGGATTCCTTTGAATCTATCTTTCTGTTGTTTAATCTTTCATTGACCATCTCTAAGAGATCTTCGTATTCATCTTCGGAAATTTCGTGATCGTCTATACCTTCGCTCAACCTTTTTATCACCGAATGTGACATATGGTATCCTTTGCTTTCACTGAGTTCTTTTATTTTCTTCGCGGTACCATCTAGTCCCTCGAACTTATCATCATAGATCTCTTCAAGCTTCTCATCATCGACCTTTTTCTTCTTCTTTTTCTTCTTTTTCTTCTTTTTCTTTTTCTTCTTCCCCACCTTATTTACCACTTCTTTTGCCTCTTCATCTGACAGATATTCAGTTAGATCTTCTTTAGAGGCAGATCGGACATCACCTAAAAGAAGACCTTCTTCGGCCAACTTTTCAGCGATCTCTTCGTCCAGGCCTCTTCTTATCAAGGCGTTTATCGTGTCTTTCTTTGCCATCATTCATCCCCCCTTTTTTTGAAATCACGTATAAGATCGTCCATATCTAGGGCGTCTCCTCTTTTACTCCGCATGGGGTCTATACCATCTTCGCCATACATGAACTGTATGATGGTGTCCGCGGTATTTCTCACGGTCCCGTCGTTGGAGACCATGAGATCCTCCAATGCATTGATCAAACGTCTCTGCATGTATCCTGAACGGCTGGTCCTTACCGCCGTATCCACCAAACCTTCTCTACCACCCATACTGTGGAAGAAATATTCCAAAGGATCTAAGCCTTCCTTGTAGGACGACCTAACAAAACCTTTGGACTTGGCACCCAATTCTTTTCGCTTGAAGTGAGAAAGGGTTCTCTCTTCGTACCCTCGGCTGGGCCTTTCGCCTCTGATGGCCTGTTGACCTACGGCTCCCGCCATCTGGGTGAGGTTCAACATACTGGCTCGAGCACCTGTTTTTGCCATCACCACCGCATTGTTACTCATACCGAGATGCCTACTAGCTATCTGTCCGGCATGGTCTCTTGCTTTACCGAGTTCTTTCATCACTTTAACTTCTAAGGTCTCCCTCTGACCCCGCCCAGGTAATTCTTCCAGCTCTCCTCTTTTATAAGCTTCTACCAGATGTCCAACCTTCTTTTCAGCTTTTCTCAGAACCGATTCTATCTGCTCAGCCGCCTTCTCCGGTATCTCTTCGTCTTCTATGGTGGTGGTGAATCCCCTCAACGTGATCACGCCCAAAGCTATCTTTGTCACCTGATCGATGAATCTTCTAGCTTCATCCGTACCATAATCTCTTGCGATCTTGTCCACTATCTCACCAGAGAATGCACTGACCGCGTTCTCATCTATGGTACCGGCTAAAAGTTTTCCATCTTCTATCACCACGTAAGCATCGTGCTCACATCCCTTTTTTTCGCATTCGTCGCATTTTTCACATATGGACGCTCGGAATTCGATGTTGAAACCTTCCGGCAGAAAGTAACTGAAGACGTCTTTGCCTCTCCATATCCTTTCTCCGTCTTCTTCGACCGCTTGTGGGAACCTACCTGTTTTAAGATTAGAAAATATACTCACTACCTCTTTGCGCGTGAACGATGGGTTATTGTAAGTCAAAAAGAAAAGTCCACTTATGTGATCCTGTATCGCGCCTATTATGGGGCCTCCGAACCTAGGCGATAATATATGTTCCTGAACTATCATCAATACCTTCGCTTCGGCTCTAGCCTCTTCGCTTTGAAGAACGTGCAGATTCATCTCGTCTCCGTCGAAATCCGCGTTGTATGGAGGACAAACGGCTAAATTCAACCTGAATGTCTTACCCGGAACTATCTTGACTTCGTGAGCCATCATCGACATACGATGAAGGGAAGGTTGTCTGTTAAAAAGCACTATGTCTCCATTTTGAAGTCCTCTTTCGATGGTGAATCCGGGTTCTATCTTTTCAGCCACGGTTTCAGAGTTCGTTTCAGTCACTTTGATCCTTCGTCCGTCCGGCCTGATCATGTACGTGGCTCCGGCCATATATTTACCGTCCTTGGTGGGTGAAGGTCCATTTTCTACTAACTCCTTCGAGCGCTCTATGTTTGCAGGCGTGACTTTTAAGGGGACCGTTAATTCTCGTGCAGCCTTTATCGGCACTCCGACTTCATTTATGGAAAGCCATGGGTCCGGTGAGATCACGGTTCTAGATGAAAAGTTAACACGTTTACCGCTGAGGTTCTGCCTGAAACGACCCTCTTTTCCCTTCAACCTTTGTATCAACGTCTTTAAAGTCCTGCCGCTCCTGTGCCTCGCCGGGGGGATACCCGAGGTCTGATTATCGAAATAAGTGGTAACGTGATACTGTAAAAGGTCCCAAAGATCCTCGACGATCAGCTGAGGAGACCCTACGTCCCTATTTTCTCTTAACCTCTGGTTTATACGTAATATGTCAACGAGTTTGTGGGTCAGATCGTCTTCCGATCGGTCACCTGACTCAAGAGTTATGGATGGTCTAACCGTAACGGGAGGGACCAAAAGGACCTTCAATACCATATATTCGGGTCGAGTTACTTCGGGATTTATACCTAAGGCCCATAGATCGTCATCGGGGATCCTTTCTAATCGAGCTCTTACCTCTTTTGGCGTCAACTTTGTTTTTTCTTCTCTGAACGTACTAGGTTTGTCCAGGACTATCTTCCGCTGTTCAGATCTACAATGAGGGCATCTTTCATTCTTTCGAGCTTCCTTTGAGATGTCCTTGGCAAAATATCTTATGTCGATAGGACCCGCACCCATCCGCCTCATCTCGCTCATCCTTTCGAGATACTCTTTTATCTGTTCTTCTTCCAAAAGTAATCGACCGCATTCGCTACACGTAGAACGAAGTAATTTTTTTATCTCTTTCACATAGCCTATATGTATAACGGGCATAGCCAACTCTATGTGACCGAAATGACCTGAACATTCATCCACCCTTCCGCCGCAGGCTTTACACCTCAAACCGGGCTCTATGACACCAAGATGGGTATCCATCAATCCCATCTCCACCGGAAAACCATCGTCGTCGTAGGTGTCCGGTGTTATTATTTTAGTGGCTGAAAGATCTCTCTTTTCTTCCGGTGACATATAGGCAAATTGAATGCTTCCTATCCTCTTCGAAGTATTTCTTATTCGCTTCATCTTCGATCCTCCACTCTGAGTCGCATGGTCACTCCAAGTGATCTCAACTCATCCATCAACAATTTAAAGGCAAAACTAGTTTGGATCTGGTGAACATCCGACTTTTCACCACAGACGGGACAGCGAAGCTCACCGTTGCTGTCGAGTATGGCGATGTGACCGCAGTCTGGATTTCCACATACATATTCTGTGGTACCGTCGGATTGATCTAATAACCTATCTTTTATGACCATGGCGGCACCATGGCCTATCAAACAATCTCTTTCCATCTCCCCAAATCGAAGTCCACCTTTACGGGAACGACCTTCGGTGGGCTGCCTTGTCAGTATCTGAACAGGCCCTCTCGATCTCATATGAAGTTTACCTGAGACCATGTGATGCAGTTTTTGATAATATATCACTCCAACGTATATCTCCGACTCGAGCATCTTACCTGTCTTACCGTCGTAAAGGATCTCCGTACCGTTAGATTTGAATCCTGCATCTTTCAAAGCTTCCTTGATGAACTCCTCTCCCTCTCCACTGAAGGGAGTACCGTTTACGAATCTTCCTTCCAATGATCCGGCCTTGCTTCCGATCAACTCCAACATATGGGCCACGGTCATCCTGGATGGCAAAGCATGTGGATTCACGATCAGATCTGGAACAAGACCCTCTTCTGTGAAAGGGAGATCCTCTGGTTCTACCATCTTTCCTATAACGCCCTTCTGGCCGTGTCTAGATGAGAATTTATCCCCCAACTCCGGGATCCTCTGGTCTCTTACCTTCGTCTTGACCAAGCGGCTCCCGTCCTCAGATTCGGTCAGCATCACGGAATCGACCCAGCCTTTTTCACGTGCCCTCATGGTCTCGGAAGTCTCTCTTCTTTTCTGAGGAGCCATCAGATCCGTGTCCTCTTCCAAAAACCTGGGTGGAGATGTCTTGCCCACTATCACGTCGCCTCCGTCCACTTCGGTCTCCGGGTTTATGAGTCCGTCTTCGTCAAGCTTTCTATACTGTTGATCACTCCTTGCACCTCTTACATCCGGATCGGGTATCTCGAATCTATCTTCCTGTCCGCCGGGGTATCTCCTTTCTTCGGTAGTGTATGTTCTGAAAAAAGTAGAACGTCCAAGTGCTCTCTCTACCGAGGCCCTGCTCATGATTATAGCATCTTCCATGTTATAACCATGGTAAGACATGACCGCTACGACGAAGTTCTGACCCGCAGGTCTTCTATTGTAATTTACCATATCCATGGTCTTGGTTTGTATGAGAGATTTTTGAGGATAATGAAGTAAGTGTTCCCGAGTATCCGGCCTGAATCTGTAGTTGGCCGCGTTCAAACCCAAGGCCTGTTTCATCATATTAGAACCCATGGAACATCGTGGGGCCGCGTTGTGCTCCGCATAAGGAACAAGACCCGCGGATGCGCCCAACATCAAGAGAGGGGCGATCTCCATATGGGTGTGGTCTTCGGTTATATTTTTGTTTCTCTTCATGACTTCTTCACACTTGCCACATTCTAACTCTACTTTATCCGTTTCTTCACCAACATTCAACCATCTTAGCTCTTCTTCGGAGATAGGAACCTCACAGTTGTCACATCGCTCAGGCATATCGAAGGGATAAAGAGCGACGTACACGTCTTCCTCTTCCTCCGCGTCTATCCACTCGACGTATCCCTCTTCAAATAACGATTCGACACTCCTCTTTTTTTCCTGAAGTTCTTCTATGACTTCTCTAGTGATCTTAAGTTTTCCATCTTCAACTACCAGCAGAGGTCTACGAACCCTACCTTCGTCGGAGTTGATGACGACCTCGTTGGTTTTGATATCGAACCTGACGTTGACTTGTCGTGATATATCCCCCTCTCTTCTTTCACTTCTTACTTTATTTACAAAATCTTCTGGGTTTTCGATGGTTCCTATAAGGTCGCCGTTGAGATATACTTTTGTCGGAGCTTCACTCTCCGACTCTATCGGTTCCAATCCAAAATCGAAGAGTTGTTCCTCTACTTTGCTCGCATCATCTCCCTTGGAAACGTTTATGATCATGGCCGAGGTCTTGACTAGACCGCAGTTCTGTCCCTCGGGAGTCTCGCTCGGGCATAGTCTTCCCCAGTGAGTAGGATGAAGCTCCCTTGCCTCGAAATGAGGTTGACTGCGAGAAAGAGGCGATTTTACCCTCCTCAGATGGCTTATAGACGCCATGTTAGACGTTCTATCTAAAAGTTGAGATATGCCTGTTCGACCTCCTACCCAATTTCCCGTGGCCATGGCGTGCTGAAGTTTATTGGTCAAAAGGTCCGGTCTGATGGAGGAGTGGATCCTCATGTCGCCCTTCTTTCTGTAATTCCTCTCAAGTTGATATTTGAGATCTTTGAGGAGATTGACTATGGCCACTCTGAATAGGTCCGAGATCAGGTCACCAGCAAGTTTGAGTCTTTTGTTGGCATAATGATCTTTATCGTCGGGCTCCCTTTCGTCCATGGATAATTCCAATATATCTTTAGCCATACGTCCTAGGAAATGAGCCTTTTTTATCCGGTCTTCCTCTTTGTCTCCCAGGTGAGGCAGCAGTGATCTATCCAAGATGGATTCGATCTTTCTCCTTCTGTATTCCTCGGCCTGCCCCGTGGCGAACTTTCTTTCAAGATAAACCATGGCATCATCTTTATCGTATACTCCGTCCGGAGAGTACTCTTCTTCTTCTTGGCACTTCTCTATATTCGCATAGACGATACTGTTCATCTCGGATTTGGTCGCTATAGCGTTTTTTATCTTTTCATCGTTATCCATACCCAGCGCTTTCATCAGAATTATCAGAGGTATGTTTCCTCTAGCCGAAGGTACCGATACAGCTAATAACCCGTCCTTCTTCTTCTCGACTAAAGTCATGGCTCTGAAACCGTGTTTCTGGGAAAATATCTTTGCGACCTCCAGTTCTCTACCGTATTTTTCATTTATCTCGCACATCACCCTATTGGATGCCAGGTCTTCTACCGCCATGAGGTTTCTTTCCGTGCCCCTGATTATAAAATACCCTTTAGGATCAACGGGGTCTTCTCCGAGTTCCGCAAGTTTGTCCTCGTAAGTCATATCAAGGTAATCCGCACTATCTATATCTGCGTTCTTCACTTCTTCCATGGTACTATCTATGTTATCTTTGTGGAGGTTACAGATCTTAGAGCCGATCATCACCGGTATCTTTCCTACGGTTATCCATCCCGTTTCTTCTTCGTATTCACCCGTGTCCATCTCTTCTATCCGGGTGAACCTCATCTGTAACTCTGCGTCGTATTGAAGATCTCTCAACCTTGCCTCGTGGGGAGTTAACTTGTGCTCGGAGCCGCTAGCTTCCTTGACGGACGGCTTTTTCAGCCGTAAGGTAGGCTCAGCGTCTTCCTTTATCTCTCCGTCTTCGTCCCTCTCTCTGCCTACCATTATCTGTATATCCTTTCCTTGAACCTTCTCAGGGTTGAGTTTTATCTTGCCCCAGCCTTCTTCTTCGAATCCGATCCTGATGTTATCAACGATCTTTTGAGCCCTACACTCAGGATTATCCTGAGCAGGTACAAAATCGTTGTACGATTCCATGTGATGGCCCACCACATTCGATTTTTTGAAGAAGGCGTCTACTAATTCTCTCATATCAGATCACCATCATATTTAATACAGCTAAATTTTGATTCATTCTCTTTTGACCACTAAACGATAGGCCTTGGCTACCCCTGCCGTCCTGCTCTTTCTTTTGATCTCTACGATCCTACCCACGTTGATATCCCCATGCACCTTCACCAACTGTTGGATCGCCGGATCCGATATCAATATCTTTGGAAGGTTTTCTCTATCCACACCCAGTCCATCCAAAACTTCTTTCTCTTCTTCGGTAGGCAACAGTCGGTGTTCAGGGACGAGACCGTGCTTCAATATGTTTAGTTCTTTATCCTTAGCCATTTTTATTCCCCACGGTTTTCACATCTTCCTTAATACATTCATGATTTGAATACTACTTTATTAACTTTCAGGAGGAAAGTTCTTGACGGGCCTGTGGGGATTTTCGATGACCGCCTTTGGGCGATCCATTTTCGAACCCCAGGCCACCTGGTTAAAAGCCAGATGCTCTCTCCAGGGAAAGAGTATTAACCCGTTTCCTGCCTGGCTAAGCTACAGGCCCATCAGTAGTTTACTCCAAACAGTAGGTACCGTGTTAATATCAGCACCTATTTAAATCTGTTCATCCCGAGCCACCCGAACAAAAAATAGTTATAGGTTAAATTTCATCACCGACTCGACCATGAATGTTCTCATAACTAGAAAAATTCCCTCCATAGGGATAAAAAAAGTAGAAAAAAGATACGACGTAGAGATAAACCAAAGAGCTAGAAATCTGCGTAAAGATGAACTTATAGAGAAGGTGAAGGAAAAAGACGGATTGCTATGCCTACTGACGGATACCATAGACCAAGAGGTGATAGATGCTGGAGAAGATTTGAAAGTGATCTCAAATTTTGCCGTTGGCTACGATAACATAGATGTAGATGCGGCTACAAGAGCCGGGATAGCAGTAACGAACACGCCTGGTGTCCTGACCGAGGCGACGGCCGAGATCACCTTCGCTCTTATACTAGCTGTAGCTCGGAACATAGTTGAAGGTGATCGGTTCGTTAGAGAGGACAGGTTCGACGGTTGGGATCCGACCCTTATGCTGGGACATGAACTTCATGGAAAAACTTTAGGCATAATCGGCATGGGCAATATAGGCTGTAAGGTGGCCGAGATCAGTCAGGGTTTTGATATGAACGTCCTTTACTTCGATAAGATCCCAAAGAAAGAGCTCGAGGAGAAAATAGGAGCAAAGAGTGTAAACCTCGATACCCTTTTGTCCGAATCGGATTTCGTCTCACTACATGTTCCTTTGATACCTGAAACGGAAAAGATGATAGGTAAAGAGGAACTGGAAAAGATGAAAGATAATGCGTATCTCATAAACGCCGCAAGAGGAGAGGTCGTGGATGAGAAGGCATTGGTCAAAATTTTGAAAGAAGAAAAGATAGCCGGAGCGGGGATAGACGTTTACGCCAACGAGCCTCACGGGGCAAATCCAGACTACTACGAGTTGGATAATGTGGTTCTCGCGCCCCATCTCGGAAGCGCTACTCACAGAGCCCGCGGAGGCATGTCTATGAAGGCTGCAGAAAACTTGATAGACGTTCTAGAGGGTAAAGAACCCGAGCACATGGTCAATCCTGAAGTTTTGGCAAGTAGATAAGTGTTGTAAGATGTGACATATATGATCTCTAAACGAGTAAAAAATATAGAGTTGAGCGGGATAAGAAAGCTCTTCGAGATGGCGGACGAAAGAACTATCAACTTGGGTATAGGCCAACCGGACTTCCAGCCTCCAGAAGGCGCTATAGAAGCGTATCATGAGGCTTTGCGTGACGGAAAAAACGGCTACGGCTCTACCTATGGGATCCAAGAACTGAGAACGGAGATAGCAGACGAGTATTCTAAATACAGACCAGGGATAAGCAAGGATAACGTATTGATCAACGTGGGGGCTACACAATCATTCAAGATCGTCATGGGCTCTTTTCTGGAGGAAGGGGAAGAAGTCCTCTATCCCGAACCCGGCTTCGTACTTTACAATTCTCAGATCAAACTAGGCGGAGGTGAACCCGTACCATATCCAATAAAACAAGAGCACGATTTCATCCCGCAATTGGAAGATCTAGAAGAGAGAAGAACTTCTAAAACCAAGGCGATTATAATCAATTCACCTTCTAACCCCACGGGAGGAATCATACCGAAAAAAGATGTGAAAAATATATCCGCATGGGCCGAAGAACACGATATGATGATCTTTTCCGACGAAGTTTATGAAAAGATGGTGTACGAAAGAGAACACGTTTCCTTCTTGGAGGAGTACGAAAACGTTGTTATGACCAACTCGTTTTCCAAGACCTTTGCCATGACAGGATGGAGGGTCGGTTTCATCATCACCCAAAAAAATTGGATCGAAGAATTGGGTAAGGTAAATTACTATACCATCGCCTGTCCACCGACTCCAACTCAATATGCCGTACTCCACGCGTTGAAAAAGGAGACAGACTTTTTGAACGATATGGTCGACACGTTCCAGAAAAGAAGGGACGTCATAGTTGAACGATTGAATGAGATACCGGGATTTGATTGCTTGAAACCAGAAGGAGCTTTTTACGTGTTCCCGTCATTCGACTTCGATATGAGTGCGGAAGAACTCACAATGAAGTTGTTGGAACATAACGTTCTTGCCACCCCTGGCACCGCCTTCGGTCCGTCGGGTGAAGGCCATATCCGGTTCTCCTATGCGAATTCCACCGAGAATATAAACAAGGCCATGGACATCGTAGAAAATCTTGTAAATGATTTGAGATAGATATATTACAAACCTCACGATAATAGAAACTACTTAGATCATCGTGATGAACTCATATGGACGCAGAAGCTGAAGAAGACTTAAAGATATTGTTCATTACTGAATCCTTCCCTCCGGACAGCCATGGAGGTGGTGAAATATCCTGTGCGCTGTTGGCTGAAGGTCTGGCAGAGAAGGGACTCCACATATCGGTCCTTACATCTAGGGTTAAAGGGTTAAAAAAAGAAGAAGAAAAAAACGGCGTGAAGATCTTAAGAAGATTGAAAACAGGAGAAGGACGCGACACACTAAAAGAAAATCTAAAAAGAAAGATGTTTTTTAAAAAAAGTGTGAAAAAGGAAGTTTCAAAACTATCCCAAGATCATGATATCATCCATTTTTTCAACATAACCAGCATAACGGACCTTCCCTTAGAAAAGACGACCTTCGCCACCATAAATTCCTACATCAATTTCTGCCCCAAGGGTAACTTGTTTTACAAAGAAAAAATGGTCTGTGAAGGATGTGATCTTACAAAGTTCATCGGTTGTTTAACAAACTCTGAATACGTTGGAAATCACAAGATGAGTAATATGTTAAGATACAATCCATTCTTCTGGATCGCTTTATATATAGATTACAAAAAGAGGAAAAAGTGTTTGGATCACGTAGATCATTTTTTCAGCCTCAGCGATTTCATTTCAAAACTTTTGGTCGAAGCGGGAGTGAGTGAGAAAAATATAGTAAAAGTACCCAACGTTCCCAAGATAGAAGTACACAGGGAAAAAAAGAAATTCGATATACCTAAAGGAGAACCTTTGGTGACTTATATCGGAGCGCTGACTAAGATAAAAGGCGTGGACCTGCTGATAAAAGCTTTCAACGAGTTAGACACAGACGCGAAACTCATGATAGTCGGAGACGGCCCAGAAAGGAAAAATCTAGAGAGGATGTCCGCAAAAAATGAGAACATAACGCTATCAGGAAAAATAGATCACAAATACATATCATCTATATACAAAAGGTCGGACGTGGTGGTGGTTCCTTCGGTCTGGCCCGAACCTCTTTCAAGAGTGCTGTTAGAATCTGCTTATTTCGGAGTGCCCATCATAGCCACGGATGTAGGCGGAAGCCCGGAAGTGGTGAAACACGGGTTCAATGGACTTCTAGTTGAACCCAACTCTCGTGACTTGAAGGAAAAATTGGAATCGTTGATAGAAAACGACGAAAGAAGAGACGTTTTCGCCCACAACATGAAAAAGTACTTCAAAAATAACCTCTCGAAAGAAAACGTACTGAAAAAGGTGATCCGTTCTTACTACCGGGCGAGTAAAAAAACTACTTGAGGAATCACTTATATGCGATCTTTTCGAAAAAGTTCAGGGTCTCACTAGCCACTTCGTCCCAACTTTTCAACGCATAGACGTCCGGCTTTTCTTCCAAGGCCGAACGGTAAGCTTCCACGACTTTATCTGGAAAGTTTTGAAGCTCTGATATATGTATGCCGCCGGTCCTCTTCTTCAGTTCTTCATATCCCCCGGTCCCTGTGCTGACCACCACGTGAGTCCCCAGTGCCAAGGCCTCCATGGGTGCCTTGGGATAGGGATCATAGACTGCCGGGTGGATGAGCAATCTCGATCCTTCATAAAATCTACATAATTCTTTTCTATCCACACGGCCATGAGCTCTAAAATATTTAGATAGACCTTTGGATCCCAGTTTCCGTTTTACTTCGTGATACAGATCCCCATCACTTATCTTCCCAACGTGGATCAACTTTACATCGTTTCTTTCTTCGCTCATCTTTTCTAGTATGCTAGGTATAAGATGACAGCCTTTTCTCCTTACAAAAGATCCGACCATCAACAAATTTTTTTTGTCTTCAAAACTTTTGTCCGTGGTCATCCTCCCTCTAAATAGGTCCGAGATCGCATTCTCGTGAACTACGCTTTGGACACCATAAAAATTTTTTACATCTCGTTTCACCATCTCACTCACTGCTATGACTTCGTCGGCCTTTTTAAGAACCCTTTTTTCAAGCCATCTTTCAAGTTCGTAGTAGACTCTCCTGGTCGGTTTCTTGTGTAGATGCATCCAACTCGCCCGGAAGCCGTGGAGTTTAACAACGAAAGGGATCTCATCTTTACTAACAAAAGCGCCGTCCGTGGAGTGGCTCAGGACGATATCGATCTTTTTATCTTGTTTTAATTTTTTAGCTCTTTCGTTAGCCTTGGATATGAAGTAAAATTTGTTAAGAGCGTCTACCTGGAATACCGGTTCTATAAGATGTACCGTGATGTTATCTTCTTGACGTGAAGCGCCTTTTCCAAGTGTGATCACATCTATCTTCACTCCTTTGTCACCAAGCGCCTGGAATAAACTTTGTATGTGCTTCGCCCTTCCGCCTTGGTGATATGGAGGATATTGATGTGTGATGGATAGTATGTTCATTCAGATACGCCTCGGTCATTTCGGTTCGTTAACGTTTTCTTTATCACTTTTGCAGCTTTTTCTTCCATCTGACGTATATCTCCTTGGGAATCGATCTCGACGACTTTTACGCCCTCGGACTCCAACTCCTTAGATATGATCTCAAAAAATCTATCATAACGTCGGATACGATCTATCATGCTTTTTCTATCCAACTTGTTATACTCGGAGTGATATCCTCCTCTTTTTTTTCTGAGTCTCGATTCACAAACTTCCGGGTCGGACTTCATTATAATAAGCAGATCGGGAAGAGGAATACTCTTAGAATAGTCCTTGACGTCATCCTCCGAGATAGGTTTACTGGGTTTCGGGGGAGAAAAGATAGACCCTCCTTTTTGAACAAATCCCTCGTCCACCAGTAATGGACCTTTTTTCTTCCAAAACTCCTCTATCACCATGTACTTATCTATGGTGGGAAGCATCATATTGAGAGCGCTGACTTGACGCTCCCTATCATCGGTATATCTCTTGGCAAACGTTTCGAACACGGACAGACCGTTGGGATATTTACTACAATAGCGTATGATCATCCGACCGTTCAACCCTGTGATCCTAGACAGAACGTATCTTCTAAATGTCAAGGGTGTCAACTTTACCAATAGAGAAGAAAGTTTGTGGGAAAAAATAGGGTACTCCATGGTGAGAGCTTTGATGATGGAATACTTGTAGGCCTCATCAAGGTCCATATAGTCGTCTGACCTCGAGAGAGTAGAGATCAACGCGGTTTTTCCTGTTCCTGGGGAACCTGCGAACTCGATAAGTCTCAATTATATCGCTTATTAATATTCCACATTATATAAAGGATTTTGGGAGAGCTTTGAATTTTTCAGGCTCGAACGACTGTAAAACTTAAGTTATAAGTACTTCCGCCTAGTTGTTAGGATGCGTCACCTTAAAAAGACGGTGTCTACCATGAGTCAGGATACAATCACCATCGTATCGGGCTTACCCCGTTCCGGCACTTCCATGATGATGGAGATGCTAGAAAAAGGGGGTATAACTCCATTGACAGACAAGGTAAGAAGGCCCGACGAGGACAATCCAAAAGGTTACTACGAGTACGAGAGAGTTAAAGCTCTACCCGAAGACACGGGATGGCTGGAAGAAGCAAAAGGAAGATCCGTGAAGGTGCTGGGGGAACAGATAAAACACGTACCCGAAGGTTACGATTATAAAGTGGTTTTCATGGAGAGAGATCTAGACGAGATGATCGAATCTCAGACCAAGATGTTGAAACGTAAAGGTAAAGATCCCGACGACATATCAAAAGAAGAGCTGAAAAAGACCTTCAAAGATTACAGAAAGATACTGAAACAACAGATAGCTTCTCATCCAGGTATGGACGTTATATACGTGAGTTACAATGATATGATCAGTAATCCTGAGTTAGTGATCGAAAGCGTATCCGCATTTTTTGATAGAAAGTTAAACACCACGGAGATGCTGTCCGTGGTGGATGAAGACCTTTATCGAAATAGACTTGGATCGGAAGATTGAAAAAATGTTTTTGATCTAAAGATATCCGTTTTCATCCAAGTGATCTATCACTTTTTGGACGCTTTCATCTACTTCTTCTTTATGCGTCTCCAATACTATATCAGGATCTTCAGGTTCTTCGTAAGGGTCGGAGATACCCGTGAAGTTGTCTATCTCGCCGTTTCTAGCCTTTTCGTACAATCCTTTGGTGTCTCTTTCTTCACAGACTTCGACAGGACACTTTACGAAAACTTCTATGAACTCGGTGACCATGTCCCTGGTCTTTTGCCTTCTCTCTTTATAAGGTGATATGAATGAAGCCAAAACGGAAACACCGTTCCTTGAAAGAAGCTTAGCAACAAAACTGACCCGCATTATGTTGGTGTCCCTGTCTTCCTTGGTGAAACCGAGGTCGGCGGTCAGATGCTGTCTGACTATGTCGCCGTCAAGTCTCTCAACCAGGTGATCGTACTCCTCTTCTAACCTTAAACCTACCCTGTCAGCCACTGCTGATTTTCCAGAACCCGAAAGTCCTGTAAACCATAGGGTAAAACCTTCTTTTACGTTCTGCTTTTCCCACTTATCTTCATGAACCATCACGTTTTCGTTTTTTTTAGACATGATACACCACCTACAAAATTTTGAAAATATCTTGAAGGACCTCTTCCTTATCCTCCTCAGGTATCACCATACCGACCACGTCGCTCTTGCCGCCGGCGGAATAACCTCTTTTCTTCATATCCTCTATTATCGCTTTCGAGTTATCTAACGGTCCTCTTATATATATCTGGCAGTTCTCGGGTTGAAACCCGCTGTTTGAAACCACGACTTTCTTGTCCTCTCTAGACCAAGCGATCCTTCGTGTAACGGTAGAGATTATATTGTAAGGAGAGGACATCTCTCTATGGAGGATATCCTCATCTATCTCATCTAAAGGTCCATCAACTTCTTCACTTATGGCTTTTTTTAAGTCCTGTTCGTTCTTCTTCAGATCCTCTATACCCAATATATCTATAGGTTCTTCGATATCTTTAAGATGGAAAGGCATTTCGGTGATCCTATCCCTGTCACCAGTCTTATAGAGCGTGTCTATCCTTTCCGCACATTTGAGGACTTGATCAAATTCACTTCCCAACTCTGATAAAACTTCCCCCACCGTTTTCATGGCGGCCTCGTTTTCTTTCAGTTTTTCCTCCCTATCGCCGAAGGCTCCAAGCAGTGTGAGAAGATCCGGCCTTCTATGGAAATGATCGGTGATCACCCAGGTGGCGCTGGGGTACTCGGACGGAGATGCCCCCTCTATGATAGGATTCACGTGGAGCTCTACGTCGTGCTTCTTCTGGATATGGTGATCGAATATCCTGACCTTGCCGAACTTTTTTAGAAAGTCGATGGAATCTTTTGGAAGCGCCATATCCACTATGATGATCTCACTGGGATCTATGGTTTTGATCCTTTTTCTGTCCTTCTCGTCTATCATATAATTGCCTATGGCCGGTGTGAAGGTCTTGATGTTTTCTGATCGAAGCTCTCGCAGGACCAGTGCGGCGGAAGCTATCCCATCGGTATCCCAATGATGGAAAAGAAGTATTCTTTGGTCTTCGGATATCTTCATTTTTGATCTCCTACGAACTTATCTTCGTATCTTAATACGGTCTTTGCCACTTCCGGTCTCATCATGTGCTCAGGAGGTGTCTTACCCTCTTTGAACATGTTCCTCATCTTGGTGCCGCTGAAGTTTTCCCTGTTCTTATCGTCATGGGGACAGATGTGCCCGTCCACCGCACCACCGCACTTTTCACAGTAGGTGAAAGATTTGAAGAAAACCGGAGTTATATCGAGGTCGGGGAACTCGTCAAATATGTCTTGCGCATCGTAGGGTCCGTAATAGTCGCCTACTCCAGCATGATCTCTTCCAACTATGAAGTGAGTGCATCCAAAGTTTTTTCTCATGATCGCGTGGAAGACCGCTTCTTTCGGGCCCGCGTACCTCATCTCCGCTTCTAGTATGCTCATGACCGCTCTGCCTTTCAAGTAGTATTTATCCATGAGTGTGTCGTAAGCGGCTAAGATCACCTCGTCTCTGTAATCCCCGGCTTTTTTCTTACCTATTATCGGATTGATGAAGATACCGTCCACGAAGCTCAAGGCGGTTTTTTGAACGTATTCGTGTCCCATGTGAGGTACGTTTCTTGTTTGAAATCCAACTATGGTCCTCCATCCTTTTTCCCTAAAAAGTATCCTCGTCTCCTTCGGCGTCAGATGGAACTTTTCGAAATCTGTACTGTTTTTCTTGAACTGCAGGATGTCGCCTCCTACCAGGTGATCCTTCATGTTCATGACCCTTTTCACACCGGGATGATCTTGATCTTCAGTACCATATATCTTTCTTGCCATCCTCTTCTTGTCGAATCCATAGAGCTCTTCCACTTCCAGTGTTGCAAAGGGTTCTTCTTCTTCCGTCAGCAAAGAGATCTCTTCTCCTATGGACAGCTCTTTTCTCTGCTCTTCAGTGACGTCTAGTATTATGGGTAGAGTCCACGGAGTGTCGTCGCTTAGCCTGGACTCTTCAAGAACCCAATCAAAATCGTTCCCGCAAAGGAAACCGGTTAGAGGACTGTAGACACCGTTAGCTAAGTTCTGCACGTCTTTTCGAAGACCGCTGGTCAATCTTATACTCTTCATCTCTCGAGTTTCCTCTTTGAGACGTGCGCTCTTCCTTTCCGAAGCAGTATGATCTACCAGGGTCCCGCCGTGAGGTGTAGACATGATCAAGACCTCCAAGGGTTCAATCGAGGTAACCCAAGGCCCTCAGCCTTTCCTTCACTTTCTCCTCGTCTTCTTTGGAGAATTCTTCCGCCTTCTCTTCCTCTTCCATGCTGGATATCACTTGTCTAAGAACGTAAGTCACATAACTGGACATAGAATTGAAGCCGGTTCCTTCCATCCTTTTCTTTATCTTCTTTGCCAATGGTTTCGGTATCGAAACCGTGGTGTAGTTTTTTTCTGTCATTATATGTCACCATATTTAATTACATTTAATTAAAAGAGCGTTAGGATGATCTAATATTTAAATGTTGGTGAGTGGGCCGAAGATAAGATATATATCCCAAAAAGAGATATCCGTGGTGGTGGATCGAGATCACTGATAAGGAGCAAAGTATAGATAATTCTCAAAAATCCTCAGAGGCCAGCGGAGAAGACGAAGTTGTAAGGTCGTTAGCAAAGATCGGAAGGGGCGCTGGAATACTGTTCATAGGTACCGTCTTAGGGATGTTTTTCAATTTTTTATCCAGAGTGTTGATTGCTAGATTTTACACTCCGGCCGATTACGGTTTATTCAACCTGTATTTTACCATATTGAGCATCTTTGCCGCTGTTGGCGTTATCGGTCTGAGGAACGGTATACAAAGAAATATCTCTTACTATCTTGGTAAAGACGAAAAAGATAAAGTGCCAGCGATCATCGGGTGGGGCTTGACCATCGCACTAGCCGGCGGCATAATATTCGGTCTCCTCTTGTTTGTATTTGCAAACCCCATCGCCTCGCTATTTTCGGAAGACCCTGTTTTAGGAGACTATTATAGGCTTGCCGCCATCGCCGTACCATTTTACATATTTACCATCGCCTTGATATCTGTCTTCAGGGGGTTCCAAAGAACAAAAGAAAAGATCTTGTTCTACGACGTTGGGAGAAATACGTTGATGCTAGCTTTTATCTTCACCATTGGATTTCTAACCTTACCGTTCAGAAATGTGATATTGAGTGTTACCATCTCGGTGATATTGATATCTATCGCTTTTTTCATCTATTATCTAAAAAATAGGAAGAAAACTTTAGGTATAAAAAGAGCTTTCAGGTGGGATGTCTCAGTGAGAAAAAAACTGTTGTTATTTTCCTTACCACTTTTACTGGTAGACATAACCGGCAGGGTAACGGGTTGGACTGATACCATGATGATAGGTTTTTTCATGACTGAAGACTACGTAGGTTATTATCAGGCCGCTAAACCTATGACACATTTTATTAAAACAGCTCTTTCCGTCACCATCTTTATTTACTCACCACTTGCCGCTTATTTCTACGCCCAGAAAAAAGTTAGAGAAAACAAAGCCATATTCACCGTTCTCACCAAATGGATATGTTTCGCTTCTCTTCCCATCGCTTTGACTTTTATATTGTATCCGTCTTGGATACTCGATTTTTTCTTCGGGACCGACTACGTCGCAGCGGTGATCCCGCTTCAGATCCTAGCCATCATCTATTTCATCAAAGTATTGATGGGACCTAACGGAGCTACTCTGACCGCATATGGAAAAACAAAATTTTTGATGTACGTTACCGTAGCTTTAGCCGTTTTGAACATAATATTGAACGGTATACTGATTCCATACTTTGGGATAATAGGGGCCGCGGCCGCGACCGGGCTATCAAAACTAAGTTTGGACGTGATCAGGGTTAAAAAGCTGAAAGACATATCAGGAATCCATTCCATAAGACCCGAGATAATAACGCCTACTGCCCTTTCAGCTCTCCTGAGTACGATCATCGTAGCTTTACTGAGGTATGTATTCCCTGTATCAATATTTCTTATAATGGTCAGCGCAGTCCTCTTTTATGTGATTTTTTTATTAACCATGATATTCACGAAAAGCTTGTCACAGGATGATATCAAACTCATACTATTGATCGAAAAGAGATTAGGCCTAGATCTAACCAGAGTCAAAGATTTTCTAAGCAAATTTACTTAGAGAACAGGTATGATCTCATCTAGATACGAATACATCTCTCTTTTGGAGTGCTCTAAAGACTTACTGTTATCAACTCTATAAGAAGGGACACCTTTTTTCTTTAATCCTGTATGAAACAAGCGATGATCTTGGATCCATCTTTCGATCATTTTCATTTTCTTTTTAGGAGTTTTTTCCCTGAGCTGAGTCACCATATGCCCACGTTTTTTTTGTCTTTCATAACAAACTTCAGGGCTTGCCTCGATAAAAAAGGCGTGATCTATTTTACTTGAAAGGAGGTCCGTGAATCTATCCATCTCTGCCTTCGGTTCAGTATTATGGATGATGACCGATCCTAAACCTCTTTCGATGATGATGGTTTCACCATCTAAATACTCCAACGCATTTTGGTAGTTGACGATCCCTTTACGGATATTGTCAAGTGATTTTTCGGATCGACTTTTTAGTAGGTGGTGGGCCATGAGTCTTTCAACGACCTTAAAAAGATCAGGATCGCGATGTTTGAATCTGTTCATCATCTCTTTCTTATAATTGATTCCGCTACTGGACAGATCGATGAAATTTTCGTTTGCTTTTAAAATCAACTCTTCTGGCAATGACTCCGATAACTTCAACACAGACTCTACTATCTTTGATCCCTCATCTTCTTCAACCCATCTTTTAAAACTTAGATATTTGACTTTTTCCTGGGTTATGGTTTTAACGCCGTTCTTTTCTAGATAGGCTATCGCCATCTTAGTTAGAGTCGATTTACCTGCACCAGGTGGGCCATGAAATTCGATCCTGTTCCCCATATCTTACCTCTCTCAAATAGAAATATTCACATGGTTGATCTAAATCTTTAACCCCTTTATGGCATCTTGTATTTTATTTTTTTCTCTCTCGTCCGAATACGTTATTTCTCTCTTATATATCTCACTCTCTTCCTTGAATATCTCTTTCAACACCTTTCCATCTATATCTTTTGGAACCGGTATATCGTAATGATGCAGAATCGTCGGAGCTATATCATATATCTTAAAATACTGCAGATCCGCTGATCTTTTGATATCTGGGCCGTGAGCTATAAAGATGCCATCCATCCTGTGATTTCCAGAAGCGTTTCTTGGTAGATCATCCGATAGAGTAACACCTTCCAAAACGGTGTCGTTAAACGATATGCTGGGATCTTCACTTTTTAAAAATAAGTCTGGAGCGGCATCGAGCTTGTCTCCTTGGTATAGTTCTTCAGGCTCATATATCTTGATCCGGATATTAAGGTCCTCATTGATCTTTTCAATGCAGTCCCTGACTTCGGATTTGATCTTTTCGAGGTCTCCATGTTCTTTGTTTATGTGTATCCCAGCCGTCCCTCCTTCCGTTACGGTAGGGATCGCTTTAGAGTTCTTTAAATCGATCTCAGGAGAGACCCTCTCCCTTATGTTCAACTTATTGATCAGCCTGTAAAGCAAGGATTCTTCTAGATTGATATACCGGGATAGTGGAGTTTTTTGGTACAACGTATTCAATCTTACTTTTAAGCCTTTTCTCGTACCTGAAAAACTCATTTTTTCTATCAAACCTTCATCATAAAGAACTTTGGCTAGATTGAGCTTCTTTTTTAGCGGACCGAAACCATGATCGGATACGATCAAAATATTAACATCTGTTAACTTTTTTATAATCTTCTCTAATTTTTTGTCTACCAACTCCCAAACTTCAATAAAATCGTCGTGGAACTCTGAGTCCTCGTTTACCCAATCATCCATCATCACGTGTTGTAAATAATCTGTACCTGAATTCACGTGTAGAAAAAAGTCCCAGTCTTCGTCTAAGAAAAACTCAACGACTTTAAATTGTTTGTCTATCAACTTTTTTATATCCTTTAAAAATTTTTCTTTGTCGTTCTCATACTCTTTCGAATGCCAATCGACCCTAGTCCAATACCCATCCGAAACCTTGTTGATTTTCTTTTCCAACTCCTTGGGATAGGAGAGATCGGCATCTTCAGGTAATCCCATCCCTCCTACCAATACACCATCTATATCATAAAACGGATAGAGGATGGGGTGGTTCAACATATATGTTTTAAAACCATGATGATTCAGTATGTCCCAATAGGGTGAGTTATCTCTAAAATCACGACTGTTTATCACCCTATAAGAAAAATCATCTTCTCTCCTTTTCAAAAAATCATAGACACCTGTTTTTCCGGGATTTTTTCCTGTAGCCATGGAAATCCAAGCGGGACCAGTTTTAGGGGGAAAAGTACTTTCCAACTTTCCGTGAACTCCCGAGTCAATGAGCTTTTTGATCGTAGAGATACGACCCTCTTCCGCAAGTGGTTCCAAAACGTCCCACGTCGCTCCGTCTAAACCTAAAAGCATCAATCTTCTCATCATACCATCCTACCATGTTCACTTCGACATCATATAGTTTATACCTATCTCAGATATATCCGTAGCGTAGGAGCCGGTTCTAGATATACTCTCTAATATGTAAGAGAGGGGTGTCACGTTTTCCTTCTTTTCCTGCTTCACCTGACTCATCAATCGATCGTTCTTGTCAACCAGGTCGTCTCTCATGTCTATGGCCTCGTTGAAACCTTTTAAGTCCTCGTTGAAAAAAGCCTCGGCGGACTTCTCAAGTATATTCAAAGCCACTTCGCTCTCGTCTATTATCTTTTTCTTGAGTGGGCCGTCAAAGTAATCCTCCAGGTCTATGACGTTTTCTGCGATCCTAACTGCATGGTCCCCTATACGTTCCATCATTATGGAAACCAGCATGTAGCTCAAGCTCCTTTCTGTAGTGATATCCAAGCTCTCTATGAGCCGAGGATTGGAAAGAAGCATGTTGTAATGTTTGGTGATCATCCAGTAGAGTCTGTCAACGTCGGTATCTCTTTCGATTATATCCTTCGCTAGCTTTTTGTCTTTTTTCTTGAAAGATTCCATGGCATCTTCGTGCATCTGCTTCACTATCAGGTACATCCTGCGTAAACCTTTTCTCTGAGAAAACTCCGATGGATCTATGAGGTCTTTCAATATCACCCTGTTTTCCGATTCCTCGATGACTTCCGGACCTATGACCATCCTGGTGAACTCCATTATGGTCCTTCTCGATTCGGGGTTTATCCCCTTCTCTGATCTTAGTATTATCTGCGAATGTCCCGCCATGTATATCCCGATCAATTCTCTCATCAAGGAGTCTTGGTCCGTATCGACTATATCTAGTTCTTTGATATTGGCTTTTTTTATGTATTCTCTCTCGGGATTTATCACGAGTGAACCATCTTTCCTAGGCGTGATTATCAAAGAGTCCCCAGCATTGATCTCTTTTTGCTTCGCCCAATCTTTTGGAAGAGAGACTATGTAAGTAGAGCCTCCTGTGATCTGCACTTTTCTAGATTCTGGCATGTACCAACGAACTAAGACGATATATTTAGTCTTTTTTCTAAATAGGTATATTTAGCTTCAGCACCACATATATCATCTTTTTTCTTAGAATCGTTATCTATTTGGATTCGAGTATAGAATCTATCATGTCACCTACGTTCTCGGCGTGGTCCGCTATGGAGTCCATCCGATCCACGACTTTTAAAAGATGAACCGCCGTTAGGGGCTCTTCATCATAGTTGAACAGATCCTTTGATATCCCCCTTTCGATCCTGTCCGCCTCGTGTTCTCTATCGCTGAGCTCTATCTGCAACTCTTTAGCTCTTTTCTTTGCTTTTTCGCTGAATGAGGATTTGAGCAGTTCTGTGAAGATGTTCATCATCTCCTCGAATTGTTTTACGGATTCGAACACCTTTTCTGAAAATTCCTTGAAATCATCTTGCACCATATCGGGTATTTCCTCTTCTCTCATGGGTAGCAAAACACTGACGTCTTCAGCATAGTCCAATATAGCGTCAGATTCTTTTAATAGCGTGAGGAAATCTTCACGGGTTATGGGCATGAAGATAAATCTGGGTAAGTTCTCACGGATCTGGATCTTGATCTTGTCGGCTTGATGTTCTATTTTTGACACCCTATCAAAACACTTCTCAGCTTTATCGAATTCTCCCTCTGTGTAGAACTCTACGCCTTTCTTCAACTCACCGATGGCTAGTTTGATGAATTTAGAGTGCTTATTCAAACCTTCGAAAGGTGAATCGAAGAGTGCGTTTTCCAGCGTCGACCTGCGAAATTTTCCCGTCATCTTGTCACCATCATATTAATATGATTTTAAGTTTGTGCAGTTCAGATGAATTGAACCAATACAATATAAATTGCTACGCTCGTCGTGGCTGCTATAGGAACTGTTAAAATCCATGAATATACGATCCTTCTCAAAACCGAGAGATCAATAGCATCTATACCCCTTGCCAAACCTACTCCTATGACGGAACCAACTACTGTATGACTAGTAGAAATCGGCATACCAAACATAGCAGCGACTAGCATTGTGGTAGCGGCTCCAAAATCCACTGAAAAACCTCTCGTGTTTGTCAACGAGGTTATTTGGAATCCGACAGTCTTGATAACTTTATAGCCCCATGTCGCTATACCTAGAGCTAGTCCTAGTCCCCCAACGATAAGCAGTATTTCATTGGTGAAGAACCATGGTAAAGTCGTGTTCTCGACCGTGTTTTTGACTATCAACATGACAGGCCCTATCGCGTTTCCAACATTGTTCGCTCCGAAAGAAAAAGCAACGTAGCAGGAAGTCAGTATCTGTAATCTTTTAAAGATTTTTTCAACATCATCTATTCCGTCATTTCTCTCGATACCTCTAAGAACTGGAAACTTTCCTAAATAACCGATGATCCCTCCTATCGGCAAAGAAAGTAAGATCGCCTGAACCGAATCCAATCTTCGACCGAATATCCTTTCGGAGAGTGTGGTATTGTAAAGAAGAGATATACATACGATGAAAATCGTCGCCCCTAAGAAAACAGGGACATACTTTTTAGAGGTACGAAATGGATCTTCAGAGTTAAAGATAAAATAGACGATCAGTTTAAACACTATAAACGCTCCGATAGCTCCGAATATAGGTGAAGTAACCCAACTGGCAATTATCCTACCGAGAGTCCCCCAAGATATTATCCCGATGCCTCCTATGAGAAGACCGAATCCGAACATACCTCCGACGATTGAATGGGATGTCGATATAGGGAGAGATTTCCAAGTGGCGATGGTGATCCAAATGCCAGCTGCGGTAACAGCAGAGAGTGCCCCTACAGCCAGATGAGTGGAATCTTCTACAGCATCGGTATCAAAAATACCCACTTGAACGGTCTCAGTTACGTGTTCACCAGCTAATATCGCTCCCAATACTGTCAGAACAGATGCGATGACAACAGCTTCCCTATGAGTGATTGCTTTAGCCCCTACTGCAGAGGACATAGAATTAGCCAGGTCGTTAGCCCCGATATTCCAGGCCATGTAAAGACCTGCGGCTAGTCCTGCAAGTAGTAGAGCTGTAGCGAGCGAAGAAATACCGAACATCAAAACTCGATTCGGCATTGTTTATTTCAATTTTACCTGTATAATCTATATAGGCTATATATACAATACGGGCTCCGACGACCATGGAAGATCGTTTGAATTCCAACTCGATCTCACTCTGAAATTCAAATAAAGACTCAAAATTCATATAACGCTCAAGTTCTTGCTTTCCGTATGGAAACAGTGATCGTTCTGTTGATGGCGAGCACCTTCCTCGCCTCTATGTTCGGCACGTTCACCGGTTTTGGTATCTCGACGATTCTCATCCCTATATTCATACTTTTCTTCCCTCCCCCCGTAACGCTCCTGATGGTCGGGATAATACACTGGTTCAACAACGTATGGAGATTGACGCTGTTCCGCAAAGGGCTGGTATACAAACTGATACTCTACTTCGGCGTGCCAGGTGTACTTCTGAGTTATACCGGGGCGAGATTGACGGTGGAGATACCTCATGATATCCTGACTAGAGCCATAGGCGTCGTTATAATCTTCTACGTTATCTTCATCCACATCAGAGAGGACTTTGAAGTCAGAACCAGCAGGAAGAACGCGCTTTTGGGCGGCGGCATGTACGGTTTTTCTTCCGGTCTTTCAGGCATCGGCGGAGAGATAAGATCCATGTTTTTATTGGCCTACAAACTTCCGAAGCCAGTTTACATAGCCACTACGGGAGCTATATCTCTTACCATCGACACTACTAGGATAATAACCTACCTTCACGGTGGGGCCAGGCTTGATACGATCCTGCTCTATGGAGCTGTACCTTTGATATTTGCTACCTTCGTAGGGGCCTATATCGGAAAAAATCTGTTGAAGAAGGTCCCTAAAGAAAAATTCCGACCGATGGTAGGCATATTTTTGTTTCTCATAGCGCTAAAGATGATAATATATCCATGATATCTTCTGGATCATCCTGTTATCCTGCTTCCCTCAAATTTCTCCTCCCTTATGGCACTTTCAAAAGATCCTATATCCCTGCCGTGAAGAACATATGTATCGATATCGGCCCGTTTTATTATCTTCGCCGCTAAAGGATCGAATACCACGTTCGGACCCGCACCGCCTTCGCCCTTAGATACTATGTCGATCAACTCATCGTACGTCAACTCTTCTATCTTCTCCGCATCTTCGTCTTTGTTAGGATCCGAGGTGTAAACCCCGTCTACGGATGTGGCATTTATCAACCTCTCAGATCTCAATCTTTCAGCCAGCATCGCCGCCACCGCATCGGTAGTATGACCAGGATGGGTCCCTCCCATCAAAACAACCGGATAGTGGTTTCCGGCGGAGATGGCTTCGTCAAAATTTGTAGCAGGAACAGGATAAGATATACTCCCCAGTGCGATTATCAACAACCTCGCGTTCAACCTGGATGTCTTTATCCCCAGTTCATCCAAAGTGGCTTCGTCGGCTTTCAACTGTCTTCCCCACCGGATGTAGTCACGGGCGATCCTACCACCGCCTACAACAAGATAGAGATTCCTCTCACCTATGTTCCTTGTCAACATCTTCGCTAAAGATACCAAGTACGAGGTATCGTCATCATCAGGCAGTAAGATAGATCCACCTATGGATATTACTAGGTCTTCCTCATCTTCGCTCATCCGAACACCGGGTAAAGAAAGAGGGAAGCGATATAATAAGTATTTGTTCGAAAGATGACCAAAATTATTAATCGTTCCTCTCTAAATCATTTTTCATGTACGACGTGATAGTTATAGGAACAGGACCCGCGGGTTATACCGCCGCACTCTACTGCGCCAGGTACAATCTGAACGTTCTACAGATAGGGGAGATGCCAGGAGGACTCATCTCGGAAGCACCGGACGTCTGCAATTATCCTGGATTTGAAAGCATCAGTGGTATGAAATTAGCCAACAAGATGGAGGAGCAAGTAAAAGGATTGGATGTCGAAGTCATCTACGACGAAGTAGAGAGTATACAAGGCGAAGACATGCACTTTAAGGTGCAAGCGTCTAGAGATACTTACGGATCAAAAAAGATAATACTCGCTACAGGTCAAAAAAGGAGAAGATTGGGACTCAACAGAGAAGAAGAACTAGTGGGGAAAGGAGTCAGTTACTGTGCCACCTGTGATGCGCCTCTACACAAGGGAAACATAGTAGGGGTAGTTGGCGGAGGCGACGCCGCATTAGCTTCTGCACTACTGCTCTCCGAACATGCAGAAAAAGTTTACATCCTTTACAGGCAGGAGAACTTCTTTAGGCCCGAACCTATAAGAGTAAAAGAGATCGAACAAAAAGATAACATAGAACCTATTTTCGAAGTCAACATCGAAGAGATGTTGGGAGAAGATAAATTGGAAGCCGTCATACTAGACAACTCAAAAGAATTAGAACTGGACGGACTCTTTATCGAGATCGGCTCCATACCCAATTCTGGATTGGCCGAAGAGCTTGGAATAGAGCTCACCAAAAATGGTTACGTAAAGACGGATGAGGAAAGAAGGACTAACGTACAGGGCATCTATGCGGCTGGAGATGTTATCGATTCGGCGTTAAAACAAGTGGTCACCGCCGCAGGCCAGGGGGCGGAAGCCGCTTCGAGCGCATACGAAGACATCAAAAAACAGGAAGTCGAAAGGTAATTTGAAATAGAAGAAATCGTAATATGTTTAATCCCATGTCTCTGCGCAAGAAGTACGGTCTAGTAGCTGTTGTTTGGATCGTTATACTCGTGGCGATTTTAGTCACCAATTCATTTCTACCTCCGTTGGTAAAAGAGAATTTTGAGCTTTACGAGCCCTACGAATATTCTCAGATGTACCTTGAGAACGAGTCCTACAGGGAATTGATCATCGAGTACGATCACGTGCAGGGCCGGGAACCCAGTAGAGAAGCCATGGACCTACTAGAAAAAAGGGTTGAAGAATATACATCTAAGGAGGTAGTCGTTAGTAAGATCGATGAAACGATACCTTTCACGGAAAATTTAAACAAGATATACGATGAAGATGATATCTCGGATTATCAAGACCGTTATAGAAGCCACCAGAGAGAGGATGAGACCATCGTCATCCACGTATTATATCTAGATGGTGTTTGGAAGGAAAATGAAAGGGCATTGGGTTTGGCTAGAAGACCGTCTAGTATAGTGATCTTTAAAGATGTTATAAACAGTTTAGTTCTAGACAGTAACCTTGGATCTGAAGATGTAGAGCAAGCCGTATTGGTACACGAATTTGGACATCTACTTTCTTTGGTCGGTGTGGGATATGAAAGTGAGCACGAAGATCTGAACAATCCTCATCACTGCGATGAGAGTGAAGGGGATTGTGTCATGGCCGCTTCGGTGGAGGTCAAAGGCGGCGATTATGATCAGGAAGCTCCGCCCAACGATTTTTGCCATCTTTGCAGAAACGACCTAGAATATATCAGAGGGAAGGAAGAACCTTTTGGTTTCGTCTATATGATAACGTACGCGGTGATGGCGGGTGAAGTGATGATAGGTGCGGTGATGAGCGTTACCGTGATCTTTTGGAAAAAGAGAGGAGATACGAAGAAAAATACAACCGATCACTATGAATTGCCCCCTTACGAAGTCAAAGATCGGCATATCGAAGGAGAGGAAATACCACGGAGAGAGGCCTGTGATCATACTGACTACGACCACTACGACCAAGATGAATACGAGCGGATGTGAACGAAGACCTATCTTTTGATCCAAACGCTATCCAGGGGTTTTTTGGGAACTTTTAAAACATCATCTTGAAGATAATACTCGACCGATTCGCGGTCCTCGACCAATTCTGGGCGCTCATCAGGGTACCCTAAGGCGACCATCAGCTTTAACTCATGATCTTCTGGTACTTGTAAAATACTTTCTAACTCATCTTTGTCGATGGCCCCTAATATACAGCTACCTAATCCTTCGTTCGTTGCCGTCAGGCAGATACTCTGGGCTGCGATACCAACATCCGGCTCAAAACCCACATCTTCTTCTTTGATCATCGCGATATAGGCTCTGGGCATCTCTTTTGAGGATGGTTCCCAGTCGATGTATCCCGCCCAATTCGTACAGTCGAACACTTTTTCAAGGTCTTTCGTGACCGTTATATACTTTAAAGGTTGGAGATTCGCACCGGTGGGAGATAACCTAGCCGCATCGACGCACTTTTTCAGTATATCCTGAGGGACTTCTTTATCTTTATACCTTCTGATACTCCTTCTTTCCTTTATCGTTTTGTAAGTATCCATGCTTGATTTCTCCTTTTTTAACTCCTAGCGAGGCAAAATATTTTATACTTTCGTTTGATTAAGTGATAGCATAGCTAGAGATAATAGAAAATTAGATGGTGAAAAAATATGACAAGTCAACGTGCGTTTATGAAAAAAGTGCTGAGTATATCCATAGGTGTGCTGTTGCTTTTTGGTATGATGGCACCGATCTCAGGGGCTCTAGGACAGTTTGAATCTGCGAGCGAAGATCTTTCCGACGATTTGGAGATAAGGGGCGACACATGGGTTATAGAAGGTGAAACCCAATACTTGAACGGTACTGAAAAGGCTGAGTTCGCTATGGATAATAATATATTGATAAGAGACGGAGGAAGGTTGGAGATAAACGATGCAACGTTGGTGTTGCTTATCGATGGTTTTCATCCATGGAGTATCACATTGGAAGATGGCGGCGAACTAGCACTGTGGAACAGCACCCTTAAATCAAGGGGAGACGGACTTCTCCGACCCTTCTTAAAGACCGAGGTCGTCGCACACGGGTCGACCGTTTCGTTAAGAGAAGGTTCGTCTTTTAGTTTCCCAGGATGGGTTCGACTTTACGACTCAGAATTGATGATGAAAGATTCAAGTTTTGATGCTTTGGAGGACATACCCCGCTACGACTACAGCTGGGGTTACGGCGGTACCACCGTCGCCATGGAAGACAACAATGATTGTCCCATGTTGATAGCGGAAGATTCTGAGATATTGATGATTGACTCCGAGATAAATGACTACTATGAAAACGACCAATTGGAAAGGATGAGATGGGAGCCATCCAATGTAGGGGATGGGCACGAAGTCGGTCCCGGTACGGATATGGAGATCGAACGATGGGCACTCTTCGGAGGAGACACTAACCAGATGGATTTCCCGGCCGCTGATTATCCTTACCTGAACCCCATCGATAGGATCAGCGCCTTATGGATCGAAGTAGACTATTCCGTGGAAGAGGAATATGGTGAATCACTACCTCTAGAGTACAGAGCACCAGGATGGGATGAATGGAAGACCGCAGGTTATATCGATGAACACGCAGATGATATAGAAGGTAGCATCTGGGATCTTGATCTGGACCAGTTTTATAGAGATGAAGAGGATAACGAATTCTTATTTGATATGGATTTGAGGTTTGCAAACGAGGCTACAGGGGAGAATGTCACCGTTACTTTCAACGAGATAACACTTCACTCGGCCTACGAGAACGACATGAGGCTGGAGAATACTAAGATGACGGTAATAAACAGTCACATCGATGTGGATTTCAGGCCATCCAATGTAGACCCCCGACCGGGTTATACCGAGATAACCAGACCCGATACGTATCTTCAGGATTCGAACCCAAATCATCGTGTCATCAGAGTCTACGATGATTCGGAATTCAAGGCATATGGGTTGGAAGTCACCGGTGACGTGAGCCCTGACGGCGATCCTGCCATAGTAGAGCACGAATCGACCTCTGAGATATACAGATGGACACATATCCAAGCGACGGATAGGGAAGGGACTCCAGTAGAGGGCGCAGAGATGATCTCAGATTTTGATGAGTTCGACCCGGCGGAACACGAACATGCCGTAGAGTACTTGAAAAATTATGAAGGTGAATATGACGAAGAGACCGGCATCTACACAACGGGAAGAGACGGCTGGACCACCATGATACTGAAGAGCGACGTGCTGAACTATCCATATGATTGGCCCAACTCAAATTACGTTGGAACCTATCGCCTGGAAGGGACTTATGTAGATGAGATAGGTGAGGAACACACAGCAAGGGGAGATATAGGTTTGGAAGATTTCCCGACCATAACGGAGATCGCAAACAACCCCATAAAAGAGATGATCTTTGATATGGAAGTACCTCTACCCGACTTCAACATCTACGAAGGAGACCTGACAGTTGATGGAGAAACTGAACCCGAAGATATCGTTGTTAACAGACCTGTGGATGTGAGTCTCGACGTTATAAACGAAGGGGACATCGATGGGGAAGACGTTTTAGTAAAATTCTATCTAGACGGCGTAGACATATGGGAGGATAGAATAGATATAGATGCGGGCCAAGAAGTGAACATCGAATTTGAATGGACCCCCGGTGAAGAGGACCACGGTGTAGACAAAGAACTGAGCGCTTATGTAGACCCTTATGACGAGATAGAGGAGTACGACAGGATGAACAACGAACTATCGATCATCTTCGATATACGTGAAAGACCGGATCTTCGCGTGGAAGAGATCCTTCTTGAAGGTGATCATGTCGATAACACAGATGTGATGGAAGGCGAAGATGTCTCCATAAATGTACAAGTAGCTAACAGAGGCGAAACCGCAGCTGAAGATGTTTACGTCGAGGTGAATATCGATGAGACTTTCTTGGGAGAAGAATGGGTGTCTTTAGGTCCAGATGAAGAATTATGGCTTGATACGATCAACTGGAGAAATCCAGATGCGGGTGAACATGAGATCATCGCTGAGATCGACCCCGACAACGAAGTAGACGAGATAGACCAGAGATATAATCAACTAAGTAGGGACGTATCGGTACTCATGAGGCCGGACTTGACCCCTGAAGAGATAAGTTTCTCAGAAGACCCTGTGCGTATAGGCGAAACGGTCGGTATCACAGCCACGGTTTCGAACCAGGGAGGATGGACTTCCGACGAGATAACGGTCCATTTTTACGTGGACGATGAAGAAGAGCCTTTTGAGACCGTGACTAGAAGCGGGATCGAAGGCGGAGCTAGTCGTGAGATCACGGTGGACTGGACTGCGGATATGACCGTTGAGGAAAGGGAAGAAACAAGGGTCATCGCCGTAGTGGTCGAAGAAGACCCATTTGAAACGGATCATGACAACCTGGAGATACAAAAAGATATAACCGTAGAAAGGCACCGTGCTCTGATCGTAGACGATATAACGTTAGAACCACCGGAAGTAACACAGGGAGAAAATGTGAGGATAACCGCTACAGTCAGAAATGTAGGCGATATGGATATAAACGAATTCGATATCAACTTTTACTCCGATGACGATCTGATCAGTGAAAGGAACGAAACGGACGTGCTGCGAGTAGATGATACCGTAGATATCAACTTCATATGGGATACCACCGGAGAAGAAACAGGAGAGAGAACGATACTGATAGATATACCAGACGCACATTCTCTTGAAACTACTCTTACCATCTTATCACCACCTCACCTTGAGTTCATCTCCACTACATGGGAGATATTGGATGTAGAGCAAAACGATTGGCAGGAAGTGGAGGTAAACGATGTACTAGAACTCGAAGAAAAAGACGATCTGAGGTTCAGCGCCACTATAGAGAATACTGGCGATACCCCGATACCGAACGCTGTCTTAGAGTTCATATATCCTGATGGTGAAGAATATGAAACCCTAGAAGTATATCCCGGTGAAATAGTCGAAATTACGCAGGAGTGGGTGGTCGAACTTGGAGATATGGATGAGATAACCGTCCTTTTGAAACCCTCCGACGACCCCGAGGTCGAACCGTACCAGGAGATATCTATAGAAGTCGACATAGTACCTTTACAGATACGGATAACCAATATAATGATCCCTGAAGATCCAAATCCTGGTGAGACTTATTCCTTTGAAGGGACACTGAGCAGGCAGTCCGACGGAAAGCTGATCGCGGATACCAGAGTCAGGGTATCCATCGAGTCCGATGGAGAGGAGGTATCAAGTGGTTTTGGCACCACAGACTCCGAAGGAGAATTCTTTGTTGCTCTTCAGATACCCGAAGAAGGTGGAGAATACGAAATAATCTTTGAACCGGAAACTTCCGACGTGCAAAGAGTGGAAGAAAGCATGAGCGTCGAGGACGATGACGGGATAATACCTCTGTGGCTCCTGATAGTGATATTGGCCGCGGCCATAGGAGGTGTCGGCTCAGTCATCGCCTACTTCAAATTCTACGGTCCCAAGGAGATCGTAGAGTGTGGTAGCTGTGGAGCGAGCATATCAGCGGATTCCACAGAATGTCCGAAGTGTGGTGTTGAATTCGACATGGGTACTGTAAAATGCAGCGAGTGTGGAGAATGGATACCATCCACTTCAGAAAGCTGTCCGGAATGTGGTATAGAATTCATAAAGACGGGTGAAGAGGTAGAAGATTACACAGAACGTATGAGAAAACAATACGAGATGTTCGTCAGCCAACAGAAACGAGAAGCAGAACAGAAAGTGGGCCGAAGACTCTCCAAAAAAGAGTTCATAAGATGGTGGAGACAGCAGCCTTCCTTCGTTACTTTCGACGAATGGTTAGAAAGAAAAGAAGAACAGCGCAAAAAAGGAGGGCAGGAATGTCCCAACTGCGGTTCCATAAACAGTATAGACGAAGCGATATGTCAAAAGTGTGGTACTAGTCTGATAGAGGTCGAAGAGAGTGACACGAAAGAAAAGGAGGACGAAGACAAAGATACTCTTGATGTTTTGATCGGAGAAGAAGAGGAAGAAGAGGAAGAAGAAACAGAAAGCGAAGAAGAAATATCGGGAAAACGGATCAAAAAACAGCAAAAAAGAGTGAAAAAGAGACCCAGAAAGAAAGTGAAGAAAAAATCTTTGAGAAAAGATTGAAATAAACGCACCAAAAAAACCCCTTTCCTTTTTAATTAAAAAACAATTTTATCTCTCCATTTTTATCAACAGTTGAAAGCGTGAAGAATATGTTCGAAATCAAGAAAAAAGACGGACTCGCAAGGATAGGTGATTTTGAGACTCCCAGCGGAACCGTAGAAACGCCTGCCATAATGCCTGTTATCAATCCTAACCTGAAGCTCATACCCATGGAAAAACTCCGTAATGAGTTCGATATACAGATATTGATAACTAATTCATACATAATCTATCGAAACGAAGAGTTAAGGAAACAAGCTTTAGAAGGGGGTATACACGGACTTTTGGACTTTCAAGGACCCATAATGACGGACTCGGGAACATTTCAGGCCCACGTTTACGGAGATGTTGAAGTTGGACCTGAAGAGATACTTTCCTTTCAAAAAAAAATAGGGTCGGATATATCCACCATATTAGACGAGTTTACCGAACCCGACGACCATAGAAACGTAGCGAACAAAAAGGTTGAGATAACGGTTGAAAGAGCCAAAAAAGCCAAGGAGATGTTCAGTGAAGAAAAAGGTCATATAGCCTACCCGATACAGGGATCAGTTTTTACCGATCTAAGGAAAAGATGTGGAAAGATGATGGGAGAACTGAACGGTGATTTTTATCCCATAGGAGGCGTCGTGCCTTTGATGGAATCTTACAGATTTTCGGACCTGACCAGGATAATACTCTCATCAAAGCAAGGATTGGGACCCACAGGACCGGTACACTTATTCGGAGCGGGACACCCGATGATATATTCTCTAGCGGTTTTACTGGGTTGCGACCTTTTCGATTCCAGCTCCTATGCAAAGTACGCAAAAAGAGGAGACGTGATGTTCCCCGAGGGAACCAAAAATCTGAGTGAAATACATCATATGGGATGTGAATGTCCCGTCTGTGTTTCCCATACTGTCCAAGAGCTCAAAGGATTGGACGATAAAGCGAAAGAAAGAGCGTTGGCGCAACACAACCTATGGATAAGTTTGAGAGAGATTAAGAAGGTAAAGCAGGCCATCATAGAAGGAGATCTATGGGAATTAGTGGAAAGAAGAGTTCGTGGTCATCCCGATCTCCTCGAGAGTCTAGAAGTATTGAAAAGAAACAATCATGGCATCTTGTCCCGATTCGATCCTCGTAGTCGAAGAAAGGCCATATTTTACATAGGCCGTGAGTCTTTTCATAGACCGAGTATAAAACGTTTGCAGGATTGGATAAGGTACGATTATTCTCCTCCTTCAAAGGGGCCCACTATCTTCTTCCATGTAGATGAAAAGAAAAAACCATACCATAGGCATCTAAAAAAAGAACTGAGTTATTTAGAAGAATATGCAACAAACTACTTGGTATCCACTCCCTTCGGACCCGTGCCTCTGGAGATGGACGAAGTTTATCCCGTAGCTCAATCGATCTTCCCCCCTTCAAAAAAGCAAGAAGATCTTTTTGAGGCATACAAAGAGAAAGAAGAGATCGACGAGATCATACCCTGGGAAGGAAAAGAGACCCTGGGATCTCTAAGCTCGAGCAAGGCAAAATTATCTTTGGGCGAGATGATGGTAAAAAGCGTGTCGGACTACCAATTCTTTAAAGGTGCCGGCGATATCTTGTCTAAGGGTGATATGGAATTTGTTAAAAATAGGAAGGGACGCATCAAAAATGTGATACTGGACGGAGAACACATACTTTCGGTAAGACATTATGACGGCTTATTCACTCTAAAAAAACCGGGAGCCAGGATATTGTGGGAAGAATTTTCAACACCCGAATTGCGGATCATCGTAACCGATGATAGTGCTAAGTTCAACTCTGAAGGTAAGAACGTCTTCGCAAAGTTCGTTAAAGATATGGACGAAAGACTCATGCATAGGGATGAAGCCATAGTGGTGACCCAAAACGATAGATTGGTTGCCACTGCAAGGGTCTTTCTGATAAGAGAAGAAGTCGAAGTTTTCGATAAGGGGTTGGCGGCCAAAACAAGAGAAGGCTTCGAACTTGAACAAGATATGGACTGAAAAAGCGCCAAGCTAAAATATAACCGACCTTTATGGACTCCTTAGATGCGTATAGCTGTTGTGCTAGAAGAAAGATGTCAACCGGACCGTTGCAGTTATGAATGTATAAACTACTGTCCCAAGGTCAGGACCGGACATGAAACGATAGTTAAAACAGAGGATGGAAACGGTATAAAAATAAACGAGGAGATCTGTGCGGGCTGTGGAATCTGTGTGGACAAGTGTCCCTTCGACGCCATCAAGATAATCAACCTGCCAGAAGAACTAGATACTGATCTAATCCATCAGTTCGGTGAGAACACGTTCAGACTCTACAGGCTGCCTCTACCTGAAAAAGGTCTTGTGACCGGTCTTTTAGGTGCCAACGCTATAGGAAAAACTACCGCGGTAAGGATACTTTCTGGAGAGATAGTACCTAACTTTGGTAGGTATGAAGAAGATGCTTCATGGAAAAAAGCGGTTGAAGAGTACTCGGGCACCGCTTTGGGCGACTATTTTAAAGACATATCCAAAAAGAGCATAGTAACGGCATTGAAACCACAGTACGTAGACAAGATACCTGCTCACTATTCAGGGATGGTGGAGGATCTTTTAGCAGGCGTTGGAGACGATTATGAAAGATGGGTGGAGATGTTGGATATAGAGGATACGCTTCGATCGAAGGTCACCAATCTATCCGGAGGTGAACTGCAGAGGGTCGCCATCGCGGCCACAACGACGAAAGATGCGGACGTTTATTTCTACGACGAGCCTTCCTCGTATCTAGATATCAAACAGCGTTTGAAAGCGGCGGAAGTTATAAGAAAGAAAAGCGAAGAAAATAGAGTGGTGGTGATCGAGCACGACTTAGCGGTTCTAGACTTTTTAGCTGATAACGTACATGTACTCTACGGTTCTAAAGGAGCATACGGTATCGTATCTCACCCCAAGGGTGTGAGAAAGGCCATAAATTCTTATCTTCATGGATTTTTAGAAGAAGAGAATGTAAGGTTCAGAGAGACTGAAATAACTTTTGAAAAAAGAGCACCTAAGTCCCAGTGGCACTCGAAACCCATAGTCGAATACAACAGATTGATCAAGGAATGGGATGATTTTGTATTAGAGACTGAAAAGGGAGAGATACCTGAAGGAGAAGTAGTGGGTATAGTGGGACCGAACGCTACAGGTAAAACCACCTTCGTTAAAATGTTGGCCGACGTTATCCAGCCAACAGAAGGTGAGATCAAAAAAGAGATCGATGTCAGTTACAAACCACAATATATCAAACCGTCCTTCGATGGTAGAGTCATCGATCTTTACAGGACGGAGATAAATCGAAGTATAAATAACGGCTTTTTTCAATCCAACGTTTTAACACCTCTGAACATCCAAGATCTTTATGAAAGAGACGTGGCCAACCTCAGCGGCGGAGAACTTCAACGGGTCGTTATAACACTGTGTCTCGGTAGAGAAGCGGACCTTTACCTGATAGACGAACCCAGCGCGTATCTAGACGCGGGTAGAAGGATGACCACGGCAAAAGTTATAAGAAGATTTATGGAAAAAACAAACAAAGGAGGTATGATCGTGGATCACGACGTTTACTTTATAGACTACGTGTCGGATCTCATAATGAACTTTTCCGGGGTGCCGAGTAAAAAAGGAAAGGGAGAAGGACCATACGATATGAGATCAGGTATGAACAACTTCCTGAAGGACGTAAATATAACATTTAGAAGGGATGAGGAAACGCACAGGCCTAGAGTAAACAAGCTTGAGTCTAGATTGGATAAAAAACAGAAGTCTAGAGGAGAATACTACTATCTCAAATAGCTCTTTGCTCTTGGTTCAGGGGATCATTACCCCGTCCAAGGTCATAACTTTCTGTTCTTTCACTGATGCAAAGTTGACCAAACCGTTCTTTCTTTCCTCTTCAGGAACAAGATTTTCCAATAGGATCTGACCATTAGGATACCCAAGTTGTTTCACCCTTATTTTCTTCTCCTTGTGTAGGAAGAGAACAGCGATCATGGCGGTGATCAGGTCCTTTCTTCTGTTGTCGTGGATCATATTTAGAGTGATCACGTTCTGTTCATAGCAACATATCCTGTCCCATATCAAGGATATATCCTTCTGTATGTTCTCTTCATGAGAGCGGGTTTTATAATTCTCTTTTTGTTTCTTAAATTCTTTTTCTCTTTCTTTCTTTTTTTCCTTTCTGATACGCTCCATTTTCTCCTTGTATTTTGCCTCTCTTTTTGCGTCTTCGAAGGCGTCTACCAGCTGCATCAGGGATACCGGTCTTTTCTCATCTCTGCGCACTGCCTCTTCCAGGGGCATCTCATCACCCTTCAATACTTTTTCTTCGTAATCAAGATCTTCTGGCTCATCGTAGAGCTCCTGATCCCATACATCCCAGTCATTGAAGAATTCTTCCTCTTCTGACTCCTCATCTTCTTCTTTCTCATTTTCAGCTGAGTTCAACACGTACTCGCACTGCATCTTCAAGATGGACCATGCCATGTTGACCAATCGGCCCGCGACGATAAAATTCAGATCTTCTTTTTCCCTTGCCTGAGAGAGGTACATCTCGGTGAACGAAACGAGGTCGATCTCCCAGGGGTCCATCCTCTCTTCGATGACGAGTTTAAAGATAGACGCGATGGAGTTCTCGAAAGGATCGTTGGAGAGGGCGTGACTTTCATCCTCGATCTCGTCTATCATCTCGATATAATCGTTTATCCTCTCTCCGTTCCTGTCCTCGTCTATTATGGATTTGTGGAAAGTAAGATGCTGTATGACTTCTTCTCTAGGATCTTCTTCTGAGTGAAAGTGTGTGTTTGGTCCTTTGACTTCGGATACCAAATCACTTCACCTCCGTCTTGAGTTTGCTGACCTCTGAAAACTCGGGTATATCTGTCTCTTTGGTTTGCCCTATGTTTACTTTCATTATCACATCGGAGATACCTTTATCGTTTATGGTAACGCCGATGATATGATCCGACTTTTTCAAGGTGACTTTTCGTAGAGAGATCTGTATAAATTGTGCCGTTTCGGCGTTCCTGCTTATCATCTCAGCAACGTTCTCGGCGTTCAGTCCGTCAAGATTTTGGTCGATCTCATCTAAAAGATAAAATGGTGAAGGATCGTACATCTGGATGGAGAAAATAAAAGCCATGGAGACCAAACTCTTTTCACCACCGGAAAGAGCATCCACCAAGTGAACCTTTTTACCGGGCGGTCTAGCTTTGATTATGAGGCCGCCTTCGAAGGGATCCTCGTTGTTTTCTAACTCTAGATGGGCTTCTCCACCGTTGGAGAGTTCTTCGTAAACCTCTCCAAAGTTATCGTTGATACCATCGCAGACTTTCAACAAGCCTCCCTTTTTCTTTTTATCTAATTCATTTATGAGCTTGTCCAACTCTTCCTTCCTATTTTCAAGCTCCGTATATTCCTCTTGGAGATCTTCTTTTCTTTCCTTCTTCTTTTGATAGTCGTCTAAAGCTCGCATGTTCACCGGTTGTAGTTCTTCCATCTTATTGTCACACCTGCGTATGGTGTTTTTCAACTCTTTTATCGACGGCAGCTCTTCACTAGAATAGTCCCTTTCGCTGTCTATTTCCTCTTTGAACTCGGTCAAAGTTTCTCTTTCAGTACTCAACTTTCTTTTCAAAGTCTTTATGTACTCTTGTTTCGCCTCGATCTCCGTGTCTATACTATCTATCTTATGCTTTAGGTTGATCCCCCTTTCTTTTTTATCATCGAGTTCGTCCCTTAACTCTTGGAGCTCCTCATCCATGGATGCTTCTTTATCTTCTATCTTTTCCAATTCTTTTTTATTTTCCTGGATGGTGGATTCCGCTTTTTTGATATCACTTTTCTTTTCTTTTATCTTATTTTTGAGCTCTTCTCTTCTTTCTTTTATCTCGTCTATCTTTTTTTCAAGTTGTTCCCTTCGGTCCTCCTTTTTGTCTATCTCAGAATCGATCCTATTGAATTCCTTATTCAATTCCACGCCCTTGTTTCTCAAGTCTTCGAGTTTACTAGATAACTCTTCAGGGCTGATCTTTCTTATCTTATCCATGATACTTTGTTTTTTATCCTTCAGTTCTTTAACTTTGTTCTCTAGGTGCTCTATGGATCTCTCTAGTTTTTCTTTCCTTCCTTCCAATTCATTTTCTTTTTCTTTCCTATCCTCGAGTTTAGAGCTCTTTTTCTCTATGTCCTTCTCTACACGTTTGATCACTGATTCGAGTTCTTTTTGTTGATGTTTGTGAGTTTCATTTTTAAGATCCTGCATCTCGTCTTGTATGTTTTCTATCCTAGCTTGGACCTTTTTCAGCTCTTTTTCCACCGTTTCTAAATTATCTCTACTGCTTTTTAGATCCAGACTTACCTTATCGAGTTTCCCTCGATCCGGTGCACTGAAGCTCAACATATTTTTACTCAAGGTCCCTCCTACCATGGCGCCGCTTTTCTGTATCTTTTCACCGTCTAACGTGACCATCCTGACGCCGCCCATCTGTTCTCTTGCAGAATCGATATCTTTCATCACTACGGTGTCATGAAAAACATACCAGAATACATTTTCGTACTTTTCTTCGTAATCCACCAACTCGATGGCAAAATCAACGGCATTATCGTCCTTTACTGCCCTCAGGGCCTTCCCTCTAGGTCTTCCTCTACGCATCTTATTCAGTGGTAAAAAAGTAGCTCTTCCTGCATCGTTTTTCTTCAAGAATTTTATGGCCCTAGATGCTACGGAGTCGTTATCCACGACTATGGACTGCATCCTTCCTCCTGCAGCGACTTTTAAAGCGGTTTCATAATCCTTCTGTACGTCGGCCAACTCGGCGATGGTGCCGTGGATACCATCTAGTTCCCCTTTATCTCTTGCCTGGAGTATGGAAGAGACGGCCCGATTGTAGCCCCTTTTCACGGATTTTGCGGCCTCCTTCTGGGCCAACAATTGCTCGTATTCTCTCTTCAACCTGTTGACTCTATCTTCCAAGTCTCTTTTATCTGATCTGAGCTTTTTTTCTTTCCTTTTTTTCTCGTGAAACTCGTCTTTTAACTCGTTTAAGTTTTTATCGAACTTATTATTTTTTTTGCATATGTCCTCTAATTCCATCTCCTTTTCTCTTTTTTCGAACTCAAAATCTTCCTTTTTTTCCTCTATGGACGCTATGTCCTCCATCACCCTTTCTATCTTGTCTTTGACCGTTGCTAAGTCTATCTTTTTCTCGGACAGCTTTTCATTTTTTTCGTCTATTTTGTTGTTTAGTTCGATGGATTCCTTCTTTAACCCCTTTATCCTGCCATCAGAATTAGATTGTTCTTCTTCTATCTTCTCTTTTTTCTTTTCTATCTCTTCGAGTTTTCCAGCGACTTCCTCTTTTTTATCTTTATATCCACTGAGCTCATTCTTTTTCTTAGAAAGATCTTCTTTCTTTTCTTCAAGAAGGGTTTTTAGTTTTTCTCTTTTATTTTCGTACTTTTCTATACTAAAAAGAGCGTCTTCCTTTTTGTCGTCGGCCCTTCCTAGAGATAAACGTAGATCGTTGATCTTTTTTTGAAGGTCGTCACTTTTTTTGCTTCCCTTTTCTTCAAGTTTGTCTTTTAAGTCATCTATTTCATTTGATATCTTCTTTCTTTCCTCTATGTACTCCTCTTTTCTTTTCTTCTTGGATCCTATCTGCTCTTTATTTTCCTCTATATCATTTTCTATGGACGTTATATTGTTCTCGGTATTTTGCAGCGACTTCCAGGCTTTCTTTTCTTTAGCCTCGGTTTTTTTGTCCGACAATTCTTGAAAACGTAGAGCTTTTTTCCTATCCTCTTCTAGTTCTTCCACCTGAGTGTTTATCTCATCCAATAGTATGCTTATCCTCTCAAGGTCTTGTGATACTTCCTTCTTTTTTTCCTCGGCCTCTTCTATCTCTTCATCATATTCACTTATCCCTGATATCTCATCTAGTATCCTGCGTCTCTCCGTGGGTCCCATCTCCACGATACGGGATATATCTCCCTGTTGAACTATATTGTATCCGTCAGGAGATATCCTACCATGGGCTAAAAGGTCTTGGAATTCATAGAGCGTAGACCTTCTTCCATTTACGAAAAAGTATGAATTGTAACCTTGTTGATTATCTGACAATTGGACTTTTCTAGTGAAGGTCACTTTGTCTTCATCTAGAGGGATGGTACGATCTTCGTTTTCAAATACGAGGCTGATCTTACAATGATCTGCAGGAGATCCGTTTTTTCCTCCGTTGTATATGAGATCTGTCAGACGAGAAGCCCTTATCTCCTTAGAACTTTTAGGTCCTAAAACGAACAAGATAGCATCAACTATATTGGACTTGCCAGATCCATTTGGACCGGTGATGTTGGTATATCCCTCCTTGAAAGGTATCTCCATCTCTTTACCAAACGACTTAAAATTTTCCATCCTGACTTTTTCTAAATGCAAATATATCTTCCTCCAGATATCATGGCCGAGGTGACAAACACCAACACCGATTTTGAGTGCATTTTAAATCCCATCCCAAATGGGGGTAAATGGTCAGACACATATCGGACACATGTCGGACAAAAGAGAGTATGTAGTCGATAGTATAAAAGTATTCCGGTTATTTATAGATCAAAAATGATCTTGGGATCTACTGCAAACTTTCATTCTGGATGTCTTTAAACAATTGAAGTGCCGCTTGAGATTCCATCCCGCTGTTCTCTAAAACAGAATCGAAAACAAAAAATACTGTCATGTATTCGTCTGACTCATTCATCTCCACGAACTCGTCGTCGATCTCCGATATATCTATCATGATTTTTCTCCTTGTAACCTATTCGGCCACCCACACTTTATACTTTGCGTCTGGATTCTTCAATTCTTCCATGATCCTATCTTTTATCAATTTTTTTGGTTTGTGAACCAAAGACACCCTTTCCATCAGATCTTCAAAGGACTCGTACTCGCCGTTTTTATCCCTTTCTTTCAAGATAGCGTTCATCTTCTTTCGCCCTAAACCTGGGAGTAGTTCCAACATATGATATCGTTTAGTTATGGGATGTGCTTTGTTATAGAACTCCAAGAACCTATCTTCCTCCTCATCTATGATACTGTCCAATACGTAGGGCACCTCGCTTTGGGCCGCATGTGTCAGTTCATCCCATCCTATCCGTCTTTTTACGTGTTTTATTATCTCTCTTTTTTCGATCTCTTTTCCTATGTACAATTTTTCACCGATGTTACAGCTTTTTCCTTCCTTTGGAAGCAGCTCAAATAGTTTGAACTCGTCTTTACCCAACGCAAGCACTAAGCTTTCATGTTTATAACCCTTCGAGTCGGGTCTTCCCTCTGCTAGATAATCTAGCACATAGGCATAGTCCTCCATTTTTTTCCCTCATTTATATTTTTTTATTACCTTTATTATCTGCTCCGCATCTTCATTGGAAGGGGTGAATCTATCCTGTTGAAAGATGGCCCTCACACCGTTTTCTGTTTCAGGTAAGATATCCGCTGTCTTGTAAACCAATTCCTCACTCATGAAGTCAAAATTCTCTTTTAACTCATCCATGAGAGCCTCGGTCTCTTCTACTGATAGTTTAACGAATTTTTCTGCGTGACTCAAGGCTAAAGTCTGTTCATAACTCAGCTCGCCTTTTTCGGCCTCCTCGGAGAGTAGTTCTTTGACTTCTGAAAGTGATACAGATCTAGGTTCATCCTCGGACATAAAAAACACTCCTTTAGGCCCCTTCTAGATGTTCTGGTCTCGATATGACTTTTTTTATCTTTCCGCCGTCCTTCACCTTCACCACGAAAGCTTTTCCCTGTTTACCCTCCACTTCGCCTATCTTTCCATGAAAACGTCTATGTGGTTGGGCTTTATGTACGCTAGGTTCGATCTTTATTTTAACTTTTTCTCCTTCTTCAAACTCCTGTAGAGCTCTGTTGATAGGGACGAGCCCTCTTTTGCTCGGGTCTTTTCTCAATATTTTACGCGTTCCTCGTCTGGTCCCTTTTGATTTTTTCATATTCAACACATCCTTAGGGGTAGTGGACCTTGATCACATCTAATTTCTCCACTTTACAACTCACGCCCAGCTCTTCAGATAGGTTTGGTTGGGTCCTTCCATCGTCACCGTGGATGAACTCTTTTACGTAGGTACCCGCCTCACATCGCATCTCGAGTACGGCCTCGTCGTCATCCAGTGAAACCAGATCCAATTCCTTCACACGGCGTTTTCTGACCCTATCTGAACGCCTGTGGCTGACTCGCAAAGGGGTTCTTTGCGAGAGTTCACTGCCCCTCAATTCATCTAGGACCTTTTTAAACTTTGCCCTTTTTGTTTTCTCTAAACCCACGGTCACGCGATATGTTTTGTCCGGCCTTGTCTGTTTGATATCCTGTATCTTTTCTTTTTCAGTGAGCTCCATCGAAAGTACTTCTACTTTTTCACTTTCATTTATTTCCTTCTCAAGCTCTTTCAAGTCCAGATCTCTCTTCACCGGATCTTTGACTTCCATCACGAAGGGTCTGCCGTTACCTAACATCTTCGCATCGATGTCTTCTCGCCCCATGCCGTGAAGTTTGAAGTCTTCTCCCGAAACCGTTTCTAACAGCGGTCCGCCTATGATCTCTTCCACGCTGGTCTGGTAGAGCTTACCGGTCCCATGGCACCTTTCACATCCTTTCCCCCTACAACGTCTGCATACCCATCTAGTTTGAGGAACGCCTCTATCAAACTTTTTATACCGCCCATAAACGAAAAGGGGAGACAATTCTATATCTACCGAGTCGAATCTCGTATCTATTATCGCCTTGATATCGGGATATCCCAGGTCCACTTCTTTTTCAGTCTTCTTCTGAACTCTTTTTCCTACCTCCCTGTTGATCTCCGACTTTATGGGCTCCGCGGTATTCAGGTTCAGATCCGTCCAAAGCCTCTCTTCCCTTTCTTCTATCTCAGGATCTATCCGAGAACCTACAAGGAAGTCTTGGAATTCGAATCCATCCATCTTTTCAGAGGCTAGCTCGGCGAATTTGTCCAATTCGTCGAAAAGATCACCACATAAGTCACAGGTCTCGGCTTCCTTAGGAACTTTTTTTCTTTCCTCTCCATGGGTGTTCAACATGGCGTAAGCTATGCGAAGACTTTTACCTCTCTCCCGGTTCGTGATGCCGTGGCCCAGTTGTGCAAACAAACGACCTAAGCAGTGGTCACATAGATCTTCTTCCAAGGCTTTTTCCACTTTGACTAGCGCTTCCATATCTCAGTACAGATGGAGGATACATATTATTATTTGGTACGTGCATCCACGATCCTAAATATCTCTAGCCAGATTATGTAGTCTCTCCTTCGTCAAAAGTAAGGCGGTCACCACCACGGTGATGAATCCCGCTTCCACCGCGTACCCTTGCTGTATGAATACTCCCAAGATGAAGGTGATGAAAAGAGCCACGGAAGTGGTTATCCCTATAGTATGTATCTCGTACTTGAGGTAGGCGAGTATCATGGCGAAACCTCCGAAGACGATAACACCGACCTCTATGAGATGTAGACCCAAAGAAACGGAAAGAAAAGAAAAAAGTACTCCCGACAGGGATGTGAGTGGAAAAGTTCTAACTCCGGCGATGACGTTGGGTTCCTTCCTCTTGTGCTCTCTTTCGAGTCCTATCAAACCACCCATCCCTACCGCCAACAGAACGTGGAGCACGAACGTTAGGTCTATCATTACATCCATGGTAAAAAGATTATAGAGCTCGACATATTTTTTCTTTTCGGCCAATAAGAGTCAAATAATCCCTTACTAATAGGAGGTGCGATGAAAGAAGAAAACTCTAAAAGAAAGGCTAAAGAGTACCTTTCACAAGAACCCATCATAAACTCCTACCAGATAGCCAGGTTGGACGACGAACGCAGTGAAGTTTTTTTGGATGATGAAAGCGATCCTTCCGCCGTTATGATTATCAGTGACGGCACCGTAACCGTTAGAGGTGGTAAGACCGCGGTCAGAGACTCACTTTTGGATCATCTAGAGAAGGATAAAGAGTACAGATTCCATGCCGTCGATCCTCAGTCTTTCAAAGCCGTAGAGGAAGTGATCACGGTAAAAGACGACAGACCGACATGGCTCTTGATACGTATGTACGAAAAGGCCGAGGAACCGGACGTCGAGATCGTACCGTTAAAAAAAGAAGACGCCTCGGTGATCAATGAATACTGGGGCCTGGGCAGCCAGGATTCCATGGACTACATAAAAAGCCGCATCGAAGAAGGGCCCGCTTGTGGTATAAAAACGGGGAGCGAACTCATAGGCTGGAACCTGACCCATTTTTTGACCGATGAAGTCATGGTGATGGGTATGCTGCATGTAAAAGAAAAATGGAGGAGAAGGGGCTACGCTAAAGCCTTGGCCGAGGCCCTGTGTAAGGAAGGAGAGAGAAGAGGGTTGGTCCCCGCTGTTCAGATATTTAAAGATAACGAAGCCTCGCTCTCCTTGGCCGAGGATTTAGGATTCGAGATCAGAGCCGAACACCATTGGTTCGGAGGTTCCCTAAAAGGATGAGCGTGTCTCAAGGAAAAAAGAAATATATACTATCGTTCCTTGAACCTGCCAAATGCGCATAAGACAGCCCATCGTCAGCGTTCTCGGTCATGTCGACCACGGTAAGACCACCTTTTTAGATAAGATAAGAGGTACCACCGTTCAGGAAAGGGAAGCGGGAGCGATAACCCAGCACATAGGTGCCACGGAGATACCTCTTGAGGCTTTAAAGGAGGCATGTTCCGAATTGGGATGTAATATAGAGTTTTCATTGCCGGGTTTACTGTTTATAGATACCCCGGGCCATCACTCGTTCATCAATCTTCGCTCTAGAGGAGGATCACTGGCCGACTTAGCCGTATTGGTAGTCGATATCAACGAAGGTTTCATGCCCCAGTCTTTGGAATCGCTGGACATATTGAAGAGAGAAAAAACTCCCTTCGTGGTCGCCGCTAATAAATTGGACAAGATCCCAGGATGGCGGTCAGAAAACAGACCTTTCATAAAAAACGTTCATGAACAGTCACAGGACGCACAGGACAGGATGACCGACGCACTCTATGAACTCATCGGAGACCTCTACGATAAAGGTTTTTCTTCCGACAGGTACGATAAAGTCTCTGACTTTTCAAAGAACATAGGCATCGTTCCCATGAGCGCTTTGAAAGGAGAGGGCATAGAAGATCTTCTTATGACCCTTATCGGTCTAGCCCAGACCTATCTCGAAGATGAACTCGAAGTAGAAGAAGGACCAGGAGAGGCCACGGTCCTAGAGGTGAAGGAAGAACTAGGACTCGGAACCACCTTGGATACCATCGTTCATGAAGGCGTTATCAAAATGGATGATGAAGTGATAATAGGTACAAAAGGCAAACCCATACACACAAAGATCAAATCACTCATGAGGCCGAAGCCCATGGACGAGATCAGAGATCCTAGTGAAAGATTTGAAGAAGTTGAAGAAGTCGGTGCCGCCGCAGGGATAAAGATAGTAACACCGGAATGCGAGGGAGTGTTAGCGGGTGCTCCGATAATCGGCGTCGGCGATAGGAACGTAGAGGACATAATAGACACGGTTAGAGAGGAAAGCCAAGC
>SL_5KL_010_SEDDRAFT_10000076_pt1 | contig 52500 bp, 47 predicted proteins | sample SodLakKL_010_SED_FD_9118 | JGI IMG/M metagenome (IMG submission 9118)
TGAAGGCAAGTATGCCCAATCCTTTCCCAGCTTTGGACCTGAGAGACGGGGCGCGCCGGTGCTCGCTTTCCTCAGGGTGAGCGATGAACCTATCAGAATCCGGACGGTAATACACCGCCCGGACGCAGTGGCCGTGCTCGACCCGGGCTTGTTACACGCAGTCGATGTGACGGCGGGGCTGAAGAACGGAGGCACGATCATAATCAACTCGCGAAAATCGCCCGCTGAACTGAAGTCTGAGTTCAAATTCGAGTGGCCGGTAGCCTCTGTGGACGCCACGAAGATAGCCCGAGAGACGATAGGCCTGCCCATTACCAACACGTCGATGATCGGTGCGCTACTGAGGGTTATCGAAATCGTTAAGATAGACTCTCTGATGGCTCAGTTTCAAGAACGCTTCGGGTTTCGGGCCAAGGGAAATATCGAAGCCATGAGAAGAGCTTACGATGAGACGGTGGTGCAGGAGTAAGCAATGACGGACAAGCTAACCTGGAAGGACATGGAAGTAGGCAATATTGTGAAAGAAGCAGGCAATGCCTGCTTCCGCAGGACCGGCGACTGGAGAACAGAGAGACCCATACTGGACAAGGACAAATGCATCAAATGCGCTCTATGCTGGCTGTATTGTCCCGATGCGTCCATAAAGCCCGGTGAGGACGGGTATTACGAGGCCGACCTCTATTACTGCAAAGGGTGCGCGATCTGCGCCAGAATATGTCCCGTGGAAGCTATAAGCATGACAGAAGAGGAGGAGAGATGAGCCGAAGAGTGGCGTTAGAAGCCTCCCATGCGGTAGCGGAGGCAACCAGGATGGCCGATGTCGATGTCATCTCTGCCTACCCGATAACACCGCAGACGCATATCCCGGAGCGTCTTGCCGAAATGGTCGCCGACGGTGATCTGGATGCTGCTTATATACCGGTGGAATCAGAGCATTCGGCCATGAGCGCTTGTCTGGGAGCCGCTGCGGTAGGCGCCCGGACCTTCACGGCCACCGCCGGACAGGGACTGGAGCTCATGCACGAGGTGGTATACGTTGCCTCCGCAATGAGATACCCTGTGATCATGGCGGTAGCCAACAGGGCCCTTTCGGCACCGTTGAGCGTCTGGGGCGATCACTCCGACGCCATGGCGGTGCGCGACACGGGCTGGATACAGGTGTTCTGTCAGAACAGCCAGGAGGCGTTCGACCTGACAATATGGGCCTTTCGCGTCGGAGAAGATCCTCAAGTGTTGCTGCCGGTTATGGTCCATCTGGACGGGTTTACGCTGTCACACGTAACCGAGCCGGTCTTGCTACCGGAACAAAGCGAGGTGGATAGGTTCCTCCCCAGGTACCACTACCGGTTCGCACTGAACCCCGATCAGCCCATGACTCATGGAGCGTTCGGCCCTCCAGAAATATACGCAGAGACGAAGCTGGCTCAAGCAGTGGTGTTCGACAACTGCAAGAAAACCATACTCCAGGGGTGGCAGGAGTTCCGAGACGTTTTCGGGCGCCACTATAACCCGGTGGAGGAGTACAGGACGGAAAACGCCGAGACACTGCTTCTGACCATAGGCAGTTTCACTGAGACGGCGAAGATCGTGGTAGATGCAAGGCGGGAGAAGGGCGAGGCCGTAGGGCTGATAAGCCTGCGTCTGTGGCGCCCCTTCCCATTTGAAGAGTTTCGCCGGGCTGTGAGAGGGGCAAAGACACTGATAGTCTTCGAGAGGGCTATATCCTTCGGCCTCGGGGGGCCCGTGGTTGCCGAGGTCAGGTCTGCCCTGTACGACGAAGAGACAAGGCCCAAAGTTGCCAGCATCATAGGCGGTCTGGGCGGTCGCGACATGTCCGAAGAGGACTTCGAGTATGTTATCGATAGAGGTAGAGAAGTCGCTGAAAAGGGCTCCGACAGGGTGCTTGAGACGGTCGGCATACGGGGCGAATCGGAAGCGCTCAAGCGATAGCTGTATATAAAGGATAGGAAATGGCAATAACGGAAGTGAAGTTCGGCGACAGGCTGCTAACGTCCAAGGAGTTTCTGGCCGAAGGGCATAATTTCTGCATCGGTTGCGGCGAGCCCATGGCGATCAGAATGGTCCTGAAGACTCTCGGGGAGAACGTGATAATGGCCATGGCAACCGGCTGTGATGAGGTAACTACCACTCCGCTCCCCTATACGTCCTGGCGGATACCCTGGATGCACACGCTTTTCGAGAACACAGCGGCCGAGATCTCGGGTGTGGAGGCCGGACTCAAGATCCTGATGAAGAAAGGCAGGATTCCTGAGAGGCGTATCACCTGCATCGCCATGGCCGGAGACGGCGGAACAAGCGATATCGGGCTGCAGGCTCTGTCGGGCGCACTGGAGAGAGGCCATGACTTCGTGTACATCTGTCTTGACAATGAAGCCTATATGAATACTGGAATCCAGAGGTCGAGTTCTACACCATACGGCGCTTCGACCACCACAGCTCCGGCCGGGAAAATGAGCATGGGGCAGATCACCCGCAAGAAGAACATCGTGGCCATCGCGGCCGCCCATGGCATACCATACGTGGCAACGGCCTCGCCCAGCTACCACTTTGACCTGATGAGAAAGGTGAGAAAGGCGGCCGATACGAAAGGGCCGGCCTATGTGCATATCCTGACGCCCTGCCCCACGGGCTGGAGGTGTGGCGGTGATATCACGGTGCAGATAGGTCAGCTCGCCGTGCAAACCGGCGTCTTCCCCCTGTATGAGATAGAGCATGGGCGTTACCGGCTCAACGCTGATCCTCCGAGGCTCAAACCCATTGAGGAATACCTGAAGCTACAGGGACGATACCGGCACTTGACAGACGATCACGTGGCAATAATCCAGGAGATGGTAAACGAGGACTACGCCGGACTCAAAGAGAAAGCGGCCTGTTTTCCAGTCGAAGCGAAGGAATAGCAGATGATGGTGTCAACAACAAAGAGCAAAGGTCTACCGAAGGCTTCCGGGGCGGTGAAGAAGGCTGTCGGCAGCTATGGGAAGGACAAAGAGGCGCTAATCCAGGTCCTTCTTGATCTGCAGGCGGTGTTTGGATGGTTGCCACCGGGGGTCTTGAGAGAAGTGAGTGAGCAACTGGATGTGCCTGTCGTACAGGTCTACCGAATCGCCAGCTACTATAAGGCTTTCAGCCTTCAGCCCAGGGGCCGGCACATTATCAAGGTCTGCATGGGCACGGCATGCCAGGTGCGTCGTTCGCCGCAGCTTCTGAACACCATCTCAGCCGTCTTGAAGATGAAGCCGTGCGAGACCTCGACAGACGGGCGGTTTACTCTGGAGACGGTCAACTGCCTTGGCTGTTGTGCGATGGGTCCTGTGGTTGCGATCGACGACGTGTACCACAGCAACCCTTCGACTGCCGACCTCCAGAAGGTATTTGAGTCGGCTGAATAGAGGCAAACTATGGCAAGTAAGAGAATCTCCTCGGCAAAAGAGCTCGAGCAACTGGGAAGGGATATTGCCTCGAAGGCAGATCCGGACAAGCGTATCGTCAGCATATGCACGATGTCGGTCTGCGGACAGAGTCGGGGCAGCGGCGCTATTGCCGAGAGATTTGCAGAGGAGATCAGGCGCGCCGGTCTCGAGGAGAAGGCAGAGGTAAGGCAGACGGGATGCCAGGGGTTCTGTGAGAGAGAGCCGGTGGTCATCATCTTCCCGGAGGGCTTCTACTATGTTAACGTCGAGCCTGACGATGTTCCCGAGATCGTTTCGGCGACACTGAGCAAGGGCGAACTGGTAGAACGGCTTCTCTATACCGATCCTACCACGGGTGAACGAGCAGCCAAAGAATCGGATATTCCATTCTACAGCCACCAGATGCCCATCGTATTCGGCGACAACCGGCGTATAAACCCCAGGGAGATAGATGATTACATAGGTCTCGGGGGATACGGTGCACTCTCGAAAGCTCTGTTCGAGATGTCTCCGGAGCAGGTCCTGGACGAGGTGAAGAAATCGAACCTGAGGGGCAGGGGTGGCGGGGGATTCCCAACGGGACGAAAATGGGAAACGACCCGGAACGCTTCTGGGGAGACGAAATACGTGCTGGTTAACTGCGATGAGGGAGATCCCGGCGCATATATGGACAGGTCTATCATGGAAGGAAACCCGCACTCCGTACTAGAGGGGCTTCTTATCGGTGCCTATGCCATAGGATCACACGAAGGTTTCATTTATGTTCGCGACGAGTATCCCCTCGCATATGACAACACGATTCAAGCCGTGAAGCACGCCGAGGAATATGGACTCATTGGAGAGAACATACTCGGATCGGGATTCGATTTGAGGGTTAGTGTACACCGTGGAGCAGGGGCATTCGTATCGGGAGAGTCGACTGCGCTCATGAATGCCATCGAGGGTAGGGTTGGTGAACCCCGGATGAAGTATATACGGACTGCGGTAAGCGGTCTAAAAGGAATGCCGACGTGCTTGAACAACGTGGAGACCTGGGCAAACGTCCCGCTCATCATCAACAGAGGATCTGAGTGGTTCAACTCGATCGGTACTGAAGGAAGCAAGGGAACCAAGATCTTCTCGCTGGTAGGCAAGGTAAACAATACGGGGCTCGTGGAAGTGCCTATGGGCATGACCCTCAGGCAGTTGGTCTACGACATCGGTGGCGGCATACCGCAGGGGAACAAGCTTAAGGCAGTGCAGACAGGAGGACCTTCCGGAGGGGTTATACCCGAGCAGTACCTGGACACTCCGATCGATTTCGATGAACTCACCAAGCTTGGTTCCATGATGGGGTCCGGTGGGATGGTGGTTATGGATGAGGATACCTGCATGGTAGACACAGCGAGGTACTTCATCAGCTTCTGCTGTGAGGAGTCCTGCGGGCAGTGCAGTCCCTGCCGGGAAGGGTTGAGGATGCTGCGGGAGATCCTGAATGATATCTGTGAAGGCAAGGGGCAAGAGGGCGACATAGAAGCGATTGAGGACATCGCTGAGGTAATGCAGGATGCTTCGCTATGTGCGCTGGGTGGCACCGCGGCCAACCCGGCACTTACCACTCTGAAGTACTTCCGGGATGAATACGAGGCCCACATCAGGGAACAACGCTGTCCGGCGCAAGCGTGCCAGGCACTCACTTGCTACTACATTGACCCTGCCCTGTGTACCGCCTGCCTGATCTGCCGCCGTAACTGCCCCACGGAAGCGATTTACGGGGAGAAAGGCATAGTACACTGGATCGACCAGGAGAAGTGTATAAAGTGCGATACGTGTTTTCAGGTTTGTCCCCCTCGTTTCAGCGCCGTAAGAAGGATATCGGGAGAGCCCCTCCCCGAGCCTCCCGCTCCCGGCACCAGGGTTACCCGGGAGGAGAAGGGGTGAGTTGATATGACGGTAGAACTGCAGATAGACGGAAAGGAAGTCAGGGCAGAGGAAGGGATAACCATACTGGAGGCGGCGAGAGAGGCCGGCATTGCGATTCCGACGCTCTGCTACCACACCGAACTAATGCCTCACGGTACCTGTCGGATCTGCAGTGTTGAGGTGGAGACGAGGGGCAGGATGCGAACGGTGGTCTCCTGTGGCTGTCCTGTAGAACAGGGGATGGTCGTGAAGACGCGGTCTCCCAGGATAGACAGGATTCGCAAGACGCTTATCGAGTTGCTCGCTCCCACCTCAGCAGTGGACGGAGAACTTGGCGGCCAGATGAAGAAGCTGGCCAGGGAATACGGCGCCGATACTCACAGGTTTGAGTCCCGCTTCCGGGACAGACCCACTCGATGTATTCTTTGCGGACAGTGTGTACGCTATTGCGACGAGGTGGTCGGCGAGCACGCCATAGGTTTCATGGGCAGGGGCGTAGACCGCAGGGCGGTCTTCTTCCCGGAAAAGGCAAAGGCCTGTGTCACCTGCCAGGCCTGCTTCAATCTGTGTCCCACGGGCAAGATTCCCTCGGAGACCGACTTCGTGGTTTTCGATGGGTTCTCTGTCGATGACTACCTGGCCGGCGAACTGTAAGCCGGCGCTTCCTCAGGCTGAACCAGTGAGAGTTCCGTCCCAGTAGCCATAGCGGCAGGATCAGGCCTTGCTCCAGGCGGCATTTCCATCTAGAATAAGAAGATCCGGTGCGCTATTGGTGATGCGTCCTCTAGCATGTCTCCGGTAGCAGCCAATAACGGGGTGTGGCGCAGTGGCTAGCGCGCATGGTTTGGGACCATGAGGTCGGAGGTTCGAATCCTCTCACCCCGACCATGAATAGGGGAGCGGAGGCTTAGACCTCATGGCTCGTGAAAACGGCTGAATATAGAGCAAATGTGGATTAGACCTCATGGTCTGTCCGGGGCGGGTCCGTACGATGACCAATGCACTGGTCTACGAGCAAACCAACGAGATGCTTCGGCTCAGTGGTTCCTCCGCCCTTATGAGTCGCCTCCTCCGAGGAGTAGTCTGAGTTCCGAAATATGCTCCTGCTCGTCCGCGATGATGTGCCGCAAGCTGTGCTCTAGCTGAAAATACTCGTATTTCAGTTCGCCTCTCATCTCTCGAACCTTTTCCAGGATACCGGTATAGACGTCCACGGCATGCTTTTCGTCGTTGAGGTTCACCCTCAGTATCTCCGGTACTGTTCCAGCGGGGTGCCGTTCTGACATATCCATGGAGGGAACTCCATCCAGGTAGTCGCCGATCAGCGTTCTGAACATCTCCTCATGCTTCAGTTCGTCGGCAGCTATCTCCTTTAACCTGGCGATTATCGGCTCCGCATTCAGTCCGTCCACCTGTTCCGTGTGTGCCAGATACTGGATCCTTGCTGCATGCTCCAGTTCCAGGGCGTCATTCAGCATCTTGACCAATTCTTGCTTTGGCATAGCTATCTCCTCCTTTCTTGCTCCGGTGATTACAACCGTAATCATACTCAGTTCTGTGAAGTGTGACCGGCGTGTGCTGCCATGATACTCACTTGAGTGAGGAAAAGTCATAAGATAGAGGGCAAAAATGTTACAAAACTATGACATTTGTGCAGAGGTTCCAGCGTCACCGGGAGGTCTACGGCGCTGATCGGCATTGACATTGCGGGCTTATCGTCATATCCACCTTAGCAGCAGTGTTAAGGCAACGTCCAGGGTCATGGCATTAGTCTCCCGGGGCCGCCACGTGGCTGTCTAATTTGCATCTTATTCCTTCGTCTGCGCTCTCTCGTTCAGCCTGCGGAGGAGGCTATCTATGGCATTGGGGTGATGTTAGGCGAAGAACAGGAATGGCGCCGTGCGAGAATCGGAGGTGACCAGGGGCTTGGTGGACAGGATCTTCTTCGCCAGCCTTTGTCCGACTTCCGCGGCCCAGCCATGGCCTGAGGAGGGACCCCACAGGCGCCGGCGAAGGAGTCCTTGTCAGTGGCCATGAACCTACTTCGGACCCCCGTTATGCCTACGGCGGAACTCGCATCATGGACTATGCCTTTAAGCTGTGCCTGAGGAGTCGGGCTTGGCTTTCAAAAAAGGAATCGTCAGAGGGTATTTCCACAACTCACCCCGGCCCGCCTTGACGGCTGCCATTATGCAGAAAATCACATCGAGCACAAATATAACGCCGAGCAACACGAATCCGATAAAGGCGAGGATAAGAATGCCGGACACAATCGAATATATGATGAAACTGAGCTGCCAGTTTAATGCCATCCGAGCATGATTCTTAACTCGTTCTTCTTTGGTAACGAGAAGGATGATCAACGGTCCCAGCCATCCGGTAAATAGGCCCAGGATATGCGCCAGCACCGGTAGAGTGTTGTCACCCCGTCCGGCTACTCTCGCACCGCATTTGGTACATATTCCGGTCATGGCAGTTGTTGCCGCACCACATGCGGGGCAAAAGCCGCTGCCGGCCATTGGCCTGGCTCCACAATCGAGGCAGAACTCAGGAGTCCCTGTTAGCTCTTTTCCGCAGCTTCTACAGTACATATTCCCTCCTCATCGAACCCGGGTTTTCGCATTTTCATTGGCGAAAGGAGTTTTGCGACCTAGCTATTTGTGAAGGCGACTGTACTCCAACGACCCAGCATCTGTCAATGCCCCTGCCCTGTACTTAATGCTAGATGATTACACTACAGCCACGCGAGCCGAATCGACGAGCTTGATGCCGTTGAGGCACTTGCTCCGACCTTGGCACTCGCGCGTTTCGTGATCCCGCGCTCTGGTCGAGAACAGCCACTTCATTGTGTGCCCGATCGGGATTCGGGATGCAGGCCTCAGGGCAGACGAGCATCTTCACGCAAGAATAGAATCTGCTCTTTGTTCACCGCGATGGAGCAAGGGTGCTCGATTATGTACAAGACTGGCCGAGATGATCTGCAGCACTGATCGCTATTGTTCAGGAATTTCCTCTGTGCTCGAATAGTAAGCCATGAACTCCTGCAACGTCGCTTCATCGATAGCCGCTATGCTTGCTATCGTCGACAGCCTGGGGAAAATCCATTCGCTAGTGCTCTCAGCAACCAGAGTTCCGTCAGCGGAATGAACTGTGGACCGTTGAACGGCCGTCTTCTCCTCGCGGCCGATGATCTGAGACTCCACGGTTATTTCCGTACCTGTCCTCACCGGTGTGTGGTACTGAACCGATATGCTCCGGGTCATTCCCAGTAGGCCGAGACGTGCAATATTGGTCCATTGGGCCACATCGTCCATAATTAGAGCGAGGATACCGCCGTGGACCAGCCCGTCTAGCCCGCACAGGTAGTCAGGAATGGTGCATCTGGTGAAACAGCCCTTCTCGGAATGCCAGAACCGGAGCCGTAGACTGTGCGGATTGGTTGTCGAACAGCCGAAGCAACCCCCTGACGAGTAGTTTGGGATCTCGCGTTCACTCATTGGCATTCGCCTCCATCAGAAAGGGTTTTATAGTGAGACTAAGTCTATTACCAACGGGAGCGGGTGTCAATGACCCTAACCTCACAGTAGTGAAACGAGCCACGATGGTCGAGGCTTACCCACCCGGTGCGGTCCATCGTAATAGAGGGCAGCCACCCTGCTAGACGGTGTAACTGTGCTAGAATTTGGACGATGCCCGAGATTGGATAGGTGATTGCATGGCCGCGAGAACCATTATGCATGTCGACCTTGATTCCTTCTTCGTCTCCGTGGAACAGGTGCTGAATCCCGGTCTCATAGGTAAGCCCGTGGTCGTGGGCGGTAACCCAGAGGGTAGAGGGGTCGTCTCGACGGCTTCCTACGAAGCCAGAGCCTTCGGCCTTCATTCCGGCATGCCACTGGCGACTGCGGCACGATTGTGTCCCACAGCCATCTTCATCGAATCTGATTTCGACAGCTACATCGAGTTCTCACGTAGGTTCATGGCCATCCTGAATGACTTCTCCCCAACTGTCGAGCCGGGAGGCCTGGACGAAGCCTACCTGGATGTGACCGGATTTGAGTCTTTGCACGGCTCGATTCGACAGATGGCAAACAAGATCAAGCAGAGAGTGAGGAATGAGTTGGGTCTGTGTGCCTCGATCGGCATCGCAAGCTGCAAAGTGGTGGCCAAGATTGCGTCGGACACTTCTAAGCCGGACGGTCTCATCGAAGTGCCTCGCGGTGATGAGAGGGTCTTCCTTGCCCCGCTTCCCGTAGAAAGACTGCCCGGTGTCGGCAAACGGTCAGCCAGGGTGCTCAGCGGACTGGGAGTACACACGATAGGTGGGCTATCTCGAACGTCTCCTCGTATCTTGAAACGACATCTCGGTTCCGCAGGAGAGGTGCTGCATCGCCTTGCCAACGGGATCGACTACAGCCGGGTGTTACCGCCCGGTCAACCGCTTTCTATAAGCCGCGAGATCACCTTCGCTGCCGACACGCGCGACCAGTCGTTCCTAGAAGCGACTTTGTGGAATCAAACCGAAAGGGTGGGCGCCGACCTGCGGAAGCGGGGTATGCAGGCGAGGTGCATCACTCTGAAGCTGAGGTATGCCGATTTCTCTACTATCACCCGTAGCCACACACTCCAACACAGCATCTATACCGATCAAGAGATTTTCGCGATAGGCAACGCATTACTTGACCGGGTACTGGAGACTGAGAAAAGGGCGGTGCGGCTGATCGGCGTCGGCGTGTCGGTCCTTACTGATGCGGGGCTGCAGGCCGGACTGTTCAGACCGCGCGCCGCGCAGCTGGAGCACCTGAGCAAGGCGGTAGACCAGATTCGCAACAGATATGGATTCGACGCCATAAGGACTGGCCGGCCAACGAGGCACGAAGACACCTCAAAATCAATCTCGGACTGAAAGGCAAGTTAGGAGCCTTTCAGCCATAGGCAACCCAACAAAGCGTAGTCTTGTGCGGTTACGTTAGGCTCTTCGTCGGGTTGCTGATTGAGTCTTGCCATATTCTAGGGGCTTGGGTTCGCTTGTTTCTGAAACGATCCCAGCCGTAGCACAAGAATAAGGCTTGACAAGTTCTTGAATGATAATAGTATAATGGCACCGGGGCCACACAAAATGCAGGGCGTGGCGTGTAGCAGGGCTAGCGACCGAGGAGTGCAAGGACCAGTTTCGGCGTCTCGGTGGACATGTTGGATGATGATGGCAGGAGCTGGGATTGGGGTTATACAGTTCCTGTCTCCTTGCGCTCGCTCTTCGTCCTAGTCCAAGAGGACATCTGTGCATGGGGGTGATGCCTATGCCGAATCAGAGCTAGCTTCGTGGCTTGCAGGCAGCCAGTGGCCGGCTTACTCTACCCGAACAGCCTGCCAGACCCAACCGAAAGGAGGATAGTCATGAAGTTCATGATAGTTCGCACCTGGGAGCCTCACGAAAGTGTTGAGATTGCAAAGAGGAGGATGGAGAAGGGTAGGATGGCGCCCGAAGGGATAAAGGTGCTTGGCGAATGGCTGGCCACGGATGGTGGCACACAGTTTGTGTTAATCGAGGCTGATTCAGATATGGCGTGCTGGAACTGGTCTTTTCGCTGGGGTGACCTTGGCGAGAACCGGAGTTTCAACGTGATCGAAGTAAAGGACGATAAAGGGACGCAGCTATCTTGATATGGAGTCACCCGTACAGACGGCGGGTCGACTGCCAGTCTCGGGGTTAAGAAACAGAGTCTGGAGATAGCTAGCATGCACTGAAGGAGGGCGGCCGATCCGAGGCCGCGGTCGGAACATGTGAAGCTATAACCTGACAATGAAGCGGATCCTCAGTAATGCAGTAATGTGAGGGAGGACACAATGCTAACAGGAGCAGCGGCAGACTTATTTAAGTTCAGCACCGGCCTTGATGATGAGGCGATGTCAAGGCTCCATCCTGGACTAGAGAAGCTGTTCAGGAATATACCCAAGACGCTGGGGTACCAGCTGGTTGCCGAAGTGGTGAAGTCCCAGGCCTGCTTCGCCGGGATTGAGGTGGGCAACAGGCTGGTTTTCGACCCGTTCCTAAATCCTCAGAAGTCAACCGGCACGATGTGCCCCAAGGCTTTGCTCCCGGTGTTGCTCGAGATAAATGCACTGTGGGAGGCGAATATGGAGTGGGCAGAATCAGGGAAAGAGGAACCACTGGAAATAGTTTGGCGCAATGTGCGATGCCTTGACCCGGGCCTTGAAGACGGAGGCGTGGGAGGCGTAGTCTATACGATCCGCTCTGAGAAGACAGCTGGTTGAGATAGCCGTAAGTCAAGGACAGCCCCGGATTTCTCACCACCTGATGGGTCCAACAGACGCCTGGAATCGGATCCGACGGAAGTCCGTTTCATATCCTCAAGGTGACAGAGCGGAGTCTAACCTTCTGAGGCCAAAAACAAGGTGCCATCCGCGGCGGGCCTATACTGCTTGGCACAGGTTCTTAAGAGGCACCGGAGCGTCTAGACGAGGTCGCACGCTTCTGGAGGCATCCAGTGTGCATCCCTTCCTTCCCATTTGACGTTACATCCAATCGGATTCGTCATCGGCACGCTTACTGGCTTCCCTGCCAGGATTTCTTCCAGGGTTCTCTCCAGGTCATTGGTCGTCAGGTCGGCGGCATTACCCGGGTTATCAACGCCGCGGCCGGTATAGACGAGCTTACGTTCCTCGTTGAAGGCGAAGAAGTGCGGCGTCCTGAGCGCCCCGTAAGCGAGGGCTGTCTCCTGGCTCTTGTCACGGGCATAAACCCAGGGGAATCTGTGCTCCTCCATCCGCTTCACCATGGTGGCGAAGTCATCCTCCTGGTATGTATTCTCGCTGTTGGAGTTGATACCGATGAAGACAACCCCGTGGTCCTTGAATCGCAGAGCGGCGGCACGAGTGACTTCGTCTGAGCCGGTCACGAAGGGACAGTGATTGCAGGTGAAAAACACGACCAGCACCCTGGCTCTCCTGAAGTCATCCAGGCTGTAAGTCTTCCCATCAGTGGCCGGTAGTCTAAAATCGGGCGCTTTCTCTCCTGGCTGTAATGTGAACACCTGCTATCCCTCCCCTGTTTTGTATTCAGTTCCGCAATACCATACGACCGGCAGGCTGATCGTCCCGGTGATTCGCCCGCCCGACCACCAACGTAGAATACCACGCTCTTTTAGCTCTTCTCAAGTCTCCGGTGGTGTCGCCAGACAGCGTGATCAGTGTTCTCTGGCCTCCCGCAGATTCCACACCGCAGTGGAAGACCGCCGTGTCCGCCCGGTGGAGACCTTGCTGCGGTCGGCACAGACAACACTCAGCAGACCCGGACGCACCGCGCAAAGCTCGGCAATGGCTCTGGGACTGGCAGGCGAGCGCAAACTCAAAAGAGTTATAATAGGCCTTCCCGCGGATCATGACGAGACCAGTACATAGAGCTACGACACAACTTTCGGAGCTCTATCACCGCTTCGCCCCTGATATATGGGTCCTGGCCGGCATCAGGCTTCTCACGGCAGTTGGTTTTTCGATTTGCATGCCGTTTCTAGCCTTGTATCTTCATCAGGTTCGAGGCGTTTCCATGACCATGGCGGGGTCCATCCTTCTGGCCGGTGGACTCTGCGCCGCCGTCAGCCAGGCGATTGGAGGGATGCTGTCGGATAGGTTTGGTCGACGTCCGGTCTTGCTTGTGGCCGCTTCGACCGGCGTATTCCTCTATGCGGGACTGGCTGTCCTCATTGCCGATTCGGCCCCGATATGGGCCATCGGGGTTGTCTACATCGCCGGCCGGTCGATGCTAACAACCACTCATCCGGTCATTGCTGCCATGGCGGCCGATCTTGCCCCCAGGGATAGGCTGACGGAAGCTTACGGAATCCTCCGTATAGGGGCTAACGTAGGCTGGGCTGCCGGCCCTGCCATAGGGGGCTACCTGTACGGGTCTGTTCCCTACGCCTGGCTCTTCGGGATTCCGGCTGCGATGTGCGGCATCGTCTGTTTAATTGTCCTTTTCTTTATCCATGAACCCTCATCCTCACCCGGTCGGGCGGCAGGGATTCGCAGTGTTTTCGCGCCTACCGACAACCCGCCCGTCCTGGCCTTCACTCTGCTCAGTGTCCTGGTCTTCGTAGTGATGGGGCAGATGGGCGCCACCCTGTCCATCTCCACGGTGGACAGGTTTGGCTTCTTGCCATCCCAGTACGGATTCTTACTCACGTTGAACGGGCTGATAGTGATTTTCTTCCAGTATCCGGTTGCCCGCTTCGTGGCAGGGTGGTCGAAATGCCGGGCACTGGTGCTTGGTAGCGTGCTTTACGGCCTTGGATATCTGTCCCTGGGCTGGATGACTGGATTCGGATGGGCGCTCACAGCAATGGCCGTGGTCACAACAGGGGAGATCATACATACTCCGGTAGCGCTCGCGGTGATTGGCGAACTCTCTCCATCGGAGCAGAGGGGACAATACATGGGCTACTTCGGGTTGAGCGAGACCGTAGGCTTAGCGGTGGCGCCACTGCTGGGAGGTGTACTGCTGGATGCGTTCCCGGCCGACCTCAGGCTGGTCTGGGCACCGCTTGCCTCGATAGCTTTTGTCGCCGCATTGGGGTACCTCTGGTGGACACGTCGATTCCGTCAGTAGTGCTCGCGGCGTTCTTACGTCAGCGCCTGCGTTTCTCGAACGCCACACACCGACCTGAGTACAGGTCTGCTCTATACCCCGCTAAATCAGGAGTCGGGTCGTCACCGGAATCCTTGCGGCCGGGAGGACATTGGTTGATCGGGCCGCCTTGTTCACCAACCAACCGAACAGATGCTAAGATACTGACAGTGATCTAATGCAGGAGTAACATGGAGATTCTAACTCTGCCTGTAAACACCCAGTCATTGGAGGCCTACTCAACAGTGCCTATCGACTTCGAGGTGAAGTCCAGACTGTCCGTCGATCTGCTTAACGAGGGCCTCGGAGGTATTGCCCTTCGCGAGGAAGAGGTGATGCCGCCCTATGTAAAGGACTACGATGAGGCTAAGGGCGAAGGGCCGATGCGCTGGCTTGAAGTGTTCAACACCTCCAACTGGGCACTGTTCGTCGCCTGTGAGGGAGGTGTTGCGGTTGGCGGAGCGACGGTCGCTTTTCGCACTGCCCAGGTCCATATGCTCCGGGGAAGAGAAGACATGTCGGTCCTGTGGGACATCAGGGTACATCCGGCCCACCGTCGTTCCGGGATAGGAACGGCGGTGTTTGCCGAGGCAGCCAGGTGGTCCAGGCACAGGAATTGCCGGCTGGTGAAGATAGAGACCCAGAATGTCAATGTGCCGGCCTGCCGTTTCTATGTCAGGCAGGGTTGCAGGCTGGGTGAGATCGACTGCTATGCGTACAATGAACCAAATCTTGCTCACGAGGTCATGCTTATCTGGTACCTCGAACTGTAGGGATCTGTAACCCGGAAGACCTGACGAGCCGGGGCAGAAGCTCCGTCTTGCCTTTTATATGCTGCCGCATTGCGCTGGCTCTTCCAGTATCGCTGATATCGACCAAAGGAACTGCCGTCAACAGGCACAGAATCCGCTGCGTTAGTGCCCAGACTAGCCTCATCCGAAATGTCACGAATATGTAACTTTTCGGACGGCGATTTTGTGACGATTTGATGGACACGCTGCTATAATCAACACAAGATGGAAGCCGAGACTGTCCTGCGGAGAATCGAAGGGCTCCCAAATAGACCGATCATCGGACCGGTCAAGGGTAAGCACCTTGTCGACGCCGTCAAGAGGTTCGATGTGAACACTGTTCTGGAGGTCGGGACACTTATCGGCTATTCGGCGATCCTCATAGCCTCGAATCTTCCCCATGAAGGCAGGGTCGTGACGGTAGAGGTGGACCCGGAGTCGGCAAGGTTGGCGGAGGCGAACATACGGGAAGCCGGCCTAACTGACAAGATTGAGGTGCATGTCGGTGACGCACTCATCGTGCTACCTCAGATCAACGTTACGTTCGACATGATTTTTCTCGATGCCGCAAAGGATAAGTATCTGGAGTATCTCAAGCTCTCGGAGAACAAGCTGAGTAGTGGCGGCGTCGTTTTTGCCGATAACGTCAAGATGTACGCGCACGAGATGCATGATTATCTGGAGTATGTGAGGAACTCAGGTAGATACACGAGCGAGTACATCGACGTGACCACCGATGGAGTTGAGGTCAGTACGAAGCTGTTCTAGGCAGTACCAAACAGCCACGTCTCAGCCGCTCTTCTCCATCTGCGGCCGTGGTCTTCCCGACGCCGCCGGCCACGCCCGACCGGGCCTCCGGGCAGGTTTCCCGGCCTGCCCTCTATTTGCCGGCTTCGGCCGGCTTGCGCAGGGGCCTGAATACGCCGGTACCCGAAAAGCTGGATGTGACCTCTACCGCTTCCCTAACCATCCTGTCTACCAGCTCCTTGACCGTGGGGACATCACGAACCAGCCCTACTACCTGTCCCACGCTGAGCAACCCTTTTTCCACATCACCCGACTCGAGTAGTGCCAGACCCGCTCTGCCGCTGATGAGCGACTCGAGTTCATGTATGTCGGCGCCCTTCTTCTCCAGTTCCAGCACCTGCTCAGCCGTAGGGTTCCTCAGCGTCCTCATCGTATTCCGGAAGGAACGGAGCAGCAACGTCGTGTCACGCTCCGATGCGGTGATCAGCAGTTCCTTGACTCTGGCATGCCCGGCCGCCTCCTGTGTCGCCATGAAGCGGGTCCCCATATTGACTGCTTCTGCGCCCAACGCCAGCGCAGCTATAAGTCCGCGTCCATCACCGAATCCTCCCGAGGCGATGACGGGTATTTCCACAGCGTCGACCGTCAGTGGAATCAGGACGAGTGAGGTAACGTCCTCCTCACCGGGGTGGCCGGCACACTCGAAACCGTCGATGCTTACGGCATCACAGCCTAGTCGCTGGGCCGTGCGGGCGAAGCGAACCGCAGTGCACTTATGTATCACCTTCACTTCCGCTGCCTTGAGGCGTTCCATATACGGCTCCGGGCTTCTGCCGGCCGTCTCCACAATCGTCACGCCGGAGTCGATTACGGTATCGAAATACCCATCGATATCCACAGGGCGAAAGGTGGGCAACAGCGTTATGTTAACTCCGAACGGCCTATCGGTAAGCTCTTTGGTCTTCTTGATCTCGGCAGCGAGATCCTTAAGGTCAGGGAACGTAAATGCCGTGAGGATGCCGAGCCCTCCGGCGTTCGATACTGCGGCCACCAGCTCCGCACGGGAGATCCACATCATCCCCCCCTGGATGATCGGGTGCTCTATACCGAAGTGCTCGGTCACACGTGTTTTGAACGCCATATTGCCTCCTTCTGAAGTTTGGACTGATTATAGCATTTGGGCGGTCTGGGGTTACATGGCGAGGGAGCGGCTCAACTGCTTGCGTGGTCCGGATGCTCAGGTTCTTTGGCGGAAGATCAGGAATCAGCGGCAGCCAGCGTCTCGGTCCTCTTTTCTATGTGCCCTCTCCAGAAAGGCAAGCAACCGGGCAATTGCGAGGTGTTCACAATATCCTGCGATCACGGCCTCCAGTTTCCCTGGACGGTACTGACTGCCCGGACTGCCCATTGATGGGCACGGATGCCAGGAGGCCCCTCCTCCGTTCCAGTAGATCGGCCATGTCTTGCAATATCCCGGTCACAGGTTAACCCCTCTTGCCAAGGGGGTGATCGCTATGCCATACTTGTACCCGCTGAGTTGTCCAGCACACGGGACGGCTCATCACCCGGCCGAGTTCACGCCTGGGCCTGATTGATCAAAGGACTGCACGGTCATGGAGGTAGAAGGCTTCCGAAATGCCACAGAAACGGCACAGAAAGCCGGGATCGCACAGTATACCGCTATTTGAAAGGAGGTCATGACAACATGCAACGCAGGGTTGCCGTCATCGGTATAGGTTACACTCCGTTCCGGCCGATATCGCCCGATGTCTCCTTCAAGGAGATGATGTTCGAGGCAGCGCAGAAGGCCTATGAAGATGCTGGTGTCTCTCCTCGTCGCGACATAGACGCTTTTGTGACCTGCGAGGAGGACTTCACCCATGGGAGGAGCATTTTCAATATCCATACGCCGGACAATATAGGCGCCGTCCTCAAGCGGATTCATACTCTTCCCGCCGAGAGCATCCTGGGTCTGGCCGATGCTTACATGCTGATAAACACCGGACTGGCGAATATCATGGCAGTGGAGTCTCACAGCAAAGCCTCTAACATGCTCACTCCCAACTATCTGGTTGCCCACGCTATGGATCCGGTCTACAACAAGCCGCTTGGCTATAACCCCTATTTCATCGCCGGCATGGAGATGAACCGCTTCATGCACGAAACGGGAGTCACAAAGGAGCAGTGTGCGCTGGTTTCGGTCAAGAACAGGGCCAATGCCCTTCTTAACCCCGGTGCCGCCTACGGTGACAAGGTAGGCGTGGACGATGTTCTGAGCTCGGACGTGATGTTTCATCCCTTGAATCGTCTTGACATGAGCTCACTGGCAGATGGAGGGATCGTCATGGTGGTGGCCAGCGAGGAGAAAGCCAGGCGTCTCTGTAAGAACCCGATCTGGGTAAGAGGCGTTGGCTGGATTTCCGATGCCCCGAGCCTTGAGACACGGCAATGGGGTGAAGCCGGCTACGCCAGATTGGCCGGTGAGATGGCCTACAGGGTGGCCGGGATAAAGAACCCCAGAAAAGAGATCGATTTTGCTGAGGTGGATGATACCTTTTCGTACAAGGAGCTCCAGCATCTCGAGGCGCTGAAGCTCTGTGCGCCGGGGCAGGCCGGGTTCATGGTGGAGGAAGGGGCCACCCAGAGGGAAGGGGAGTTCCCAGTCAACGTATCGGGAGGAAGCCTCGGTGTCGGCCGGCTGGACGAAGCGACCGGTCTGCAGAAGGTGTTGGAAGTGGTGCTCCAGCTGCGGGGTGATGCTGGGAGGAGGCAACTGCCCGATGTGAAAGTCGGTCTGGCTCAATCGTGGCGTGGCGTCCCCGCCAATAGTGGAGCAGTGGCGATTCTAAGCAACGAGTAAAAGGAGGAAAAATGCGCAAGGTTGCTGTTGTTGGCGCGGGCATGACCAAGTTCATGCGCCGGGCCCATGAAACAGGGAAGGAGCTTGCCTGGGAGACCTCCAGGATGGCCCTCAATTCTTGTGATCTAACCTTGAAGGACGTCGACTGCGTGGTTATGGGCACGGCTCCCGACGCCTTTGATATGATCCACATGAAACACGAGTACCTGAGCGACGGCGCCGGTGCCTGGCGCAAGCCGTATGTGAGAGGCTTTCTCGGCGGCGGCACCGGGGTGTTCACCGCTTGCCAGGCCTGGTACCACGTGGCCTCAGGGCTGTTTGACGTCTGTCTCGCCGTTAGTGAAGAGAAGATGTCCTCTTGTTTGCCTCATCCTCAGGGGGCCTTCGTTACCTGCTGGGACCAGTTCACGGAGAGTCCTCTGGGCACAAGCCTCCTCTGGTTTTTCGCCTGGGAGATGAACCGGTATATGCACGCGCATGGCATTACCGAACGGGAGATCGCCCTTGTTTCGGTGAAGAATAAGAAGAACGCCATTGAGCATCCCTGTGCTCAGCTGCCGGGAGAGATCACCGTGGACGACGTTATGAACTCCGAGATCATGGCCTGGCCGGTGAAACGATTGGATGTGAGCCCTACCAGCGATGGGGCGGCAGTGCTGGTTTTTGCCGCTGAAGACGTGGCTAAGAGGATCACCGACAAACCCGTCTGGGTCGAGGGAGCGGGCTGGTGTCTTGATACTATGTACATCGGACAGAGAGACCTGTACTATCCCAAATATGTGGAATACGCGGCTCGGATGGCTTACGATATGGCCGGCATCAAAGAGCCCCGTCACGAAATCGACATCGCCGAACCATATGACCCCTTCAGCTACAAGGAACTTCACAACGCTGAGGGACTGCTTCTCTGTGGTAAGGGGGAGGCGGCAAAACTAACGGTCGACGGTGAGACGCAGAGAACGGGCCGTCAGCCCTGGTGCCCCTCGGGAGGAGCGCTAGGCGTAGGCAATGCCATTGCTGCTACCGGAGTGATGAAGGTGGCCGAGCTCTTCTGGCAGTTGAGGGGCGAAGCCGGTGGGCGACAGGTGCCGGGAAAGCCGAGGAGGGGGGTGGCGCAAGCCTGGGGCGATGAAATGCAGGTGGGCACGGTAATTGTATTAGGTGTATAAGGAGGAGCTATGAATGAGAAGGTTAAGGTCTGGCCCGGAACTCCCTTGAGTGAAAAGGACATAATCGAGAAGAGAGTCCTCTTTACCGAGTGGGAGCCCAACCTCAAATATGCCTGGGATGCCGGTGTCGGGTACGGCGGATACTTCGCCGGGCTGAAGGAGGGCAGGATCGTCGGCACAGAGTGCTCTAAGTGCCGCCGTGTGCTTTTGCCCGCTCGCGCCTTCTGCGAGTGGTGCTTCCGCACAGTGGACCGGTGGGTTCAGCTCAATGATACGGGGATCGTGAACACCTTTTCTGTCGCGTATACGGGAACCGCTGCCGAGCGGTTGAAGGACCCGCTGGTGCCGGCACTCATTGAAATCGACGGTTCAGGTGGTGTTGCTATCATGCACCTCATTCGTGGGGGCGACCCCTGGAAGGTCAAGATCGGAATGAAGGTTAAAGCGGTGTGGAAACCGAAGGGGAAACGCGAAGGATCGATCAACGACATCGAATACTGGAAGCCAGTTTAGGAGGTTGATATGCCCGTAGACAAAATAACACAGGTGTCCCAAACCAAGCCGTGGCATGGCCAAATCCCGGTGTACGGACAGTATACTTACGGCATTGCCGGGGAGAGATTCTTCCGGGAGATCAAAGCAAACGGACGAATTATGGGGGCAAAGTGTTCATCCTGTAACCTTACCTATGTACCTCCCCGGATCTACTGCGAACGCTGTTTCAGCGAGCTGACGGAATGGCTGCAAATACCTGATCGAGGTGCTGTGCATACCTTCACCGTTTCTCATGTCGACCTCGACGGTAACAGGTTGGACGAACCGTTGATCGTAGCGTTCGTTGAGTTCGACGGTGTGCATGGCGGAATTGTACATCGCCTGGGCGAGGTTGAGCCCGATCAGGTATACATCGGCATGCCGGTGGAGATGCGGCTCAAATCCAAGGCGAAGCGAACCGGATCAATACTGGATATCAGCTACTTCAAGCCTATACGAGTCTAGGATCAAGATGAAGACACCTCTGTGGCAGCCATCAGAAGAGAGGAGTAGGGCAGCCGCCATTACCGGGTTCATGAACCTGGTCAATGAGCGGCACGACAAGCAATTCGCTACCTATAACGAGCTCTATGAGTGGTCGGTCGACCGGATCCCCGAGTTCTGGGCTGCGGTGTGGGATTATGTAGGTGTGAAGGCTTCCAGGGGATACGATGCAGTGGTGGATGATGTCAACCGGATGCCGGGCACACAGTGGTTCATGGGGGCGAGGTTGAACTTCGCCGAAAACCTTCTGCGCTACAAGGATGAACGCACAGCGTTCATCTTCAGGGGCGAAACTCAGAAAACTGTCAGGATGTCCTATGCGCAGCTATACGCCACCGTAGGACGGCTGGCAAGGTCTCTGCGTGATATTGGAGTCAAGCCGGGCGACCGTGTCGCAGCCTACATGCCGAACATGATCGAGACTGCTGTGGCGATGCTGGCCAGCACGAGCATAGGTGCCGTCTGGTCTTCCTGCGCCACAGATATCGGTGCCGGGGCAGCTGTCGAGCGCTTCGGTCAGATCAAGCCAAAGGTCCTGTTCACCGTCGATGGCTATTTCTACAAGGGGAGGGCTTTCGATTCGCTTGGGAGCGCCGCCGAGATAGCACAGGGGGTACCATCGATTGAGAAGGTGATAGTGGCAGGCTACCGGGAAGGGAATGCCGATATCACCCGGATTCGGAACTCTATACACTATGACGATTTCCTGTCGGCAGGAACGCCCGAGATCCAGTTTGAGCAGTTGCCGGCGGACCATCCTGTGTTCATCATGTTTTCCTCGGGGACGACCGGCAAACCGAAATGCATGGTCCAGGGTTCAGCCGGGATTCTGGTCAATCAGCTGAAGGAGTTGATAATCCATACCGATCTGAAGCGAGACGATATTCACTTCTTCATCACGACCTGCAGCTGGATGATGTGGAACTGGATGCTCAGTTCGTTAGCCACCGGCAACACCCTGATACTTTATGACGGTAATCCCGCCTATCCCGACGCGGGGGCCATGTGGAAGCTGATCCAGGATGAACGGGTGACGATGTTCGGCTGCAGTGCCAGCTACATCAACTTTCTCAGATCTGAGAACGTCAGGCCGGTCAATGACTATGATTTGTCGTCGTTGAAAGAGATATGGCAGACCGGTTCGCCCCTCTCGGCAGAAGGGTTCGAATACGTCTACCGGGAGATCAAGAAAGACCTCCACTTCAACTCCAGCTCGGGCGGTACGGATATCAACGGTTGCTTCTTCACGGGAAGTCCGATTCAACCGGTCTATGCCGGTGAACTGCAAGGCCCGGGCCTGGGGATGAAGGTGAAGGCGTATGACGAGAATGGCCGTCCGGTATTCGACCGGCAGGGTGAGCTCGTCTGCGAAGCAGCTGCCCCTCCTATGCCTCTCTATTTCTCGGATGATCCGGACGGCAAGAAATACAGGGAGGCATACTTCGATGTTTACCCCGGTGTCTGGCGGCATGGCGACTACATCGTAGTGCACAGCGACACGGGCGGAGCCACGTTCTATGGCCGCTCCGATTCAGTGCTAAAACCCTCCGGTGTACGCATAGGTACTGCCGAAATATACAACGTGGTGGAACGACTACCGGAGGTCGCCGATAGCCTGGCTATCGGACAGACCCGCGAAGGCGAACAGCGTATCCTCCTGTTCGTCAAACCGGCCGAGGGTTTCGGCCTGACAGCGGAGCTGGAGTCTAAGATCAGGGCGAGTCTGCGTGAGCAGGCTTCTCCCAGGCACGTCCCGGCCAGGATCCTGGAAGTGCTCGATATTCCCTACACCCTGAACATGAAGAAGGTGGAAAGCGCGGTAACCAATGTGATACACGGACGACCGGTTGTTAACAGGGACGCCCTGGTCAACCCTGAATCGCTCGATCACTATCAGAGGATTACCGAAGAAGGGGCGCTCGATTCTTAGCCTTCGCTCACAAGCAGGTCCCGCAATCCCATCTCATGCAACCAGGCGGGGTTGATTGCGCCTCGGATATACCGTCGGGTGCAGCCTCTGGTTTTTGGCGCTGCTTCGCGAGGGCAAAGCCGGAGTGTCTATCAAGGAGGTAGCAGATGGATTTTGATCTAACCGAGGAACAGAATTTGACCCGCCAGTCCATCCGTACTTTCGCTGAGACCGAGATCCGCCCGCTTGCCCGGGAGCTGGACGAGAAGGAAGAGTTCTCCGTCGAACTAACACGCAAGATGGCCGAGCTGGGGCTGCTGGGTTGCTTCATTCCTCAGACGTATGGTGGGTCGGATATGGGCTACATTTCATATGCCATCACCGTCGAAGAACTGGCCCGTGTGGATGCCTCGCAGGCCGCCACGATAGCCGCCGGCAACTCGCTGGGGATCGGTCCCATCTACTACTTCGGCGACGAACGGCAGAGGCAGGAATGGCTCCCCCGCCTGTGTTCCGGAGATTGCCTGGCTGCCTTTGGTCTGACCGAGCCTGACGCCGGCTCCGACGCCGGAAGCTCTCGGACCAGCGCAGCGCTGGAAGGCGACCGCTGGACTATTAATGGACAGAAGATATTTATCACCAACTCGGCCTGCTCGTTGACGGGCGTCATCGTTGTACAGGCCGTCACCGGTAAGCTTGATAATGGCCGGCCGGAGATCAGCTGTCTCATAGTTCCCAGCGGTACACCGGGGTTGACGGCGCAGGAGATGAAGAACAAGATGATGTGGCGCTCATCCAACACCGGCGAACTCTTCTTCGATGATTGCAGAGTGCCGCTCGAAAACCTTCTGGGCAAGCGAGGGGATGGCTTTCGTCAGATGCTCTCCACCCTGGACGGGGGGCGTCTCAGCATAGGCGCTATGGGACTGGGTGGAGCGCAGGCTGCCTTTGAGTTGGCCCTCCAGTATGCCAATACGCGCGTTCAGTTCGGCCGAACGATCGCCTCCTTCCAGGTCAACGCTTTCAAGCTGGCGGACATGGCCCTGGAGATCGAGGCAGCCAGGAACCTGCTTTACAAGGCATGCTGGCTGCGAGAGAAAGGGCGTTCCATTACCAAAGAGGCGGCCATGGCCAAGCTGTTCTGCTCGGAGGTCATGCGACGCTGCGTTCAGCATGCCGTGCAGCTTCACGGAGGATATGGCCTGATGAAGGACTACGAGGTGGAGAGGCTGTACCGGGACCAGCGGCTTCTGGAGATCGGTGAGGGCACGTCGGAAATGCTAAGGATTGTGATCGCACGCAACATCGGCGTTAGCGGACGAGCAATGTAGAAGCGCGTCCTCCCGTGCACTCCAGATGGAAAAAGCGCCGGCACTACGAAGTGCGGCGCTTTGGGACTTCCTGGTGGAGGCGGGGGAGAGTCGAACTCCCCGTCCAGAAGAAGGTTGCCAGAATCTACTACAGGCTTAGCCAGCTATCTTAGTCTCGTCTGGCTCCAATCTGCTGGCCGAATCAAAGCCAGACCAGCCAATGCTTCTTAGCCAATCCGTATCGGCGTCGGGATTGGAGCGCCTCGATCTTTCTGCCACCTAATCCCGAGCTTCGAGGATAACTCAGGTTAGATGTGAACCGTCAAACAAAAACAGGTTCGTGAGTTATTTTTTGCCACTTGTTTTGTGAGGTTAGTGGCACCTCAGCCTGCAATTCTGTGGGCCTTCCCCTGTCGAACCCGCGCGCCCCCATATTACAGCCTACCTTCCCGTCACCTCCTCCTGTGCTTCATGGCCCGGTCCATCTCTCTCTCAGCATGCCGCCGCGCAATGGTCTCCCTCTTGTCGTAGACCTTTTTGCCCCGGGCCACGCCCAGTTCCACTTTAGCCGTTCCACGTTTAATATACAATTTCAGGGGCACTATAGTCAAACCCTTCTGCATAACCTTACCGGTGAGGCTGTCGATCTCTTCCCTGTGAAGAAGGAGTTTGCGCGGCCTGGTCGGCTCGTGAGTGTTGTAGCTGGCGGCATCATAGGATGCGATGTGGGTGTTGTACAGCCACAACTCATCCTTATCCGGCCTGGCATAGGCGTCACTCAGGTTTACCCTGCCTGCCCTGATGGACTTGATCTCCGAACCCTTTAGAACAAGGCCTGCCTCAAGCTTCTCCTGGATATGGTAGTCGTGATAGGCCTTGCGATTGACGGTTATCACGCCGGAATCTTTCGCCATGATCGAATTCTACCATCGTGTTCCCGAGCAGGCAATTTATGCTACACTTCCCGGAGAACGACGTGGGGTCGACCGAGTTGCTGTGGGGAGTTCGCAGAGAGTGCAACTATGAGCCGTGCTGATAGGTTCTACCTGTTCACGACCGTCTTTTTGGCTATCGTCGCGGTGGCCGGCGGCATAGTGCTCGCGGTGCAGCAGAGCAGGAATCTGCCGGTAGAGATCGTGTTATGTCAAGAAGACCCTCTTCCGCAACAGGGACAGCTTTATATCGGTGGCGCTGTCGCCAACCCCGGGATTTACCCTCTGAGGACGGACGACAACCTGCAGACCCTTCTGCTGGATGCCGGGGTCGAATCCGATGCCGACCTGGGAAATGTCAAGCTTCACATTCCGAGAGAAGGCGAGACAGACCGATCACAGAGGATCGACATCAACCGTGCCGATCCCTGGCTGCTCGAATCATTGCCGGGGATAGGCGAGGTCAGAGCACAGGCTATTGTGGGTCACCGCCTGGAACACGGTCCCTTCCGCACGATCGAAGACCTGCTCAGGGTTAGCGGCATCGGGCCGTCGACATTGGAGCGGATAGCAGACTACATAACCGTGGCGGACTAGGGTGTTTTCCGCCTGCCCTGTGCTCCCGGGGCGGCTTGCTCATTCTGGTCCCGGGCCGGCGTATCAGGACCGTAGCATGGTCAGGATCATCTTGAACCGCTTTGTTGCCCTGACGGCATGCGGCTGGTTAGCCGGCATTATGAGCATCTCTCCATCTCTGAGGTCAATGGGCGTGCCCGAGATGGTGATCCGCGCCGCGCCCTCCAGTAGATATACGAGAGCGTCAAAGGGCGCCGTGTGTTCGCTCAAGCCCTGTCCTTCGTCAAAGGCAAAGAATGTGACCGTGCCCGTCTTCTTATCGATTATGGTCCGGCTAACGACGGAGCCTTCCTGATAAGCGGCCAGGTCCACCGATCTCACAGCCTGTCCTGCGAGCTTATCCTGACTCGTGTGTTCCGTTATGGACACCTCCGCGATCGTCCGGGCACGATGCCCGATCCTTTGATGGTGGTCCTGGGTTGGGTCCCGAGTTCCCGGGACACCTATTCTGTGGTCCAGAGCATGAGCGCGGTTGGTTCATCGTATTTTCGCTCCAGCCTGGGCCCTTCGAGTTGACGCAGGTGAACCTCAACGGCAAAGACGATCCCTTCCAACAGGTGGCCGGCCCTGGTTTCTCCCTTCTCGTTGGAGACCACTGCGTGTGCATGGACAAAGGGTTCTCCGTCCTTCAACGAGATGTTCCCTACGCAGCTTGCCAGCTCATAACGCGAATCAATCCTTATCTTCCAGTAGTACTGGCCTATCTGGTCGTAGTAGCCGAGCCGGCCCTCCTTTAGGGCACCGATAGCTGTAAACGTGGCCGCCTCAATGCCCTCGTCCCTAGCCAGTTTCGTCAGGGATTCGACCAGGTCCGTATCCGGTCTCAGACGCAGGATGAGCTCTCTAATACAATGGAACTCAAAGGGACCTGTTATGTCGTGATCAGCGTTCATAGCCGCTTCACCCTCGTTCGCCCGATAGCATTCAAGGCCTCCGCGCTAACCACAACCGCATTGCGCCGGAGCGGAGCGTGGCCATGGCGAGCCGATTGACGGAAAGACGGCGATAAGGCCCCGGTCCGAGCCGGCAGGACCCAGCTCATCTGCGTCCCGTCCTGGTGCGTCTGCCCGGCTATTTCTCTTCCGTACAGCAATGCCCGGCTGCGTCGCCGTGGCACTCCTTGATCTGCTCCGGACTGCATTCACCGGGCTTGCCTTTCAGCTTCTCCGGGTGCTCGCATTGCCTGGCGCCCTCAGGTTTGTCCATTGCTGTAACCTCCTTGACTGTGTACGATGCCGGATCGGCCCGAACCTGTGCAGGCCGTGTTCATCATCGCCATTATATCACCTGCTGCACCATCAAGACAATCGCAGATTCCAGAACAGGAGCCCATAACCGGGCTGGGGCAGGGTGCGTCCGCCGTTCCTGAGCGCGTAGAGACCACTCTGCTATTGCTGACTACGCCGCCCTCCTGGCGAAGGGCAGAAGCGATCGCCATTCTCGCTTTTCCCACACGACCAGGAATTGGCTGGAGATGCCAAGAGAGCTATAGGTGCCGATGATGACTCCGAGCACCAATACCAGGACCAGAGGCTGTATGGTGACTCCTCCGAAGAGAAACAGCGCCAGGAGCACAAACAGGGTGGTCAGAGCGGTGTTCAGACACCTGCCCAGAGTTTCGACAAGACTGTCGTTTACAGTAGCGGCGAAGTCAGGTCTCAGGTGCCTCGATACGTTTTCCCGAATGCGGTCAAAGACAACCACTGTATTGTTAATACTATAACCCACAACCGCTAGTAGTCCGGTGATAAACATGGCATCGGCCGTCACCCCCGCTACCAGACCCAAGAGCGAGAAGATACCTATGATGATGAACACGTCATGTGCCAGAGCGATGACGGCGCAGGTACCCCAGCGGAAGGGCTTGGGCATGCGGCGAAACGCCCAGACAATATAGAAGAGCATTGCCACACCAGCCACTATGACGGCGATGAAGGCATTGCGCGCCGTTCTGGCAGCCACGGCGGGTGAGGTCGAGCGGAAATCCTCCCGTTGAGCATTGGTATCCAGTCTCTGGTTGAGTGCAGCCGTCATCTGGTCCGCCTCCTCCGAGGTCATCTCACTCGTGTGGATGATGAAGCGGTTGTCGCCGGCGTACTGTATTGATGCGTCCTCATGTCCCAGCTCGGTCATCTCGCCTCGCAACTGACCTTGCGAGACCTCTGCCTCTGGGCTGAACCGAAGGACCATGGTCGTGCCACCTGTGAAATCCGTCCCCAGCCGCAGCGGAGCATCGAATCGCACGCCGGACACGATCAGGGACACTACTCCGATGAGTATCAGTATCCCTGAAACCAGGAAGAATAAGCGTCTTCTGCCGACCAGATCTATCATGTCAAGCTCCTCACCTCGTTGGCGGTCCGCGATACCGCTACCCCGTAAGCGGCCGGACTGGTGACCATGTGGCTGCCCATGGTCACGCGCAGGAAGGTCCTGGTCACCACGATAGCTGTGAACATGGATAGGGAGACGCCGATAAACAGCGTCAGGGCGAAGCCTCTGACCATAAAAGCTCCCAGTTCGCCGCCCATCCAGAACAGGACGAGGCAGGCGATAATGGTGGTGATGTTGCTATCTCTGATCGCGGTCCAGGCGCGGTTGAACCCAGCCTCGACTGCGGCGCCCAGGCTGCGTCCCCCACGCACCTCCTCCTTAACGCGCTCGAAGATCAGAATGTTGGCATCCACCGCCATGCCCAGTGACAGGATGAAGCCGGCCACGCCCGCCAGACTCAGTGTTATCGGTATCAACTTGAAAATGGCCAGGAGCACGACCCCGTAGATTCCCAGACTGAGGCAGGCGATCACACCCGGCACACGGTAGTACACAAGCATGAATACCAGCAGAAGCGCTATGCCGATTATCGCCGCCAGTATGCTCCTCTGAACGGAATCGGCCCCCAGGGTAGCGGTTACCGTCCATTCGAAGAGGGGAACGTCCTGTTCGAATGTCCTCGAGCCATCTTCTTCCACCCACCTTCCCAGGGGGACGTCGATCCGCCCGGCGTTGAGAAATCGTTCTAGCATCCGGGCGTCCTCGAGGCTCAAGCCGTCAATGACCCCCTCTTCCCGTATCACCTCCCGGACTACGGGGGCGATTATGCGACCGTCTTCGCCCTCCAGTGGCTCGTCGCCGAGGAAGATGGCCATCTGTTCGTCGATAAGACGTCCAGTTATCTCTTCAGACAGCTGCCGCCCGGTCTCGTCCCACTTGAATAGCAGCAAAGGGGACCCAATGCGGTCCAGGCGCACCTCGGTGTCTTCCTCGAAATAACGGCTACTGAGAACCAGTTCCTGTTCCTCGCCGTTAACTACTGCCGTTCCCGTAGCCGGAATCCACTCTTCCTTCTCGTCATCCCATTCCCTGAACTCGAGCACGGTAAACAGCCCCACCATCCTCTTGGCCTCCTCGATATCTACTATGCCCGGCAACTGGATAGAGATGTTGTACTCGCCTTCTTGATGCTGTACTTGCACGATGGGCTCGGTGACACCCAGCGCGTCAATGCGTCTAGTTACGACGTCCCTTACGCCCTCCACGACGCCGCGCCTCTCGTCGGGCGGTATATCGCTGACATCCGCCTGATAGACCAGGTAACTCCCTCCAGCAAGGTCGAGGCCCAGCCTTAGTCCCTCCCTACCAAGTACCTCCCTCTCCAGCGGCACCACAGACCATAGCGAAAACCCGAACAGGACAATAATGAATATCAGCAGGTAAATGCTTTTCCTTCTCAACTCACTCTACCTCTGTGCTTCATCGTTACTGTTTGGCCCTGCGTCTTGCGAGTTCCCGCGAACTCCTTGTTGCCGATCAGGTGTAGCCGATAACTCTTCCCGGACCAGGTCCAGCGCTTCTTCTCTGCTCCTCAATTCACCGCTAGCCTGTGCCTCGCGCACCCTGGCCAGGAGCTTACCGATCAAGGGCCCCGGCGCCAGGCCAAACCCATGCATTATATCATAGCCCGTAATGAGTTTCACCGTCAAAATATCGGCTTCCTGCCTGTCATGCTCTGCCAGAATATAATCTGTTGCACGGCACTGCTCGGCCCACTCCTGGATTGACACAAGCGGTCCGCGGCTGGCCAGATAGTCTGCCAGTGCCAGGAGCAGTACATCGATGCCGGCCTCGCCTGTGTCCCGGAAGTAGCGATAGATCGCCCGCTGTGTGGGTAGTCCCTCATGTGCCATCTGGGCCGGACGCAGGTGATGATAGACGAGGCTTTCCACCAGATTGATCTCTCGATTGCTGAAGCGTAGCCTTTCCAGGATGCCCGCAGTCAAGGCCGCTCCTTGCTTCGTGTGCCCCAGGAATCTTGCTCTGCCCGTATCGTCTACGGTCTTCGTCACCGGCTTGGCGATGTCATGGAGTAGCGCACCCAGTTTGACCAGAGTCCGGTGGTTGCTTCCACCAGAGACCTCCTGCGAAAGGTGCCTATCGACGTCATCGGACCAGGGAGCAAGGCACCGCATGTGTTGGTCACCGTGTTCCCAATCGCTTTCCCGCATCAGGAATTCTGAGGCCGCTACGGTCTGCAATGAGTGTTCGAAGACGTCCCAGAAGTGCGCTGTTGGCTGCTCGACTCCCCTGGCCTCCGCCAACTCGGGGATCAGGGAGGTAAGAAGGCCGAGATCATCCAGGTACCTCAGGCGTGTGGCGGCGCGGGGCAGCCCGAGCAGGCGAAGCAACTCCTCGCGAATCCTCTCGCCGGGGATACCGGTGATCGCCGGCGAATATGACCGGATCAGGGCTTCGGTGTCCGGCTCGATGGTGAAATCAAGCTCGGCAGCCAGCCTCACAGCCCGGAGTAGCCTGACGGCGTCCACCTCAAATATGTGGTCACTCACCTTGCGAATGACCTTGTCCCTCAGGTCCTCCGAACCCGAAAAAGGGTCGATGAGCTTCCGTAGCAGCTGCCTGTCGGCGAGGAGGTCTCCAGCTTTCGGTGAAACCTCGCCGGTGCTCGTGTCGGCAGTGGCGAACTGAGTGAGTTCCAGCGCCATGGCGTTTATGGTGAAATCGCGGCGGCCCAGGTCAGCCTCTATGTCCTGCGCTAAGGCGGAGAAGTCGAAGTGCCACTCCTGGCCGCGCGCCTCCCGGTCTCGTAGCCCGTCTTCGACCTTCACCACTCTGGCTATTCGGTTAACTTCGTCAAGGCGCACAAACGTGCCCCCTGCCTNCGTCGCCACCTCGCGGGCTACTGTCAGGGCATCGCCACTTACCGCGATATCTATGTCATTGGTGCTCCTACCCAGCAGCAGGTCGCGGATGAAGCCGCCGACGACGTAGCCCTGTCTTCGCTGTAGAGCCGGCAAGCGGATAATCTGAGCGAGGGCGTTCGAGGCATCGCATCTCTGTCTGAACGGCATTGCGGCCAATTATAGTCATTCGGAGGAGCCACTGCAAAGACCCGGTGGGTCTGGCAAGGTCGCTTCAACCCGCAGCCGCGGCGCGCCTGTTTTCGGATGCTTGAGCCTGCGGCGGTGTCGCTCTAGGCCCCGTCCCGACAGAAGTATCGACCGGCATTGGATATGGCCTTGGCGGCACGTTCCGGGGATGCGAAGACCGGGATCGAAGCTGCCAGGAATCTCTGCTCTAGCTGCAATCGTTCCTGCTCGGCGGATCCCGGCGGCAGGATGACCATCACGGGCTTGTCCTGCCTGCCGGCAAGCTCTATGACGAATCGGTTTATCTCCTCAAGTCCCGTCGGCGAGTAAATCGGCAGGAGAATCTCCACGTCCTCCTGGATGAGGACGATATCGATAGCAGCGTCGGCTGCCACCAGCTCTATGGCACGGAACAGCGTTGCCACTCCTCTTGGCTGGGCCTGGCTGACGTCTACCGGGTTACGCAGTATGCTACCCACCTCCCCCAGCAGTTTGCTCAGCCCTTCCTCGGTTTCGGCGGAGAGAGGCGGGAGGTTGACCCCGCTTTCCGCAAAGGCGTCGCCCGCGGACACCGAGATGCCGCCGCCTCCATCAGCCAGGCCGCCTATGACGGCCGCGTTCATCCCGGGCCAGCGGTCAAGCCGTTGTAGGATGAGCAGGGTGTCGGTCAACTCCTCGAGGCCGGAGACTTCTATGGCGCCGGCCTGCTTCAGCATCGCCGACCAAACGGCCGCCGAACTGGCCAGAGAGCCGGTATGGGAGAGGGCGGCCCGGGCGCCTACCTCGGTTCTCCCTCCTTTCCACACAACCAGAGGCTTGGCCCTCGTTACCCCCTTCATGGTGTTGAAGAGACGGGTCCCGTCTTTCGTCCCCTCCAGGTACGCGCCGATGGCCCTAGTCTTGGTGTCGGCGGCCAGGTATTGCAGGAAATCGCTGGCATCCAGATCGATGCCGTTGCCGAAGCTGACCCCCTTGCTGTAGTTGATATGCCGGGCTATCCCCACTTCGATCAGCTTGGTGGCGATTCCGCCGCTCTGAGAGAGGAAACCGACCGTGCCGCTCTTGCCGATCCTCCCCAGCAGCGAGGGTATCCCGTGTTCCGGGCAATAAGTGCCTATGCAGTTGGGACCGATGATACGGATGCCCGCCCGCCGTGCTTTCTCCAGCATCTGCTTCTCCAGCTTATATCCGTGCGATGTGCCCGTCTCACTGAACCCGGCCGTAAAGAACTGGACAGCCTTGACGTTCTTCGCGGCGCAATCGTCGAGAAGCTCCAGGACAGACCGGCGGGGAATGGCGACGATAACGTAGTCGATCTCCCCCGGGATATCTCTGAGCCTGGGGAAGATCTCAAGATCACCGATCTTGCCTCCGCCGGAGCCAACAGGATAGATAGGTCCAGGGAAGCCGCCCGAGATCAGGGCCCAGACCCATACTGAGCCAACCTTCAGCTTGGTAGAGGCCCCGACGACGGCAATGGACCTGGGGTAGAAGATCGGCTCGAACTCTTTGACCTTCTCCTCAAACAAAGGTGCTCCTGAAGCACTACTCATGTCTGATCAGACGCAGCTTCGGCCGGCGATCGGGTGATCGGGGTCGGTGACTATGCCTCCAGAATTATGCGGGCATCTACAGCTACCGCCTTATCGGAATAGGCGAATACGGGATTTAGGTCTAGCTCCTCTATCTGAGGGTTGTCATCCACAAACCGTGATACCTTGACTATCAGCTCCTCCAATGCCGACACACTGACCGGGTCTCGTCCCCTGTACCCTTCCAGTATGGGATATCCTTTGATCTCCCTGATCATGTCCCCGGCATCTCGTTCCGTAACCGGGACTATCCTGAAGGAGACGTCCTTGAGCACCTCGACCAACACGCCGCCGAGGCCGAACATGAGTACAGGACCGAACTGAGCGTCCTTGCTCATGCCGATGATCACTTCTACTCCCGGTGGAGCCATGGGTTGCACCGACAGACCGTGAATCCGTGCACCGGGGTATGCCTGTCTGATCGATGACAGCATCTCGGCATATGCCTTACCCACCTGGGTAGCGTTGGCCAGTCCCAGCCTTACTCCGCCGGAGTCGCTCTTGTGCACCACATCCGGCGAATTCACCTTCAACACAACAGGGAAGCCCATCTCCCTGCTTATGGCGATGGCCTCCCTCTTGCTCCTGGCGAGCCTCGTCTCGACGACGGGTATGCCTGCCTTCTTAAGAAACTCCTTCGATTCGGTCTCGGTCAGCATAGTCTTGCTCTTTATCATTGTGTCGATCCCTTCGTGAGTCCACTACTATCGTGCAAATGCCAATTGTAGCCCATCGTGCCTCATTTCTCCAGTAATCCCAAACAGCGGGAAGCTTGAGCCGGTCCTGGCCCGGGGAGCCCGTCGCCTGCATGGACGAGGCGAACACTTTCCCCTTGCCTTCTGAGGCGGTTCTTGACTGGGGCTGAAACCTTCTCCGCCCACACTCCGGTCATCTAGAGCAGTCTGAACCCGGCGCTGGTGCTCTGCTGAGGTCTTGCCTACCGGCTTTGACGCCGCGTGCCGGCGTTGTTGCAGATAGACTTACGTTCGGAGCGGCTGGTCGTTGGGATTCGAGCAGTCTGCCCGTACAGGGCATACGGAACACTGGTTGCCCTTGCAGAAATCCAGCCCTATTCTTATCAGGGCCAGTTCGGTTGCGGGTCGCCCCAGGGCACCTTCATCCAGAGCGAGCCTGGACGCCACCTCTTTAGCTACCGGCGAGAGGCTAGGTTGAGCCTTTTCCCAGACGCCCTTCAGCTCTCTCAGAAACGTGCCTACAGTGGTGGGCCCTACGCCTTTGAACTCCTGCAGTTTCTTCTCCAGGTCCTTGTTGTTCTTTGCGCGCTCATACAGGTTCTCCAGCGAGCCATACCTTTCTTTTAGTTTGGTCGCGATCTCCAGCACCTTCGAAGCGGTAGCGAAGTCGTACACCACGTAACCCCCGGCGTCCAGAACCTCCACGAGCCTGTCCCATCCTGCCTCTATGATGCGCTCGGGCGTTAGCATTTCCTCCCTTTCGAATTCCTTGTATGTCTTCTTGGCAATCTCTGTGGAGACTCCACCCGTAAAGAAGACCGAGGCCAGAAACCACCTGAACCTGTGTGCCTCGCACCTCAGGTCCAGGCCTAGGTCTCGAGCATGACTCGGCACCTGAGAAAGCTTGTCGTGGATCGTCATCTGTGCTCTTATCTCGTCGGTCTCTTGGGCCACAGAACCAGACAACCGCCGGCGCCGGTCGCCGTCTGCTGCCCTGGACCTGGTGACATCTGCCCAGAATATATTATAGACTATCTCGTAGCGCATTGTTAGCCTCCGACATACATAGCCTGACGACGCGAGGCAGGCCGTGAAGCCGGTCCGAGGAACTCGGAGTGCTGGCCCGCCAAGGATTTGTCATGGAGTTCAAAAAGACCGTCAGAAACGGGGTGGAATACAGATTCGATCCCTTGACCGGGCACCAGTCCCGGATAAACCCTCAGAGAGCCGGCCGACTCAGGAACGCTGGTGACAGGGGTGGGCTTGCCGCAGTAGTTGCCGACAGCGCAAGAACGTGTCCGTTCTGCCACGAGCGAGTTGAAGAGAAGACGCCTTGTTTCACAGGGGAGGGTTGGCAGGAAGGGAGAATAGGACGTGGAGAGACCCTGCTGTTTCCTAACGCAAACCCCTTCGGTGAGAACCACGCTGTGGGGATCATCAGTCGGGCGCACTTCCTGAAGCTGGACGAATTCAGTCGGGAGATGCTCCAGGACAACCTGGTCGCCAGTAGGGACTACGCCCTCGCGGTGCATCGGGGCAAGAGAGAAGCAGTCTGGCCCATCTATCTCTGGAACTATATGCCGCCCAGCGCGGGAAGCATAGTCCACCCGCACAGCCAGACCCTGGTGGAAAGCGAGCCGCTCCCCGGCCAGGCAGAGCTTATGCGCAAGAGTCGCGAATACTTCGACCGTAACGGCACAGTTTACTGGCAAGACCTGGCGGAGCGCGAAGAGAAGACCGGCGAACGGTTTATATACCGGGGCGACTGCCTGTCCCTGGTAACAAGCTTTGCGCCGCGGGGCTTCAACGAAATCCAGTTTATCTTTGGAGGCTTAAGTTCCTTTGCGGAAGCGGGGGAAAGAGAGATAGCCGAGTTCGTCGATTGCTTGATCGGGGCACTCAGAGGGTACCGGGAGATCGGCATCGGCTCATTTAACCTCATCACCTGTTCGGGCCCTATCGATGAGAGAGCGGGATACTACAGACTGCACGCCAAACTGATCTCTCGCCCGTATCCGGGTGGAGTCTATACCGGCGATACGGGCCCTTTTGAGAGGTTGTGTGATGCCTGGGTGATCGATACGTTGCCCGAATTGGTGGCGGCGAAGCTCAAGCCCATCTTCAGGTGACACATCTCCCCGGCGGTCTCATTGGCAATGATTCAGAGACGTTACTATAATACCGCCTGATGGTTAATAGAGGTCCGGCACTGAATCTCTCTGGCCTGCTTTCTTTGCTCAAGGTAATGCCTTCCTACACACAGTTGGTGAAGGCCCTGTCTGGAGCACAGGACGAACACAAGGCCGTGGTCCTCGAGGCAGCGAGGCCTTATCTGATAGCCGCGCTGCACAGGGAGCTCGAAGTGCCCGTCATGCTGGTGACGGCACAACCCGATACAGCCAGGAAGCTCCACGAGCAGCTTCTTGCATGGTGCCCGCCTTCGGCCGGGTTACACAGGCTTTCCGAGCTGGACTTCCTGCCCTACGATAGTCATCGTCTATCCTCTGTCAGCTATCAGGTGCTGGAGAGGTTGAGGGCGCTATCGGCCCTGTCGTTGCACGGGCCTGGGGAGTCCGCTCGGCCCGGATACGGGCCCACAAAGGCGCCCCTGGTGGTGACTTCTGCCCTGGGGATCATAAATAAGACCATAAGTCACGCAGACTTCACGGCTGTCTGCCGTGTTCTCAGGCCCGGCATGTCCGTTGACCCCCTGGAACTACTGCGCACGTGGCAGCGGATGGGCTATGAAGCGGAGGAGGTTGTCGAAGTGCCGGGCCAGATGAGCAGGCGGGGTGGTATCGTTGATGTCTTCCCGCCGGATAGCGAATCGCCAGTCCGAATAGAGTTTTCGGGCAACCAGGTGGAGACCATGAGGTGCTTTGACCCGACAAGCCAGCGATCAAGGGGCCCTGTATCGTCCTTGATCGTGATGCCGGCCAGGGAGTTTCTCATGCCGCCATGGGACACCAGCGGCGGACTCGACCTGGATGATTGTGATGCGGAGGCAAGGGAGCGCTTCCGGGCGGACCTCGCCAGATTGCAGGAGGGACAGTGGTTCCCCGGGGCTGAGTTCTACTCTCCACTTATTAACTCGGGAAGTGTCCTGGACTACCTCTCCGGTGATGCTCTCCTCGTGCTCGACGACCCCGGAGGGATCGAGCTGGCAGTGACCAGGTTGAACGGTGAAGCGGAGGAGTTGAGAGCGGCAAAGGTGGAGAGAGGCGAGCTGCCCTCTGCCTTTCCCTCCCCCTATCTGGGCTGGGCCGAACTGGCGCCGCAGATAGAAGCCACGCGTCGACTGTCCCTGGACACGTGGGACAGCGCCCGCNGTCAGGCCCATGTCTTATCCTTCAGCAAACCTCAGAGCTATGGCAGTCAACTGGAGAGGTTCCTTAGAGCAGCCAGAAGAATGGTGGAACAAAGGCAACGCGTGCTCATAGCGAGCCACCAGGCGGATCGCCTGGCCGAGCTTCTTGAGAGGGAGGAGATTCATGCCCCGCCCGCTTCACAGATAGAAGAGGTGCCTCCGCCTGCCTCCATCACTCTGCTGCATGGTTCACTGAACGGAGGCTGGGTAATGGATGATGAGATGACACTTATCACCGATGCCGAGCTCTTCGGGTGGGTCAAGCAGCCGCGCGCAAGCAGGAGGCGACCTGTACCGCGCCGGTGGTTGTTCCCTCCGCTATCGCCCGGCGAATATGTCGTCCATGTGGACCACGGCATCGCCAGGTTCAATGGCATGACCAGGATGTCTGCGCACGGAAGCGAGCAGGAGTACATTGTGCTGGAATATGCGGCCGGCGACAAGCTCTATGTGCCGTCTGATCGTGTGGACCGTGTCAGTCGCTACGTCGGTGCCGGCGACCAGGCGCCACCCCTGAGCCGGCTGCGGAGCCGTGAATGGCAACGGACGAAGAAAAGAGTCAAGGAATCAGTGGCCGAGATCGCCCGCGAGCTGCTCGAACTCTACGCTGCTCGCGAACTCGCTCCCGGCTTCGCTTTCTCTCCGGACTCCCTCTGGCAGCACGAACTGGAAGCTTCCTTCCCCTATGTGGAAACGCCGGATCAAATCGAGGCGATCATGGCGGTCAAAGATGATATGGAAAGAGCCAAGCCCACAGACCGCCTTATCTGCGGAGATGTCGGCTATGGCAAGACCGAAATAGCGCTGCGCGCCGCCTTCAAAGCCGTCATGGATAACAAGCAGGTAGCCATTCTGGTTCCCACCACCGTGCTGGCTCAGCAACACCTCACTACCTTTACCGAGAGGCTGCAGACGTATCCCGTCAGAATCGAGATGCTCAGCCGTTTCTGTCCGCCCCAGAAGGAAAGGGAGATCCTGCGGGGCCTGGCCAGCGGCGCTGTAGACATATGCATCGGCACCCATCGCCTGCTCCAATCGGACATCACATTCAAAGACCTCGGACTGGTGATCATCGACGAAGAACAACAATTCGGCGTGGTGCAGAAGGAGAAGCTGAAGCAGTTAAGGAAGGAGGTGGATACCCTGGCACTCAGCGCCACCCCTATACCACGCACCCTTCACATGTCCATAAGCGGGATCAGGGACATGAGCATGGTGGAGACACCGCCGGAGGAGCGACTGTCCATCAAGACCTATGTGGGGGTCTATGATCCCACCCTGGTCAGGCAGGTGATACTGCGTGAGATAGAGAGAAACGGTCAGGTTTTCTTTGTGCATAACCGCGTTCAGAGCATCGGCCTGGCCGCCCGCAAGGTGCGGGATGCGGTGCCTGAAGCCAGAATAGCCATTGCGCACGGGCAAATGCCGGAGGAGCAACTGGAAAAGGTGATGACCGATTTCATGACAGGCGAGTACGATGTGCTGCTGGCTACGACCATTATCCAGCTCGGTCTGGACATGCCTAACGTGAATACGCTGATCGTCGACCGGTCCGACAAGTTTGGCCTGGGTCAGCTCTATCAGTTAAGGGGTAGAGTGGGACGCGGCATTAACCAGGCGTATGCGTACTTCTTCTTCGACGAAGGGAAACAGCTAACTCCCCAGGCCTATAAGAGGCTCAGGACCATCCTGGAGGCCACAGAACTGGGTTCTGGCTTCGGAATCGCTATGAAGGACCTGGAGATTCGGGGAGCTGGCAACCTCCTGGGTGTGAAGCAGAGCGGACACATCGCAGCACTAGGTTTTGACCTCTATTGCCAGCTGCTGGCTGAGACTGTGGAAGAGTTGAGGGCAAAACGGGAGGGCGAAGCCAGGAGGCGCGTCATCCGCAGGACCGAGGAGTCGCCAAGCATATCTCTGCCCCTGGCGGCCTACATACCGGATGAGTACGTCCCCAATCTGGGTACCCGCTTGAGCCTCTATCAGAGGCTGGCCGGAGTGGAGCGTATGGAGGATCTCGAAGACATGGCCCGGGAGTTCGAAGACAGATTCGGGGCTCTGCCGGAACCGGTGGAAAACCTGCTCTACATGGTGAGGGTCAAGTTGCTGGCCATTGAGGCGGGGGTCGGGTCCGTTGCCACACAGGGCAGGCAAATAGTGCTCAAGCCGCTAACGGACGGTCGGCAGTTGGAAGGCGCGGCCCCCGTCAGCGGGGGAGTCCGAGCGGGCGCTACCCAGATCAGGATCGATACTAGAGTGCTGGGGAACAAGTGGACTGCGACCCTGGAGGAAACGCTGAGATACAACGCCCTTCGTGCCGGAGTGAAGGCCGCAGACACTGCATAGGTGGCACGTTCCTCGAATCAGGGTCTTCCTCCAGGCCTGAACCGGCGGCCCTACAGAGGGTCACAGCGGTGACCGTGCTATGATCATGGCCGGCGGGGCGGCCCCGGCATATTGCAGATCTCGACCTGTCTATCCGGAAGGGTCAACCGCAGAAGCGAGGCGTTCCTCATCTCCCGCCATCCCTGCCGGGGCCCGGGTAAGCGTTCGGATGAGATCACTACGTAATCCTCCGTCGACAGGTACTTCATGGTGTAGTAATGTGGAGTCCGCTCGCCACGTCTACCATAAGTGTTTAGCACGTAGACGTGATCGTTGCTGCACAGGATGAAGTTGAGCGCCGAATAGTCCTTCACGTCCCTCACTGTTCTACTTATGGCCTCCATCATGTCGCCGCATTGTCGAGCGTGCTCAAGGATCAGGTCGAAGAACTGCTGTGAATCCGTTCTTGCTCCACCTTCGAAATCGTAGATCGTACCGTTGTGACAGAAATAGCAGTCGCCATCCTGGAACGGGTGCGTAAACTCATGACCCACCACTGTTCCCGGCGACGCTCTCCTGGCATGCAGCATCACCAGATCCGGAGTGATGCTATAAAGCTCGTTGAACACGGGGTCCTGCCAGCAGGCAACAGCATTCTTGTAGAACCTGACTGCGCCCGAGCTTCGCGCCATTACGCCCCAGCCATCCCCGTGGACGTGGTGGCCCCGGCCCCGGTATTCATGATTCCCGTTCTCGTTCTGAGCCATCAGCTTGAAACCGTCCAGCAGGCTTGGCCAGGGAAATCTGCCGGCTGCCACTAGCATTCTACAGGCCATACGTCCTCCGAGAAGACATTTTAGCAGCCCGGACACCGGTTGTGCTCCTCTGGCATTGCCCTGTGCATCTCTGCCCCGGCCGCCGATCTGAATGGGTCACAGAAGAGGCGGGCACCGGCGATTGACAACGTAACGAACGATCGCTAAACTCACGGGTGGGAACACGCTGATTCGGTAGCAGATGACTGAGGGTGGAGACAGGAAGAGGGTTGTTATACTCGGTGCCGGTGCCGGTGGCCTTGCCGCTGCACTGGAACTCCGAAAGGCCGGCACCGCTGTACCCGGCGTCGAAGTGACCCTGGTGGACCAGCGCGACTATCATCATCCCCTGCCGTATATCTGTAACGTGGTCAGCGGCGGCGTTCGGCCGGGACATATCTGTTTTCCTCTGCACGCGGTGCTGAGTGAAAGGAGCAATAGCCGGNCGGTCCTGTTCAAGCAGAGCCGGGTGGAGGACATAGATCCAGAGAACAAGGTGGTAGTCACCGATGGCGAAGAGCTGAAGTGGGACTATCTGGTTGTGGCCCTGGGCAGCACCACGAACTTCTTCGGGATGAGCAATCTGGAGCACGGTACGCTGGCCTTCAAATCTGTGAAAGACGCTGTTAGTATCCATGATCGCATTCTGGATAACCACGAGGCAGCCCTGCGGGAGGAGGATGTGCAGCGACGGCGTGTATTGCTGACCTTCGTTGTGGTGGGAGGTGGCGCCACCGGAGCAGAGTTGGCGGCGTCCATTCAGGACTTCGTGAGCGTCGTCGGGCGGAGGTACCCTTCGCTGACAGCTGAAGCACGCGTGCTGCTGGTCGAAGCACGGGATTCGCTGCTATCGGGTCTGAAGCCGGCAATGTCAGATCTGGCGATCAGGCGACTCTCTTCTCGAGGAATCGTGATCTTGCTGGAAACCCGGGTCACAGAGGTGTTGCCCGATGCTATCGAGACGGCAGACGGCACGCGCATATCGACCGGTACCGTTATCTGGGTGGCGGGCGTGAAGCCCGCGACTGTTGCGGAATCGTTGCCTTTCGAAAAAGGTCGGGATGGCCGACTGCTGGTGAACGCGTACCTTGAGGTCCCGCAGGCGCCGGGGACCTACGTAATCGGAGATTGCGCCTATCTCCCGCAGCGAGACGGCTCGGGACCCTATCCGCAGACACAGCAGGTAGCCGAACGGCAGGGCCCGGTCTGTGCACGAAACATAATCAGCACCATACTGGGGAGAAATCGACAGGCCTTTGACTACAGATTCAAGGGGCAGTTGATATATATGGGCAAGAACCTCACGGCGGCTCAGGTATGGAATCACGTCTTCGATGGCTTCACTGGCGCGCTGCTGCGGCGGATTTTCTATACATGGGAGTTCGTGTCATATCTGGGCCTGACGACTGGATTGAGAAGAAAGGCCGGCGCCGTGAACGACTGGGTTCTGGCCTACTTCGGCCGCCACGCTATCGCGGACCTGTCCGACGAGAAGTGGGAGGCGCTTGAGGTCGGGCGTAAAAGAAGGTAAGATTACCGTGAGCAAAAATATAAAGGCATTGCAGGAGGTGTAACAGATGCTCAATATCGATGGGATCCCGGAAATACCCAAACCCTTGAACTGCCCGATGCCCGGCTTCGCTAAGGGTACGGCTGAGCGAAAGCTGCTGGAAGAGGCGATCAAGGAACTGCGTGCGCAGGATCCGGAAAAAGTGAAGCTGCCGTTGATGATCGGCGGGGAAAGAATCGTGACCGGGAAGCTTGCGGACTGTACTGTTCCTCACGACAACAAGAGAATCCTCGGTCGTTACTCGGTCGCCCAGCCGGACCAGGCCGAGCAGGCCATCAAGGCCGCGTTGGACGCAGCGGCTGGATGGCAGCGGATTCCGTGGCATATGCGGCTCAACGTCTTCCGCAAGGCAGCCTACCTGATGGAGACAAAGCATTTTTACAGACTGGTTGCCGCAACCATGGAAGACCTGTCGAAGACGCCCTACGAGGCAATGATAGATGTATGCGAGCTCGTTGATTTCTGGAACTTCAACGTCTACTATGCCTACCAGATATATCGCGAACAGCCCGATACCCAGCGGTTTAGTTTCAACCTTACAGACTGGCGGCCGTTGGAGGGGTTTGTGGCTTCTCTGTCGCCGAACAACTTCATGGCTATTGCCGGCAACCTTGCCACGGCGCCTGCAATGATGGGCAATGTGGTTGTCGCCAAACCGGCGTCGGACACTGTGTTCATATTCCACGCAGTCCTGGATGTCCTTTACGAGGCAGGTATGCCCCCGGAGGTCATCTCCGTAATTCATGGTGACAAAGAAACGAGTCGGCTGCTCGGAGATATCCTCCTGGCGAGTCCGGTGCTTGCCGGGGTCCATTTCACAGGCAGTACCGAGACGTTTGACTGCATAGTCGGTGCTATCGGCAAGAACACTGAGAAGGGGGTGTACTGCTGCGGCTACCCCCACCGGGCGTGTGTGGGCGAGACGGGTGGAAAGGACTTCCTGATCGTCTACGATGATGATGATCCCAAGACCGTGGCGGCGGCGATGATAGTGGGCGGCTACGGTTACCAGGGACGGAAGTGTTCGGCCACCTCAAGGGTCTATATCACCGAACGCATGTGGCCGGCCGTGCATGAAGAGTTGTCTGCCTTCATTGATGCCATCAAGGTTGGCGATGCCGCGGATTTCAAGAACTACATGGCGGGAATAATCAGCGAGGCCGAGTATAACAAGATTGTCGGCTATATAGAAGCAGCGAAGGCAGACGGAAGTGCGGAGGTGTTCGGGGGGTCCTATACCGATGGTCCCGGCTGGTTCATCCAGCCGACGTTGATAGTCACGCGCAACCCGAACTTCCGGACGATGGAGGAAGAGATCTTTGGTCCGGTCATAACAGTTTGCCCGATGATGGAAGACGATTTCCGGTCGGTGCTCAAGAAATGCGATGAAACCAGTCCGTACGGGTTGACGGGAGCCATAAACACTGGGAGCCTCGTCACGCTTTGTGAAGCCCTTCAACAACTCCGCTATGCTGCCGGCAACATATACGATTGGAAGACCACCGGAGCCGTCGTCGGTCAGCAGCCTTTCGGCGGGGCCAGGAAATCCGGCACCGATGACAAGGCGGGATCCAAGCTGAACCTTTACAGATGGGTCACTCCGCGCACGATTAGCCTGCTGCACAATAGACCTCAGGTCCCCTGGCCGGCCTATCTTGACGTGTAGACCGTAATCAAGGGCTCCTGACTGACCGTTGGGAGCCCTTGCAAAACTCCCCGCGAATGAGGAGGGTGTTACGGCCAGTATAGGCGGAGCACGTCAAGCCGTGGGCATGCAGCCCTGGCCATGAGGCCGTATCACGGCCCTCAGAAAGACAGGCGATCACTGCTATGCGAGAAAGGGGAAGAATATGGACGAGATAGAAATACTGCTGAAGCAACTGACTCAAGCCGGTGGCATACCCGGACACGAGACTGAGGTGCGCGGATTGATCCAGAAGCACCTTGGATCATTGGGCGAGGTCACCCATGACAGGCTGGGCAGCGTGATCTGCCGGAAGAGCGGCGAAGCAGCTGAACCCAGGATAATGCTGGCAGCTCATATGGACGAGATCGGGTTTGTGGTAAGCCATATCACAAAGGAGGGCTTCATCAGGTTTGCTTCAGTGGGAGGTTGGTGGGACCAGGTCTTGCTGGCACAGAGGGTAGTGATCAAGACGGCGAAAGGCGATGTCACCGGCATAATCGGCGCCAGGTCTCCTCATCTTCTATCCGATGAAGAGCGCAGAAAACTGGTCGAGCGAAAAGACATGTATATCGACATCGGTGCGAGTTCGGCGGAGGAGGTCGATAAGGCCGGGGTGCGGATCGCAGACCCAGTCCTGCCCGTCAGCGAGTTCACCATTCTCGCGAACGGTAAGACCTACCTGTCTAAGGCCTTCGATGACCGTGGGGGATGCGCTGTTCTGCTGACCGTGATGCGCAGACTGCGCGATACCGCTCATGCCAACACGCTCTTCGCCGTGGCTACGGTTCAAGAGGAGGTCGGTCTCAGAGGGGCCAGGACAAGCGTAAGGGTAGTTGATCCCGATGTGGCCATTGTATTGGAGGGAACCGCTGTCAGCGATGTGCCCGGGCAGAGTGATGATAGTCACCAGGTATTGCGACTCGGCAGAGGCCCGATAGTAACGTTCTATCGAGGGGATATGATCCCTAACCACAAATTGCGTGACCTGCTTGTCGATACGGCAGAGAGGGGTGACGTTCCGGTGCAGATACGTGCTGATGACCGCGTGCGTGGTGGTACCGATGGGGCGGCCATTCATCTCCACGGAAGTGGTGTCCCGACAATAGTGGTCAGCCTGCCCGTGCGCTACGTGCATAGCCATGGCGGGATTATGCACCGGACCGATTTCGATGCTGAGGTTGAGCTTCTTGTCAGGCTTGTGCAGAGGTTGGACCAGAAAGCCGTGAGTGATCTGACCGCGTGGTGAGCGCGACATGGGGTCGATAGTCAGGCGCCATACTATTCCCTCGAGCCCTGATCTGTGACACAACGTGCCGTGCACCGACCGAGACGGTGCTATCTCATAGGCAGGTTGTGTGACCTTCCGAACTCGGTCAGTATATCTTCCAGCGTCGGCGTTCCGATTTCCCGGAGTTCGTAGTGAACCCTGGTGTTCGGCCTCTCGATGTTGATCAATCTTCGAAGATCGATGGGTGTAGCCACAACCACTGATTCGCAGTCGGTCCGGTTGATGGTAGTCTCGAGGTCCTTCAGTTGCTCGTTGCCGTAGCCCATTGCGGGCAGGAGCGCTCCTATATGCGGGTACAGCCTGAACGTCTCGGTTATCTCCCCCACAGTGAATGGCCTGGGGTCGACCAGTTCTGCCGCACCGTATCTTTCGGCAGCGATCGTGCCGGCACCGATCCGCATCTCCCCGTGGGTCAGCGTCGGACCGTCCTCAATGCAGAGCACCCTCTTGCCGGTGATAATCTCCGGATTGTCGACCGTTACAGGAGAATCCGCGCTGACCACAGTGGCCCGCGGGTTTACGTCCTCTATGTTGCGCCGTACTGTCTCCACATCCTCCGGGCGGGCACTGTCCATCTTGTTGACCACCACTACGTCCGCCATGCGCAGGCATATTTCGCCCGGGTAGTAGGAGATCTCATGCCCGGGACGGTGGGGATCGACAACCGTGATGAACAGGTCGGGCGTGCAGAACGGGAAGTCATTATTTCCTCCGTCCCACTGAATAACATCACAACCCTTTGAGTCCTGCTCGGCAGCATCCAGGATGGCCTGATAGTCTACCCCGGCATAGACCACGTTCCCGCGCACGATGTATGGCTCGTATTCTTCCATTTCCTCAACAGTGCACTGGTGCTTCGCCAGGTCCGCCAGTTCGGCGTACCGCTGCACCTTCTGGGCAACCAGGTCGCCGTAGGGCATGGGGTGGCGCATGGAGACGACCCTGAGACCCTTTTCAGTGAGGACATCGATGACCCTCCTGGAGGTCTGACTCTTTCCGGCACCCGTCCGCACCGCGCATACAGCGACAACGGGCTTATTGCTCTTGAGCATGGTGTCGTTCGGACCGAGCATCATGAAGCTAGCGCCCGCGGCTTCCACAATGGCGCCGATACCCATTACGTGTCCATAGGGAACATCGCTATAGGCGAAAACACAGGTGTCTACGGTTAGCTCCTTTATCACCTGTGGCAGGTCCTCCTCCGCATAGATGGGAATCCCCTCCGGATAGAGCCTTCCGGCCAGCGCCGCCGGATACCTCCTTCCGGCGATGCCGGGTATCTGCGAAGCGGTGAACCCGACCACCTGGTAAGCTTCGTTGTCTCTGAGAAAGGCGTTGAAATTGTGGAAATCCCTGCCAGCGGCACCGATGATGAGTATTCTTCTCGTCAAGAGAAATCACCTCCTGTAGACTATCCGATCGGTTGATTCTACCGGCCCAAAGCCGAACGGTCATCTTCACTAAGAGTTCCGTCCCGGCCCTCCGGACGGGTCCGTTGCTGCCTATCCGGGCTTAGCTCCCGGATAAGTCCAATAGACCCTACTTGACAATCCGTGTACCTGTCTCTCCGGCAAGCGCCTTTGCGGCTGTCTCAGGAAGGGTTATGACAACTTCCCTCTCCCGCGATGCCGGTCCGTCGGTCTCTTCCAAAAACATTATGGCCGCCCGGATCTTGGGCTCCATGCTTCCTCTGCCGAAATGGCCCTCTGCCAGCAGTCTCCTGGCTTCGGCCAGGCTTAGCTCTTCAAGGGCCTTCTGATGGGGCGTGCCGAAGTCACGGTATGCATACTCCACGGCCGTGAGGATGAAGAGGACGTCGGCATCTATCTGAATGGCGAGACGAGCCGAGGCATAGTCTTTGTCTATCACCGCTTCGACGCCGTGCAGGGCCCGGTTGCTGTCTCTGACTACCGGGATCCCACCACCACCGGCGGCTATCACTATCTCCCCGCTATTGAGCATACTCTTGATGATCCTAGCCTGCTGGACGTCAAGAGGCAATGGGGAGGGGACTACACGCCGGTACCCGCGCCCGGAATCTTCGACGATGCTCCAGCCATCCTGTTTCTGCCGTTGCTCTGCCGTTTCTGCATCATAGAAGGGGCCGATGGGCTTGGAATGGTCCTGGAAGGCCGGGTCATCGCGGTCTACTATCACCTCGGTCACTACAGTGGTGATGTTGCGGGCCGCCCCCGCCTGCCTGAGATGATTGGCGAGGGTGTTCTGGATCATGTAGCCTATGTAACCCTGGGCCTGCGCCCCCAGAACATCCAGAGGCATTGGTGGGATGATGTTCTTGGAACCTTCATCGGCCAGCAGCAAGTTGCCGACCTGCGGACCGTTCCCGTGGGTGATCACAACGCGGTTGCCACTGGCGAGCAAATCCAGCAATTGCTCCGCCGTCCGGTCCAGGTTCCTATACTGCTCTTCTGCGGTTCCCTTTTCCTTGGCCCTGATTATGGAGTTGCCTCCCAGGGCAATGACAAAGGTCTTCGTCCTGTCTAAGTTCACAGGCTAAGCCTCCGGTATACACGGTATTCATTCGTATTCCGATGCGCAGACCCGGCGGACCGGTCTGACCCTTTGAAGCTGTAAAGCCCTCATGATATCCCGCTTTGGGTCTACTGTCAAGCGAGGCCGAGTTCGAGGCTTCTCAGCGAACCCGGCCTGCTAACTCGTTCCAGGTAGCGCGGCTGTACAGGTCTTGTGACGGCCACTCTTCGCCGGTGGCAATAGCGAGGGAAGAACTGTCATAGCACCGCATCCCGACGGTTCATGTCCGTCTCTGCTACTCCGTGAAGACCCTGACCACCTCTTGCTTGCTCGCGACGTCCACCTCTAGGTCGCTCAAGGCGCCTATGAGTTCGTCCAGGCCGTCCGGGTTGAGATTACTGATATCGAGTCCTATGCCTTTGTTGCGCAGAGCCTCGCCGACTTTGTGGCCGACGCCGGACGGCAGCACTGAAGCGAACTTGATGCCGGAACGTATCAGTGCCACCGGCACACGCACGTTGACGCGCTCCGCATCCTCGTCCTGCTCGTGTGCGGGTCCGGGCTGGGCGGTCACACGCAGGTATTTCGGTTTGGCCCGTGCCGTCCTTGCTCCGTCTCCCGCGGTGGTGTCGTCCGTGCCTGTTTCGGGTTCCGCTGCACCCAGCAGGCGATAGGCTTCCTCGACGCTTATCCTCTCCTCCACCAGCATCTCCAGGATCTTCTTTCGATTTGCAGCCATCTTGTTTTCCTCCTTTCAACTCATGGACCCGAGTGTTACATATCCGTTGCCCGTCAGGGCATACCGCACTCCCGGTTGCGCCGGCTGGGCCGTGTACCATGATAGAGGCCCTGCCGGAGCGCCACCTTCGTTGTGCCCATTCGCCCGGCGGGAAGGGCCCATCTCCCTGGTGGCAGCCCTGTTGACCATTTTCTTCCGATGCTCAGCCATTTGTCCCTCCTTCTTTAGATAAATCAAGATGTAGATTAAGTATTTCCACCCATTATAAGTCCCATGTTTCACTTTGTCAAACTATTACAGGAATATTTTCAAGAAATGCTGAAGAGAAATGCAAAAACTTAAGTCCACAGCTGGGATGGGTCAGATGGAAGGTGATCTTGCGGCAAACGGACAGATGCCGAATGGGCGTACCAGGTCGGTCGAAACAGACGGGTAGCAGGTCAGGTGGCAACGGCCGGGCGGATGCCCGGCCTGCTCATCGCCCCTGTGCCATCCTGTTTAGCAGAGAATTCGCCTGTATCGGCGAATCGATGCCATATTTGGCTGACGATGCGCCAAAGCCCACTTTTGCAGACCACGCTGTCGGGGGGATGACTCTGAAGGTATCCTCGTCGGTCCAGTCATTGCCCAGGGCAAGAACAAAGTCCCAGTCCTCTCTGGAAAGCCACCGCACAGCAGCCCGCCCCTTGTTGATTCCGGCGTTCTTCACTTCCACAACCTTGCTCCCTTCCAGGACCTGGACGTCCAAATTGGCCGTTATGTTCGAGAGATTGTTTATCAACTCGCGCGCGCGGAGTTCGCTCAGCCTGGGGTTTGCCTTTCTATAATGCCAGACAAGGGAGAACTCTTTCTCCTCGATATGTGACCGGGGGGTCCTGTCCACCCATGACTCGAGTATTGGAACTATCTCCTTCTTCCAATCGCTGCTCAGCGTCTCTATTGCCTCCCATTGCCCGCCCTTCTCTTTTAGCCATACACCGTGTTCAGCCACCAGGCTTACATCTAGATCACCGAACCACCTGTCCAGCGACCCCTTGTCACGCCCGCTCATCAACACCACTTCATTCCGGGGGTTTTCTGCCAGCTTCTGAAGCACGCCCATGAGCTTAGACCCCGGCTTTGTCTCCGCCGGCTTTGCCGACAGAGGTACCAGTGTGCCGTCGTAGTCCAGCAGCAATAGTGCCCGGCGGCTGTCTCGGAACTCGTCTATCAGCTTTCTCTGGAGCCGATAGGTCAGCGTCTTTGCCTTCATCTCTCGTTGGAGTTTCCTGGTTTGATGCAACCTATCCAGGAATTCGTGGGCCCAGTGCGTCACGTCGTAGCGCTTGAGCCGCTTCTGCATTGTGCGGTTTCGCTCTACCTGCTCCTGGTCAGGCATTGCCAGGGCTTGCTCGAGTGCGCGGACGATCTCCTCCTGGCTGTTCGCATTTATCGTGATAGCTTCGCCCAACTCCTGCGCCGCTCCGGTGGTCTCACTGAGTATCAGTACTCCTCTCCCGTCCGCTTTCGTGGCAACATATTCCTTTGCCACCAGATTCATCCCGTCTCTGAGAGGTGTAAGCAGCGCCACGTCAGCCAGGGCGTAGAGAGCGGCAAACGAGTGGAACGGTAAGGCACGGTACAGATACCAGATAGGCACCCAGCCTATGGTCCCATGCTTTCCGTTTATCTCGCCCACCAGTCCATCGACCTGTCTTTTCAGTTGCATATAGTGGTCGACCTTTGTGCGGGAAGGCACAACCAGGAGAACAAAGACGACCTTCCTCAGATACTGAGGGTTCCTCTCCAGGAACGTGCTGAAGGCCTCCAATCGCTCGGGAATACCTTTGGTGTAATCCAGCCGGTCCACCGAGAGGATGATCTGGAAGTCTCCCAGCTTCTTGCGAAACCTCTTAATCTCTATTTCCGCTCTCTCATCCCAGACAACGTTGGAGAAGCGTTCATAATGTATGCCCATAGGGAAGGCATCGGCTCTCACTATCCTTTCACCTTTGGTTATCTGCCCCATGCCGACCTCGTAGCCCAGAAAACGGTGCACGCTGTCCAGAAAATGGCCGGCGTAGTCATACGTGTGAAAGCCTATGAGATCTGCCCCCAGGAGTCCTTCCAGGACGTCTTCGCGCCACGGAAGAAGACGGAAGACTTCAAACGACGGAAAAGGAATGTGCAGAAAAAATCCTATATCTGCCTTAGGCAACCTCTCTCTCAGGAGTCTGGGCAGGAGCATCAAGTGATAGTCGTGTATCCAGATGATATCTTTAGGCCGGGCGATGCTGGCGACCACCTCGGCGTATGCCGAGTTGACCCGTTCATATGCCTGCCAGTAATCCTTCCGATACTCGGCGTAGAGTGAAAAGTAGTGAAACAGAGGCCAGATGGTCCGGTTGCAGATCCCGTGATAGAACGCGTCGATATCCTGCTGCGAGAGGGAGACCGGGTAGCATCTTTCGGCGAGTAGTCTCGCTGTGATCTCTTCTTCATTTTTTCTTCTCTTGAGGCTAATCCCCGGCCAACCTACCCAGACACAGTCGGAAGACTCATATAACGGCCTTAGACCTGTAGCAAGTCCACCGACACTGGGCTCGAAGTGCCAGGCGCCTTTCTTCTCTTCAATAGTTATCGGCAGTCTGTTCGCAACAATAATAATCCTACGCATACGTCAACACTCCATTTCGATCTTGCTGTCGTCACCTAGGCACACGCTCACCTTCTCGGGGCCTGTATCATTGCCGAATCCCAGTAGCGTTGAACTCCTACCGATGACGCTATCTGTTAGCGACCTGACTCTCGCGATGCGGCAGGCTTCCAGTATTACCGAGCGCTCAACCGACGAGTTCTCGACCACGGTCCCGGCCCTGATGTTGGTGAAGGGCGCTATGGTCGAGTTCACTATCTGGCAGTCCGTGGCGATAAACGCCGGACCCCTAACAAGGCTATTCACGATCCTTGCCCCCTCCTCGACCTGTACTCTTCCCTCGATGCGACTGTTAAGCGCCTTTCCTTTGATATCACGCTCCGAGTATGCATCAAGGACGACACGGTTAGCCTCGATGAGGCCCTGATTGCTGCCGATATCGAGCCACCACCCTGGGAGCACGCAGCTTCTGATCTCTTTTCCCATCTCGAGGAGACTCTGCATGGCGTCGGTTATCTCCAACTCCCCGCGCCACGAAGGCTTTGTCCTGGCTATGGCCTTGTGTATCTCCGACGTGAAGATATACACTCCGATTACGACAAGGTTACTCTTCGGTTCCTTCGGCTTTTCCAACATGCGCGTCACTTTACCTGAAGCGTCAACGTCGGCCACGCCGAACGGCCTCGGATCGTCTACCTCCTTGAGAAGGATGCTGGCGTCGCAGGCGGAGACATAGAACGCCTCCACGAATTCCTTGACTCCGTTCTGAACAAGGTTGTCGCCAAGGAACATGAGGAACTCGGAATCATCGAGAAAACCCTCAGCTACCTGAACAGCGTGCGCCAGTCCCCCCGGTTCGGACTGGCGTATGAACTCTATGCTCGCTCGCCCCCGCCGCTGTTCACCTATCGCTTCCCTTATGTGAGGCTCGGTGTCCGGCGATACGACGATGCCGATGTCCTCGATGCCCGCTTCTACTATGTAGTCGAGCACATGAAGAAGGATCGGCTTATTCCCCACGGGCAGGAGGTGCTTGGGTAGTGTGTGAGTTAGGGGTCTGAGCCGTGTACCCTTGCCGGCAGCCAGGACTAAAGCCTTCATCCGGCCATCCTCCTACGGTGTCTGGTGACCTGCCCCATAGCTTCCCGACCAGTTGCGCCCCATCGCTCTGCCCTAGTCGCCAGGAGTATTTGACCGGGCGAGGTACTGCTTCACGAAGTCTATCGCATCTATAGATGTAGGGTCAACCTCGTTCAGCATCGCCAGGTAAAAACTGGCATAGTCGCCGAGGAGAACCAGGCTCATGATCTGGGCTAGGGCACTGTCACCCCTGGCTTGAGCGGACTCATGCGGGATGCCCGCTCCGGAGAGCAGTTCGGTTGTAGCCCGGTAGCGTAGCACAGTCCGGGGTCCTAGCAATGCCGAACGCAGCAGGAGCACATATATCATGTCCTTCGCCCCGGCGGGGAACTCGTAACCGATTACGGCATTATGGTTCAGTTCAGGGAAGCTTTCAGAGAAGGCCCAGGACTTGCTGTTCTCGTTGAACTGCGCCTTCCAGCGCTGAGCCACCTCTGCGAGTATCTCTGCTCCGTAGACTACTGCTACACGCCCTGACAGCCTGCTCGCCAGTTGCTTTGCAGGGTTTGACGCAAGAGGCTTGGTCTCGACGAAGTCATCCGACAGTTCTTCCAGAATGCCCACTGTCTCGTTCACGTCTGCCGCCTTATCTGTGATGAGACCGAGCTTCTGAAATATGCCGACCAGAGGCAAGAAATTGTAGGGAAACGCTGCCCTGGGAGGTGCCCGGTAAGACACTATGTAGGCAGGGATGCCTTCGCCTTCAGCCATCTGCCCCAGCCTGCCACCGGAGGTGATTACTATCTGCTTTGCCTGTCTCTTGGTTGATTCGCTGAATGCCGAGAGGGTTTCCTCGGTATTCCCCGAATAGCTCGAGGCGATGACCAGCGTCCTCTTATCGACAAACGTGGGCAGCCCATAATCGCGGTGCACCCATACAGACACTCTGCTTTCCATCTGGGCCAGGCGCCGAGCGATATCACCGCCGATAGCCGAACCGCCCATCCCCAGGATGACTATGTTAGACACTTCGGAATAGTCCACCGGCAGGTCAAATCTCAGCACTGCTTCCCACGCTCCCTGGCACTGCGCTGTGAATGCGTGCAGGTGATCGAGCATGCCTGATCTATCAAGCTGTCGGTAGGCTGAGGGTTTGTCCAGATCCACTATACCGGTCCTCCATATCCCGCCGGAATCGCCCCGGATAGGCTGGCATCCGGTCGGCGTTCAGTAGAATACTCTAATCGGGCGATTCGGGCAACCTGCTGGCTTGTCTGGGGAAGAACACGTAAGGGCCCGTGGGGTCTGGCCAATCGCGACCGCCGGTGAGTACAGCAATACCCGCGGTGCTGCCGGTGCTGAGCCATTACCGTCGTATTCGCAGCAAGGGAACCGGCGATACCGTATAGCGAGGAGACGCGGCAAACCCGTGTCGACATCGGATCCCTGTAGCCGGGAGCG
>SL_5KL_010_SEDDRAFT_10000077_pt1 | contig 52491 bp, 47 predicted proteins | sample SodLakKL_010_SED_FD_9118 | JGI IMG/M metagenome (IMG submission 9118)
CGAAATATATTCAAGCATAAAAAGGCAGGTGAGACAATGAATGAAGCGAACATCGAACAGGTGAGGGAAGGTTTATTCCGGGTTGAGATCCCCCTTCCCCGCAACCCATTAAAAGCAATAAACTCATATTTTATAAAAGACAGAGAGCGGAATTTAATCATAGACACTGCAATGAACCGGGAAGAATGCAAATTGGCCATGTTTAANGCCCTGGATAAATTGCATATGGACCTTAAGAAAACCGACATTTTTATTACCCACCTGCATACTGACCACATCGGGCTGGTCGATTTATTGATGGAAAAGGGCGCAAAGGCCTATTTTAACCGGCCTGATACCGAGATATTGAACATAAAAAATATCTGGCAGTTAGTATGCTCCATGTCAGGAAAGCATGGTTTTCCGGTCAACGAAATTGAAAAAGCACTTGATGAACATCCAGGGCAGCGGTATGTGCCCCGCAACACAGCAAATTTTACCATGATCGATGAAGGAGATACCTTTAAATACGGCGATTTTGAGCTGTACTGTGTTTCAACTCCCGGCCATTCCCGCGGTCATACCTGCTTATACGAACCCCGTTTAAAATGGCTGTTTTCCGGCGATCATATTTTGGGGGATATAACCCCGAATATATCGACCTGGCGGATTGATGATAACCCTCTCGGTTATTACTTCGAAAACTTAGATAAAGTATACAACATGCCGGTTGACCTGGTTTTACCGGGCCACCGCTCTTTGTTTACTGATCACCGTAAAAGGATCAAAGAGCTGAAAAGACATCACCGTCAGCGCCTTGAAGAAGTGCTGGCAATTATAGATAACAATAAACCCTGCAGTGCCTACGATGTGGCCTCCCATATCAGCTGGGACCTGCTGTTTGACAGCTGGGATGACTTTCCACTGATGCAGAAATGGTTTGCCTCCGGGGAAGCACTGGCCCATATCCTTTACCTTGAAGCAGAGGGAAAGGTAAAAAGAGAAATGAACGGCGAAATAATGGTTTTTATAACGGGATAAAATATTGATTAATCACAATACATGGGGTGAAAAAGATCGGAGAATATATATTATCCATAGATCAGGGTACTACGGGTACCAAGACCATATTGTGGGATAAAAAAGGTTTTGCCCTCTCCCTGGTAAACCGGGAGCACAAACAGTTTTATCCTCAACCGGGCTGGGTTGAACATGATGCTGACGAAATATGGGAAAATGTTCTGACTGCAGTCGATCAGACCATACAGAAAGCAGGGGTAAAGATTGCAGATGTTGCGGCAATCGGCATCACCAACCAGAGAGAAACCATCGTCTTCTGGGATCTGGAAAGCGGCAGGCCAATCAGCAGGGCCATTGTCTGGCAGTGCCGGAGAACTGCTGAAATGTGCCGTCTGCTAAAAGAAGCAGGCCATGAGGAAAAAGTGCGCCGCAAAACCGGGTTATTGCTGGATCCATATTTTTCGGCTACCAAGATACGCTGGGCCCTGGATAATGTACCGGCAATATCCCGGGCAGCAGAGAACGGCAGCCTGGCCTGCGGAACTATCGACAGCTACCTGTTATTTCGTTTAACCGGTGGCAAAGTATTTGCGACTGACTATTCAAATGCTTCAAGAACACTTCTTTATAACATCCATAACCTGCAGTGGGACCACGAACTGCTGGAACTATTCAATATTCCCCCTGGTATTTTACCGGAAGTGAAACCGAGCAGTCACTATTTTGGCAGTACAGATGAGGCAGTATTTTTTAACAGCAGCATACCGGTGGAAGGTATGGCCGGTGACCAGCAGGCTGCGCTTTTTGGTCAGGCCTGCTACAGTCCGGGTATGACTAAAAACACTTATGGAACAGGTTCTTTTTTGCTTATGAATACAGGTAACAATGCTGTTACCTCCAAGCAGGGCTTACTAACCACCATAGCCTGGGGGATCAAGGGAAAAGTGGAATATGCTCTTGAAGGCAGTATCTTTATAACCGGGGCGGCAATCCAGTGGTTGAGAGACGGGCTCGGCTTAATTGACAAATCATCTGAGCTGGAAGAGCTTGCCGGGCAGGTTGATGATAACGGGGGAGTGTTTTTTGTCCCTGCCTTTGCCGGTTTAGGCGCGCCTTACTGGGATCCATATGCCCGCGGTCTTTTGATCGGCATTACAGGAGGGATATCCAGGGCTCATGTGGCAAGGGCTGTTGTTGAAGCCATGGCTTATCAGACCAGGGATGTTCTCGAAATTATGCACCAGGAAGCTGAATTGCCTTTAAAAGAGCTGAGGGTAGACGGAGGGGCCAGTGTGATGGATATGCTGCTTCAGTTTCAGGCAGATATTACAAATACCACTGTGCGCAGGGCAGCCACTTTTGATACCACAGCCCTTGGTGCAGCATATTTAGCCGGCTTATCTTCAGGCTTTTGGCAGGGCCAGGATGAATTGGTAAAAAGGTGGCAGCAGAGTGCTTGTTTTAAACCGCAGATGACAAATGAAACCAGGGAGGCGTTATATCAGGGATGGCAGAAAGCGGTAAAACGATCTCTAAGCTGGATTAAGGACACCAGCTAGCCTGGATCATTATTAATAAGCTGTTATTTCAAAGCAGCAGTTTAACCTGATCATAATCGGAAAGGCTGGAGAAATGATTGCGAATATCTTTAATGTTTGGTTAAGAAAGATAGTTTTGATGGTAATTTTTTATCAACAGGGATGGCGAAATAACTGCTATTCATGAAATGCTGCCCCCGCCACCCGGAACCCCCGATAAGGATTTACCATCCTATTCCAGTGATGGACCGGTTCAGTTTGCTATCGAGATACGGGGAGGACTTGCCCGGGAACTGGGTCTGCAGGTTGGTGATGTTATTGAGCTTCACACTGAATATTTGATGGATTTGGCGGAATAAGGGTAACTGGAGGATCATGATTTTAAACTATTTTAAACGATCGATCGAGTAGAATTGACAAGTATAACAGAAAATTGCTATAATTTAATCAGTTTAATTCGAACCTGTAATTAATTGGGATTGTAGTGCCACCTGGATATGTCAATTATTGGCTTAACCAGTACAGCAAATTCATATCTGATAAAATAGTGTTTAATAAATGTTATCAGAGGCGACGGCCTGCCGGGCTGTAACTAAACAAAGAAAGGATGACGAACGTGGATCCAAATAGACTTAAGCAAATGAGTTCGTGGATGGGGTTTGTGGGAATCATTTTAATTATTATGGGAGCTTTACAGGCAATCGGTGGTGTCTTTGCTCTTGTGATTGGAGCCATTCCCGGTATTCTTGTAATTATATTGGGAGTTAAGTTACGCGGTGCTAAAAAGTACGCCGATAACCTTGTTGCGGAGGGTGTCAATGATAATTATTGGACCAATTTTAACATGCTGGTCGGTAACCTTAACACCTTCTTTAAGATTCAGGGCATTTTGATTATTATCGGCCTGGTACTGGGGCTTTTGGGGATTATTCTTAGCCTGGTGTTTGGTTTTGTTTTATTTGACCAGATTGATTTTTTTGACCAGTTTAATCAATTTTTTTAGATTACATACCGGGTTTACTACTGCCATGTCCGGTCCCAGGATAACCGGCCTGATTGTCTGCCATGCCTGGTAAATAAGTTGTAATATTTTTGGGGGATGTGTTTAAGTACACATCCCCTTTTTGTGAGCGAATTTAAGGTTCAATAAGTATGCAGGCAGCCTGGGCAGGTCATCACGATCAGCAGGTAAGCATAAAAATGGCTGGGGCGGTAGGATTCGAACCTACGCATGCGGGAACCAAAATCCCGTGCCTTGCCGCTTGGCCACGCCCCAGCATTAGCATAATTATTATCATAAGGAATAATTGGGGTGAGTGATGGGACTCGAACCCACGGCCTCCAGGGCCACAACCTGGCGCTCTAACCAGCTGAGCTACACCCACCATATTGCTTCTTATTGCCGAAATTAATTTTAGCATGCACTGTCTGAAAAGTCAACGCAAATGAGCTTTGTTTAGATTCATATCTCTTAAAAAAGTTGTGTATGGATCAGGCTAAAAGTATGCTATACTTGAAACCAGCAATTATTTTCTTATTAATCATAGTGGATATGGAGGATGGTTTCAATGGGCTTTACCGTTGGCAGATTTTTAATTGGTTTAGTTGTAGTAGTAATTGGCGTAATACTGCTTTTGAACAACCTGGTAGAAGGAATAGATATTGATGTCAGGGAGATATTGCAGTTTTGGCCGGTAATTCCTTTAATTCTAGGTATCAGCTGGCTGTTTGCATCATTTGGCTCCACTTCGTCTGAAGAGGGAAAAAAGGTGTTTTTTTCCTGGGGCCAATTTATTACAGCAATTATTGCTATTACCATCGGTGTCCTATTTCTTGGCCGGAACCTGGGATTTTTCGAAGTGGATACCAGGATGTTTTGGAACCTGTTTTGGCCGGCAATTTTAATTTTAATCGGTTTTAGCCTTTTACGCGGACGCTCATCAAGCAGTGGTAAAGGCGGCCGTTTTGCTTTCATGGGTGGAACCAATGTTGGCGGTTCAGAACCGTGGAAACTGGAAAGTGGAAGCTATTTTGCTTTCATGGGCGGAATTGACATAGACTTAACTTCTGCTGAAATAGCGGAAGGAGAAACAGTTCTTGACTTGACTGCACTGATGGGCGGAATTGATGTAAAAATACCCGGTGATTTGGCGGTAATTTACGAGGGTTCGGCAGTTCTTGGCGGTGTAACCTTCAAAGACCAGGAAGACGGAGGACTAGTTGGCGGCAGGCGAGTTGAGCATAACCTGGACAAGTCACCTGCCAGTATTGTCCGGATTCAGGCCAGGGCGATTATGGGTGGAGTGGAAATAAAAGAGGTTCAGGGTTAATTAGATTCCGGTTGTTTGATTCCAATCACTATTTATATAAAAAGGTAAGAAATAAAACAGAGCCCGCTTTTAAGCGGGCTCTGTCTGTGGCTCATATGTTGTTTTATCAGGAGATCTCGATGGACTCCGTAGGACATTCCTCTGCCGCCTCACGAACGCTTTCTTCATGTTCTGCCGGCACCGGGTTAACTTTAACTTCTGCTATTTCATCTCCTAACTCAAAAACATCTGGACAAATATCCTCACAAATACCGCAGGCGCTGCAATCATTGTTTACCTTGACTTCCATTCTGATGCCTCCCTTGATAATATATATTTTTACTAAACAGTTTATTCGCTAAGGAATTCATTTTCCCTTTTTTTTGAGATTATTTTTATCATATCAATTTGCATGCCATCTTTATAATGGTAACAATAGATAATTTTATGGTAACTACACCCAGGATTGTGTGGATAATAGCGACCTGGGGTGGTAAAATCGACTTCATCCTGTGGATAACTCTGTGTATATTGTGAACAGAACAGGTATTTGGCCTTCAAAAAGGTTTATTTGCCAACCTTAAATTTTTTTGATTTTATTTGATGTTGACATAATATGCTTTCATAATAACTGGGCAAGCAAAAAATGTTGGAGAATTCACAAGAGCAGGTGGTTTTATTTGCATCTTTTTCCGGTTTGGTTGCTTGCTTATAAGACAGGGTTGTGGTATTAATAATATTAATAACTTTAAAATGAGGAGGTGAGAGATTTGAAGCGTCATTTAATGTTTGTTGTTTTAGTCCTCACTTTAACCAGTTTATGGTTTATGGTTGGATGCACGCCTGGTGGCTGATAATAGCTCACAACAAGGAGTCGGTACGACTTCTTCAACTTCTATAAATATAATGGCAGCATCTTCTTCTTACTGTCTCGCAAGAGGGCGAAGATAGTTGAGGCAGGTGCTCTTTTTTAATGGGTTATAATGTTTGAAGATCATCGCTAAACGCGGTCAGCTTTTCCAAGCGGTTGCAGCCGACCACATAGGTATCTTCTATGCCAACCGTTCCTTCACCTGGAAAAATGAATTTTGGTTCCAGGGCAATTACCATTCCTTCTTCTAAAGGAGTATCAATGCCGGGGGCAATGATTGGAAGCTCATCTAACTCCAGGCCGACCCCGTGACCGACAAAATTGACTTTTTCAACGTAGCCCATGAAATGGTTGGCCAGTCCTTTTCTGGCGGCTAATTCTTGTGCTTTGTCAAATAGAGTTTCAGCCATGACCCCGGGTTTTCCCATTTCGGCCAGTTTATCTCTTATGATTACTGACTGCCGGTAAGCTTCCTGAAGATGCAAAGGCAGCTGACCCAGGCAAAAGATCCGGGTTTGATCAACCATGTAGCCTCTCAGCACACTAACAAAGTCAATCAGAATCGGTTCGTTTTGCCGGATGATCGCTGCACCGGCCCCCTGTGGAAAAGATGGGTTAAGGCCGGAACCACCGGTTGGACTGTCAAAAAAACTTACTAGAGCAGAGTTTTCGCCGGTCAGGATATGGCCATAATAGAGTTCCTGGTTAAAACTGCGCACCCGAACCGCTCCCTGGTGGCCGAGTGTACGAGCATGAAATTCCAGGTTTCCGGCCAGTTCAACTTCAGTTAAACCTTCCCTGATAATATTTCGAGCATGGTTAAAAACAGCTGTGCTGATTTTAGCGGCTTCTTCCATCTGTCCGATTTCATAGTTAGATTTTACTGCTCTAATCTGGCGTATTTTCTCGGAGATATCAATGACCTGGTAACCTTCCAGCATTTTTTGATAGCGTAAAAACAAATTTGCCGGAAGGACATCCAGTTCAAGCCCGAGCTTGGATGAGGTTGGTATTGCCTGCCTGATCAGGTCGATCAGGTTATCCCAATTGCTGAAAGGGATAATGTTATTTAACTGGCTTTCCTGCCGGGCCCGGATCACCGATTTTTTGACAACCAGGATCGGATCTCCTTTTGCCGGGATGAAAAGGTGCCCGTTTTGTCCTGTACCGCTAAAGTAAAAGAGGTCAGCGCGTTGTACTAATAAGGCTCCGCCAATATTATCTTGCTGCATGGTCTCCTGCAGCTTCTGGATCCTTTTTTGCAGTTCTTCTAATGGAGTCATTCTCTCATCCTCAGGGTGTGCCAGGTATTCTTCTTAATTGTAAAAAGGGACACTACAGCTTTATAATACCATAAAACGACTTCGGCATTAAGCTTTATGTCCCTTTAATATAATGATGATTATTTTTATTTTTGATTATTTTTGGAGGGTTTAAGCGCGCTCGAAAAGACCGGCTGCACCCATGCCCCCTCCGATACACATTGAAACTACTCCGAAACGGGAATTACTCCGTTCCATTTCATGAAGCAGGGTGGAGGTTAGCTTTGCTCCTGTGCAACCAAGGGGGTGTCCCAGGGCGATTGCCCCTCCGTTTACATTGACTTTTTCCTCATCCAAGCCCAATTCGCGTATACAGTAGAGGGCCTGCGAAGCAAAAGCCTCATTCAATTCGAATAAGTCGATATCCTCGATATTATTTCCGGTCTGTTTCATCAGTTTTGGAATGGCTACCGCCGGTCCGATACCCATTATTTCAGGGGGGCACCCGGCGACGCTATACCCCCGGAAGACAGCTATTGGTTTTAAACCTAAAGCAGCCGCTTTTTCAGCAGACATAACAACTGATGCTGAAGCCCCGTCGCTGGTTTGGGAAGAGTTGCCGGCCGTAACACTGCCCCTGGCATGAAAAGCAGGGCGCAGCCTGGACAGAGCTTCCAGGGTGGTATCGGGACGGACTCCTTCATCCACCTCGAAGGTCTTTTCTTTTTCCACAATTTTATTATCCGGTCCCACCGAACGATCGACAATTTTCAGGGGGACTATTTGNTCTTTGAAACGGCCTTCCTTTATGGCCGTCGCAGCTTTTTGATGGCTGCTCAGAGCGAACTGGTCCTGTTCTTCCCGGGAAATGTTAAAGCGGTTAGCAACGTTTTCTGCAGTAATGCCCATGGGAGTATATGCTTCAATACGGTTTTCAACCATCCCCGGGCTCGGGGTAAGTTTATTACCGCCCATTGGTACCATGCTCATACTTTCCACTCCGCCGGCTACAATTACATCGGCAAATCCGCACATAATCCTTTCGGCGGCCAGGGCAATAGCCTGCAATCCCGAGGCACAATAACGATTAACGGTCTGACCGGGCACGCTGTCCGGGAACCCGGCCTCAAGGGCTACCATTCGTCCTATGTTCAAACCCTGTTCAGCTTCCGGAAAAGAACAGCCAATGATCACATCTTCAACCTCGGCACTGTCCAGGCCCTTGGCCCTGGTAATTGCTTCTTTGAAAGCTACTGAGGCCATGTAGTCAGGACGGGTAAAGCGCAGCGAACCTCGTGGCGCTCTGCCGATAGCTGTTCGAACAGTGGAAACAATAACAGCTTCTTTCATATTATTAACCTCCTTTTGTAGTATTTTTAATTACGTAAAGGTTTGCCCGTGGTCAGGAAATGGCTGATACGCTCCTGGGTTTTCTCTTCTCCGAGAAGCCTTTGGAAAGCTTCTCTTTCGATATCCAGGAGGTACTGTTCACTGACAAACGAGTCGGGTTTTATATTACCGCCACTGATTACAAAGGCTATTTCGTTGGCGATTTTCTGTTCATGTTCGGTTATGTAGCCACCCCAAAGCATGTTCTGTACCCCGGTTTTAAATGTGGCCACGCCGTATTCGCCAAGGACTTTGATTTGTTTTGGTTTTGGAGCTTCATAGCCTTCCAGCACCATGGCCAGGACGGTGTTTTTGGCATCATGAAGCAGATGGTCCTGGTTTACGGTTACCTTATCGGTTGGTCTCATGAAGCCGAGCTCCTGGGCATGGCGGGCACTGGTAGCCACCGTGGCCATAGCAATTGCTTCGAATGCTTTCTGGACATAAGGCAGCCGGTCAGTTTTTACATCATCCTTAAGGCCTTCGGTGAAACGGATCAAATACTCTTTATTTCCTCCCCCGCCGGGCAGCAATCCCATACCGACTTCTACCAGGCCCATGTAGGTCTCAGCAGCGGCATGCATGCGGTCGCCGTGCATGGCTACTTCCAACCCTCCACCGAGAGTCATCTGGTGGGGAGCGGTGACGACGGGAATTGATGAATATTTCATGGCCATCAGGCCGTCCTGGAGTTTTTTGGCGGCGCTGTCAACCATATCCCAATCTCCTGACTGGGCGGCCATCATCAATATGGCCACGTTGGCCCCGACGCAGAAATTATTGGCATGGTTCCCGACCACCATACCGATATAGTTTTTCTCGGCTTCTTCCAGGGCTTCGTGGATAAATTCCCAGAACTGGGGTGATAAAGCCTGCTGCGGGCTGTGCTGTTCCAGGCAGCAGACCCCGTCGCCCAGGTCCACCAGGCTGCCGTCGTCGTTGCCCTTGATTAATTTGCTTTGTTTCTTCAAAGCAGGCAGGCTGATCACCTCGGGGCTGATCGGCACCGGCTTGTAGTCTTTGGTTTCGAAATCGTAATAGGAAAGGTTTCCTTTATCGTCTTCCCTGTAAAAGCTTTCAAAGCCCTTTTGGAGCATTTCTTCAACATTGGCCGGGATTTCTTCGCCTTCGTTCTTCATCCGCTCCACGCTTTCTTTAACCCCGATTATATCCCAGGTTTCAAAGGGCCCCAGCTGCCAGTTAAAGCCCCAGCGCATGGCCCGGTCGATATTAACGATATCATCGGCAATCTCAGGGATTAACCTGGCGGTGTAGAGGAGCAGACGCTTGGTCATATTCCAGGCAAATATACCGGCCTTGTCGTCAGATTCGACCAGCATTTTGTAACCATCTTCTAAACCGGCCTGCTTGGTTTTGGAGAGGATTTCAAAACGGGCTTTTTCCTGGGGCCGGTACTCAAATTTTTCGTAGTCAAGGGTCTTGATTTCCGAGCCGCTCTCACCCTTGATTTTTTTATAGAAACCCTGTTTGGTTTTATCACCGAGCATATTATTTTCGACCATTTTGTTTAACAGGTCGGGGACTTTAAAGCTCTCTTTTTCATCCGGATCGCTGGTTTTGTTGTAGACTGTGTTGGCTACGTGGCAAAAGGTGTCGAGACCGACCATGTCGAGGGTGCGGAATGAGGCGCTCTTGGGATGCCCCATTGGTCGTCCGGTGATCGTATCCACCTCTTCGATGCTCATGTTTTCTTGCTGCATCAGTTTGATTATATGCATCATGGCGTATGTGATGATCCGGTTGGCGATAAAGTTGGGGGTATCCTTGGCATAGACTACTCCTTTACCGAGGGATCGTTCACAGAAACGGTGCATGCTGTCTAAAACTTCTTTTGATGTATCATTGCAGGGGATAAGTTCCAGCAGTTTCATGTAGCGCGGGGGATTAAAAAAGTGGGTTCCCAGAAAATACTTGCGAAATTCTGGTGAATTGTCGGAGACCATTTCATTAATGGAAAGGCCCGATGTATTCGATGAAACGATGGTTCCTTCAATCCAGTTATCCTCCACTTGTTTGAAGACTTTCTTCTTGATATCCATGTTTTCAACGATAACTTCGATAATCCAGTCAACTTCTTTTAATTTGTTCATATCATCTTCGAAGTTACCGGTCGATATACGGTCAACATATGCTTTACTGTAAAAGGGGTTCAATCTTTGCTTGAGCAGATCATTTTTACCATTATTAGCCAGGCGGTTACGGACTTCGGGGCTTTCCAAGGTCAGCCCCTTTTTTTCTTCTTCCGGGGTTAGCTCACGGGGAACAATGTCGAGCAATAAAACCGGTATGCCCACATTGGCCAGGTGAGCGGCAATGGTGGCGCCCATAACGCCGGCGCCCAGGACAGCAGCCTTTTTGATTTCTTTCAAGGCCATCTAAATACCTCCTTCGTGAAATTAATCAGTCTTGATCATCTTTAAAAAGAGGAGTGCTTATATAACTTGTTACTGCAGGCCCTTTACCAACAGTTCAAATACAGGTTTTCTTAAGTCAATAAGGTTATAAGGCTTACTGGACATGGCCCAGCAGGTTACGACTTCGTCTATAGCGCCGAAAACAACTTTGCGGGCTGTTCTTGTATTAAGACTGCGCCGGTAAAGCCCCTGTTTTTTACCTTCTTCAATCACCTCCTCAATTATTTGAAAATAACTTAAAAGCGGTTTGGAAATTCCTTCATTGATGGTCTGGTCAATTTGCCTCAATTCTATCTGGGTAACCTTTGCCTGTTCCGGCTTGTTTCCCAGGGTAGTCAGGTGATAGTTGATAATTGTGTCCAGTTTTTCATTGGGATTCCGGCAGCGGTCCAGTTCGCTTATTAGTTCTTCCACAAAGCGGTTCATCAGGCTCTGAAAAAGAGAGATTAAAATATCTTCCTTATTATTAAAATAAATATAGACAGTTCCATCTGCCACTTTGGCTTCACGGGCGATATCAGCAATCCGGGTGCGGTGATAACCGGTGCGGGCAAAGGTTTTTACCGCCGCTTCAAGGATTAACTGGTGTTTTTCTCCGCTTCTTTTGGCCAATTGAACCTCCAGGATTACAAAGTAAAAACAATACAAGAGGTTGTCAATGAATGAAGACTCATTCGGTTTATTTATTGTATAATATTTTGAGATAATGATCAACATTTATAGCAAAATTAAATAAATTTATTTAAATTAAAAGAAAAAGCAGGCGGAGGAACAATGGGCAGGATCAAGATAGTATTAAAGTTGAATTTTTATGGTTAATGTTGTAACAATAAATTTTCTATGTTAATATGTAAATGTTTTAGCGCCTGTATATAAGGCTTTTTTAATTTTAACCTGTGTTTCCTATAAAATTTGAGTATGGGTTAAGATATAGATCTGATTAGTTATGAAAGGAGCAAATATGTTAAACCGCTGGGAAAAAATAGAGGATAATAAAATAAAGCTGGAGGTAGAGGTTGCTGCGCCGGATGTTGACACCGCCCTGGCCAAGGCCTATCGCAAAGTGGTTAAAAAAATCAACCTGCCCGGTTTTCGCAAGGGAAAGGTGCCCCGCCGGATCCTGGAATCCCGCTTCGGTCCGGAAGTGCTGCATGAAGATGCCCTTGAAGAGCTCGTTCCTCCTGCCTATGAACAGGCTTTAGAAGAAGCCGATATCGACCCGATTAACCAGCCCGAGTTTGAACTCGTCCAGGTTGAAGAGGGAAAACCCCTTTTATTTAATGCAGTAGTCGAGGTTTTGCCGGAAGTAGAACTGGGTGATTACAAGGGATTGAAAGCAGAGCAGGAAGAGGTAAAAATTGATGATTTGCAGGTTGATCATCATATTTATATGCTGCGGGAGCAAAATGCCCGCCTGGTGCCCCGGGAAAACGAACCGGCCCGGGAAGGCGACCTGGTTACGATAGATTTTAAAGGATATATAGATGGTGAGCCTTTTGAAGGCGGCGAAGCAGAAGACCACTCCTTAGAATTAGGGTCAAAATCATTTATCCCGGGGTTTGAGGAACAGTTGATCGGGGTCAAACCGGATGAAGAAATAGAGGTTAAGGTAACCTTTCCTGAAAATTATCGAAGTGAAGAGCAGGCCGGCAAGGAGGCTGTTTTTCAGGTTAAAATGAAACAAATCAAGGAGAAACAGCTTCCCGAGCTGAACGATGATTTTGTAAAAGAAATCAGCGAACTGGAAACTCTTGATGAAATGAAAGCCGATTTGAAAGAAAAAATGCTTAAAAATGCTGAGGAACAGTCAAAATCAAAGCTGGAAGAGTCTTTAATTGAAAAAGTTACCAATGCTTCCACTGTGAAACTACCGGAAGTCCTTGTCGAACGGCAGATTGATCGGATGATCGGGGATATGGAGAGCTATTTACGCCAGCAGGGTTTGGGGCTGGATCAGTTTTTAGAGCTTTCCGGTAAAAGCATGGAAGAGATGCGGGAACAGAATCGTCCGGAAGCGGAAAAAAGAACTAAGGCTAATCTTGTTCTCGACGCAATTGTAAAAAAAGAAGGAATTACGGTTGATGACAGCGAAGTAGAAGAAAAGATTGCCGGTATTGCCAAAACGTATGATGATCAACCTGACCGGATTAAAGGCATCCTTGAGCAGCAGGGACGCCTGCCGGTAATCCGTGAAGAAATGCGTATCCGAAAAGCAATTGATTTGATCGTTGATCAGGCTGAAATAACTCTGGTGAAAAGCGAACAGGAAAAAGAACAGACCAAAAATAAAAATAAGGCCAAAAAAGAATCAAGCAGTGAAAAGAATGTAGATGAGAATACTGAAGAGAGCGAAGAAAAATAGAGCGAAATAAGAAAAAAAAGAAGATATAGAGGGAGGATAAAATGTAATGAGTGTATTGGTACCGATGGTTGTTGAACAGACCAGCCGAGGTGAAAGGGCGTATGATATTTATTCGCGCCTGCTTAAGGATCGCATAGTTTTCCTGGGCAGCCCGATAGATGATAATGTAGCTAATTTGATTGTAGCCCAGATGCTTTTTCTGGAATCGGAAGATCCGAAAAAAGATATCAGCCTTTATATTAATTCTCCCGGCGGATCGGTTTATGCAGGGATGGCTATTTATGATACAATGTTATATGTAAAGCCAAATATTACGACCATTTGTGTCGGCCTGGCGGCCAGTTTTGGCGCTGTACTGCTTGCGGCGGGAGAAAAGGGTAAGCGTTTTGCCCTGCCCCATTCCAGGATAATGCTTCATCAGCCTGCTGGAGGCGCCCAGGGGCAGGCAGTAGACATTGATATACATGCCCGGGAGATACTGAAGGTTCGTGAAACCTTAAATGAAATTCTGTCTGATCATACCGGGCAACCTGTTGAAACTATTGCCAGGGATACAGACCGTGACTTTTTTATGTCAGCTGAGGATTCTAAGAAATATGGTATTATTGATGACATCCTGATTGATAGAAGCTAACAGCAGATTCGAGGTGATTTCTCCTGATGTTTAAGTTTAGTGAAGAAAAAGGACAATTAAAATGCTCGTTTTGCGGCAAGACCCAGGAGCAGGTGCGTAAACTGGTTGCCGGCCCGGGGGTCTATATCTGCGATGAATGTATCGAATTATGTAACGAGATTATTGAAGAAGAGATAGGAGAAGATACAGATTTAGGTTTTGTTGAACTGCCCAAACCGCAGGATATTAATGAAGTGCTCGATCAATACGTCATTGGACAGGAGCATGCCAAGAAAAGCCTGTCCGTGGCCGTATATAACCATTATAAAAGAGTTAATGCTGCCCAGAAAGTGGAAGATGTTGAACTGCAAAAAAGCAACATAGTCCTTATTGGCCCGACCGGTGTTGGTAAAACACTGCTGGCTCAGACCCTGGCCAGAATATTGAATGTGCCTTTTGCCATAGCCGATGCCACCTCACTGACAGAAGCCGGCTATGTTGGTGAAGATGTTGAAAATATCCTGCTGAAGCTAATCCAGGCAGCCGACTATGATCTGGAAAAAGCGGAAAAAGGGATTGTGTATATTGACGAAATCGATAAGGTTGCCCGTAAAACGGACAATCCTTCCATTACCCGGGATGTCTCCGGTGAAGGCGTTCAACAGGCCCTTTTAAAGATTTTAGAGGGCACGGTAGCCAGTGTGCCACCCCAGGGTGGTCGCAAACATCCCCACCAGGAATTCATGCAAATCGATACAACCGATATCCTGTTTATTTGCGGTGGAGCATTCGACGGGCTGGAAAAGATAGTCCAGAATCGTGTTGGCAACAAGGGAATCGGATTTGGTGCCGAAGTTCTTACCCCGGAGGATCAAAACCTGGGCGCGATATTGAAGCAAATTTTACCCCAGGACCTGCTAAAATATGGTTTGATCCCTGAATTTGTAGGCAGAATACCTGTGATTGCCACCCTTGATCCGCTGGATGTAGAATCTTTTGTTCGTATCCTAAAAGAACCGCGCAATGCTTTAACCAAACAGTATGAGAAAATCTTTGAATTAGACGGGGTTACCCTTGAATTTAAAGAAAACAGCCTGCAGGCCATAGCTGATGAGGCCATGAACAGGAATACGGGAGCCAGGGGTTTACGGGCTATATTGGAAGAAGTCCTGCTAAACGTGATGTATGAACTGCCTTCCCGGGAAGATATCGAAAAATGTATTATTACCAGGGAAGTTGTTCTTAATGGCGATGCCCCGATCCTGGTAACCAGGGAAAAACGCAAAAAGAAAGAAGAGACAGCCTGAAACACTTTTAATCAAGATTATCGGGCTTGGGCAGATAGAAATCCTAACAACTTAAAGGATATTAATAAGCGGGAAGCGAATAGTTAAAACCTGAGCTTCTCGCTTTAACTTGTAAATTATGAAGGTGGTTTTAACTAATGGCAAAAAAAGAAAAACTACCGGTGCTGCCCCTGCGGGGAGTGCTGGTATTTCCGAGTATGGTTTTACATCTTGATGTCGGACGGGAGAGATCTATTTCCGCCCTTGATCGTTCTATGATGAACGATAATCGTATCGTGCTGGTAACACAAAAAAATGCCAAGGTGGCCGAACCGAGTGAAGATGACCTCCATGATGTGGGCACGGTAGCCTGGATAAAACAGATGATTAAACTGCCCGGTGGGAATATAAGGGTTTTGGTAGAAGGGTTGAGCCGGGCTAAGATTTTAAAGTTTTATGCCGAAGAATCTATTTTTGAAGTGGATGTAACTATCCTTGAGGATGATAAGCATAAAACCCAGGAAGTAGAAGCACAGATGCGGAGNCTGCTTAACCAGTTTGAACAGTACATTAAGATCAACCGTAAAGTCCCCCCTGAAACTCTTGCTACCGTTTCCGATATTGAAGAACCCGGCCGTTTTGCTGATGTCATTGCTTCTCACCTGAGTATGAAGATCGAGCAAAAGCAGGCTATTCTGGAAGCAATTGATCCGATAGAACGCCTGGAAAAGTTAAATGAAATCATAATCAGGGAAAAAGAAATACAGGAAATTGAACAGAAGATCAATCTTCGGGTTCGTAAACAGATGGAAAAAACCCAGAAAGAGTACTACTTACGGGAGCAGATGAAAGCCATACAAAAAGAACTGGGTGAAAAAGATGAAAGAGGGGCTGAAGCTGAAGAGTACCGCGAAAAAATTGCTGAAGCCCAGCTTCCTCAAGAAGTAGAGGAAAAAGCACTTAAAGAAGCTGACAGGTTGGAGAAAATGCCTCCCGCAGCAGCCGAGGGGATAGTTATCAGGACTTATCTTGACTGGCTGCTTGAATTGCCCTGGTCTGTGGAAACTGATGATCGCCTGGACCTGGATCTGGCCGAGGAAATACTGGATGAAGATCACTATGGATTGCAAAAGGTAAAAGAGCGGATTATCGAGTACCTTGCCGTGCGGCAATTGGCCGACAAACTTAAAGGACCGATTCTTTGCCTGATCGGACCTCCCGGGGTAGGCAAAACATCACTGGCTAAATCTGTGGCCCGGGCCCTTGAACGTAATTTTGTACGTATTTCCCTGGGAGGGGTGCGTGACGAAGCTGAAATTAGGGGTCACCGGCGTACTTACATAGGTGCCCTCCCGGGACGGATTATCCAGGGGATGCGCGAGGCTAAATCAAAGAACCCGGTTTTTTTGATGGATGAAATCGATAAGATGTCTACAGACTTCAGGGGAGATCCTTCGTCGGCATTGCTGGAAGTGCTTGATCCTGAACAAAACAATTCATTCAGTGATCATTATATTGAGGTTCCTTATGATCTTTCCCAGGTTATGTTTATTACTACCGGTAATACTTCGTTTAATATTCCTCAACCCTTGATGGACAGGATGGAATTAATCCATATCCCCGGTTATACAGAAGAAGATAAGGTGGAGATCGCCCGTCAATTTTTAATTCCCAAGCAGCTAAAAGAAAATGGACTTAAAGAAGAAAACCTGGAGATATCTGAAGGATCTGTACGCCGGATCATAAGAGAATATACTCGCGAAGCGGGAGTACGTAATTTAGAAAGAAACATTTCTGCTATCTGCCGAAAAGTTGCCCGGGAAGTAGTTAAAGAGCGTAAGAAACTGATTAAGTTGACCAGCAATAATTTGCAAAAGTACCTGGGTATTCCGCGTTACCGTTTTGGTTCAGCTGAAAAGGAAAATGAAATCGGGGTGGCTACCGGCCTGGCCTGGACTGAAAGTGGCGGAGATTTACTTTCAATCGAGGTAACGCTGATGAAAGGCAAGGGAAAAATGACTCTTACCGGTCAGCTAGGTGAGATAATGCAGGAATCGGCCAAGGCGGCCATGAGTTATATCCGTTCCAGGGCCGATGCCCTGGGTCTTGAGAAAAACTTTTACGAGGAAGTAGATATTCACATTCATGTTCCAGAAGGAGCTATACCGAAAGATGGCCCATCGGCAGGGATAGCCATGGCCACGGCGCTTGCTTCTGCTTTTACCAGGGTGCCGGTTAGAAATGATGTAACTATGACTGGAGAAATTACCCTGCGCGGCCGGGTTTTACCCGTAGGGGGAGTAAAAGAAAAAATGCTTGCGGCCCACCGTGCGGGCATCAAGTATATGATTATGCCGGCAGAAAACCGCCGGGACTTGAGTGACATACCCCAGAACGTACGGCGAAAAATTGAGGTTAAAATGGTTGAGCACATGGACGAAGTATTGGAGACGGCTTTGGCTGAACCAGCTGACAGTGTTAAATGTGATTTGCAGGAAAATGAAGTTAAAGATGTTAATCTCAATTTGCCGGAAAGTGACCAGGATTCTTCGATCCGTCACTAATAATATTAAAAGGTGAATCCGTGAAGATTAAAAAGGCAGAGTTGAAAGCCGGCGCCTACCGTGTTCAGGAATTTCCAGGCTGGGATTTACCAGAGATATCTTTTCTTGGCCGTTCAAATGTAGGAAAATCATCTTTGATAAACAATTTAATCGGAAGAAAAAACCTGGCCCGGACCAGTTCTACTCCCGGCAAAACCCGGGGACTCTATTTTTACCTTCTCAATAATAATTTCTGTTTTGTTGATTTGCCCGGTTATGGCTATGCCAGGGTTTCCAAAAAAGAGCAGGAGCGCTGGGCTCCAATAATTGAAGAATACCTGGAAGGAAGGGCCAATCTTTACGGTTGCGTGCATCTTGTTGATTGTCGGCATGAACCGACTGAAGATGATCGGCTTATGGCTGAATGGTTGCGCATGCACAGTATTCCCCGGGTTACTGTAGCTACAAAAGCAGACAAATTGTCACGGGGAGCACTGCTCAGGCAGCTGGAAGTGATTAAAGGTAAGCTTGGCCTGTTCGAAGAAGAATTTTTATTACCTTTTTCGGCCCGAATTGGCTCGGGCCGTGATCAGCTCTGGCAGGCGATAAAAAGCCTGCTTCCTCATTGACTGCAATAATAATTTTGGAGGTATTAGCATGCCTGTAGCTGGAATTGACATTGGATCATTAACTGCAGAAGTCGTTATTATGGATAATAGCAAAGTTCTTCATTCTGTTATATTGCCAACGGGTGCAAACAGTAAGAAAATCGCTGAAAAAGCCATGAAAGAAGCTCTCGATGCTTCGGGGCTAGATCGTTCTGACCTGGAATATATAGTGGCTACAGGCTATGGGCGGATAAGCATTGACTATGCTGATAAACGGATCACTGAAATTACCTGTCATGGCCGGGGAGCACATTTTTTAGATTCTTCTGTTCGCACGGTAGTTGATATTGGAGGCCAGGATAGCAAGGTAATCCTGCTTAATGAAAAAGGGCGGGTGCTTGATTTTGCAATGAACGATAAATGTGCCGCTGGAACAGGTCGATTTCTTGAAGTTATGGCCCAGGCCCTTGAAGTTGAACTGGATAAGCTGGCTGAATTAAGTGATCAGGCTAAAAACGTAGTTTCTATCAGCAGCATGTGTACCGTTTTTGCCGAATCGGAAGTGGTTTCCTTAATTGCCCAGGGTTTGCCCAGGGAAGATATTGCCCTTGGTTTACATCAGTCCATAGCCGACCGTACTTCCGGACTGGTCCGCCGGGTCGGATTGGTGGAAAAGGTAATGATTACAGGCGGTGTGGCCAAGAACAGTGCAGTTGTTAAAGCCTTAAACGAAAAGTTATCCACCAAACTGATAGTCCCCCCCGAACCGCAAATTGCCGGTGCTTTAGGGGCAGCCTTACTGGCCCAGGAAGAATTAGCCCAATGACATGAAGAGATGATCGAGCTTGTTTTGATGCAGGCTTTTTTTGATCTGTAAGCTCAGGAAAATAGCCATGATTACTTTAAGCAGATCCAGTGGGATAAAAGGTAAAACTCCGACAGCCAGCACCTGGCCAAGGGAATACTGCATGATCAAACTAAGCTGTAGGGCTCCAAACAGGTAAATAAAACTGAGGGCTAAAAGCATGGAAGCAGTCATTTTGTAAAGCGATAGAGGCCTGGAATGCTCCACGATCAGTCCTATTATGTAAACAGCGGGAATGAATCCCCATAGATAGCCTCCGCTTGGCCCGGTAAGCATGTGCAGTCCACCGCGGCCAAGGGAAAATACCGGTGCTCCTGCTGCGCCCAGCAAGAGGTAAGCGGTGATTGATAAAAGAGCGGACCTTTTTCCTAAAAGTGATCCGGCAATCAGTACTCCGATTACCTGTCCGGTAAAAGGGACCGGGCTGAAAGGTACAGGTATAGCAAACTGGGCCAGGATGGCGATCAGGGCAGTAAACAAAGCGGTAATGGTTAGTTTGCTTAGTGAAGGTGTCTTTGTTATTTTTTTACCTGATTTCACCATAATTAATGACCTGTGTATTTCCCTTGTTATCTTTAATTATCAAGGCTCCATCTGCATTCAGGTCGCAGGCAAATCCTTTTATTGAGCCTCCAGGCCAAAGGACATTGACTTCCTGTCCAATAAAGGAATTATGCTGTAGCAGCTGATCGCGGAATGGCGCAAAGCCCTTAATAAAAAAGTATTCATAAGCTGGCATAAGATCACTGTATAGAGATAGGAATAGAGTGGTCCGATCGAAGTATTGGCCGCTTTCAATAAAAAGAGATGTAGCCCGTGATCTAAGCTCTTCAGGAAAGTCACCTTGCTCCTGGTTAATATTCAGGCCTATACCGATAACCAGGTATTCAATCCGATCTGCTTCTCCTTTTAATTCACTGAGAATCCCGCCAAATTTTTTCCCTTCTATTAGCAGGTCGTTGGGCCATTTAACGGTAACCGGTATTTTATATTTTTCTCTTAAGTTTTTAGCTAAAATAGCTGCCGTAACCAGGGTGACCGGAGCTGCACCAGCTGGACTGATCATTTTCGGACGAAGCAGCAAGGAAAACCACAGTCCCCTATTGGGCGGCGAAAACCAGTTACGTCCCAGGCGGCCGCGGCCCTGTAATTGTTTTTCGGCGATGATGGTTGAATAACCCGAAAAATTATTTTCAGCAAGCTGACGGGCAACCAGGTTAGTTGAATCAACTTCCTGGAAATAATGGATATTTTTATCTTTAAGCATATTTATGTCCAATTGATCCGGTTCTTTGTCCAGGCGGTAACCACGATTGGGCCGGGCACTTATTTCATAGCCTTTTTGCCTTAATTTAAGGATATTTTTCCAGACGGCCGAGCGGCTAATTCCCAGTTTAGTGCTGATGTAGTTACCGGATAAATAGACATCTCTATTTTCTTTTAAATACTTGAGAATAAATTTTTCGTTTTTTTTCATGCCACCACTACCAACATATCAAGCATATTTTGTTAGAATAATAAAGGAATGGATGACCATTGTCAACCATAATTAACCGGTCAGGGTTTACGATTAATCATGATAAAGCAACGATTGGCAAAAAAAGATTGGCAAAAAGAAAAAGCGCAGTTGTAATTAACTGCGCTTAAAGGTATATATAAAAAGAGGGGGTCAACTCACTTGTTATTATAAAACCCGAACATTACAGAAAGATTACAAACAGGTTTTTTTTTAATTACAATTTCGTGACCATCTCTAGATAAGTAAAGATAATTTCATAAAAATCACAATAATAAGCCGGGTAAAAAATTATTATCAAAAATACTAGTGCAAAAATATTTAATGGTGGTAAAATCAATAGATGGTAGGAATAATTTATTAGGAATAATTTATATTGTTGATCATGGGAGTGATCAATGAAGGTAATAGATCAATGAAGGTAATAGATAGTTGAATGAGAGCCAGAAAAGGTTTTTAGTCAGTATCAAATTTCAATCAAACAGGTTGAAGCAAAACCGGTAATTAAGTTTTAACAAGGAGGATTAATCATGACAGTAGAAGTTGACAAAGAAAAGAAAAAAGACAATATACTGGAATCGACCTTAAGAATGATCAGGCATGCTATTGATCTTGCAAATTTATCACCAGATGTGTATGAGCATTTGAAAACCCCAATGCGTTTTGTTGAGGTGGCTATTCCTGTTGAGATGGAAGATGGCACAACAAAGGTATTTACAGGTTACCGCTCTCAACATAATAATGTTTTTGGTCCCTATAAAGGCGGCCTTCGCTATCATCCGGATGTCACATCTGATAGTCTTAAGGCGCTTTCGATGTGGATGACTCTGAAGTGTTCCCTGGTAGGAGTGCCTTTTGGTGGAGGCAAGGGAGCGGTAGTTTGCGATCCAATGAAATTGACCATCAAAGAACGAGAACGTATTACCCGGAGTTACGTCCGTGCTCTCGGGTCTATTTTAGGTCCTGAAGTTGATATTCCCGCACCCGATATCTTTACCGATGCCCAGGTAATGGCCTGGATTGCCGACGAATACAGCAGTAACATGCGGGAACCTTCTTTTGGTGTGGTTACAGGAAAGCCATTGGCTGTGGGTGGATGTGTTGGCAGGAATGAAGCAACCGGTCGCGGCTGCTTTTTTGTGGCCAGGGAGGCGGCCAAAGCATATGAGATTCCTTTCGAACACAGCCGTATTGCCATACAGGGATTCGGAAATGTTGGCAGTAATGCTGCAAGACTTTTTGCAGAGGAAGGTTGTACAATTATTGCTGTTAGTGATATTAGCGGTGGTTTGTACAAAGAAGAAGGGCTGGATATCCCCAGGTTGATCGATCATGTTAACAAAACCGGTTTTATAAAAGGTTTTCCCGACGGCGAAGTAATTACTAATGAAGATCTTTTAGCCCTCAATTGTGATATCCTGATCCCAGCTGCCCTGGAAAACCAGATTAACGGCAGTAATGCAGATGATGTTAAGGCAAAAATAATTGTTGAAGCAGCCAATGGTCCAACAACACCGGAAGCAGATCAAATTCTTAAGGAAAAGAACATTTTAGTTGTACCGGATATTTTAGCCAACAGCGGTGGAGTTACAGTTTCCTATTTTGAATGGGTCCAGAATAACTATGGTTTTAGCTGGGATCTGGCTACGGTAAACAAGCATCTCCAGGATAAAATGGTTGAAGCATTTCGTAATGTATACCATTATTACTGTGAAAATTGTATTGATTCAGATATGCGTACCGGTGCTTACATGTATTCAATTATGAGATTGGCCGAGGCTATGCAGTACCGGGGTTGGCTGCGTAATGGCATCTATGCTTAATAAAGGAGTGTTATTTTTTCTTGCCGCAAGCTAAAAGCGATAAGTTTTTTACAGATCTTTCTATAAAAGATGAATGGTGCAAAGGGTGCGGTATATGTGCAGCTTTCTGTCCAAAGAAAGCTCTTTTTTTGGGTAATAAGGGTAAAGCAGAAAAGGATCAGGAAAAATGTTCTTTATGTGGTATTTGTACAGAATATTGTCCGGATTTCGCAATTTCACTGGTTAATAAGGGGAGGCTTTCTGTAAATGCCGGAAACGAAGCCGGTTTTGATGCAGGGAAATGAGGCCTGTGCCGAGGGGGCAATCAGGGCAGGCGTTCGTTTTTATGCCGGTTATCCGATTACACCGTCTACTGAAATTGCTGAAAAAATGGCAGCCAGGCTACCGGGCCTAGGTGGAGTTTTTATCCAGATGGAGGATGAAATAGCCAGTATGGCTGCTGTCATCGGAGCTTCCATCGGGGGCATGCGCACACTTACTGCTACCAGCGGCCCCGGTTTTTCGCTCAAACAGGAAAATATCGGCTATGCCATTATGGCCGAAATACCCTGTGTGGTTGTCAATGTCCAGCGTATGGGACCCAGTACAGGTGTACCGACGGCTCCATCACAGGGAGATGTCATGCAGGCCCGCTGGGGAACGCACGGGGATCATCCGATTATTGTTTTCTCGCCTGCCTCTGTTTATGAAACCTATTACCTGACCATTGCTGCCGTTAATCTCAGTCAAAAACTAAGGCAGCCGGTAATCTTACTGCTTGACGAAGTTATAGGACATATGCGGGAAAAAGTATTCATTCCTGAAGGCAGTAAACTTATGGTTGAAAAATCCAGTGACAAAGTTCCTGCCGACTGGAAGCCTTATGATGAAAAAGGTCTGACTCCGCTGGTCCCGTTCGGTTTCGGGCATTATTACCATGTTACGGGCTTATTTCATGATCAGTATGGGTTTCCTACCGGAGAGCCCTCCCAGGTTGAACGTGCACTGGACAGGATTCATGAGAAACTGGATAAATACCGCGATGAAGTTGTTTTGACTAATTATATTGGTCATAAAGAGCCCCGGGTGGTTATAGTAACTTACGGCTGTACTGTCCGTTCGGCCCGTGCGGTAGTAAAAAAGGCTTACTGGCAGAACCGACAACCGGTAGGTTTATTAAGCCTGCAGACCCTCTGGCCCTTTCCAGCCAAAGAAATTGAAGCGCTGGCCAGGCAGGCTGATGTTATAATCGTGCCGGAGATGAACATGGGCCAGATATTCGGGGAAGTAGAGCGTTATGCCCGGGGTGAAGCAGAAGTTATTTCTTTAAACCGCTATGATGGAGAAATGATCAGTCCGGATCAAATATCGGAGAAAATGGGGAGGTGGCTGTCATAGAGCAGTTAACCCAGGATTTTTTAAGGACCAAAAAACTACCCCATATCTGGTGTCCCGGATGTGGAAACGGCATTGTTACCGCTGCCCTGGTCAGGGCTATTGAGCGGGCTGATTACGACCAGCGTGACGTGGTGATTGTATCCGGTATTGGTTGTTCCTCAAGGGCAGCCGGCTATTTAAACTTTAATACCCTGCACACCACTCACGGCCGGGCCCTGGCTTTTGCCACCGGCTTAAAGCTGGCCAGGCCGGAGCTTAAACTTTTTGTGATCATGGGTGACGGCGACTGCAGCGCTATCGGTGGCAATCATTTTATCCATTCTGCCAGGAGAAATATAGATTTAAACGCAGTAGTAGTTAATAACCATATTTACGGTATGACCGGTGGACAGCACTCACCGTTGACTCCCCCCGGCAAAAAAGCAACCACTGCTCCGGACGGGACACTGGAAAGAGATTTTAATCTCCTGGAGCTGGCCAGGGGAGCGGGTGCTACTTTTGGAGCCAGGAGCACTGCCGCTCAACCCCGTCAGCTGGAGCAGTTAATATCCAGGGGTGCCAAGCATAAAGGATTTTCGGTAGTTGAAGCACTTTCACCCTGTCCGATCGCCTACGGAAGAAAAAACAAGCTGGGCGGGCCGGTGGATATGCTTCGTAATATGAAAGAAAAAAGTATAACTGTTGAACGTGCTTCCGAAATGAAAGAAGAGGACTTGCAGGATAAAACCATAACCGGGGTTATCTATAGTTATGATGTTCCCGAATATGCCGAGGAGTATTACCGCGCCATTGGTAAGGGCTAGCTGCAAAAAGCGGAGGGAATTCGTGTGGGAAACAGGCAGGAAGTATTGTTAACCGGCGCCGGGGGCCAGGGTTTAATCCTTGCCTCGATTATGCTTGCTGAAGCTGCGGTTAATGATAATAAAAACGTGGTGCAGAGTCAGTCTTACGGCCCGGAAGCACGCGGCGGCGCCAGTATGGCCGGGGTGATCATTGATATAGATACTATCGAGTACCCCAAGGTGGAAAACCCGACTGTTTTACTTTGTATGAACCAGGCTTCATTTAACAAGTATATGCCGATGGTAAAACCCGGATGCATCGTTATTGTCGATTCTACTTTCGTTAAGGGGCCTTTCAGGGAAGAAAATAAAATTCAAATGTACCCCATAACAAGCACGGCCAAAGAGGATCTTAAACGGGAAGTAGTAGCTAACATGCTGGCTCTGGGCGTGGTTAATGCAGCGGCAGATTTAATCGACCGGGATATTTTCCGGAAAGTAATTATAAAATTGGCCCCCGGGGGAAGCGGTGAGCTCAATCAGCAAGCTTTTGATCTTGGTTACCGCTTATACGAGCAGGGTGCTGAACATGACTCCGGACAATCTGCCCGGACCTCCCGGTAAAGATAAAATTTTGTTGGCCTGGTCATTTTACATTCTCCGGTTAGATTATTATGACTGAACGCAAGGATTGACTTTCACCCGCTAAAATAATAATATTTATGAAACTGTAACCTGGTTCCTTAAACTAAAAGCCAGGTCAATCATGGTAACTGGAATAATATTTTACTGCTTACAATTGCTACAGACAACGGGGTGATTTGATGGCTTCCAATATACTTCCGCCTGTTTACGATCCGGATACAGTGGAAATGGATAGATACCGGTTTTGGCTTGAAGGCAATTACTTTCATGCCTCCGGAGATCCTAACAAGACTCCCTTTACGATTGTTATTCCCCCGCCTAACGTCACCGGCTCTCTGCACATGGGCCATGCTTTGAATAATACTGTTCAGGATGTCCTGATCCGCCGCCGCCGCATGCAGGGATTTGATACCCTCTGGCTGCCCGGCTGTGACCATGCCGGTATCGCCACGCAAAATGTAGTCGAAAAACACCTGGCTGAAGAAGGGGTAAATAGCCGCGAGTTAGGCCGTGAAGCCTTTTTAAAGAGGGTTTGGGAATGGAAAGATACCTATCACGAAAGAATTACCAGGCAGCTTCACCGGCTGGGTGTTTCTTGCGACTGGTCACGGGAACGTTTTACCATGGATGAAGGCTGTTCCCGGGCGGTGCGAAAAGTTTTTGTCGATCTTTATCGGCAGGGTTTGATTTACCGGGGAGATTACATGATCAACTGGTGTTCACGCTGTTCTACTGCCCTGTCGGACATAGAAGTGGAGCATGAAGAAGAGGCTTCTACGATGACCCATATTCGCTATCCCCTGGCCGGCGGCGGACAGAATTATATTATCGTGGCTACGACCCGTCCGGAGTCAATGCTTGGTGACAGTGCAGTGGCTGTTCACCCTGAAGATGATCGCTATCTTGATCTGGTTGGTAAAAAAGTAATTTTACCCCTGCTTAAACGGGAAATCCCGATTATTGCCGATGAGTATGTCAATCCTGAATTTGGCAGCGGAGCGGTCAAAGTTACCCCCGGGCATGACCCGAATGACTTTGCCATCGGCCAGCGTCATAACCTGGAAGTGATCAAGATTATCGGTGAAGACGCAAAAATGACCGAAAAAGCCGGACCGTACAAAGGGCTGGACCGTTTTGATTGTCGCAGGCAGGTAATTGAAGATTTAAAAACGCTTGATTTAATCGAGAAGATCGAAGACTATGAGCACTCGATCGGTCACTGCCAGCGCTGCGACACGGTTGTTGAACCGCTGATTTCGCGCCAGTGGTTTGTGAAAATGAAACCTTTAGCCGAACCGGCCCTGGAGACGGTAAAGAACGGACAGACCGGTTTTGTTCCACCCCGTTTTACCCGCATTTATAACGATTGGCTTGAAAATATTCGTGATTGGTGTATATCACGGCAGATTTGGTGGGGTCATCGCATTCCGGCCTGGTATTGTTCCTGCGGCGAAGTTATAGTTGATTACACNGAACCAGAAAGCTGCTCTTCCTGCGGCGGCAGTGATCTAAGTCAGGATCCAGATGTTCTCGACACCTGGTTTAGCTCTGCCCTATGGCCATTTTCGACTTTAGGCTGGCCCGATAAAACTGCCGACCTGGATCATTTTTACCCGACCAGTGTCCTGGTTACCGGTTATGACATTATATTTTTCTGGGTGGCCCGTATGATGTTTATGGGTTTGGCTTTCATGAACCAGGTTCCTTTTCATTCTGTTTATATCACCGGACTGGTCCGCGATGCATTGGGCCGCAAAATGAGCAAGTCGCTCGGTAACGGTGTCGACCCCCTGGATGTAATTGAAAATTATGGGTCTGATACTTTACGCTTTACCCTGGTTACCGGTCAGGCTCCGGGGAATGATCAGCGTTTTCGGCAGGAAAGTGTGGAAGCCGGACGAAATTTTGCTAACAAGATCTGGAATGTTTCCCGTTTCGTTTTAATGAATCTTGATCAGGAAGATGATCAAGAGCAGCCACCTGGAGAATTTGATCCGGATCAGTTACCTGATGGTTTAAACCGAACTGATCGTTGGATATTACACCGTTTTAATGAAACTCTTAAGAAAACCGATCAATTGTTCGAAGATTATGAACTGGGTGAAGCGGCGCGCCTGGTCTATGAATATTTATGGAACGATTTCTGTGACTGGTATGTGGAAATGAGCAAGTACTACTTATACCGGGATGATCAAGGCACACAGGCAATTGAAGATCGAAAGCGGACACGTGAATTACTTATTTACCTTTTAGATGGAGTTATGCGTCTTCTTCATCCCTTCATGCCTTTTATTTCCGAGGAAATATGGCAGCAGCTGCCGAACCGAAAGGAAGAAGCCCTGGTAGTAGCTGCCTGGCCACAACCTGGAGAAAAAATTTATTTTCCTGAAGATGTTGAACAAATGGATATGGTTCAGGAAGTGGTCAGGGCCATAAGAAACTTACGCAGCCAGGTTAAGCTGCCTCCCGATCAGAAGTCACCGGTGATTGTCAAAGCAGGAGGCCGGTTTGCTGTTTGCCTTGAAGAGGAAACTCATCATATTCAACGGCTGGCTTCTGTAAGTAATTTTTCCGTTGATCCGGAAGCAGTCAAGCCTAAACAGGCATTGTCTGCTATAATTAGTGAAGAAATAGAAGTTTATCTACCCCTGGAAGGGGTTATTGACCTGGAGGCGGAAAGGGCCCGTCTATATAAAGAACTGTCCCAGCTTGAAGCGGAGATTAAGAGAACGCAGAGCAAATTGAACAGCAGTGGATTCATTGAAAAAGCTCCTGCCGAAGTTGTGGCCAAAGAGAAGACCCGTCGTGAAGAGCAGGAAGCAAAATTCCAGAAACTAAAGCAGAGATTACAGGAGCTAACCTGATCGATGAAAAGCGAACAGCAAATTTATTATGAAGCCCTGGATTGGATCCACGGTCTTGGTCGGTTTGGGATGAAACCCGGCCTGGAAAGGATCAGGGCCATGCTCGAAAGGATTGGCAATCCTCATCATAAAATTCGCTTTGTTCACATAGCAGGGACTAACGGTAAAGGCTCTACAGCTGTTTTGCTGGCTTCGATGTTGCAAGCGGCCGGGTACAGGGTTGGTCTTTATACCTCTCCTTATTTGCAATCATTTAACAACCGGATGGCCATCAATGGGCATGATATTGAGCAAGACGAACTGGTGGAACTGGTTGGGCAGGTTCGTCCGGTGGTAGAAGAGATAACCGCTGATGAACAGCTTGGCCAACCTACCGAGTTTGAAGTTGTTACCCTTCTTGCCCTGGCCTATTTTGCCCGCAAGCAGGTTGACCTGGTTGTTCTGGAAGTCGGTTTGGGCGGACGCCTCGATGCAACCAATGTGGTCACTCCACTTTTAAGCATTATCACCAATGTTAGCTTAGATCATACTGATGTGCTCGGAGACACCCTGGAAGCTGTTGCTGTTGAAAAGGCGGGAATTATTAAACAGGATATTCCCTTGCTGACAGCCAGTGATGATCCAAAGGTTCTTGCAGTCATCATGGCAAGGGCGTTAGAGCTAAAAGCGCCCCTTTACTGTTTGTTTTCTCCTGACAATAATACCACTGGGAAAACCAGGCCTCCTGCTGTTTTTCGCCATATGTTTTCCGAACAGGGCCAGATTTTTAATTACAGCGGTTACAACCGATCTTATGAGAAGCTGTTTATTCCCTTGCTAGGAACATATCAGCTCAACAATGCTGCTACTGCCCTGGCCGCAGTTGAGTTGCTGGCAGATTATAATATTACTGTCAACGAAGAGGCTATCCGCCGCGGCTTAGCAGAGGCTGTATGGCCGGGTCGCCTGGAATTATTGGAACAAAGTCCGAAGCTGCTGATAGACGGAGCCCATAATGCGGCAGCCGTAAAAAACCTGGCCGACGCAATTACCGGTTACTTTAAATATCAAAGGTTGATTCTTGTTATCGGTATAATGGCCAACAAAGATGTATCGGCAATGATGTCTGCTATCTTACCTCTTTGTGATATAGCTATTTTTACTAAAGCCGGACTGCCCCGGGCAGCCGACCCCGGATATCTTGCTGAAATTGCCCTGCATCAACTGGGTTTTGATCAGCAAAAAATCAAGGTTGTTTATGATATTGCTTCTGCCCTGGATGAGGGTTTGAACCTGGCCGGCCCCGAAGACATGGTCCTGGTGACCGGTTCCTTTTACACGATCAGTGAAGCCCGTGCATACTGGAAGCAGTCTTGTAAAAAATCTAAAGCCTGCAATAGTGACAATATTTAAATAGTAGAGAATATAATCATAAAAGTGATTTATTATATTTTTTATTAAGGCAATAAAAAGAATTATTTCAGCAGGACTTTACGATTATTTCACGAAAATATGTTAAGTTAATTTGTATAAATTTATGTATTTATTAATTCAGAAAGCTGTAGAATCATGATATCGTTTTTTACTGGCAGCCTGGCAGTACATTTATTAAGAAAGGGTGAATACTTTAATGTCCAGGGTGTTTTTTAAGGGCGGGGTTCATCCCGAATATCAAAAAGAAATAACTTCTACGCTGGCCATTGTCAAGATGCCTTTGCCGCAGAAAGTAGTCGTTCCTATGCAGCAGCATATCGGTGCCCCCTGTGAACTTTTAGCCGATGTGGATAAGATAGAAAAGGGTACCGAGGTAAAGGTCGGGCAAAAGCTTGGAGACAACAAGGGTTTTGTATCCTCCCCTGTTCATGCTCCTATATCGGGCACGGTTACTGATATAGGATTATACAATCATCCCCTCGGTATGAAAATTAATGCAGTTACAATCGAATCCGACGGTCGTGACGAGTGGGATGAGGCTATAAAACCGGCCGGTGATTTGGACAACCTTACTGTCGAGGATATCCGCAGAATTGTTCGGGAAGCCGGTATAGTCGGGCTTGGCGGGGCAACTTTCCCGGCCCATGTCAAGCTTTCTCCTCCGCAGGACAAACCGATCGATATAGTTATTATTAACGGTGCTGAATGCGAACCTTACTTAACTGCCGATCACCGGGTTATGCTTGAAAAAACCGAGGAAATAGTGTTTGGTCTCAAGGCAATGCTTAAAGCTTTGGGCGCCGGTGAAGGGATTATTGGCGTTGAAGATAACAAGCCTGATGCCTTAAGAGCCATGGAACAACTGGTTGCTGAAGAAGATAATATCAGGGTTTGTTCTTTACCCACCAAGTATCCCCAGGGTGCGGAAAAAATGTTAATTTATGTGGCAACCGGCCGGACAGTTCCTGCCGGGGCATTACCGCTTGAAGTAGGGGTGGTCAACCATAATGTGGGAACAGCAGTGGCCATCAGCCAGGCGATCCGCGAGGGGAAACCTTTAATCGAAAGGGTGTTAACCGTTACCGGGGCCGGCATAAATAAGCCGGCTAATGTTCAGGTCAGGCTGGGCACACTGGTTACCGATGTTATTGATTTTTGTGGCGGCCTCAAGGAGTCAACCCTTAAACTGATCATTGGCGGTCCGATGATGGGTTTGGCTCAACCCGACCCTGATGTTCCTGTAATCAAGGGCACTTCCGGTATTTTGGCCCTGACCGATGAGGATGTTTACCTTGCNGAAAGCAGTCCATGCATCAGGTGTGCCAAGTGCGTCAGCTCTTGCCCGATGAACTTGATGCCAACTTCAATAGCCCAGGCGGCAGAACACGGCGATTTTACACGGGCAGAAAAATTTTATGCTCTTGATTGTTTTGAATGCGGCTGTTGTTCCTATATATGTCCATCCAAGATACCGCTGGTGCAGTGGATTAGAATTGCCAAGGCTGAAATCATGAAAAGGAAAAGCAAGTAGTTAAACTATCCGGGAAAGGGATGTGATTATAATAGAAGAAAAATTAGTTGTATCTTCATCACCGCATATGCGCTCGGTTGAGTCGATTCAAAGCGTGATGACAGATGTCCTGATTGCACTTTTTCCGGCAGCTCTTATGGCTGTGCTCTTATTTGGCTACCGTGCTCTTATAACCATGGTCATTTCCATTATAACAGCTATGCTAATCGAAGCTGTCTGGCGGCGTAAGCGAGACCTTTTTAGTGACGGCAGCGCAGCTGTTACCGGCCTGCTCCTGGCTTTGACTCTTCCCGCAGCTGTACCCTGGTGGTTGGTAGTTGTCGGATCGGCCTCGGCGATTATTATTGGTAAGCAGGTTTTCGGCGGAATCGGCTATAATATTTTTAACCCGGCCCTGGTCGGCCGGGCAATCCTGGTAGTTTCATGGGGCGGCCACATGGCCGGCGATATCTGGCCTTCTCCGCAGCCTTTTGCATTCGGTATAGATGTTTCTACTGTCACCGGGGCAACCGCTTTAGCTGCCCCTGAAATTGCGATGACTTTTAGCTTTTCGGAATTATTTATTGGTAATATCCCCGGTTCCCTGGGCGAAACTTCAGCGCTGGCATTGTTAATCGGCGGAATATGGCTGGTTTATAAAGGTCATATTGATTATCGTATCCCGGGCGGTTTTATAGCAACAGTATTTGTGCTGGGGGCAGCTTTTGGAGGCGGATTTTACGGTAATCAACTGATGACCGGCCTGTTCCATGTAGTGGCCGGAGGAGTTGTGATTGCGGCAATATATATGGCCACAGATTTTGTCACCACCCCGGTTACACCCCTGGGAAGATTGATTTTTGGGATCGGCTGCGGCCTGATCACAATGCTGATCCGGCTATGGGGCACTTTACCGGAGGGGGTTACCTTTGCCATTTTGATTATGAATGCCGCTACTCCGATTATAGACAATTTTACAATACCCCGACAGTTTGGGGGGGTGAATAAAAGTGCGTGACATTTTTCGACTGTCATTAACCCTGGTTGTGGTTGCTATTATATCTGCCTCCCTGCTTACAGGAGTTTATTCTGTTACCGACCCGATCATCCGTGAACGCCAGGAAAAAGATTATTTCCAGGCCCTTGAAGAATTTTTTCCTGCTATTGATCAATTTGAGACCCGGGAAATAGAAGGTGATCGGTTTGATCTGGTCTATGATCAGGCAGGTGAAAAGCTTGGGGTTATGGCTACGGTTGGTACACAGGGCTACGATGGTAAAATATCATATAACCTGGCGGTTGATTATGATGGGGAAATAATTGGAATTAGGATCATTTCTCATTCTGAAACCCCGGGAATTGGTGATGTCATTACCACTGATAATTTTCAGGAACAATTTATTGGTAAAGGTTTTGATGATCCAATAAGAGACGGTGAAGATGTCGATTCGATCAGTGGGGCCACCTTAAGTACCGGTGCGATGATTGATGGAATTAGACGGACGATTACTCAGATTGGCGAAGATATTTTAGGCAGGGAAAGGAAAGCTTTTGATCCCACAGAAATAGTTGACGGTATATACCAGGGCAGCGTGGAGGGAACCCATGGTCCATTAACGGTTGAAGTAGAAATAGCAGACGGCATTATTAAAAGGGTCGATGTGATTGAACATAATGAAACTGAAGCCTATTTTGTAGATGCTTACCCTGAAATTCCGGAAAAAATTGTTGAGGAACAAGAAGTGTATGTTGACACCCAAACCGGAGGAACCTTAAGTGCAGAAAGAATTGTAGCTGCTGTTGAAAAAGCCCTGGAAGGTGCACCGGTGGATAAAGATGATGGTGGTGAGTCTAATGAATGAGAGTAATGTCTATCTTCAGGATTTGTCCCGGGGGATAATCAAGGAAAACCCCGTATTTCGCTTGCTGCTGGGTATGTGCCCGGTCCTTGGGGTCACCGCCTTTTTGATTAACGGCCTGGGCATGGGCATTGCTGCGACTGCTGTGTTGGTTGCTTCTAACGTGGTTATTTCTGCTCTGAAAAACTTTATTCCCAACCAGGTCAGAATTCCCTGTTTCATCGTGGTTATTGCTACCTTTGTTACAATAATTGAAATGGTCCTGCAGGCTTTTCAGCCGGTTCTGTATGAAGCCCTGGGGGTTTTTGTGCCCCTGATTGTTGTAAACTGTGTTATCCTGGGCAGAGCTGAAGCCTTTGCCAGCAGAAAACCACTTTTTCGTTCGCTGATCGACGGTATCGGGGTGGGAATTGGTTTTACCCTGGCTCTTGGTTTGCTTGCTTTGGTACGTGAAGTGGCCGGCCAGGGAACAATTATGGGACCTGATCCAGATAGTGCCATACACCTTTTTGGAGCAGGTTTTGAGCCGATGGGTCTTTTTGGTCAACCGGCCGGAGCTTTTATCGCCCTGGGCCTCTTGTTGGGCATTGTCAACGTATTATTTAAACGGTTCAAGATTCAATAAATACCGGTCTTTGCAGGCAGAATTCCTGCTTGATTAGAAACAGAGAACTAGCGGTGGCGGGAGGTCGTTATGGAAAGAATTTTATCTATAATTTTTATCTATATCCTGGTTGATAATTTTGTTTTGCAGCGTTTTTTTGGGATTTGTCCTTTCCTGGGAGTATCACGAAAAATGGAAACGGCGATCGGAATGAGTATGGCCGTGGTTTTTGTTATGACCATGGCCACCCTTGTCACATGGATCCTGTACACTTTTGTTCTTGCCCCATACAACCTGGAATACCTGCAGATTGTAACTTTTATCTTAGTTATAGCCTCCCTGGTCCAGCTCGTAGAAACAACTTTGCGTAAAATAAGTCCCATTCTCTACCAGGGCCTGGGTATTTTCCTGCCTTTAATAACCACCAATTGTGCTATTATGGCTGTAGCGCTGCTAGCGGTAAGAGAAAACTTCGCCTTTGGTGAAGCGGTGGTTTTCGGGCTGGCCGCTTCCCTTGGTTTTTCGCTGGCTCTCGTGATCATGGCCGGAATCAGAGAACGCCTGGAGCTGGCTAAAGTACCGGAAGTTTTACAGGGTTCTGCAATTACATTAATAACGGCAGGAATCCTGTCGCTGGCATTTCTTGGTTTTAGGGGAATGCTGACTTTGTAGGGCCTGTTGTAAAATAGTTTATATAAATCGATCGGATTTTAAATAGCTCTATTTTTTATTACGAGGTGAAAAAATTTTGCAAATAGCATATGCAATTATTGCTTTGGGCTTAATCGGATTATTTTTTGGGGTTCTTCTGTCTATCGCGGCGCGCATATTTGCAGTCAAGGTGGATCCAAAGGTGGATGCAATAATTGAAGTTTTGCCGGGCGGTAACTGTGGAGCCTGCGGTTATGCCGGGTGTATCAATTTTGCTGAAGCTGTTGCAGAGGGCAAAGCTCCGACTAACGCTTGTATCCCCGGAGGAGAAGATGCCGCCAAAACGATAGCTGCCGAGCTTGGACAGGAAGTTGTCGAGTCGGAGTCTTTAATTGCAACTGTTTTTTGTATCGGTGATAACACAAATACAACAGACCGATTTATCTATGACGGGGTAGAAGATTGTGCTGTAGCCGGCAGGTTTAATGGAGGATTTAAGTCCTGCAGTTATGGCTGTCTTGGTCTGGGGAACTGTGTCCGGGCCTGTCCTTTTGAAGCGATCAAGATCGATAAAAACGGTTTACCTGTAGTAGACCAGGAGGCCTGCACCGGCTGCGGCCTTTGTGTCAGTGCCTGTCCCCGAAATCTAATTAAAACCCTGCCCCGCTCTGATCAGGGACACCTGGTACTTTGCAGTTCACAGGATCGGGGCAAATCGGTCTCGAGGGCCTGCTCGGTAGGTTGCATCGCCTGCAAAGCGTGTGTTAAAGCATGCCCGCAGGAGGCCATCGGGATGGACGATAAACTTGCGGTGATCGATCTCGACAAGTGTAATGATTGCGGCGAGTGCGTTCCTGTATGCCCACCGGGAACGATACATCCCCGCTCTTCAATACCGAAAAAGCTGGGAGAAGAAAAAGAGCTGTTAACAGCTTCTGAAACTTCTGGCAAAAATGGCTAAGGTTAATTTTTTAAAGCAGGTGCATATTAAATAATTATTGCATGGAATAATATTTAAGTACAGGTGGATAGTTAAGTATGAAAAAGGAATGGTTAAATTATATCGGTGTAACCCTGGTCCTTTTCTTTTTCTGGGTTGCTGTGAGCGGTTCTTTTCACTGGCCGCAGCTGGTAGTCGGATTTGCAGCGGCTGTTTTTGTGGTTTATTTCAATCGCAATATGCTGATCACCTCAAAGGACCGGCCCCCGGTTAACCTGAAGAATATTTTATGGCTATTTGGCTATTTTTTTAAACTGCTCAGAGACATTCTGATTGCCAATTTCCAGGTAGCCTATCTTGTTTTACATCCCCGGATGCCGATTGTTCCCAATATGGTTCCTTTAAAAGTTGAAATTGACAGTGTAGCCAGCCGGGTGCTGCTGGGTAATTCGATTACCTTAACCCCGGGAACCTTAACCGTGCTGGCCGATGAAAAGGATTTTTTGGTTCATGCCCTGACAATTGAAAACGGTGAAGCTCTTAAAGACTGGCCCTTGATCGCCAGGCTTAAACTGATGGAAGGTGGCAAATAGTGGTTTTTGAACAAATACTTGATATCCTGTATGCACTGGGGGCAATTTTGGTCATGGTCCTGATATTTCTGTCCATGATCAGGGCCCTGGTCGGCCCTACAGCCCCGGACAGGGTTGTGGCAATCAATATTATTACCACCTATACATTGATTATTATCACTTTGATCGCCCGTATTTACGAGCAGGTTTACTTTCTTGATATTGCCATGGTTTATGCCCTGATGGGTTTTATTACAACCATTGGTGTAGCCAAGTACCTGGAGAAAGGGGCACTGGACAAATAGACGCTTTGCTGGATACAATTCTTTATATTGTTTCGATTATTTCCCTGGTAGTCGGCATGTTTTTCCTGCTTGTAGCCACAGTTGGATTGCTGCGCCTGCCGGATGTGTATAACCGGCTTCATGCTACGACCAAGTGTGATACCCTGGGATCGGGACTGGTATTGCTCTCCCTGGTTTTGCAAAGTGAACTGGCGGTTGCGATCAGGTTAGCCCTGCTGATCATATTTATTTTAATTACCAACCCGACGGCTGCTCATGTTATTGCCCGGGCTGCCTATACAACCGGGATTCGCCCGATAGTTGGCAGGAGTGAGTCAAATGACTGAAATATTACCTGAAATATTAAATGCTTTACTTTTATTGTTTTTAGTTGTCTGTGCCATTGCAGTGGCCCAGATTCGTGACATGCTCAGTGCGGTGATTGTATTTGCTTCTTTTGGTTTGATTATGGCAGTTATCTGGCAGCAGCTCAGTGCTCCCGATGTAGCCATGGTTGAAGCTGCGCTCGGTACAGGGGTTACTACCCTGTTGTTGATAGCGACAATTAGTAAAACCAAGCGGACTGAATAATTATTTGTCCGGGGGAGGGTTTTACAGGTGGAAGATTTACTATTTATAATAATTGCAGCGATTTTTGCCATGAGGTATCTTTTACGCCTGCAGGCCCGGGGTGTGTTTACCATTTTGCTGATCGGTCTGATCGGATTTTTCTTCAGTTTTACCGTGGCTGAAATGCCACCGTTTGGAGATCCGAACAACCCGGTTTTTAATGAAATCCCAATCCGCTACATGGAATCAGGAGTAGCTGAAACCGGAGCGGTCAACATTGTAAGCAGCGTAATTATTGATTACCGCGCTTTTGACACCCTGGGGGAAGCAACAGTTTTATTCGTGGCTATTGCTGCTGTTATAGCCACCTTGAAATCTCATTAATTTGGGGGTAGATTAACCTGGAAGATCAAATTGCTCGAATAACCAGCCGTCTTGTAGTTCCCTTTATCCAGGTTTATGGAATCTACATCATTCTGCACGGCCATCTATCCCCGGGTGGAGGTTTTTCCGGGGGCGCAATTTTTGGTGCCAGCCTTGTTCTGGTTGCTCTTTCCTTTAACCTGGACGTGGGGGCCAAGCAGATTTCCCATGCTACTGCTTCAATCCTGGAAAGCGGTGGAGCCCTGGGTTTCATAGCCACCGGCCTGGTAGCAGTGGCCCTGGGAGGCAAATATCTGGCCAACCAGGCAGCGGGGTTTCCCCTCGGTGAGGCCGGAGAACTGTTCAGTGCCGGCTCAATATTTGTGATTACTGCTTTTCTTGGTGTTAAAGTAGCAAGCACCATAGTCACTTTGTTTTATAATATTATTGAGGGGGAATATTAAAATGGAGATGCTCATTAAAATCCTTCATAATTATTATTATATGGTGGCGATTTTGTTGTTCATTATTGGCATGCACACCATGCTTACCCATTCCAACCTGATCAAAAAAGTTATTGCCATGAATATAATGGATACCTCGGTTTTTCTGCTGTTCGTAGCAATTGGCTATACTTATGGGGGAGAAGCACCGATTATCAGGGAAGGTAGCGAAGTATTATATGTTAACCCCCTCCCTGGTTCCCTGATGCTGACTGGAATCGTTGTTGCCGTCAGCATAACAGCTTATGCTTTAAGCCTGGTTGTTAAAATTTATCGCTTTTACGGAACAGTGGATTATGATGAAATATGCCTGATAAGGAGCCAGGAGTAGTGGGAATTGACCAACATTTTCCAGCTTTAATCATAGCAATTCTTTTTGGCATTGCTTTTTTATCCCCACCTTTGTTTCGCTGGGCCAGAAAATTTAGTGCGCCTACCCTTATTACAGGTCTTGCCCTTTCACTGATCATGGCGGTTTACCTGCTGGTTTTAGTATTGCAGGGTGGTGAGTTTACTTATCACATGGGTGGTTGGCCGCCTCCCTGGGGAGTAGAATTTAAAGTAAACCTGTTAAGAGCTTACATGCTTATAGTTGTCCTTGCAGTAAGCCTGTGGATTATGGTCTATGCTTTAAAGGATCTGGAGCATGAATTGAAAAAAGATCTCCTGGGCTGGTATTATTCGCTATATGCCCTGCTGGTTGGCTCAATGGCCGGTATGGCTTTGACTAACGACCTGTTTAACCTTTTTGTGCTCATGGAAATATGCGCAATTTCAGCCTGTGGTATAATATCGATCAAAGAAGATAGGGCTTGCCTGGAAGCCAGCTTTAAATACCTGATTTTGAGTGCTATGGGAACCGGGTGTTTCCTGCTCGGCGTGGCAATGCTCTACATGGTTACAGGTCAGCTAAATTATGACCTGGTTAATGAAGCCCTTCCGGCAGCGATTGAACTGTATCCAAATAATATGCTTGCCGCCTCCGCTCTGTTTATTGTTTCATTCGGGACCAAGGCTGCTCTTTTCCCTTTGCATGTGTGGCTTCCCGATGCCCATGCTTCGGCGCCTTCTCCGTCAAGTGCCATGCTGTCCGGGTTAGTAATTAAAATTTATGCTTTTGCCCTCTTCATTATGTTTTACCAGGTATTTCCCCGGTCATTGCTTGAATCAATACCCTTAAATGAGATTGTTATTTGGCTGGCATCGGCGGGAATTATGTTTGGATCAATATTTGCGATGGTTCAGGTAGATTTAAAGAAAATGCTGGCCTATTCCAGTATAGGACAGATCGGTTATGTTTTCCTGGGCATAGGTCTGGATGATACCATAGCGATTACCGGTGGGTTTTATCACCTGCTGGTTCACGCCATTATGAAGTCGATGCTGTTTATGTGTGCCGGGGTGATTATTTATTCCACCGGTATCCGCCAGATTAAACAGCTGGGGGGTATCGGGCAGGTTTTACCTGTAACCATGATCGCTTTTACTATCGGCAGCGCTTCGATGATTGGTATCCCGGGTACCGGTGGTCTGATCAGTAAGTGGTACCTTGCCCTGGGCGCCCTGGAGATCGGAAGGCCTATCTTTGTAGTCATTATCCTGGTTAGCAGTTTGTTAAACGCAGTTTATTATATGCCGATTATTGTCAATGCTTTTATGCAGCAGGAGGAATTTCAGCATGAGGTTAAACCGGTACCCCGGCAAATGTTAATTCCTCTTGTTGTGGGGATGGCAGGCGTTATCTTTTTCGGCGTGTTCTCCAGACCGGTTATAACATTGTTAGAGAACGCCATGCAAATATTTTTATAAAATTATTGGGATGTTTTGGCTGGAGTAATAATTGCTGTAATCTTTAGTTGAACTATACCGTGAAGTTCGGAGGTGGTTTCGGTTGGATGAAACAACAGCTATTGCAGTTATCCTGTTTATAATATTATTTCCAATAATTATGACCCCGATAGTTATGTCAATGGGTGGAAAGTCGGAAAAACTGCGTAATGCCCTGGCCATGGCTACCAGCGCTGTAACCTTTCTGATGGTTTTCTCTCTTTACCCGGTGGTTGTCCGGGGGGATGTAATTCAACATACTTTCTTTGAAATTTTGCCTAATCTTGAAATATCGATCAGGCTTGACATCCTCAGTTTCTGCCTGACGGCCGTGGCTTCCTTTGTCTGGTTCCTGTGTACTGTCTATTCGCTGGATTACATGGCTGAAGAACACGGGGGCAGCCGTTACTATGCAGTTTTGGTTTTTACTTTGGGCAGCTGCCTGGGAATTTTTTTAGCCGGGGACTTTTTTACCCTCTTCGTATTTTTTGAATTGATGTCCCTGATTTCTTATATACTGGTAGTGCATGAAGAAACAGAGCAGGCCCTCAAAGCCGGTTATAAATACCTGATCATGACTATTATCGGCGGTCTGGCCTTGTTTTTTGGGATTATAATCACCTTCGAGCTTGGTGGCACTGTTTCTCTTGGTGTAGGAGCGATTATTAAGGAAGGCACTTTACTGGCCCTTCTGGCTTTCATCTGTTTTTTAGTTGGGTTTGGTATGAAAGCCGGGATGTTCCCACTGCATGTTTGGCTGCCTGATGCTCACCCTGTCGCCCCCTCACCGGCCAGTGCCCTTCTATCCGGAATTATGTTAAAAACCGGGGCTTACGGTTTATTCAGGGTGGTTTTTCACGCTTTTTCGATCGAAGTCATCCAAACTAGTAACTGGGACATAATATTAGGAGTTCTGGCGGTAATTACAATTCTTCTTGGTTCTGCTGTCGCTCTGACCCAGGATGATATCAAGCGCCGCCTGGCCTATTCCAGTGTGGGACAGATGGGTTATGTTTTGCTGGGCTTGAGCGTACTCAATGAGAATGCTCTTACCGGGACCATGTTTCACATTTTTAGTCATGCTATTATGAAGAGCTGTCTCTTTCTCGCTGCCGGAGCTATTATCTGGAAAACCGGGAAGCGGCAGATTTCTGATATGGGTGGTGTTGGCCGGAAGATGCCTTACACCATGGTTTGTTTTTCGATTGCGGCCCTGGCCATGATCGGCATCCCTCCCCTGAACGGATTTCTAAGTAAATGGACCCTGGGGCTGGGAGCCCTTGATGCCAACCTGACTATATATGCCCTTGTTTTATTGATCAGCAGTCTTTTAAATGCCCTTTACTACCTGCCGATCATTGTTCCGGCCTTTTTTGAGATGGTGGGCGAAAATGAGCACAGCTTTGCCTTGAGGTCAAATATCCAGGATGTAACTCCGAGAATGCTTGCCCCGCTGGTTATTTTAGCTTTGTGCACCATAGTTTTCGGATTATCGCCTATAAATGTACTTTTTGATTTATCCAGGTGGACTAGCTTGTTCTTCCTGGAAGGGGGATTCATGTAGTCATCTGATATTTTAGTAAAGGTGGTTTTACCGGTGGAGGTAGCTTATAGTTCTTATTTGCCACTATTCCTGGTCTTAGTTCCGATGCTAACCGGCCTTGTCCTCTATTTCTTTGCTGAAAAAAGGATGCTGATTCGCAAAGCGGGAGCTCTAATGGCTTCTTTGTTTTCCCTGGCCGGGGTAATCTGGCTTTTGCCCTGGGTGCTTGCCGGTGATGTTTGTTGTGATCTGATCGAATTTATGCAGTTCGGATTATACTTTAAGATTGATATAATCAGCTGGGTCTTTGCATTTTTAATTACCCTGGTCTGGTTTTTAGCGACCCTGTTTTCTTTCTCTTATATGGATCATGAGCACAATTTGCGCCGTTACTATAGTTTTTTAATCTTTACGCTCGGGCCAATTTTAGGTGTGGTTTTTGCCGGTGATTTTTTTACGCTTTTTATAACTTTTGAAATTATGACCTTTAGTTCTTTTGTCCTGGTTATTCATAAACAAAACCGCGAAGCTTTACAGGCTGGATCACTGTACCTTTATATGGCTATTATCGGTGGTCTTTCGCTGCTGTTTGCAATTTTACTGCTTTACGGCAATACCGGGCATTTGGACATGGTACCGCTCTTACAGGAAATGGGCGCCCAGCGGACGGCCATTTTTATCTTGTTCATGATTGGGTTCGGGATAAAAGCCGGTCTTGTGCCCCTGCATATATGGCTGCCCCTTGCTCATCCTGTTGCTCCTTCTCCGGCCAGTGCCCTGTTATCGGGGATCATGATCAAGGCTGGAGCTTACGGGATATTAAGGGTGAGCCTGGTTCTTTTCCGGCCGGAAGGTGCAGGCAGTGCTGCTGACTGGACCTATATTTTTAACAGCGGATATATCCTGATGTGGATTGGTATAGTGACCATGCTGGCAGGAGCTTTAATGGCTTTACTGCAGAGCAATTCAAAGCGTATTCTGGCTTACAGCAGTATTAGCCAGATGGGTTATATTGCCACCGGTTTTGGTGTAGCAGTTTTCATGGGTGTTGAAGGTGCCATGGGTTTTTCAGGTTCCGTATACCATATTGTTAATCATGCTATTTTTAAGGCCGGACTTTTTGCCATGATTGGTGTTGTCTATATGTACACCCACGAGATTGATCTTTCCCGCCTGGGGGGGATGATCCGAAAGATGCCCCTGGTGGCGACCACTTTTATTATTGCCGCACTGGGCATAGCAGGTATTCCCGGTTTCAATGGCTACGCCAGTAAAACCCTGATTCATGATGCAATGCTTGAGGCACATCAGCTATATGGCCTATATGGAATATTTGTGGCCGAACGGTTATTTGTAATTACCAGTGCCCTGACGATTTGTTATTTTTTAAAGTTATTTCATGGGGTATTTCTCGGTAAGGTTCCTGAAGAACTGGACCGGGATTACCGTATATCACCATCGGCCAATATTGTTTTAGCCGTTTTTGCCGCTCTTGTGCTCGGGATCGGTATCTTTCCCAACCTGGTTTTAGAAAGGCTGCTGTTGCCTGCAGCCAGTCTGCTTGGTTTTACCGGTGCTGGCATGGATCACCTGAGCCACTTCAACTTTTTTGAATGGCATCCCCTTGAAGCAATTTTAGTTGTAGTCTTGCTGGCTTTATTTATCTATCTGCCGGCAGTTTCCAGGGGTTGGTTTGAGTGGACCCCGCCACCATGGTTAAGTGTCCAGGCCTTGTTCATCCGGCCGCTGCCCAGGTTGGTTATGTCATTTTTCTTTCGCGATGCCAGTATTAATGATATGGCCCTGGGGCAGTTTTACGAACATGCTGAAAGTGATAATACCTATCAACAATATTACTTAAGCGATTTGGAACAGGAGCCTGATCATTCCCAAGACGAGGCCGGTCAATCGGCATATTGCATGGCCGGCAAAGGGCTGGCCCGGGATCGTCAGCTGAAAAATCAGTTAAAGAGCGCTTTTTGGTGGGACCAGGAGCAGTGGAACATCAAAAATCTTAATTTTGATAACTTGCTTTTGGCTTTTGTTCTCGGTGTAATTTTATTTATAGTCTTTTCATTTGGCAACTGATTTAAGACAGTTTTAGGAAGCTAATCAGAAGTTTTTCAAGAGGTTGACATTCTGCTGTCAATCGTCTACAACATTATTATATAAAAACAGAATTGTGTGGAGTGATCAGTATCGAAATTTTTGTTATGGTCGGCATAATATTGCCGCTAACGCTTATTCCCGGTGTACTTTTCGGACCAAAGTGGTTACGTTATTTATTAATACTCGGAGCAGTGGGGGTCCTGTTTTATCTTGCCTATTTCGACTTGACCGTCAGGGAGCTGGGAGCAATTGTTTTGTTTGGGGACGCTGTTTTAGCCCCGATATCATTTAGTACACATGATTACAGCAGGATTGTCGTGTTTGGATTCACCCTGGTGGGTTCACTGGTTTTACTGTATGGCCTGCAGTTGTCCAGGCCAAGCGAGCAGGCAGTGGCCCTGGTGGCGTTATCCAGTGCGATTGGGATTGTTTTTTCCAATAATTTTATCGTGCTCTTTATTTTTTGGGAAATGCTTACCCTGGCTACGGCCGGCTTAATTTTACTGCGAAAAACCCCTGAGGCAATTATGGCCGGTTTATATTTCCTATCTTTTCATCTGGCCGGGGGGCTTATCGTTTTACTCGGTATTCTTTTACACTATCAGGAAACTGGTTCTTTCATTCTTACTGAACCCAGTGCAGGTTTAATATTTTTTATTATCGGTTTTGGATTTAAGGCTGCTTTTTTACCCTTTCATTTATGGGTGGCCCGCGGTTATCCGTCGGCAAATTTTCCATCCAGTGTTATCCTGGCCGGACTGACCACAAAAATTGGTGTTTATGCCATTGCTCGCATTCTCCCACCGAGTGAAATAATTATGTTTATGGGTGCTGCCATGGCTGTAATGGGTGTTACCATGGCTATGCTTCAGCATAACATGCGCCGCCTGTTGTCTTACCATATTATCAGCCAGGTTGGCTACATGGTTGCCGGGGTAGGCCTGGCCACGCAGCTCGCCGTTGATGGAGCCCTTTTGCACGTGGTAAACCATATGCTTTATAAAGCGCTTTTATTTATGAGCGTTGGAGCGGTTCTTTATGCCACCCAAACCGAGGATTTGCATGATCTAACCCATGAAGATTCTGAAGAGGAAGAAAAACAAAAGAAAAGTATCTGGAAAGCTATGCCGCTGGTAACCATGGGGGCAATCGTTGGCGCCCTGGCTATTTCCGGGTTCCCCCTGTTCAACGGTTATGTCAGCAAATACCTGTTGAAATATGCCATGTATGGTATGGGTCCGGCGGAAATAATGTTGATGATAGCCAGTATAGGAACAGCAGCTTCTTTTTGTAAATTAATCGGTTTTGGTTTTATTAATGGACGGGCGAGAATTATTAATAAACCTCCTCTAAGCAGTCATCTGGCCATTGCCGGAACTGCTGCCTTTTGCATTATTTTAGGGGTTTATCCGCAAATGATTTCTCCTTTAATTCCCTATGCCTCATCAGTAGTTGGCATCTATTCTGTTGATGGGATCTGGGGCGCCTTAAGGCTGATTATTGCCGGGCTCCTGCTTTTTTTGAACCTGGCAGATATTTTAAAAAGAGGAATTCATCTGCCGCCCTGGGTCAGTGTTGAATACCTTATTTTTAATCCTCTTGGCAAAGTGCTGTTTAATCGTTTCTGCCAGTATGGAACTGCCCTGGATACTTCAGTGGATGATTTTTACATGAAAACAGGAAAGAACATGTACCAGTTTTGTCAGTATATAACAACAATTGATAAAAGCATAGACCGGGCATTAGAAAAATCAGCAGAAACAGGCCGTGAACTGGCTGAACGTTCACGCTACCTGGATGAAGCTATAGATGAAGGATACTCCCGAACCGGTAATGCAGCAAGAAATTTTGCCAGCCGCTCAAAAGATTTTGATCAAAGCCTGGATGAAAGCTACGAGCAAACCGGTGAAGCGATGCGCCGCCTGGCTCAGGGAGCAAGAGGTGGAGATTATGAGAGAAAACGCCGAATTCGCTTTAACCCGGTAGAGTGGACCACTAAAAATCTAAATTTTGACGCCCTGATTTTATTTTTGCTGCTCGGGGCTCTCCTGGTCATTATCTTTTATTTTGGACTGTAGTTTGATTTAATTGGCCTTACTGCTGTTTAATTACTTTGGACAGAGCCGACATGATCTGCTTATACTCTGTCCTTTTCATCTTTTAATGATTAAGATCAGGATGTTTATGTTATCCTGCCTTCAAAGGGAGCAAAGAATTAGTTTGACCAGTGAACACAGTTTTAGTAAAACCGGAAACATAAAAGTTTGGCGGCAGAAGTATTTTAAAGTCGTTTACATAATACCGGTCCTGGTATTGATACTTCTATTTGGGTACCTGTACTGGCAAACATTATATGCTGTGAATACCTTTACGTACACCCGTATGACCATGGATACATTTGTTGAAATTAGGTTTCAGGCTCAAGGGAAAAGGGCTGCTGAAGAAATTAGGGATGAGGTTTTTGCTGAAATTGAGCGTCTGGAAAACATGTTTAGCAGGAGTGTGGAAACAAGTGATGTTGTTGCAGTTAATAATTCTGCCGGACTCAGACCGGTTGCTGTCAGTCCGGAAGTATTTTTTGTTACCGAGCAGGCTCTCAGGTATGCAGAGCTAAGCAAAGGAGCTTTCGATCCAACTGTGGCGCCTCTGACAGATCTATGGGGCTTTTTTTCCGATAAAGATTCCAGGGTTCCTGAACCTGGGGAAATAGAAAGTATTTTGCAGCTGGTTGATTACCGGTTGGTGGAAATTGATCCAACAAACCAGACTATTTACCTGCCGAAAAGGGGAATGGGCCTGGAGCTTGGTGGAATTGCCAAAGGTTTTATTGTTGATCAAGCTCTGGAAACATTTTTAAACGCAGGTATAGAGCATGCTTATGTCAATGCCGGCGATATAGGTTTATTGGGAACCAGGCCAGATGGGGAGCCGTGGAGGATTGGGCTGCGCAATCCCCGTGATCAAAGGGATATAATTGCCATACTTCCGCTTGCAAACGCTGCAGTGGATACTTCCGGTGATTATGAACGGGCTTTTGTGGAAGAAGGAATTAATTACCACCATATTCTTGATCCGGAAACAGGCATGCCGGCCAGGGGGTTAGCAAGCGTTACTGTTACGGCCAAAACAACTATGGAAGCCGATGTTTTATCCACGGCGGCATTTGTTCTTGGACCGGAAAAAGGTCTGGCCCTGATTGAAGAGCTGCCTGGAGCAGAAGGTGTTTTTGTGACCCCGGAATTTGAAATTACCATAACCAGCGGTCTTGAAGACAAAATTGAAATGCTGGTGCAGCAGGATTGAAAAGGAAATATTTAAGCCTGGGTTGGTTGTCAGGAATAAAAACAGGTTAAGATAACTGTGCAGAATAAATTGCTGGTTTTAATCTTTTTTACCTGGAAGCCAGGTTGAACTGCCGGGCTGCCGGGTAAAGCCGCGAAAGGAAAATAGTTTTATGCAGAGTACTGGTTTGCCACTGCGCGATCGTTTAAATTACCTTACCTACCTGGCTTTACTGATTACCTTTGCCGTGGTTATCCATACTGTTGAAGCGGCCCTTCCCCTGCCCATGCCTGTTCCCGGAGTAAGGATTGGGATGGCTAATATAATCACCCTTTTAACCTTAATTTTGTTCGGCCTGCGCAGCGCATTGATTGTAGCCATAGTTCGCTCAGTGCTGGGCAGTCTATTTGTTGGTGGGCTTTTTGGGTTTGGCTTTTGGTTGAGTATCACTGCCGGGGTGCTCAGCAGCCTGGCCATGGCCCTTGTGCTCATCCTTCAAAAAAGGGGCCTGGTCAGCCTGATTTCGGTCAGTGTAATCGGGGCTGCCACACATAATGTAACCCAGTTAACCCTGGCCAGCCTGATTGTTGCCAGCTTTGATTTACTCAGAGGATATTATCCTTTTTTACTGCTTCTTTCTGTTCCCACGGGCATTTTTACCGGTCTTTCCGCTTATTATCTTAAAGGAGTTACTCAACGAATGATCAAAGAGGCTAACTTGGGTGATACCGGATGAGCCTGATTTTGGCTTCAGCTTCACCACGCAGAGCTGATCTTCTTCGTCAGGTGGGGGTTACTTTTAAGATCATAGAACCAGCTATTCATGAAGATATGGTTTCAAGCGAAAATCCTGATGAAATGGTGGTGGAAATCGCTCAAAAAAAGGCACTTGATGTTACCCGCCGTTTAATAAGCGGCTTTGTTCTTGCTGCAGATACAGTGGTTGTTTGCCAGGAAAAAGTTTTAGGGAAACCTGGTGACCGGGATGAGGCCCGTAGGATGCTTAAAATGTTGAGCGGCAAAGAGCATAAAGTATTTACCGGCCTCGCTCTTTATGATATTGCTGCAGAAAGATGTCAGACAGGGTTTACAAAAACAGGGGTGTGGATGAAAGCTCTGCAAAACAGGCATATTGATGCTTATGTGCTTAGTGGAGAACCACTGGACAAGGCCGGTGCTTACGGAATTCAGGGCAAAGGAGCTTTGTTTATTGATAGGATTGAAGGATGCTATTTCAACGTAGTTGGTTTGCCTTTGAGTTTGCTTTATGAATTATTTACAGTTATGCAGGTTCCAACCTGGTTTAGTGGAAAGGATGGCAATGGATGACAATCAATCGATTACCATAAAAGACATGCCTCTTGAAGAAAGGCCCCGGGAAAAACTGGTCGCCCTGGGAGCCGAAGTGCTTTCCAATGCAGAATTGCTGGCAATATTGTTGCGGGTGGGCAACAAGACCGAATCTGCCCTGCAGCTGGCAACAAGGATTATTGCTCAGAGTGGGGGATTAAGGAGTTTGCCAAACTTGTCTTTGGAAGATCTCCAGGAAAATAAGGGAATCGGACCCGACAAGGCAGTCATGATAAAGGCTGCCCTGGAACTGGGTTCCAGGCTGGCTACTACACCCCGCAGAGAAGCAGGCAGTATTACTACTCCGAGGCAGGCAGCCGATTTATTTATGGAAGATCTGCGCTACAAGAAAAAAGAATTTTTTAAGATACTTCTTTTGAATACTAAAAATCATGTTATCTCCAGGGAAGAAATTTCTGTGGGAAGCTTAAGCGCATCAATTGTCCATCCCCGTGAAATTTTTAACCAGCCATTGCGTAAAAGCGCTGCATCGGTTATCTTATTCCATAACCACCCAAGCGGTGATCCTACGCCCAGCCAGGAAGACCTGGAAGTTACCAGGCGGTTAGTAGATGCCGGTAATATTTTAGGTATAGCAGTGCGTGACCATCTTATTATCGGGGATGGCTGTTTTTTTAGTTTTCGAGAGAAAGGGCTGCTATAGGAGACTCTTGTCAAATCAGGAATGATATGGTATTATTAACCTAACTTCGGGTATCAGTGCTTGTAGTATAGCTCTTTTTTGAATGTTATAATGGATTACGATCGCGATGTGTAAATATGCAGGATCAAGATATACAATTGAAGCACCTTCTGAAACAGGTGCAAAAACCGGCCCGTTACATGGGAAATGAATGGAATTCCTGCCGGAAAAATCATGCTGAAATGGCAGTGCGGATGGTTTTAGCTTTCCCTGATCTTTACGAGGTTGGCATGTCCAACCAGGGGTTAAAAATACTCTATGAAAGCGTAAATAGCCTGCCGAATGCGCTTATGGAGCGGGCTTTTGCCCCGGGCACAGATATGGAAAAGCTAATGCGTGAGCATGACCTGCCTCTTTTTGCCCTGGAAAGTCATAAGCCGCTTTTAGAATTTGATCTTGTCGGTTTTTCCCTGCAGTACGAGCTGAGCTATACAAATGTTATTAATATGCTTAACCTGGCCGGTATTACACTGTTAAGCAGTGAGCGCAGTGAGTCGGAACCGCTGATTATCGGTGGAGGCCCCTGTGTTTTTAATCCGGAGCCGCTTGCCCCTTTTTTTGACTTGTTTGTTTTGGGCGAATCTGAAGAATTTCTTCCCGAACTGCTGACCGGTTTAATTGAGCTGAAAAACCAGAACCTGGAGCGCAGTGAAATTTTAACCCGTCTTTCCCGGTTGGAAGGTATATATGTTCCTGCTTTTTATCAAACCCTGGATAACGAAGGCCAATTATGTCCTCTGAAAAAAATAGATCCAGGCTCACCTGATTTAATTGCTAAAAGAACTGTAACTGATCTGAATAGCACCATCTATCCGATTGCGCCGATTGTTCCCTACCTTCAGGCTATCCACGACCGGGCTGTTGTTGAATTGTTTCGCGGTTGCAGTAGAGGCTGCCGTTTTTGTCAGGCCGGTTATATATTTAGACCGGTCAGGTACCGCGGTCGGGAGCAGGTTGTCAAGACAGCTAAAGAACAGATTGCTGCTACCGGTTATGAAGAACTGTCCTTATCATCTTTAAGCAGCAGCGATTATCCCGGGCTCGACAACCTGATCGATGATTTAGATCAGGCTCTGGTTAAAGAAAAAGTCAAATGCAGCCTTCCTTCCCTGCGGCTCGACTCATATTCTATTAAGCTTGCTGACAGGTTGCACCGTGGTCGGCGAAGCAGCCTTACCTTTGCCCCGGAAGCAGCTACCGAACGCCTGCGGCGGGTAATCAAGAAAAATATTACGGAAGCCGGGATATTTTCTGCTCTTGGAGATGCTGTCGATGCCGGCTGGCAGGGTTTCAAACTATACTTTATGATTGGTCTGCCAACTGAAGAAGAAGCCGATGTGCAGGCAATAATTGATTTATGCCAGAAAATCAGGCAGTATTTCCGTAAAAAGGCAAAGCGTAAAATTAATTTATCTGTTAGTGTGTCCACTTTTGTACCCAAGGCCCATACCCCTTTCCAGTGGGAACCACAGCTTGCCTTACAGCAGGTAATCGAGCGCCAGGAACTGCTGCAAAAAGGCTTTAAGAAAATGCCCGGGGTTGAATTAAGCTGGCATGATCCTGAAGCCAGTTTTCTGGAAGCTGTGTTTGCCCGCGGTGATCGTAAACTGGCGCCTGTACTGGAACGGGCCTGGCAGCTGGGGTGCCGTTTTGACGGCTGGTCTGAAAATTTTACATTTATTAAATGGCAGCAGGCTTTTCGGGAACTGAATATCGATGCCGGTAGATATGCCTACCGGCACTTTCGGTATGATGATATTTTACCCTGGGATCATATCGATTGTGGAGTTGCTAAAGAAGTATTTGTTCGAGAGCATCAGAAAGCGTTCAGCAATGATGCCCCCGAAGAAGGAGTGGCTCAATGACTCGGATGCGCTTCAAATTTGCCCTTCGGGATTCCTTAAAACACCTTTCGCACCTGGATATGATGCGCTTGTTTCAGAGATCTTTTCGAAGAAGCGGGCTTCCATTAGCATACAGTGAGGGATATAATCCCCACTTGCGCTTTAACCTGGCGGTCCCGCTTCCGGTTAATGTTACCGCTTCAGAAGAATACGGGGAGGTTTTTTTTTCTGAACCGGTAACCCCAGAATGGTTTATTGCTGTTTTAAAAAAGCAGCTGCCGGATGGGCTCGATTTAACTGGGGCTTACACAGTAGAAAATGACGCATCCTTGCTTCCTTCACTGGTTAGAGCGGTATTATACCGGGCAAAATTGATCGCCAGCCTGGGGTTTAAAGTTATTCCGGGATCGTACCACNCTGCCCTGGAGAGTTTGATGTCCAGGGAAGAAATAGTGGCTTTGCGGGCAAGGAAAAAAAACAAAAATGCTTATGTTAATGTCAGGCCTTACATCATTGAAGCCTTTTTCAAAGACCAGGAATGTAATAATCAACTGGAATTAAATTTGATGCTGCAGGCCGGCAGCCAGGGCGGGGTATCCCCATTTTTTGTTATCGAACAGTTAGAAAAAGAACTGGATGATAATAGTTTACAAAAGGCCTACTGGGACCTAAACCGGGAAAAAATCTTCTTTAAAAATGGCCAATAATTGTATTCATAGATTTAAGGGATGTGATTTATTATGGATAAAAAAATTATAGTTAATTGTGATAACCGGGCTACCCGGGTTGCCCTGTTGGAAAAAGGTAAATTAGTCGAACTGGATATTGAAAGACCTCTTCAGTACAGGGTGGTTGGTAACCTTTATAAAGGTATAGTGGCCAATGTTTTGCCGGGTATGCAGGCGGCTTTCATCGATATCGGTTTGGAAAAGAACGCATTTTTATATGTTGATGATGTTTTTACTGATGATTTCGAAGAAAGCCCACCACTTGACCGCGGATCAATTGAAAAATTGCTCCGGGTGGGAGAAGAGATCATGGTCCAGGTGATCAAAGAACCCCTGGGAAGTAAAGGGGCCAGGGTAACCGGGCAGATCACCATACCGGGCCGTTACCTGGTCCTTGTGCCCGGAGCAGATTATATAGGAGTTTCCCGGCGTATTGAAAGCCAGACCGAACGTGAAAGATTGAAGCAGGAAGTAGAGAAACTTAAACCAGAAGAACTGGGGCTGATCGTGAGGACAGTAGCCGAGGGCGTCGATATCGAGGTAATGGGGCAGGATCTGCAGTTTTTAGTCCAGCTTTGGAACCGTATTCTGACTCGTTTTCAGCAAAAAACTGCCCCGGCTATTCTCTACCAGGATTTATCGCTTACCTGTCGCATCGCCCGTGATCTTTTTGTTGAAGAATTCAGCAGTTTTCTGATTGACAACGAGCATGAATATGATAAGGTTCGCGAAATAGTCGATTATATCTCACCCCATCTAAAATCCAAGGTGAAACATTACAAGGATAAAGAACCGATTTTTGAACGATACGGGATAGAAAAAGAACTGGGAAATGCCCTCTCCCGTCAGGTTTGGCTAAAAAGTGGCGGTTACCTGGTTTTTGATGAAACAGAAGCATTAACTGTAGTTGATGTTAACACCGGCCGCTATATCGGTCGCCGCAACCTGGCCGACACAATTTTAAAAACTAACCTGGAAGCAGCCGAAGAAATTGCCAGGCAGGTTCGCCTGCGTGATATAGGCGGGATCATTATCATCGATTTTATCGATATGACTATTGAAGATCACCGGCGGAAAGTTATTGACAAGCTTAATGCTTCGATTACAAATGATCGGACCAAAACCTATGTCCTTGGGCTTACCAATCTTGGACTGGTTGAAATGACCAGGAAAAAAGTGCGACAGGATCTTTCAGAATACCTTCAGCAGCCATGTCCTTACTGCAGCGGCTCGGGAAGAGTACTCACTCCCCTGGTGTTAAGCACAAGAATTGAAAGTGAGCTTAAGCGGCAGCTGCAGGAGGAAAAAAGTAAGGCGGTGCTGGTCGAAATGCATCACGAGGTGGCTGCCATTATCATTGGCAGTGGTGGCGGCAATCTAAAAAAACTTGAAGAGGAGTTGAACAGGAAAATATTTATCCGTGGCACTGCAGATATCCACTTGGCAAAGTACCGGATCGTCGCCCGGGGTAGTCAAAAAGAAATTCAGGCTCTAGCTTTACCGGTGAAAGCAGGAGAGGTTTTAGATTTAACCATTGAAGAACCACATTCTACCAATTCAAGTCACGGTATTGCCCGTATCCAGGGGTTTGTAGTTAACGTGGAAGGCGCAGGCGATAAAGTAGGCAAAGAAGTTAAAGTCGAGATCAAAGATGTCAACCGGACCTTTGCCCGGGGGGTATTGAAATAAAGTTTACTGGCTGCTAATAAGCATAGCAGGTGTTCAGTCACTACGAGGTCGTTAACAAAT
>SL_5KL_010_SEDDRAFT_10000078_pt1 | contig 52466 bp, 42 predicted proteins | sample SodLakKL_010_SED_FD_9118 | JGI IMG/M metagenome (IMG submission 9118)
AATAATAACCTATTGCTACTTCGTTGTAAATGAAACCGGTTCCTTTTCCCGGCAGCGGTGGTCAGGCTGAACCAAAAGTGTTATAATGTAGAGGAAAATTCTGACCCGATGCTTTCCGAAGGAGCGTTTTTTATGACCAGCCCGACTACAATTCCCCTCACCCAGCGCCCCATAGTGCCCACCCTGCTTCATCTCTCCTGGCCGATAATCATTGGCCAGTTTTTGCAGTTAAGTTATAATCTTGCCGATACCTTCTGGGTTGGCCAGCTGGGGCCGGTTCCCCTGGCGGCCATTTCTATTTCCTTTCCCCTTATTTTTGTGGTTTTTTCGGTTGCTGCCGGTTTTTCCATATCGGGGGTAGCCCTGGTTTCCCAGTATACCGGGGCGGAGGAAAAGGAAAAGGCCAATCTGGCTGCGGGGCAGGTGGTCCTCATTGCCCTGTTCCTGGCAGTAGTTTTTTCTGCCCTGGGCATTTTTCTGGGCCAGGATCTTTTGCGCCTGGTGGGCGCAGGAGATGAGGTCCTACCCCAGGCCTGGTCCTATTTCCGCATCATTACCGGGGGGATCCCCCTGATCTTCCTCTATTTTATTTTCACTGCAGTCCTGGAAGGAGTAGGGGATACCATTACCCCGATGAAGATCAAGGTAGCATCGGTGTTTTTTAACATTATCCTGGACCCCTTTATTATTTTCGGCTGGTGGATTTTCCCGGCCTGGGGTATACAGGGGGCCGCAGCCGCCACCGTTTTCACCCGGTTTGCCGGGGCCCTGGTCGCAACTTATATTCTGGTCCGGGGCCGGCGGGGTCTCCAGCTCCGCCTGCAGCACCTGATCCCCAACCTGGAAATGATCAGGCGAATTATTCGAATTGGATTTCCTTCTGCAGTGGGTATGTCTGCCCTTTCTATTGCCATGACCGTAATGACTTCTATAGTTGCGGTGTACGGGACTTTTACAGTTGCCGCCTGGGGAGTGGGATCGCGGATTTTTTCCCTATTTGTAATGATATCCATGGGCCTGAGCCGGGGAACCGCTATCCTGGTCGGGCAGCATCTGGGTGCCGATCAACCTGATCAGGCCGGTCGGACTGCTTTCTATGCTGCGGTCATTGTTTTTGCCCTGATGCTGGCAGTGGCCACCCTGATCTGGGTTTTTGCTCCGCAGATAATGGGGATCTTTAGCTCAGAGGGAGAAGTAGTGGCTATCGGTAGCAGCCTTCTTCGTATAGTGGGCTTTGGCTATGCTTTCCTGGGAATTTTAATGGTCCTGGGGGGCGCCCTGCAGGGGGCCGGCAAGACCATGGAGCGGACTTTTTTCGATGTCCTGGAATTGTGGATAATTCAAATTCCCCTGGCCCTTCTTTTTTCCCGTACCCTGGGCTGGGGTAAAGAAGGTATCTGGTATGCTATTCTCATTGCCAAGGTCGCGGGGTCGGTTTTAATTGCCCTCTGGGTTTCCCGGGGTACCTGGAAAACCAAGGCTATTGAAGATGCTCCCGCCGGGGTTCCCAGGACCGGGGAACAGATGGGTTCGGACTAAAATCAGAACCTCCCCGGTTTTTTTTCCGAAGTTAAAGGTAGAGAACCCCCTTTTATAGAAATAACAAAAAAAGGGTTGAGGTGGTGGACCATGGAAACTTCCCTGCGTGCAATACTGGCCAAAAAAGATGTTGCTCTCCTGGAGGAACTGATGGATCGCATGGAAAGTGAGAAAAACTTCAGCCTCACTTCTATTGTTGATGAGTTGATGCCCTTTCTGGTAATGGAAGCCAATCTTCAGTACGGGAGCTTTCATCAGGTTAAAATGAACCTGTTTTTACGGCGGCTGGCCGGGGCCGGCTATTTTAGCCACCCTACCCAGGTTAAACTGGCCCGCCTGATCCTGAAGGAGGCCATGAATTCCAACTGGATTGAAGTTCGGGGGGGATTTCTCCAGGGAGGTGTTCCCGAACAGGATACCCTGGGGAAAATGCTGCAGTCCCTGGGCGAGAAAAATGCCCATAACGCCTTTTTTTATGCGGGACAGGCCTACCGGGATAATCCCCGGGAACTGGTGCAGGGCCTCCTGTGGCTGAGTACCTCCAGTATTCCAGATACCCTCAGCCATTCCTTCAGCTGTTTCCTGCCTGTAATGGCTGACCTGGTCTGGCCGGGCCATCCTGCCGGGCCTACAGCCCTGCTGTCTTTTCTGATGTTCCTCAGTCGTTTTCCCGTTCCCCACAATCTACCTACACCGGTGAAAAGCGGTATGCTGGATATTAATAGCCTGCTGCAGACCTGTGCCTCGGGCCGGGGAATAGAAAATCTTCATCATATGATTACCCTGCAGCTATTTTTACAGTGGGAAAAGACTGGTTTTAATAAGGGACGGGGCCTGCCCTTCCGAACCCTGGAGGAATGGGTTGCGGAAAAAACCCTGGATCAGGATCGTCTGGAAGCCCTGGAAGAAATGGATTTACCCGCGCCGGCCAACAGTTACGAGGAATTTGCCGAAAGATTTGACCCCGAGGAAAAAGATAGCTCCGTGGCCCAGACCCTGGCTCTCCTGGAAAGCGGCGTGCCCGCCCATGACTGGCTGTTCAGGGCCTTTGCCAGCTATTATCAGCCCGACAACTGGAACCCTCATTTTTTTACCGGCCTCTATTCTGCCCTGGATTTATATAAAAGCCTGGAAATTCAATCCCTGGCCCGGCGCATGGCAGTAGCCCAGGCGTTAGAATATTTTGGGGAGAGGGTCAATAATCCGGGTTAATTTACTTATCTCTGCGGGAGCCTGATCAGAATAAAGATCCGGGAGGGTTCGGAGAAGAGGAAGGGGCAGGGTACCCAAGATCTTCTCCCGCCCTCTTTTTTCTTTTTGGGGCGGTCTCCTTTTTTAGTACCAGTTTTTTGTTTCTGATATTTTTTTAGGGATAAAGTAGCCAGAATCAGGGTGGGAATTTTGGCCAAACCCGAAATCGGGTGGAAAGTAAAAGTTATTCTTTTCCCGGCTTCCCCCTGGAAAATTTCTTTCCCTGAGAATTTTTTATAGGGCAGGAATTGAAGCAGTAGTGTCCAATACAGTATGGATAAATCCTCATCTGCAGGATGTTTATATCTTTAGAGCAAGGGGGCAAAGAACCTGGTTATAACCCTTTTACCCCCAAATCAGCCCCATTTTTTAAGGAGTGGATGTTAATGGCAAGAGAAAACCTGAAACCGGCCCTGGAAAACCTGGAAGTTGTAAGGAATGAACAGATGGAAGCCCTGGCTGATTCTGTTCACCGGGATATTCTGCACCTGCTCCAGGACCGGGGAGCCAGCACGGCCGGGGAAATTTCCCGGGAGTTGCCTTTAGGTCTTAAAGAAACGGAGCAGTACCTTTTCGGTTTGGAAGCAGTGGAATTGCTGGATCGAGTAACCGATGAGGGTCAGGAATATTATCTGCCCCGGGCCCGGTATATTTCGGTCAAGACCGAAAAACTTCAGGGAGAAGAAGGTATTAACCTGGTCCGGGAATTTCTGGTAGAAAGATCGGCCGAAATGGCCCAGGAACTGTCCCAGGTGGAAGTGGAAGATGTTCGGAGTGGTAGTATCACCCTGCATCAGTTCCGGATGTCCAGCCAGGAAATGGACTGGGTAAATAAGCGTCTGACTGAGACCTTCCAGGAAATAAGGGAGCACCTGGAGCAGAGCTCGAAGGAAAAGGATGCCCACTGCCGCCTGGCCTTTTTCTTTTATCCCATTCGGGATTAATTGCAGGAGAATTAAGAAGGGAGTGAATTAATCCATGTGGCTGGAAAAAGCCCGGGAAATTGAGGAACAGATAATTAAATGGCGCCGGGAACTGCACCGCATTCCCGAACTGGGATTCGACCTGAAAAAGACTGCTGCCCGATTGGGTGAAATTCTCCAGGAAATGGGTTTGAACCCCCGGCCCTGCGGAGAAAATGGTCTTTTTGCCGATATTGAAGCGGAAAATAGTCAGGGGGGGCTGATTGGGCTGCGGGCTGATATGGATGCCATGCCCGTCCAGGAGGAAACCGGACTGCCTTTTTCCTCGGAAAACCCCGGGGCCATGCATGCCTGTGGACACGATGCCCACATGGCTATTCTTTTAGGGGCCGCCCGGCTGTTGATAGATCATCCCAAGCAGTGGCAGGGTCGGGTCCGGCTTATTTTTCAACCAGCCGAAGAACTGGTCAGTGGAGCCCGGCAGATGATTGCTGGGGGAGTCCTGGAGAATCCAGAACCCGCAGCGGTTTTTGGTCTCCACATCTGGCAGCAGGTTGAAAAAGGGAAGATTGGGATTAAACCAGGGATTTTTATGGCTTCTGCTGATAATTTTTCCCTGACCATAAGGGGAAAAGCGGCCCACGGAGCCATGCCCCATCAGGGTCAGGACACCGTAGCCGCTGCAGCAGACCTGATCCAGGGGCTGCAGGCTGGCCTGACCCGGGTAGTTCCTACCACTGAACCTTACGTCCTCACCTTTGGAAAAATTAACGGAGGTTTCAAGGGCAACATTGTTGCGGAAAAAGTGGTAGTTGACGGGACCTTCCGAACCTTTTCCGGCGAAGTTCGGGAAACAATCAGGGAAAAATTTAAAGATTACCGCGCCGGGATTGAGCGGGAATATGGGGTTGAGACCGACTATGAGCTGCTTAACTCGGCTCCGCCATTGATTAATGACCCGGAACTGACCGGAAAACTGCGGCATAACCTGGAGCAATTTCTGGGGGAGGAAGCCATCTATGAGTTTGGCCCCGTACTGCCCTCGGAGGATTTTGCCGAGTTTGCCAGTCGGGTGCCGGCGGTATTTTTCTTCCTGGGTGGGGGAGGGCAAAATTATCCCTATCCCCATCATCACGGAAAATTTGATATTGATGAAGGGGCCCTGGTGCTGGGTACTGCCGCCATGTTAAAGGCAGTGGAGAGCTATTATACCGGGGAGGGAAAATGAATGAAGACCCGTCAGAAAAAAAGCAGCCGTTTAATGGCTGCTTTAATAATATTGATTTTGCTTAATGTCATAATCTGGGGTTACATTATCCTGGAGGGGCGGGAAAGAGAAGTGCTCCAGCTGTGGAGTGGCGAAGATCTGGAACTCCAGCCCCGGGGGGAATTTAACTCTCTCTGGCCCGAGCCCGACGGCGATGAGCCAGATGAACCAGACCGATTCCAACTTCATATAGAAGGAGAAGAGGCAGAGCAACCATAACCTGGGATATACCGTCAGGAGGAGTTATCAAGGCTGCCAGGACCACAATGGACAGGAAAGCAAATTTGCGTATGCGGCGCAGGAGTGCAGTATTAATAATATTGAGGAGTCCCAGGAGCAGAAAAGCCAGGGGGGTCTGGAAGGTTAAACCAAAGACCAGCAGCATATTGATGTTAAAAGAAATATAGCTGGAAACAGTAAAAAGAGGGGCCAGGTCTTCTCCTGCAAACCGCAGGAAAAAGTTCAGGGTGAAGGGAATGACCAGGAAGTAGGCAAAGGCAATTCCCAGGAGAAATAGCAGGTACATGCCCGCCACCAGGGGATAAAAAAAGCGGCGTTCCTTTTTAAAAAGGGCTGGTCCCAGGAAAACCATAATCTGAAAAATGATAAAAGGGGAGACCAGGAGGAACCCCCCGGTAAAGGCCAGTTTAATGCTGGCCAGAAATGCTTCTGGGGGAGAAGTATAGATGAGCTGCTGATCCTCCAGGGGAGCAAGTAAAAGTAACAGGATCTCCTGGGCAAAGGGAAAGACCACGACCGTGGCCAGAATCAATGCGCCGATGATGAAAAAAAGACGACGCCGGACTTCTTCCAGGTGGTCCAGCAGGTTTTGGGGTTTTGGGCGGGGTTGGGGCTTAAATTTTTTTATCATGGTGGCTCCTTGAAGGGCGGATAAAATAATCTCCCCCTGATTATAACATATTTTCAGCATATTAGGGATACTCTATAACCGATAGCCATTGGAGAAGAAAAAAGTGGTTGACATAAATATCGATATATGTCAATATGAGGATTACAAAGGAGCTTTTTTGACCGGTCTTTTTTATTTTATACTGAAATAGTTAGTTCAGCAAAAAGGGAGGATGGCTGGTGGAGATAATTTTCAATTTTGGGAAACTTGCATTAAGACTGATTCCTATTCTGGTAGCAGCGGTTCTGCTTGCCGAACTTGCCCGGTTGTGGTTGGGTGAAGACCGGCTCCGAAAAATATTGAGCGGGAGCAGACCCTGGGAAGGGCGGTTCAGGGCAGCGCTGCTGGGTGCAGTTCTTCCTTTTTGTGAATGTGGAGCCTTTCCCATTATGGTCGGTCTTCTGCGAGCAGGAATTCCCTTGAAACTGGCTTTAACATTTTTCGTGATCAGTCCGATTGTAAGCATTCCTGCTTTCCTTTTTTTAATGGGCATCTTTGGCTGGATGACTGCAGCCCTTTATATGGTTATAGCGGTTTTCCTGGGGCTGGTATTGAGCAGCCTGTTGGCTTCTTATGGCAATGCTGAGGAAATAATCAGGAACAAATTTGCAGGGGTTCAAGAAAACCAAAAGGGCTGTGGTTCTTCGGTAGAGGGGACGACCTGCTGTTCAGAGGCGAAGGAGAATTCTATTTTTCAATCGGCCTGGAACGCGGGAGTGGAGACTTTGAAAAAAATTATTCCTTATGCCCTGGCGGCCATGTTTATTGCTGCCCTAATGCAGACCTATATTTCAGAGGAAGTATTTCAAAGAATTTTTAACATGGCTGCCCTTTATAGTGTTCCCGTTGCTGCTGTGGCTGGGATTCCTATTTATGGTGCGGATTGCACCAAAATTTCTATAATAGCCCCCTTTTTAGAGGTAACCCAGGCGATAGGGCCTGGAATTGCTTTTATTATGGCTGGTGCAGGAACCAGTATTAATGGCCTGGTGTTCATGAGCTCCATTTTTAGCAAAAAGTTCCTGGGAGTATTTGTTTTAGGTATTTTGTTTGCAGCAATTGTCACTGGTTTTTTAATGGGGTTTTTGCCCTGAATTCAGGTTATTGGGCGCCGGCAGGTTTGTTAAAAAAGGAAGGTCCCCAGATTTTTCTGGGGACCTTTATTATATTTATTTTTTTTCTTCTTTTTCTACTTTTTCCATACGGTTCCGTAAACGGGTCAGCCCCATATTACCGATTGCTGCCAGGGTTATCAGACCTCCAACGGGGGAGGTAAGGGTTCGCCAGCCCAGGCTGGCCAGGGTATATCCTTCATCAGGAAGGTCGTAGATGTCAGGGGGTATTTTTGTGAGTAATTATCATTTCTTTGCATTAAAAAAATTTTCTTACGGGAATAATCTTGTGAAAAAAAACATTTAAAATATTCGATTTAAGTGGGTCTATTCCTCTAAATATTTAGTTAAAAAATAAATTTTTTCCCTCCAACAATCAAAGGAAGAAGAACTGCCCCCATTTTGATTTGCCACCAGAAGATGAAGTGAAAAAACCCGGTTTTCTGCAGAAAAGCTGTTAATAGAGAAAATTGAAAAATCAGGCAGCAACCGATGGTTTTCTCGGAAACCAGTTCTGGGTGCGCAGGCAGATGCGGACCAGGGCCAGCATGATGGGCACTTCAATTAGCACGCCGACAACTGTTGCCAGAGCCGCACCCGATCCGGTCCCGAAAAGGGTTAAAGCAACGGCAATGGCTACTTCAAAGTGATTTGAAGCACCAATCTGGGAAGTTGGAGCAGCATCCTCGTAATAAAGGCCGAGAATTCTGGAAGCTCCATACCCGATGCCAAAGATGAAAAAGGTCTGGATAATTAAGGGGATTGCGATCATCAAAATGATAAGGGGTTGACGGATAATAACTTCCCCCTGCAGCATAAACAGGGCTATCAGGGTAGCTAAGAGGGCATAATGGGAAACACTACCCCATTTTTTTACATAAACATTGTCAAACCATTCTTTGCCGCGGTTTTTTATCAGTCTTGTTCGGGAATAATATCCAGCAATTAAAGGGATACCTACGTATAATCCAACAGTTAAAGCCAGAGTCAACAGGGGAATGGGCATGGCTACCCCCAGCAATAAATTTCCCAGGGGGGCGTAAAAAATAAGCATGGTCAAAGAGTTAATGGCCACCATTACCAGGGTGTGTCCCATGTTTCCTCTGGATAAGTAACTCCAGACAAAAACCATAGCTGTACACGGTGCAATTCCCAGTAAGATCATACCTGCTGTGTATTCAGCGGCCATTTCAGAGGAAATAAAGGGAGCCCAGATTACTGTCATAAATAACCAGGCGAAAAAAGTCATGGTAAAGGGTTTAATCCCCCAGTTGATTATCAGGGTAGTTAAAACTGGTTTGGGGGCTTTTACTGCATCTACAACTTTTTGCAGGTCAATCTGGATCATAATAGGGTAGATCATTAGAAACAGCAAAATTCCTATGGGAAGATTGACCTGCTGAATGGACAGGGAATCGATAAAATCAGCCATTCCCGGGAATATAAAGCCCATCAGAATTCCTGCTGCCATACAAAGACCTACCCACAGGGTAAGATATTTTTCCCATAATCCCATTGCTTGTCCTTGCTTTTCTGCCATTGGCTAAGCCTCCTCAATAATATAATTAACCTCCATTTTTTTGCTGAAAAAGCGGTGGGCACCAATTAACAAAAAACAATACTCTTTTTTCAATAACTATTCCGGGTTTTTTGATGGTTAAAACAAATTTTTCCGTTTTTTAAATCTTCGCAGGTAAACCCTCTGGCCTTGTATTCAGCCAGTCTTTTGCGGTCAGCCTGAAACCGGTCCAGTTTGGGGGTTTCTGTTTGTAGAATAAGCTCCATAAAGGGGTGCTCCCGGTGGATGTCAGTATTAATAGTGTAATATACATATTTTGCTGATTGATAAAATTGCAATAATCCCGCGGAGGTTAGCTTTTGCAAATGTTTGGAGATATTAGACTGGCTGATCTCCAGCAAAAATTGTAATTCACAGACACAAAGGTCTCCAGACTGTAATAAATTAAGAATTCGCAGCCTGGTCTCGTTGCCCATTGCTTTAAGAATATTAATTAAAGGGGGTTCCACTACTAATCACCTCCAGTATCATATGAATATATGCGAATTTATTCATATGATACCCCGATGTACTTTTTCTGTCAAGCAAAATAAAAAAAACTGGCCGGGGCCAGTTATCTTAAAGGAAAAAACACCCGTTATTGCAATAAGATGGTGAAAGGGCTATAATAAAAAAAGTAAAGGGAGGTCCTGGAAATGAAAATAGCGATTTTTTCTGATATCCATGGAAATATAAGGGCCCTGGATCGAGTTCTGGAAGAGAATGACCGAGAAAAACCGGACCGGGTTTTTTGTCTGGGTGATCTGGTAGGATATGGGGCCAGCCCCAATCAGGTCATCGAACGTTTGCGAGAAAGAGATATTCCTACAGTAATGGGAAACTATGATGAGGGTGTTGGTTTTGATCGGGCTGATTGCGGTTGTGCTTATACCAATCAAGAAGATCGAGAACTGGGGGATAGGTCCCTGGCCTGGACCAAAACTGCTGTTATCCCTGAAAACAAAGAATACCTGCGAAGTCTTCTCCCTGAAGTTCGAGAAAACGTTAAGGGGTGGGAGGTACTCCTTGTCCACGGGAGCCCCAGACGGATTAATGAATACCTATTTGCCGATCGACCGGAACAGAGGGTGGCTCCCATGTTGAAAAAGGCTGGAGCTGATATAATTGTTTGCGGCCATACCCATCTTCCCTACCACAAAAACATAGAGGGAATTCACCTGATAAATACAGGTAGTGTGGGGAAACCAAAATCAGGCTCTCCGGAGGCAGATTTTGTAATAATCAATTTTGCAGAAGAACTGGAGGTTTCTTTCCGAAAGGTTAAGTATGACTGGGAGGCTGCCGCCGAAGATATTATTAAGGCGGGTTTACCGGAAAAATTTGCCCGGCAGGTACGAACCGGAACCCCCTGATAGATTAAGTTATAGGAAAAATAACACCCTCAAAATTTTTATCCAAACCATTTAGGGGGCTATATAGATAATCCTCTGGGGCTTACCCCAAGGTGCGTCAAAGGGCTTGCAATAAACAGGTCCCTGTGTTATTATATTAATCGAAGCGCGCCTGTAGCTCAGCTGGATAGAGCGTCTGACTACGGATCAGAAGGCCGGGGGTTCGAATCCTCCCGGGCGCGCCATGAATTAAGTCCCTTGAGAACAAAGTTCTCGGGGTTTTTTGTTTTTCGGGGATCCAGGTTATTCTTAAAAAGGGGGCCTCTAGGACCCTCAGACAAAAGTTTTTTTCTAAACCTGAATCCGGGACTGGCTGTTGGTTTTAGCGATTTTACCTTAAAAAAGCTAAAACCAGAAGAAAAAAACCTGGTGGTTGCTTTATCTAAGGTAATCTTCTGTCATATGTATTTTAATACAGGAAATGGTATGTATAGTGCCCGTTTTTTTCTATGACAAATACAGCTCTAGAACCGGGAACTGTCCAGTGCATTAATATACAATGTTTTGCTTGTAATATCCCTACTGAAAAGCCTCATATATGCGGTTGAAAGTATTGAACCAGGGGTTTTTAGAACCAATCTTAATATAAAACCTTCGAGCATGATAAACTAACTTTGAAGCCAGGGTTATCATATTTTGAATTACAGTTTTAAGCCGGCGCCTTTTCACCTTTTTGCGTACCGGGGCATCTGGTTCTTTCAGGCTTTCCTGACCGATTAAGCGAAGGATATTATAGGCCAGCATTGCCAGAAGAAGTATGAGTTGATTGGTTGCAAATTTCCCCGACGGAAAACGCTCTAAACCCATATCCGACTTGATTTCAGAGTGGAATTGTTCACATGTTCCATGGTCATGGTATAACTCTATCACGGTTTTCTCATCGACTTCCAATGAGGTCCAGTACGTTTCTACTTCAAGGGAGTGGAAGAGAAGAATTTGACCATCGGCTGTGATGGTTCGTTTGATCCCTTTAATAGAGTGATAGACGGAGCCCACATATACCTCTTTCCCCGGCCGTTCTTCTGAGTGTTGACCGTGTTCTTCCGCAATTTTCAGCCATTGCTCCAGACTCTCTTTTCTGAGATTTCGTTTTATGAGAAAGTCAGCTTTTGTATCTTCGGCCAGGCATACCTTTATGTTGTCTTTTGAAGCGTTACCAGAATCAAGGCGAACAAGTAAAGGTTGCTGGGTAATTTTTTTGACAATGAGTTTTTCCGGTCCTGAGTTCTGCATTGACGCAGTACCCTTCCTGCCCAAGATAGCTGAAAATCGGAGAATAACCATCAAACCTCTTGTATGTTAGAGATACTTCTTCTTTTTTGGTTTGAGAATTATCAAAGGGAGACACATCCTGGTCCAGAGCGACTAGACCTATGGAAAGTGGAGTTATAACGGGGTTGCAGGCTTGGAGTAAATGAATAGTCTCTTCAGCGACGATGTGATGGAACTGTTCTTTGGAATAGTCCATCCGTTGACGCATGGTAGAACAGGACGGCACTGTTTCAATCCCCAATGCTGTATGGAAGAAGTCATCATCCCGAAACTCTTCAATATCCTCATAGGCAGATTTCCCATGGCAAAGTAAGCCAATATAAGAATAGAGAACCTCGCTGTTTGTAATTTTTGCAGACATGTTATCAGGAATGGGAACGGCATTGACTCTTTCTGCCAGGTCAGTTTTGTTTAGAAGCAACCCAACCAGTACCAGGCCAGTGTGAGCAGATAGGCTTTCGCGGATCTTTTTGATCACAAACTTAATCATAGGTATAACCTCAACTGTATGAAATGATTATCGGGAACAATCCCAGAATCTCATTTTTATCATACATAGGGCTATTAGGTTTTGTCCAACACCATAAAACGAGGTTAGTGTAAGATATATAGGGAAAACCAGGTTATGCTTGTTAATTCTCTCTAAATCCCACAATTTGAAGTCCATATCAGCGTTACTCACCTATTAGGTGAAGATGTTATTTGGAGTTTATCTGCATGATACTCTATTATTCTAACTTTAACTCCTTAATAATATTGCAAACAATCCTGGCTGTCACGGATTCAGGGAGAAGAAAAACCAGACTCTACCTAAAAGTGCTTTGGGGATGGCTATTGGGTATTGCCTGAACCAATGGGATAAACTGAAAAACTTTATGGTTGATGGAAGGTTGGAGATTAGTAATAATCGCGGGTTATCCAAATGTTAGGATATCGCGGGGAAAGAGCAATCAAACCTTTTGTTATTTGTAGGAAAAACTGGCTATTTTCTAATACACCAAAGGGAGCAACTGCAAGTGCCATTATTTTCAGTGTTATTGAAACTGCAAAGGCAAATGACCTGAGTCCTTTCCACTACCCAACCTTTCTTTTTGAAAAACTACCCAATATCGATTTAAAGGACCAGGAGCAATTAGACCAGTTTCTTCCTTGGTCAGATACCCTACCAGATAGATGCAGAAGGCCCATTAAAAATCAAGGTGGGGAGTAATTGACGCTTACATCAGTTCCTGTATGCGCCAAAAAGTTAATAAACAAATTAACCTATTGAAAAAATAAGGAACAAGAGGTATAATGGTATTAAATAATGCTGGAAGGTTAATAATATTACTAACTTAAAAGAAATAAAAGGAACCAAGGTGATGGATATGAAGTATTACGAGGATTTTTTAAAACTGGAAGTGTTTACCCTTCAGGAGGCCCGAGAAGTTGTGGGCAGTGCTGAAAACGCCAAGGTACTTTTAAATGCCTACGTTAAAAAAGGCCTTGTTAAAAGGGTGCGCAGGGGGCTTTACTGTGCTGTCAATTTAGAAAACAGAGAAGCTTTGGCCAACCGTTATTTGATAGGCAGCAAAATAAATAAAGGGGCCTATCTGGCATACCATTCTGCTTTTGAGGTGCACGGCCTATCCCACCAGGCAAGTTTTGTGCTATACGTAGCTTCAGACAGAAAAATATCCAATTTTACGTTTGAGGGTGTTACTTATAAGTACGTGGGGCAAGGCATAACTGATGGTGTAACCCGTTACCGTTTAAACGAAAAGGTTAAGGTTACTGACCTTGAAAGAACTGTTATCGACTCTCTAGATAGGCCGGATTACTGTGGAGGCCCACATGAGCTGGATGAAATCTTAAAGATATGCCCGGTTCTTGATGAGGGTAAAGTGTTAAAATTTTTAGAGGCTTATGATAAAAAAATTCTCTACAAAAAGGCGGGGTATTTTTTAGAACGTCACCGTCAAGCACCCAAGATCGGTAATGATTTATTGAGCTTGCTGGAAAAAAGAACGGGAAAGATGAAAAAATATTTAAGTGAAGAAGCGACTGGCGGCGGTGGAGTATTTAAAAAACGCTGGGGTTTAATTGTGCCCAAAACACTGGAGGAAAGGGGTGAGCTTTTTGTTTAAAGAGAACGGGAGGTTTTACCGATGTCTGAGGTTCCTGGTTTGGCGGATTATGGAATTAGAAAAATGAGTGAGCGACTGGGAAAGGTGAGGTGATTTGGTGGGTCTAAATCCAATCTGGCTAAGGCTTAAGTTGAGCCACCACTGATGAGTCATAGGGGGGGCGAAGCAATTCGTCACATTAAGCGTTGACAGCAAGGCAGATAGAGCTGAAAGTGATTGAGCCTCGCAAATTCAATGGGTGAGAGTCGACAGGCTCTCTAACCTGGAAGGCGATAACTGTAATTCTGCCTGTTGAGTCAAAAAACTCTCCCGGAGAATATGCTGGATGGGTCAGGCAAACCATCCCCTTTTTATTCTAAAAGATCTGGGCACAGCCCATCTTCAAAGTAAACTTCTCTTTCTTCGATAACTTAACTCTCTCTAACCCTATTTTTTACTTTTTAATTCCTCCCAATTAAAGAAAAAGCCCGGGGTGGGCTTTTACTTTTTTCGCCGTCTTTGGTTATGGTCCAAAATCTTTTTTCGAAGCCGAATATTTTTCGGAGTAACCTCTACTAATTCGTCATCAGCAATAAAAACAAGGGCTTCCTCCAGGGTTAGTTTTCGGGGAGGAGGGAGGCGGAGAGCTTCTTCCGCTCCACTGGCTCGATGGTTGGTCAGGTTTTTCTTTTTCCCCACGTTGATTTCGAGGTCTTCTTCTCGGGAGTTCTCGCCAATAACCATTCCCGCATAAACTCTTTCGGTGGGTCCAATAAAAAAGGTGCCCCGGGAACTGCTATTGTAAAGCCCGAAAGGGGTGGCCTCTCCGGTTTTAAAAGCGATAAGAGCTCCTCGCCGGCGGGGGGGCAACATTTCTTTGCAGGGCGCATACTCCTCAAAAAGATGGTGCATTACTGCTTCGCCCCGGCTTTCGGTTAACATTTCGGAGCGAAAACCGATTAAACCCCGGGCCGGAATAAGGAATTCGAGGCGGAAGGATCCAATGTTTTCAGTTGCCTCCATATTAGTTAGCTCTCCCCCGCGCTGGCCCACAGCTTCGATAATTCTTCCGGTGAACTTTTCTGGCAGGAGAATAAAAAGGCGTTCAAAAGGTTCACAGGTAACACCATTAATGGTTTTAATTATTGGGCGGGGACGAGAAACCTGGAGCTCAAATCCTTCTCGCCTGAGGTTTTCAATCAGTATTCCCAGGTGTAATTCTCCCCGCCCGGCAATTTCAAAAGCTTCGGGAGTGGTTCCCGGGGAAACTTTAAGGCTAACGTTGGTTTCTGCTTCCCGCAGGAGCCTTTTTTGCAGTTGGGAGGGGGTAACAAACTGACCTTCCTGTCCAGCAAAAGGGCTATCATTGACCATGAAAGTCATGTGCAGGGTTGGTTCATCAATTAAGGGGGCAGGCAATGGATAGGGATGATCGGGGTTAGCGATGGTATCTCCGATATTAAGATTATCCGGTCCGGTCAGAGCAACGATCTCACCCGGGCCGGCCCCGGTGATTTTTTGTCGTTTCAACCCGTTAAAGTCCCACAAATTGGCAACCTGATAACAGATAGGAGACCCTTCTGGCTTGCAAAGAGCTACAGTCTGTCCTTCTTTGATTGTTCCGCTGCGGATTCGACCGATGCCAATCCGGCCTAAATGTTCGCTATAATCAAGGGTGTTTATCTGGAGCTGGAGAATTCCATTGCTATTTTTTTCTGGCGAGGGGATTTCCCGGGCAATTAGATCCAGAAGGGGTTTGAGGTCTTCTCCCTGTCTGTCTGGCTCTAAAGAGGCGGTTCCCCGGCGGGCATCAGTATAGATCAGGGGGAAGTCCAGCTGCCATTCGGTGGCGTTTAGTTCAACAAAAAGGTCAAAAATTTCCTCCATAACCTCATGGGGACGGGCATCAGGGCGGTCAATTTTATTAATTACCACAATAATGCGCAAGTTTTTTTCCAGGGCTTTTTTCAGGACAAATTTGGTCTGGGCCATCGGGCCTTCAAAGGCATCGACCAGGAGCAGAGCTCCATCAACCATTTCCAGAACCCTCTCCACCTCACCCCCAAAATCGGTATGCCCGGGGGTATCCACAATATTAATTTTCAGGTCCTGATAGTTGATTGCGGTATTTTTGGAAAGGATGGTTATTCCGCGCTCTCGTTCCAGATCCTGTGAATCTAAAATCCGGTCGGCTACCTCCTGCCGGGGCCTGAAAATGCCTCCCTGGCGAAGCAGGCAGTCAACCAGGGTAGTTTTTCCGTGGTCAATATGAGCGATCAGGGCAATATTTCTTAGTTTTAAATTCGCCATAAAATCACCTTCTTCAGAAATCAAGCTTGACAAAGTATTATAACATGTCCGGCAGGAAAAACCCAGCACTTTTCCCCAAAAAAGACCGCAACCCTTAAGGCTGAGGGGTTAAATAACTCAAGAAAAAAAATTAACCTGCCCATAACTTTTATTCACCCTTCGATGGGGCTTGGTACAGACAATCTCAGGGATTGTGTTACGGCTATAGGATCATAAAAAGACCAATGAAGTAGGCGGGTTTTCTCCAGCTTTTTTTGACACGCTATTTTGAAATGAAAATAAAATTAACCTACCGGCATTGCAGGGAAAAATATTAATTATAAGCCAGGAATAAGGTGAAAAAATATTCTTGATGGTTGAGGAAAACAAAGGGAAACCCGGGTTCACATTCAAGTGAAGGAATAACCGATTGTAAAAAGGGAATTTTCCGGTTGAGGAAGGAATAATACCTTACTTATTATAATCCTGCCATTGACAGGAGTAACTTTCATTGTTATGATTTTATGGAGCTTTTATGAATGATTTATGGGGTTTTTGGTTTGCCGGGTGGGTTCCAGTTTATCCCAACAACCATAGAATCAAGGCACAAGCAAATCCATAATCAAACTTCAAAAATAATGGTGTTCATGGTTAGAGTAACTGTTTCATATTACCCAAAACTTCCCCTAAACAGTTGAAATCTGACTGCGGATCAGAAGGCAGGGGGCTTGCATCCTCCTGCGCGCGCCATAATATGGAGTGGAAACCACGGGGAACATTTTCCCTGTGGTTTTTTGGAAAGGGGGCAGGGCAGTTGATCCAGGAAAGAAAAAGCACAGGTTTAATTATTGTAATTTCTGTCCTGCTGGCCATAATCCTCAGCCTTTTTCTCAATCTTTCTCTGCTGTACCCTTTGGGACTGGGAATGATGCTCAGCACTTTTCTGCTTGGTCTTCAGGGCCTGCCCCTGCAGGAAGCGGTTCAGATGATGTTCCAGGGTCTCCGGGGCTTTTCAGGCCTATACCTGTTTATTCTCCTGATCGGGGCCAATGTGGCGATGTGGATGGCTTCAGGTGCGGTCCCGGCCATGATTTATTTTGGCTTTTCCTATCTGGATGGAGGGCATTTTCTTTTTATTGCTTTTCTGTTCACCGCAGTAATATCCGTTTTCATGGGTAGTGCGGTGGGAACCATTGGGACTCTGGGGCTGGCCATCCTGGGCATCGGGCAGGGCCTGAACATACCACCGGGGGTAATTCTGGGAATGCTGGTAGCCGGGGCCTTTGTGGCTGACAAGGTTTCCCCTCTTTCCGCCCTGGTTAATCTGAAAATGCAGGTGACCGGGGTTCAGTATCGAGATTTAATTGGGCATATGAAAAATACTTTTATCCCTGTTTTTTTGCTGGCCATCCTATTTTACCTGGTCCTGGGTGCTTTTTTTGCCCCGGTGGATAACGGGGAAATGATAATCAGTCTACAGGAGGATCTCCGGGGCAGCTTTAATCTTTCCCCCCTGCTTTTTGTTCTGCCGATCCTTACCATTGTTTTGCCCTTATTGGGGATCAATATTTTGCTTACCATGATGACCGTGGTGGGTGGAGGAGCGCTGCTCGCTATTTTTGTTCAGGGTACTCCCGGACTGCAGGTCCTGAATTTCCTGATAAACGGGTTTGCTCCAACCACCAGTTCTCCACAGTTAAATTCAATCCTGCTGGGGGGAGGGATGCTGGGTATGGTGGAAGTTGTCTTTATCGTGGGTGCGGTGATTGCCCTCAGTTCTCTGCTGGAAAAAGCGGGGGTCCTGCAGGCCCTGCTGCAGTCCTCCATTGACCGCATAGAAAAAAGGGGACAATTGCTTTTGCGCTCGGGGTTGATGGGCAGCTTTTTAACTGCTTTTGATCAGACCGTAGGCATTGTCCTTACCGCAGGTTTTTACAGAAAAAAATACCGGGAGCTGGGTATCCCTGCTCCTGTTTTAGCCCGGACCATATCTGATTCCAGCACGGTTCTGGCTCCCATAATCCCCTGGAATGTTAACGTAGTTATAATTTCGGCCCTGACCGGGATTTCAGTTCTGGATTATGGTCCCTATGCCTTCCTCTGTTATGTTTTCCCCCTGGCCATTTTCGCCATATACCCGGTATATAGCCGGGGAGGGCAGGAGCAGGGAAAAGGCAGGGATGAAGCGCTATTTTCTTGACAACCCCGGGAAAGTTTGTTACAATTAGCTTGCGCAAAATAAGGGTGTTCCGACTCTCCCCTGGGGGAGGGTTGTGAAATTAGAGGTATTTACATGGAGAAGCAAGACCGGTCGTTCATGGAACTGGCTTTAGAAGAGGCCCGGGAAGCCGCCCGGTTGGGGGAGGTTCCTATTGGGGCCGTTTTAATTGGCCCTGAGGGTGAAATCCTGGGTCGGGGTCACAATCTGCGGGAAAAAAAGCAGGATCCAACAGCTCACGCCGAGGTTCTGGCCCTGCAGGAAGCGGCCCGCCGGCTGGGGACCTGGCGACTGGAGGGCAGCACCCTTTATGTGACCCTGGAACCCTGCCCCATGTGTGCCGGGGCCATCATGCTGGCCCGGGTAGAACGCCTGGTTTATGGAGCTGCCGATCCCAAGGGAGGGGCCATTGAATCCCTGTTAAATCTTTATGAATACAGGGGTTTTAACCATCAGGTTTCCTATCAGGGCGGAGTTCTGGCCGGTGAATGTAGTAAAGTTCTGAGTGATTTTTTCCGAGATTTGAGAAAGGGAAGGGTGTCCGAGTCCGGCTGAAGGAGCTCGACTCGAAATCGAGTTGGCAGGAGACTGCCACGAGGGTTCGAATCCCTCCCCTTCCGCCAAGTTTTAAATAGATTTGCGGAGAGGTGCTGGAGTCCGGCTTAACAGGCACGCCTGGAGAGCGTGTGAAGGCTCCGCCTTCCGAGGGTTCGAATCCCTCCCTCTCCGCCATTTTATTCGCCAATAAGGTTTGGCCGCACTAGGCGGGGGACTAGCGGTACCCTGTACCTGCAATCCGCTATAGCGGGGCTTAATTCCTGCCCGAGGGTTGTTCTGTTCGGAGCCTGACCTGGATAAGTGGTGTTGAACTCCGGGTCCTGCGCGACGAAGATCCACCAACCCCGTCAGGCCCGGGAGGGAGCAGCGGTAAGTGGAATCCTTCGGGTGCCGCAGGGGTTCCTGGAGGGAGCTAACTGTTCAGGTAACGTCCGGGCAGTCAATTCGAAGGCAGGTGTGCGGCCAATTTTTACCCCCATCCGGGGGTTTTTTGTTTTCGGAGCAGGAGAGTAACCGGACTTGACGAATTGAGCTAAAGGGGAGGAATTATCATGCCTTATATGGCCCTTTATCGAAAATATAGACCCCACCGGATGGCCGATATTGTCGGACAAAAACCGGTGGTTAAGACCCTGATCAATGCTCTGGAAAAGGGACAGGTTAATCATGCCTATCTTTTCTGTGGGCCCCGGGGGACTGGAAAAACCACTATTGCCCGGGCCCTGGCCCGGGCGGTTAACTGCCATGAAGGACCGACTCCTGAGCCATGCGGGGTCTGTATATCCTGCCGCCGCCATCAGGAGGGTAAATCCATGGATATGGTGGAAATTGATGCTGCCTCCAACAGGGGTATTGATGAGATCAGGGCCCTGAAGGGCACAGTTTCTTTTTCGCCCACCGAAGGACGAAACAAGGTTTATATTATAGATGAGGTTCACATGCTGACCAGGGAAGCCTTCAATGCTTTTTTAAAAACCCTGGAAGACCCGCCGCCCCGGGTAATTTTTCTCCTGGCTACAACCGAACCCCACAAAGTATTGCCCACCATTCATTCCCGGTGTCAGCGCTTTGATCTGCGCCTGCATACTCATTCTGACATTATAGATTACCTGGAATATATCTGCGGAGAAGAAGGAGTTAAGGCCAGTCCTCAGGCCATGCAGGCCATTGCCGAAGCAGCCGAGGGGGGGCTCCGGGATGCAATATCCATCCTGGATCAGGCTCTTTCCTTTGCGGGTGGCTCCCTGGAAGGGGATCAGGTTTATGAACTGCTGGGGCGTCTGGATCGACGCGAGCTGGCCCGGGTAGTGGAAAAAATAATGGCCGGTGATATTCCCTCTCTTTTTGCCACCTGGCAGGAAATTGAGGAAAAGGGCAAAGAACCTCGCCAGGTATTGAGCGATCTAACCTCCTACCTTCGCAGCCTGCTCATTTTGAAAGAGTGTGGATCTGAAACCAGACTTCTGGCCCTGCCTCCAGAGGATAAAAAAGAACTGTTCAACCTGGGTCGCGATCTACAGCGCTCTGAACTATTGACCATGCTGGATATTCTGGCCGGCATGGAAAAAGATATGGATCATTCCAGCCACCCCTTCCTGCTGTTGGAAATGGCCGGGCTCCGGCTGGCCGGAGTATCTAAAGAACCATCCTCTCCCGATGAGGAAGTTTACATTGAAAAAACTACACCTTCTCTGCAGGAAGAAGGCCCCGGGAAAGATATAGAAAAGGTTCAGGGAGAGGGAAAAAGTGTATCCTCCCCGGGACAGAAGATCAGGGTTGAAGAACAGCAAAAAGAACAGCGGGTGGATCAGGAAGTAGAACAGAAAGCAGAAAAAAAGAAGGAAGAGAAAAAAGCAGAGAGAAAAAAAGGTGAGAAGAAAATTAAGGGTAGTCCCCGGGGTGATAAAATAAAGTGGGAAGAATTTTTGCAGTTTTTGTTGAAGAAAAAAGAAGAAAACAGTGTCTATCAACGTTTACAGGCGCTTTTAAAGGATGCTTATCCGAAAAAAATAGAAGAAGACCGGTTGACCCTGCAGGTTCGTTTTGACTGGCATCGCCGGGAGCTGGAAAAGAAAAAGGATTTACTGGAGCAGGGGTTGCAGGAGTTCTATGGACAGGGTATTACTCCCCGGTTTATAATGGAGGGGGAGGATGAAGGAAAAATAAAAGAGCAGGAAGAACAAACTGCTCCCGAGAAAAAAGGAAAATCCCTGCGGGATGACCCGCTGGTTCAGGAGGCCCTGGAATTATTTGAGGGCCGGATTGTGGAAGATTGAATTCTTAAACAGGAGGTTGTTAGTCATGAATATGGGAAAAATGATGAAGCAGGTTCAGAAAATGCAGGCTGAAATGGCCCGGGTTCAGGAAGAACTGGCTGAAAGGGAAGTAAAAGCCAATGCTGGGGGAGGCATGATCGAGGTAACTGCCAATGGTAAACAGGAAATAATTGATATCAAAATAGATCCCGAATCCGTTGACCCCGATGATGTGGAAATGCTGGAAGATATGGTCCTGGCTGCAGTTAATGAAGCAATGCGTCAGGCCCAGGAAATGGCAAGCGAAGAAATGCAAAAAGTGACCGGGGGCCTTAATATCCCGGGTTTAATGTAAGATGCAGTATTTTGCCCGTCCCATCTCCCGCCTGATCGGGCAGTTAACCAGACTGCCCGGGATTGGACCCAAGACCGCCCAGAGGCTGGCCTTCCATATCCTGGCGGGTTCCCAGTCTGCGGCCAGGGACCTGGCGGAATCAATTCTGGAAGCCCGGGATAAAATTAAATATTGTTCCCGCTGCTGTAACCTGACTGAGGATGATCCCTGTCCCATCTGCAGAGATTCTCGAAGGGACGGAGAATTGCTGTGTGTGGTGGAAAACCCCCAGGATATTGTGGCCATGGAAAAAACCGGGGAATTTTTTGGGTTTTATCATGTGCTCCACGGTTCCATTTCTCCCATTGATGGGATAGGGCCGGAGGAATTGAAAATCAAGGAACTCCTGGAGCGCCTGAAGAATAGCGGGGTAAAAGAAGTAATTGTTGCTACCGATCCCAATGTAGAGGGAGAAGCAACGGCTCTGTACCTGGCTCGGATCTTAAAACCCCTTGATTACATGGTAACCAGGATTGCCCACGGCCTGCCCATTGGCGGAGACCTGGAGTATGCGGATGAGGTCACTCTGGGTAAATCCCTTCAGGGTCGCAAGGAAATATGAGGCGGTGCAAAGACTGGCCCCCGAGCCGATCCCATAAATTATGAACCGGGGGCTTTTTGTTGTTCGAAGCCGGGCCTTTTGCCCGGAAATGAATTGACCTGTACAGGCTGTTCTGTTATAATAATCTTAAGAATCTGTTTGATTTTTATATGTTTTTTGCCCCAGAACGCCGTATATGAAGGACGGCTGTTATAGAAACAGCTGCTTTTTTTTGGAACTGTACCAGGACACCCTGGGCAATAATAAATGAAGGAGGGCAATTGTATGTCCGAATTAGTTGAAATTCGCTGGCACGGAAGGGGCGGGCAGGGTTCGAAAACTGCTTCCCTGCTTCTCGGTAAAGTTGCATCGGACCTGGGATTGAATGTTCAGGCCTTCCCCGAGTACGGACCGGAGCGGATGGGAGCGCCGGTTCTTGCTTTCAACCGGATCAGCGAGGGGAAAATGACCCTGCATTGTCAGATTGAAAACCCGCAAATTGTTGTGGTGCTGGACGCCACCCTGCTGGAGGTTGTTGATGTAACCGAAAACATGACCCCGGGTGGTAAGGTTCTGGTCAATACCAGTAGAAACCCCCAAAAGGTTCGCGAAGAACTGGGCCTGGAGCCCGGACAGGTATTCACTGTGGACGCCAACAAAATTTCTCAGGAAGAAATAGGCAGCGTATTTCCCAATACCCCGATGCTGGGGGCCCTGGTTAAGGTTGGAAAAGTGCTGCCCCTGGATGATTTTCGGGAAATGATCAGGGATGAATTTGCCAGCAAATTTTCAAACAAGCCCGAGATTGTTGAAGGAAACTTGAACTCTGTGGATCGGGCTATTCAGGAGGTGCAAGGGGAATGAGCAAGGAAAAGAAACCTGGATGGAAAGATCTGCCCCGGGGCGGCCTGATTCTTGATGCCGGTAATGCCCACGAGTATCAAACCGGAGGCTGGCGGATCAAACGCCCCGAATGGATTGAAGAGAACTGTATTCATTGTCTTTTCTGCTGGGTTTACTGCCCGGATTCTTCAATCGAAACCCAGGAAGGCAAAATGACCGGGATTAACTACGAACACTGCAAGGGCTGTGGAATATGTGCCGAAGTATGCCCGGCCAAAAAGACAGCCATTGAAATGGAGCCCGAAGGCCGGAAGGAGGATAGCGATGAGTAAAAGAGTAGCTCTGACAGGCAATGAAGCCATTGCTAAGGCCATGCAACAAATAAACCCAGATGTTGTAGCCGCTTATCCCATTACTCCCCAGACTGAAATTGTCCAGATTTTCTCTAAGTACGTGGCCGATGGGGAAGTTGATACCGAGTTTGTAACCGTTGAGAGTGAACACAGCGCCATGAGTGCTGTTGTTGGTTCTGCTGCAGGGGGGGCCCGCTCCATGACTGCAACTTCTGCTAATGGACTGGCCCTGATGTGGGAAATAGTGTATATTGCTGCTTCCACCCGCCTGCCTATTGTTATGCCGGTAGTTAACCGGGCCCTGAGCGCCCCGATTAATATTCACTGTGATCACAGTGATGCCATGGGAGCTCGGGATTCCGGATGGATCCAGCTTTTCTCGGAAAATGCCCAGGAAGCTTATGATAATGCCATTCAGGCAGTCCGTATTGGAGAACACAAGGATGTATTACTGCCGGTAATGGTCAACCTGGACGGCTTTATTATCAGCCATGCTGTGGAAAACTTTAACATCAATGAACCCGAAAAAGTACAGGAATTTATTGGTGAGTACAAGCCGGAGCATACCCTTTTGGATAAGGAAAATCCCATTACCGTCGGTCCTCTGGATTTGCAGGATTACTATTTTGAGCACAAACGGCAGCAGTCAGAGGCCATGAAATATGCTCTGCAGGCGGTAAAAGATGTGGGGCAGGAATATGGCCGGTTGACCGGTCGTGAATATGGCTATTTCAGTGAATATCGGGTAGATGATGCAGAAATTGTCCTGATTGGCATGGGTTCCACCATGGGGACTGCCAGGGCTGCTGTTGATGAACTGCGGGAGCAGGGAGTCAAGGTGGGGCTGATTAAAATCCGGATGTTCCGTCCCTTCCCCGGAGAGGAACTGGCCCGAGCACTGGCTCATGTTCCGGTAATTGGAGTTTTAGATCGGGCAGAATCCTTTTCTAATAATGGGGGCCCGCTCTTTACGGATATGCACGTTGCCCTTTATGGTCAGGAGCATAAACTATATGACTTCATTTATGGTCTGGGCGGTCGGGATACCAATGTTTCCCATCTTAAAGGGATCTTCTCCATGCTGCAGAAGGCAAAAGATGGAGAGGCCCTGGACCGTGTAAACTATATCGGAGTCAGGGAGTAGGAGGTGCGAAAATGGCTAATCTAAAAGAACTTTCCAAAAAAGAAGAAATTTTGACTGGAGGTCACCGCCTCTGTGGAGGCTGTGGGGCCTCGATTGTCGCCCGCCAGGTTCTGGCTGCGGCCAAAAACCCCGTGGTGGTAGGCCTGGCTACCGGATGCCTGGAAGTTTCTACCACAATCTTCCCCTATACCGCCTGGCGCTGCTCCTACATCCACAATGCTTTTGAAAATGTAGCAGCAACTATCAGCGGGGTGGAAACAGCCCATAAAGCACTGCGCAGGCGAGGCCGTATCCCGGATGAAGATTATGATTTTGTAGCTTTTGGTGGAGATGGTGGAACCTACGACATTGGCCTTCAGGCTCTCTCGGGAGCTATGGAACGGGGCCATAATATGCTTTATGTCTGTTATGACAATGGTGCCTATATGAATACCGGTATTCAAAGGTCTTCAGCAACACCCAGGGGGGCTGATACCTCAACCAGTCCAGCAGGTTCTGTCATTCCCGGAAAAACTCAGCACCGCAAGGAATTGACAGATATTATTGCTGCCCACAATATTCCATACGTGGCCCAGGCCGTGCCCTCCAACTGGCGGGACATGACCAAAAAAGCGGAGAAAGCCCTGGATAAAAAAGGAGCCGCCTTTATCAATACCCTGGCAGTATGTCCCCGGGGCTGGCGTTCAGCTGAAGAAAAGGGAATAGAAATTACCCAGCTGGCAGTAGATACCTGCTACTGGCCCCTGTTTGAAGTGGAGGACGGTGAATGGCGCCTGACCTATAAGCCCAAGGAGAAAAAGCCCCTGGAAGAGTGGTTTAAGGTCCAGGGCAGATTCCGCCATTTATTCAAAGAAGAAAACCGCCATATGCTTCAGGAAGCCCAGGACTATATTGACCGGCGCTGGGAAAAAATACTGCGCCTCTGCGGCGAAAAAGAATAAAGAAAAAAAAGAAAAGTGGAAAGAAATAAAGGAGCCGGCTATAAAAAAAGCCGGCTTTTTTTTGTACCCATCTCATCATAATGATGGCAGCACGAAATTGCCATCTTTCCGGGGGAAGGCAATGCTCGTTTCCATTTTTTCCGAGCAGGACTTTTCCCAACCGGGAGGAGCAGGGAAAAGTAAGAGATCTGTTCAAACTCTTTTTTTCGGAGGGATAGGTCAGGCAAAAAGAGGATTGGGGTAAGCCAATAGGTTATCTTAGAACCTTCTAACCGGGAGAAAATGTAAGCACGGTTTGGAGCTGACTATCCCCAAAAAGGCCGGTAAGCTTCTCTGAGCAATATCTCCCCCAAAGGACCTGCTCTCTGCCATCCCCCTTGCAGGAAAAAAGGGAAAACCCCCGGAAAAAATCCCGGGGGTAATCGCAGGACCAGTTTAACTGGATTGGCCCTTATCAGGCCTTTTTTGGGCGGGAGATTTAAGGGCCTACAGTAATAATTATTTCCTCATAATCAGATTGATCTACATTATCATCCCCTTCATCAATACTGGCTTTGAGGGTGTACTCCCAGCCAATTGTGGCATCTCCTTTGATGTATATATCAAAGTGGGCCTCTCCATTCATGTCTGTAGCCACTTCCCTTTTGGCAACAGAATCAAGGCCGGTCAGTTCGGGATCATCTTCTGAAGTAACTTCAAAGGTTACTATTACGCCCTCTTCCACTCGTTCTCCGTCAGCATCATGAATTTCAGCCATGTAGTTCCCATGTGTTCCCCGGCCAATGATATCGGGTCCTAGGAGTTGGAAAACAGTAGTCGCATTATCGAAGGCAATTTTGTAATCAAACTCATAGATCAGGCTGGTAGCCATTTCGATTAAGCCGGTTTCGGTCTGGCTGGTAGGAGCGGTTTGGGCTATTCCTTCGTTAACACCAATATCATAGTGAACTATTTGATAGGTGCCCGGGAACATTATTTTATCTGCATCATCGCCGTGGGCGGTTACAGTTAAGATTGCATCTGTTGCCCCAATCGATCCAGTATCGGTTACAGAAATAGTTGCTATATCCGGGCTTAATTCTTCTCCGTCTTTATGGATTTCAAAGCCCATCGGCATCAGTTCCAGGGCCTGGCCCAGATTGATTATTAACTGGCCCTTATCCGCCAGTCCAAATTTTTCCAGGGTAAAGCTCATATCAAATTCCAATCCCGAAGCATCTCGCTCTAATTCCTCCGGGAATAGATGGTCGCTAATGCCCAGAGGATATTGGAGATCCGTTTCCATATCGGTTTCAAAGAAAATTTCTCCATCTTCTAAAGCTATTAGATCTCCGGCATTATTAACTGGCTCAATTCCTTTTTCAAAGGTTACCTGACACTCATAAACAACCAGGTAATCCTCCGGGCTCCAGCCTCCCCCAATAATTTTGCCATCCTCTTCAGCAAAATAAATTCCCTGGGCAAAAGTTACCTCTTCGTATATTATGTGCCGGGCCCGGGATAAGACGTCCAATTCAAAGGTCAGGTCTTTAACTTTTCCTCCAATGGTAAGATGCTTGAAGGTCAGTTCTTTTACACTTTCATCAAGAGGCACAATACTGTGACCATGGCCGGCTATAAGACCAGCATCAGTGAATAATATTTCCAGGTCTTCAGATAGGATAAGATCTCCTTTTAGATGCAATTTTGTTTCCTCATATAACTGTAAATTGGAGGTATCCTCACCCAGAATCACATCTTTAAATACTACTGTAGATAAAGTATCAAGGAATAGGGTGACATCCTGGAAAGTAATATTTTCCACTTTTAGCTCATCACCCAGGACCAGGAAGAAACCATCACCATCAATTACAGCGTCCTCGCTTCCGAGTAGAGTCCCCCGGATTGTCAGGTCATTATCTAAAGGCAGAGGCGGCCGATCAGCCAGGATTTCGTAGTTACCCTGCAGGGTCATCTGGGCTGTGAGGGTAACAGTTCGGGAGATGGTGAAGCTGCTGCTTAAGGTTGTTTCACCCAGGGTGACATCAATTAAGTGGATTCCATCATTAATATCAACGGGGTTTGTAAAGGTAAGATCAAAAATTTCCAGCTTACCACCGGGACCGGTACTGAAATTTACCAGGCCATCACCTTTAAATACTGCATCTCCCCTGATCTGCAACTGCTGCCCATCTGCATCCAGAGTCATTAAATTGTCCTCATGCTCCAGTATTATTTCTCCTTTTAAGGTAAAGGTGAAGTCATCAAAATCATAGCCGGTTAGTTTGAATTCCCCAGCCTCTTCTTTGACGATAGCCCCATTAAGTTCCATATCTCCTTCTATTCTTATTTCATCCAGGCTGATAAAGGTAAGGTCCCGGAGGATTACTGAATAATCTTTGGCCCGGCGAACATCAATAACGATCCGTCCCGAATCCAGGTCAAATGCGGTATTGGTTATGGTAATAGCTGCCATTATCAGCCCACTGTGGTCAGCGTCAATTTCAAATCTATCGTCATCAATGATGAATTCCGACTTATCTATATTGACCGTGAGCCTTACTCCATCACTGCCCGCATCAATTTCGAATCTTCCGGTGAGATCGAATGTTGAGTTGGAAATATTTATTTCCCCGGTTGTATCATTGTCATCAAGATCATATTCAAATCTCCCGTGAATAATGAAAACAGAGTTAAAAATATTAACTTCAGAACTGGCACCCTCATAGTCAGCGATAATTTTAAAATCTCCGTCGAGAAGTTTAAAAGTTACTCCGTCAAAGGTTAAGTTAATTGAGCCCCCTGTATCCGCTTTGAAATCCCCACTGGGAATTTCAATGGTGCTGCCCCGGATTATTATGTCACTCGCATCAACAATAAAGTCCTGAGCACTATCCATAACCAGGTTGTAGCCGTTAAGGTTAAAGATTAAGCCGTCCTTTTTTAGTTCAATATCAAAGTCAACATCTTCATCAATGTCGTCAATAAAGCGGATCATCTCATAATCCATCTGAGATGCCAGGGCATCATATAATTCATCGGCATTGGATACGTCAAATGTTTCCACAAAATCCAGCATGGTGAACTCAATTTCTTTATCTGCTCCATCTATGGAAAATGCACCTTCTTCATCCAGGTATTCATCCCGGCTGGCGGTAAACCAGTAGTCTCCGTCTTCCAGTTGTTTGGTGGCTATCCCACCGGCGCCGGTTGTAATTTCGTCTCCCACCTGTTCTTCTCGGTCGGGATCGGAAAAAATAGAAATATTAACACCGGCCACTCCATTTCTTTCGATGAAGGTAACAGTATACTGGGGTGCAGGCAGGATTTGGACCATTACCGAATCACGGAGGGTGGCATCTTCTTTCAATATGGCTTCTACCTCGAATTCTCCCTCTTCAGTGAATGTTAGTTCTTCTACCACGTCCCCATCACTGATTTCAATGGTACCATCAACTCGCCACCTGATACCACCAGGATCGACTGTATAAGGGAATTCATATTGATCTTTAACGGTAACAGAAAATTCAATGGGATCATCAATAAAATAGTCCAGTTCATCATCATATTCCAGTTCCAGGGTAGTAGGCACCGGGTCTTCGGCTTCAACCACAGTATAGGTCAGGGTTTGATCTATGTCTCCTGAGAAAATAATTTCGACCTTATCTCCTGCGGTTGGAGCTTCCAGCAGGGTAACAAAAGGATCGCCTTTTTCGTAAGAATATTCTGTATTTTCTAGCTGGGGAAGTCCATTAATTTCAACTTCCACATTAATATCTTCCATGTTTTCTTCGGTAATAGGGATTTCATTACCAAACTGATCCAAACCCTTAAATCTGGCCTGGACATCCTGCAGGTCGGGAATTTCTTCTTCCACCACGGCAAAACTGGTCAGTTCGGGGTCTTCAGGTTCTTCAATTACTACGGTAATGGTTTCTTCTGCGCTTAAATAGCCTTCTTTTTCAGCAGTAACAGTAATTTCGGTTTCGCCAACCTGGAGGGCAGAAAATTGGAGGTCATTTATTTTTTCCAGGTAATCTTCATCATAAGCAATGTTAAGCGTGGCATCTGCAGGGTCGACGGTGATATTCAAGTCAAAGGTTTCACCCAATTCAACTGTTCCTACTTCTTCCACGGAAAGGTCAATAGGGAGTTCTATGTCTTCAACAAAAGTAGCTTTTATAGTCGCTCCTTCGGTAAAGTTCTGAACTTTAATTTCTTTATCTTCCAGATTGTCAGCAACACCATAGTCCGCGCCGGTAATTTCCCACCCGTCAAACAAAAATTCAGCTTCTGCTACCGCTCTGAAATCAATGGCGGGGCCCGGCTCTACATCTTGCTTGCCCTCAACTATGTTCCAGGTATCATTGTCTTTCCATTCTACATGACCTCCAGCAGTCGAAGAAATCTCAATTTCAACTGTTTCTACCACCGGATCACAACCTGTCATCAGCATCACAAAACCCAAAATCAGCATTAACAAAACCAGGTTTAAAAAGCCTTTTCTCTTCATTCGTCCCCCTTCTTTCTTATGGATTTTTGACCCTGCTCGCTGCCCCCATTTCCCCAACAACAAAAGCCCCTCATCAGAAAACTTTTCCGTAAGAAAAAAAATCTAAAGAGGGATTTTCAGCCATAACTTTTTCAAATTATTATTCTAATTTAATTCTTTGTTTCTCCCTATTTTTAATTTTTCCTGCTGCACAGTATTGTGTTATTAAAATATCGCCGAAAAAAAGGGAGATCAATTGAAAAAAGATTTTGTCAGGGATAGATTTCGGGGAAAAAGGGATGGGGGCAATATCGTTTCCCGACAACTGCCAGGTTCTGGCAGCATTGCTCCAGGTAAAAACTTCTGAACTTTTTTACTGGCATACTCGAGCTTTAACCTGTTAACCGGGAAAATAAAAGCAGGAATATTGGGGTTTTGGTGTAAATATACAAAAAAGAACGGAGGAGCTTGAAGTCTGTCCTGGGGCGAAAGCCCCGGAGATTCAACGACCTGAAAACTTTGTTTTCCATTTAGTTTTAGTTGAATAATTATCCCTGAATAAATATTCTGGAAGGGGTACAGCCGGAAATTTCTAAATAAAAAAACAGAAAATTTCGAATAATGTCCTGGTTTTTATTGATGATCCTAAACTGGATAAGGGAGAGAGATATTATGGGAAGAAAAAACATCATAATGATGATTCTCCTGGCAATTTTCCTTCTTTTTGTTTTTGGTTGTGACCGGGGGTCTGAAACAGTTACCCTGACCATCTCTACCATGGGCGAAGGGGTTGTAAAGTGGGAAAATATTGATAATGAATGGGTAGAAATTGCAGGGGAGCAGGAGCTTTCAAAAGGTGCCCTGGTGGAACTCCAGCCAGTCCCCGCCCTGGGTTGGGTGTTTGAAGAGTGGCAGGGGGCAGAGTTTGCTGAAAATAACGGGGTTTATTCCTTTGAAATTGATGAGGATGTTAAAATCACAGCAGTTTTTGCTGAAGCGTCAACAGTTAAATATACCCTGATCATGGAAAAAACAGAGGGTGAAGGAACAGTCGTTCCGGAAGTTGGGAAGCATGAGTATGAAGAGGGTAGGGTGGTAGAGCTGCTGGCAACTCCTGCCCCGGACTGGTATTTCCTAGAATGGATAGGTGATGTAGCTGACCCGCTTGCCGCAGAAACTACGGTGGTTATGGATGGAGATAAAAATGTCAGGGCGGTTTTTGGCTATACCGTGTCAGGTTATGTTCTCCTGATTGCTGATACGCCCCTGGCAGATGTAGAAATTGAGTTTGACAGTGGACTGGCTTCTGTGCAGACCGATGCCTCGGGATATTGGGAAAAGGACAACCTGCAGGGAGTGGTAGAGGTCAGCCCCATTCATGATGAGTACAGCTTTGGCCCCTCAATCCAGGTAGTGCAGGGGCCTGCCCGGCACGTGAATTTTGTGGCAATTGAAGACCTGGAGGTAATTATGTACCCTACTGTCCGGGTTTTTACTGAATCCGAAGCGAAAAATATTGTCGCTATTGATCCTGACGGGACAATTGTCTTCGAGGAAACAACCCCCTTTGTTCAATCTTTGCAGGTTGGTAATACCCTTATTGCTGGAATAGATGGCGCTTTGCCCGAGGGTCTAATGGTAAAAATAACGGAAATATCCACCGATGGAAAACAGATTTCTACCCGGGATGCAACCCTGGACAATGTAATACAGGAAGGGATTATAGAGGTTTTTCAATCGATTCCTTTTGAGGAACTGGTAGAGCACCTGGAATTTGCCCCGGGTATCGAGGTAATTGAAATTGATGCCGTGCGTTATAGTATGGAAATAGAGGTATCCTTCCCCCATGGAGTAACTGCCCGGGGATTGCTGGCTCTTGGTTCCAGCCTGGATATTGATATGGAGATGGGCTGGCTACTGGGTTTTGATCATTTCCGCTGTGTAATAGAAACAGATATCGATCTGGACTTATCGGTATCAGCCCAGTTCAGTGGATCTCTCAATCAAGAGGTAATTATTGGAACTTTCACAGCCCCGGGCATCTTATGGATTTCTACTGTTCCTCCGGTGTTTTTGACCCTGCAATTTGATTTCCTGGTAGGGCTGGAAGGGAGTGTTGCTGTTGAATTAGAGACAGGAGCCCAGTGGTCCCGTTCTTATGATGTGGGGTTTTCCTACACCCGGGACGCATTACCCGAATGGGAAACTATCAATATCCAGCAGGGGAGTGGCTGGGTGCTACAGGAACCAGACTTAAGGGGAGAGGCTGCCCTGATGAGTTATGCCGGGGTGCGGCTCTCCGGCCTGAGCTATGGGGTGGCGGGGCTTTGGGTAGGGGCCTATGCTTTTTGCGAAGCAGAGGCCATGATGGGATTGAATCCCTGGAGGTGGCAATATGATCTGGGGGTAGGTTTAGAGGGTGCCCTGGGAGCCAGATTGAACCTGCTGGGTATTACGGATTTAAACTGGGAACCGGGTCGGCTGCGTCTTCTCCATTATCCCGCTGCCTATGGAGTGTCGGGGCGGATAACAGATGATCAGGGCAATGGCATTGAAGGTGTTTCAATTGGTTTTTGCTCAGGGAGAAAGCCGGTTGAGACTGATAGCAATGGTTACTGGCAGGCTCATTTATTGAGTGGAACGGTTATTGTGCAGCCCCGAAAGACAGGCTATTCTTTCTCCCCGGTGGAAAGGGTAATTAGTTCTTCCGCCAGTGATGTGGACTTTGCAATGCAACCCCTGATTTATGATATAGCCGGATTGGTAATTGATAGTGATAATCAGGGGGTAGAGGGGGTGGAGATATCCTTCAGCCAGGGCTATTCCTCGGTTTATACCGCCGGGGATGGTTCCTGGAGTAAAAGTGGTCTGCAGGATGAGATTACCGTCAGGCCGGCAAAAAGCAATTATTCCTTCAGCCCGGGCAGCTTAAGAGTGGACAATTTCCGCAATGATGTAAACTTTACTGCCTTTTCTCTTTCCTGCCCCGTAGCAGGAGTTCGCACTTCCCATTGGGTGGAAGGGGTGGAGTTCTGGATGCGCCTGGCTCCTGATGCTTCATTTCCCCGGGGGGCCTGTGACACCCTGACGGGGAAAATTGACACCCCTTATTGGATAGCTGAAACCCAGGTAACCCATGAGTTATGGCATGTTTTACGGACCTGGGCCCTGGACAATGGTTATACCCATCTGGAGTGGTATACATCTTATCCCCGGTGGCCCCAGAGTGTCTTCTGGGGTCATGCGGTAGCCTGGTGCAATGCCCTTTCCGAATATCTTGGTTTTGATCCGGCCTACCGCTGCTGGTTCACCGGGGAGATTATTCGCCGGGGCAATCTGGGGATAAACGATATTGTTCGCTGGGATCAAAATGCCAGCGGTTTTCGGCTTCCCACCGGGGAATTTGGGGAATGGGAGCTGGCAGCCAGATATATAGGTCCCCTGCTCCCTGCAACTGAACCCCTGCATAGTGAGGCCATTTTTATGGATAACCTGTACTGGACCCCGGGAAATTATGCCAGCGGTGCCACCGGTCCTGCCTATAATCCTACGGATCATGGGGCAACAGGTGAAGTGGCCTGGTATTCCGAAAATAGTGGTAATGAGATGCAGGATGTGGCTCAAAAAAAGCATAATGCCCTGGGATTATTTGATATGAGCGGTAATCTTCCTGACTGGTTTTTTGAGGGCCCAACAGGTCTGACTGGTAATCGATTTCATGCCGGAGGCTTCTACTTTTCTCCTGCCCTCGATTTAATGATTGGATATCAGCAGGATAGTCCCCCTTACGACAGAATGGGAATTCGCCTGTTGCGGAGCTTCTAACTTTCCGGGGCCAACCTGCTGGCAATCGTGGAGAAAGGGGGAAGGTTAGTTTTTATCAGGATAGGGTAGAAATTTTCTCGAAATAAAAGGACCGGGAGATTTTGTCCCCCGGTCTTTTTTTGATTGGCTGGATTTAAAAGCGAATTCCCAGGCCAGCACTGAAGTGAAATCCATCGGCTCTATGCCGGTCATCAATTATTTCCTGTCCTTCAATGTTCCAGAGGTCACGGCCCACGGTTAAGGTATAACCACCCTGAAGATTTACATGGAAAGGCCCGAAAACCCGGATCTGGGCATTGGCCTGTGGCTGGAGAAAATAAAAGTTTTGCTGCAGATTAGAACTCACTGCTTCCTGCCAGGGATCCCCATTGGCATCGGTTTTTGGTTGATAAAAAAGGAGGTTCACACCGTGAGTGCCTCGACCAAAGGCTGCACCCAGGCCCAAGTCAACATATTGATCCAGGTAAATGGATTGCTCAACAAAAAAGCCGCCCATTTCCAGTTCATAGCTGATCTTCCGATAATCCTCTCCGCTTCCTGCGGCCCGTGATTCACTGCCGTACATTTTAGTCCAACCCAGACGCAGGCCTTCGGCGGTGCCAAAAGTGTAGTGCCAACGCCGGACCACCATTCCCGCTTCCAGGTCGGGGAACTTCCCAGGGGTTCTTTCATTAAGTGCTTCAATTTCCCGGAGATGCACATAGCCCAGCCCGTAATTACCCACAAAACGAGAGGGGCGGAAAGGCCCAACTGTGAAATCCAGTTGCTCGGGCAGTTCTTCAGGGTCCATCTCCAGCTGTTCTTCAATGGACTTTTCCACTTCTTTTTCACTTTCATTCTCATTACCGCTGGCCCAGGCTAATGCCCCTAGAGAAAAAACCAGCAGCAGAACTACTGTGCCAATAGTACTCAGACGAAACAACATATTACATTCCTCCTGTATGGATATGGTTTTTGCTTCCCCGTTATTGCAACCTTGATGATATGGCGGAGAAAACTCTTTAAGCTTTTGGTTGAGGATTTCCGGGAGCAGAAAATCTAGTTAAAGGTAAAAATGCAGTTGATTTGCTGCTACCTCTTCTGACGGGGAAGGGGGAAGCATGTTCTCCGCAGAAGCAGGCTTTACCTTTAATTAATCCTGACCAGCCGATAGATCAGGTTAAGAGTAGCTCGGGAATGGGTTTCTGGAAAAATTCTTAGCTTGTTTCCGGTTTTCTTGAGCTTCAGGTCCAGAATTGAGTTTTTTTAGTATGGATTAGTTATCATTCCCCGACAAATCCTTGATATTTGCTATACAAGTCAGCAGATCCATTGAAACTATGGTGACTGGGAACTATCCGGGTCTGCAATGAACCTTTTGTTTTCTTATACCTCCAGGTAATTCTCCAGGATCCAGGACCCCAGGAAGAAAAATACTCCCAGAATTAAAAAGCCGGCAAGGAAAGGCCCGGAATCCACCTGCAGGCTTGTGGTCATTGGCTGCCCATTCATGACCCCTTCCACCTTAAAGCTGAGGGGGGGAACCCAGCCAAATACCGGAGCCAGGGTCAGGGCCAGGCGCTGCAGGATATACCCGCTGCCAAAGAAGACCACAATACTGATCAGCCAGCGCCCCCGATTAAATATTTTGCTGACCAGGTAGGAAAACTGGCCCAGAATAAAAAAGTTGATGGCTACAGCCAGGTATCCCAGTGCGACCAGGGCCATGATTTTCAGTGTGGTTTCAGCGGGGGGAGCCTGGGGATAATCCATTAAGGCCAGCAGTTTTTGATGATGGAAAAGGTACAAAAAGAGGGCTCCCAGGAGAGAAATACCCAGAAAAGAGGTAATGGCTGCAGCGAACTTGGATAGGGCCAGAAACCAGCCTGGCCGGGGCAAAGAAAGCAAAAAGTATATTGTTTCATCTCTCCATTCCTCCCGGAAAGATTGATATCCGGTTATAAGCATCAGTAAAGGGAGGAAAAAGAAAGGCAAAAATCCCAGGCCTGCAGCCAGTTCGCCGGGCCAGTTGCCGTAGCGGGTATAAAGGAAGAATTGCCAGGCCAGATTGAGAAGAACAGCAAATACCAGCAAGAACAGCTGTCCTTTGAGATCTTTAATGAAGAGTCTGCTCCAGCTTCTCATACGAAAACCTCCTTTGCCAGTTCCTGAATGGACTGCCCATATTCGGCGCGCAGGTCATCGGCATCACCCTGTAAACTGACAGCACCATCCTCCAGGAAAATTACATGGTCAAAATAGCGTTCTGTTTCAATAATTTCGTGGGTGGAAAGGATAATGGTCTGTTCCTCGGGATTAAATTTGCTGATCAGGCCTTCCAGAATATTGCTCCGGGATTTAATATCAATACCGGTCAGGGGTTCATCCAGGAGGATCAGGGGGACCCTGCGGGCCATGGTCAGGATCAGCTTAAAACGACCAACCATTCCCTTGGAAAGTTGTTTCACGGTTTTTTCCGGTTGGAGGTTCATAAAGGAGAGCAGTTCCCGGGCAGTTTCAGGGCAAAAAGTAGAGAACTGGCTGTGGTACAGATCGATTAGCTCCTGTAAGCTCATGGAGCGGTACAGATTATTTATTTCCGGGAGAAAGGCAATGTTAGCCTTGTTTTTTCTTCCCGGAGGATGACCCATTATGTTCAGGGACCCCCGATCTGCTTTAATCAGGCCCATTATCAGCTTAAGCAGGGTTGATTTTCCGCTGCCGTTGGGGCCGATCAGCCCGGTTATTTTCCCCCGGGGGAACTGGCAGCTTATTCCCTGCAGGGCTGCAGTTCGTCCGTACCTTTTATGCAGGTTTTCAGTTGTTATCACAGGATTATTTTCATTCATTTCCTTCACCTCCTGGGGTTTTTTTCTCATTAATACCCTGATTTTGCTTAACCCATTTTTCAATTTCTGCGGCTTCAAAACCCAGGGATTTCATTTCCGAAATAAAGTTCTGGGTGGCCAGTTGGGCCATCTCTTCTTTAAGGTCTTTAATCAGGTCCTGTTCTGATATGATAAAAGTTCCCAGGCCCCGACGGCTTTCGGCCAGCCCGGTTATTTCCATTTCTCGATAGGCCCTTTGAATAGTATTGGGGTTAACATTTATTTGTTGGGCCAGCTCCCGTTGAGAAGGGAGTTGATCTCCGGGCTGCAGTTCTTTTCTGACCAGCATTTTTTTAATTTCATCAATAATCTGCTCGTAAATAGGACGCGATTGATAGAAGTTTACCTGCAATAAGCCACCTCCTCAAAAAAATAGTGCACTAGATAGCTAGCGCACTATTATTATAAATGGGTGTTTTCCCGCTGTCAACATTTTTTTTATATTTTCCAGGAAATAATTCCCGGCGAGCCTTTTTCAGGCATTAAGAGCATAAACCCGGGGAATATTTTATAGTTTTTGCTCCGGTTTAAGGACAGGTTAAGAATCTTCTTTTTCTTTTATCCTATGGCAAAATTGCATTACTTCATTGTCTACGCCCAGGGGATACTTATAGCCCAGGTTATTACCAGTTTCCAGTGCTAACCTTCTAAAAAGAGCAACCAGGTGGAAAAATGCGGACCAGTTTTCCTGCAGATCTGCCCCTGCATATGTTTTTTCCAGCTCAGCCCAGGTTGCTGTATCCAGGAAATCTTTAAATTTTCTGCCATGGGGCCCGGTAGCTACCGACCACCCATTTTGCATTCCAATATACCAGTCTATGATCTGATGCAAAAAGGAATACCGCAGCTGAACATCAAGCATATACCTGGCAAAGGGTAGCTCGTCTCGCCATAGATATTTGGGAACATAATGGGCATTCCACCAGAATTCATTTACCAGCACGGTAAACTCTGTTTCACCGGGCTTTTTTATTGTAAACCGGGAATAGGTGGGTGGATTTAGCCCCCGGGTAATCCCGGTTTTGTCAATTAAAACCTGGAAGCCATTATCATAATCATCAGGATCTATGGCCCCTTGATCGGTTATTTGCAAATCCAGGCGCTCCCCATTTTTAAACAGGACCAGGCGGGTAATCCAGTGGCCTTTTTTGTAACCGGTTGATCGAGGGGTAAAAGGCCAGCGGACCATAACCGGGCCCAGGGCCTCCAGCCAGTCATCATTTACTTTAAATTCATCCAGATCTTTAACGTAAAGTTCGATATCATAATCAGATAAAAAATCAACCCGGGCCCCGGGTATAACCCGGGAACCGGTTAATATTGCGGCCCTGATTTCTTCGTTACTCCGGGCCCAGTCCTGGAACCTGTTAAAAATCTCTGATGTGGTGGTCATAATATCCTCCTTTTCCCCTGGAGGGCAGATAATTCCCTTAATAGCCGGCTGGGCTAAAAAAATCAGGTCCGGGTCTTAAGTTCCATCAGTTGCAGCTTTTCCAGGATACGACAGTAATCCAGGGCCAGGCCAGGAGCACTGACCCCCGTTTCCCGCTGGGTATTTTCCACTGCTTCAGCCAGGGTCCTCTGACCATCGATCCAGTACAGCAGGTGAATTAAATAACTGCGGCAGGGGACTCCTTTGTTTTCATATTCTTTATTTAACTCGACAAAGCGTTCTCGCCAGCCGATCCGATCCAGCTCCCGCATCAGCAGGCGCTGATCCACGGGGCCGGGGAAAAGACGGCGGGGAATCAAATCTGGAAGTTCAGGGGGTGGGTCTTCTTCTCCGGTAGCCAGGGGTTTTAGAGCCAGGGTTAATTCCTGCAGGGTTTTTTGTACCGCATCGAGTTCCAGCTCCGGATGGACCCTCTGCAGGTCCTGGAGATGCCGGTTCTTACAGCTGGCCAGCCATTGTAACTGTCCGGGGGAGATTTCCTGGCCCCGGATATAAGAACCCAGGTCCCGGGAAAAACTGGCGACCATTTTGCGGAGCAGCCAGTTTAAATCATCAGCCTTTCCTGCTGCAAAAAAAGCAGCATAGGTGCCGGCCAGAACCCCAACGTTTTTAAGCATATGGGGATCAATGTTTCCGGGTTGATCCGCATCAGTGTGATAATGCCGATCCGGCCACTGAATCAACATGGGACAGGGAATGTTTACGGTAGGGTCGGAAAGAATATAATGGTCGCTGCCCCCGGAAAAGGGTAGAGAGCGAGAAGAAAAAACGGGGAATGCCGCCGTTTTATAGGGGTTATGGGCGGAACAGAAATAGGGATCCTGCAGCATGGACTGGAGCAAATCAGCCCCCCAGGAAGAGGAGGCCTGGGGAGGTCGTTCCACAATTAAGGTCCCCCCGCCAATTTCCTGTTTTTGACCGACCATATCCAGGTTGAGACCACCCAGAACAGGCGGTTCTTCTTCTGCAAGGGAGGCCAGGTAAGCATAGGTTCCGGTCATTTCCGGGACCCAGAGAAAGCGGATCCCATAACGGGGACGGGGTATCAGACCACTTTCCAAAAGTTTATTAAGGGTTACAGCCACCTCCAGGAGGACCGCGGCCCCCGAAGCGTTATCCCCTGCCGAAGGACGGGGATGACAGAGATGAGCAATTAAAAGAATCTCATCCTGCTGTTCCCCGGGAATCAACAGGCTGACATTTTCAATGGTTCCTGGATAAAAAGTGGCATCAACTTCCCCTCGAACCAGGATTTTTTCCCCTTTCTGTAGACGGCGGCGCAGCTCTGCCCCGCGGGAGGGGGTCAGGACAAAACCAGGAGGGTTTTCCTTTTCATCTCGACCCCAGAAGGAAGCATACTGCCGATTATGGGGCAGCCCTCCTTCTTCGCGAACCGGGGGCAGGGCCGGCATGCCATCATAAATGATTCCCAGGGCGCCCCGGACCTGGACCGGGCGCCGAACCTCTTCGGGAGGTATTCGGGTCAGGAGCCATTTCCCGGCCATCTCGGGCAAATTATCCTTATCATCACCAACTACAATTTCTCCCTGGCCTTTTTCCGAGGCAAGGGGGCCTGTCCGCTGGATGATAGACAGTTCATTATGGTGATAATCGGCCAGGATATCCCCGGGTTCTTTATTCAGTATTAACTGCAGGCGAGCTCTGCGAACCTTCCATTCCCGGGGAACCTGGCTGGCCCAGTTACGAGCATCTCCATCGGCAGTATAGGTTAAAACCTCGGCCTGGAGGCCATTTCGGGCCAAAATTTGCTGGCAGTTGTGGGCTGCTTCCCGGAAGCCAGGGCTGGCCTGGATCCGGTGATGGGTGGCAATTTCCAGAAGATAACTATAGGCTCTTTCCCCGGAAAGCTCCCGGGACAGGGGTTGCAGGTATTTTTTATACATAATCAATTTCTCCTTTCAATTGGAGGTGGCCGTATCCAGAANGGATAATTCCTGGCGGTTGGCATCGATACTGGCTTCAATTCCCAGGGGCANGGTAGCCAGATGANGACCGTGCCCCAGGGGCAGTCCGTAAAAAGCAGGAATATCCAGGGATCCAATAATATCGGCCAGGACTTCTTCCAGGATAAAGGTTCCGGTAACAAAGGAGGGGGAGTGCTCCCGGGGCTGGCAGCGGTGGCATTCGCCCACCACAATTCCCCGGACCTCCTGCAGTTTCCCGGCCCGGTAGAGCTGATGGAGCATGCCGTCAATTTTGTAGGGCTCTTCCCCAACTTCTTCCAGGAACAGGATCCTGTCCCGGGTATCAATGGCATGGGGTGTGCCCAGACTCTGAACAATGAGAGATAAACAGCCTCCTACCAGGGGTCCGCGGGTCTGACCGGGGTTGATGGTATAGGTAAAGGGTGTTTTTTCGGGAGCGGGATCCACCAGACCCAGGGGTTCACTGCCCATTACTGCCCGACGAAAACTATCCACCAGGTAAGAAGTCTTTTTTTCCGGCGTAAGCTGGAAAAGAACGGGCCGTGAAAGGTGATCAGACCTGTTTCCTTCTGCAGGGCCAGGTGCAGGGCCGTAATATCACTGAAGCCCACAAAAACCTTAGGATTATTGGCGATTACCTGCCAGTCCAGATATTCCAGGGTTCGGGCCGACCCGTAGCCACCTTTGATGGCAATAATCCCGGCTATATCAGGCCTGGAAAAAAAGTGATTGATATCAGCTGCCCGTTCCTGATCGGTTCCGGCCAGGTAACCATTCTTTTTCCAGAGGTGGGGCCCTGCTTCGGTTTCAAGTCCCATTTCAGCCAGGACCTCTCCGGCCCGACGGAAACTTTCCCGGGAAGGATGAGGACTGGAGGGAGCGCAAATTCCCACCCGATCACCGGGTTTGAGCCTGGGGGGTTTTACAGTTTTCATAATAAGCCTCCTATTCCTTTTTACCCTAAAAACTTCTATCAAAACCATTTTTTCTCCTTTGCTCCTGACTTCCTTTTTCTCCGGTAGCCCCGGGAAAAATAAAGGAGTTTAGAATGTAATCGGGAAGTTTTTTTTATACTATCCATTGCTCATATACTGATTTAAGGAGGTAAAGGTTAATGAAAATAAAGTTTTTTTCCCTGCTGCTGCTGGCTCTGGCCCTGATTTTTGCCGGATGTGGAGGAGAAGAAGAAGCCCGGGGACCGGTTTCCGTTGCTTCCAAGATTGATACAGAAGGTGCCCTCCTGGGACAGATGATGGTGCTGATCCTGGAAGAAGATGGTTTTGAAGTTAATGATCGGACGGAGTTTGGCCCTACCAGTGTTATTCGCCAGGCTATAATTAACGATGAGATTGATATCTACCCCGAATATACGGGAAACGGGGGCTTTTTCTTCAGCGATACCGATCCTCAGATCTGGAAGGATGCAGATTTGGGCTATGAAAAGGTAAAAGAACTGGACCGGGAGGCCCACGGCCTGATCTGGTTAACCCCGGCCCGGGCTAATAATACCTGGGCCATTGCGGTCCGGGGTGATCTGGCCGAAGAATATGATCTGTCTACCCTGGAGGACATGGCCCGATATGTTAATGAAGGAGGTTTTGTCCACCTGGCCGCCTCGGAAGAATTTGCAACCCGGGAGGACGCCCTGCCTGCATTCGAGGAGGCTTATGGCTTTGAACTGGAGCAGGACCAGCTGCTGATTTTTGCCGGAGGTAATACTGCCCAGACCATCCAGGCTGCTGGAGAAGGAACTGACGATGTCAATTTTGCCATGGCTTATGGTACCGACGGCCCGGTTTCTGCCCTCGGCCTGCGTATTTTGGAGGACACCCAGGCTGTTCAGCCGGTATATGAGCCCGCCCCGCTGATTAGGGAAGAGGTCCTGGAAAAATATCCGGAAATTGAAGAATTGCTGGAGCCCGTCTTTGCCTCCCTGGACCTGGAAATTCTGCAGGGACTGAACGCAGCTATCGCCCTGGAAGGCCGGGATGCAGAAACGGTTGCCCGGGAACACCTGCAGGAAGCAGGCCTTATTGATTAATGAGGGCTGGAGGTGGAGGGGTTGGCCCGGATATATGTTGACCGGGTAGCAATGCTCGGAGTAATTACAGGCTTTCTGGCCCTATTTCTGCCCCTGGCCCGGATCCGGCCCAGCCGGCTGGCCGGTGGCAGTCCAACAGGATGGATAGAAGGGTTACCTGTCCAGGTCCTGGCCCTGATAATTCTCCTGTGGCTGATTATAGGGGTATTGAGCCTTTTCAGCCGGGGTCAGAATAGCCTGGCCCTGGCTGCGGGTTTTACAGGCAATATAGTAATTCTGGTTGTTCTCTACTGGCTGGGGCGACAGGCGCCCCTGCTTCTGCCCGAAGAATACACCTTTGGCCGGGTTTCCCCCGGGGCCGGGTTCTGGCTGATGCTGGGAGGAGCCTACCTGGTGATTCTGGCTGCCCTGAAAGCCGGGCCAGGGCGGGGTTGGGGCCGCTGGTTGATCTCTGTTCCCGCTCCCCTTGGCCTGATAGTGCTGCTGGGGGGAGGTTTTTTGCAGGAGATTTCGGTTTTGCAGGAATTAAGTATCAGGCAGAGCCGTTTTCAGCAGGAGTTTTTCAATCACCTGTTAATATCCTTTTCTGCAGTGGGAATAGCCACGACCCTGGGACTGCCCCTGGGCGTCTTCATATTCCGGAAGAAAAAGTGGGAGCGACCGGTTTTTTTCCTGACCAATACCATGCAGACCGTTCCCGCCCTGGCCCTTTTCGGTCTTTTTATTGGTCCACTGGCTTTCCTGTCCCGACTCTTTCCCCTGCTGCGGGAACTGGGTATGGGGGGAACAGGCTGGCTGCCAGCAATGCTGGCCCTTATCCTCTATGCCCTGTTGCCCATTATCCGCAATACTTACACTTCTTTTCAGATTCTGGATGAAAAAACTGTAGAGGCGGGCCGGGGTATGGGCATGAATCCCCGTCAACTCCTATTCCAGATCCAGCTGCCCCTGGCCCTGCCCCTGATCCTTACCGGGATTAGAACCTCCCTGGTGCAGACTGTGGGCAATACAACCCTGGCTGCCCTCATCGGTGCGGGTGGACTGGGGGTATTTGTTTTCCAGGGTTTAGGGCAGGCCGCCCATGATTTGATTCTCCTGGGTGTTTTGCCGGTAATCGGACTGGCAGTTCTGGCGGACAAGGGTATGCAGCTTTTAATTTTCCGGCTTACCCCCCGGGGTCTGCAGGCCGAGGGGGAGGAGAATTAAAATGAGTGGAAAAAGGTTCCGCTGGTTTCTGCTCCTGTTATTAATACTATCCTTCCTGTTAATTCTTTTTTATCCCACTCCCCTGGAATGGTTTTTACGCCTGCTTTTTCCCGGGGAAGAGGTTCATATCTATCAGAGGGTCCCGGGAATTATCCTGGTGCAACAGCACCTGATGCTGGTTTTGATTGCTACCGGGCTGGCCTTTATCATTGGATTCCCCCTGGGAGTTTTTGTTACCAGGTCCTGGGGCCGGGACTTTTTACCGGCAGTAAGTGATGTAATTGCCCTGGCCCAGACATTTCCCCCGGTAGCGGTCCTGGCGCTGGCCGTTCCCATTCTGGGCTTTGGATTCAGGCCCACAATTCTGGCCCTTTTTCTGTATAGTATTCTGCCCATTGTCCGCAACACCATTGCCGGCCTGGAGGGAATTCCCTCCGGGGTCAATGAAGCAGCCCGCGGAGTGGGGATGAATTCCTGGCAGCGGCTGTACCTGGTAGAATTACCCCTGNCCAGCAGGGTTATCCTGGCCGGGCTGCGTATTGCAGTAATTATTAATATTGGTACTGCTACTGCAGGCAGCGTCATTGGTGCTGGTGGGCTGGGAGTGCCCATTGTTTCGGGCCTGGTCTGGAATAATCCGGCGTTGATCCTGGGGGGTGCAATTCAGGCGGCGCTGCTGGCCCTGATTTTTGATCAACTGCTGGGCCTGATCGATAGTACCTTTCTGTCCCGATTTGAGCTATGAAGCAGGGCGGGCCTTAACTCGCCAAAAAGGAGAGGATAAAATGGAGGAAAATATCGGCTTAAAGTTTATGCGGGCCACGGAATTAAAAAGATTGAGCCCTACCGATCAGATGAAGGGCATGGAGCAGCCACCCCTGATTAAAGGAAGAGGTCGGGCAGATTACTGCCTGCATTTGCCTGACCCGGAGGGGCTGGAAGTTAAAAGCAATGACCTCATTAAAGCATTCACCGAACGCCGGAGCATTCGTAGTTATGCTGATAGGCCCCTGGCTTTACCCGAACTGGCCTTTCTCCTGTGGGCAACTCAGGGGGTGTTTCGAGACCTGGGCCAGGCTACTTTACGCACGGTACCATCAGCCGGGGCCCGGCATGCCCTGGAAACCTACATTTTAGTTAATCGGGTTGAACCACTCCGTCCAGGGCTTTATCGGTACCAGCCCCTGGAGCATACCCTGTTAATAGAAAATGAGGATCCAGAATTAAGGGACCACATTACTGCCGCCTGCCTGGGTCAAAAAATGGTAGAAGGAAGTGCAGTGACCTTTATCTGGACGGCCATTCCCTACCGGATGAACTGGCGTTATGGAGAAAGAGGTTTCCGTTATCTGCACCTGGATGCCGGTCATGTGGGACAGAATCTGTACCTGGCTGCAGAAGCAATAGAATGTGGGGCCTGTGCTATTGGGGCCTATGATGATCAGGAAATGAACAGAATTCTGGAGGTAGANGGAGTTGAGGAAATGGTCATTTATATGGCTACTGTGGGGAAAAAGGAAAAGGAGGCGGGTGATGACTAAAGTAGTCCTGCTTTTTTGCCTGATGTTCGTGATTGCTGGTACCCCATCCGTTCAGGGAGGCCTGGTTAACCTCAATGGAGAGGAACTGCAGCAGGGAGAGCTATTAATTGTTCAGGTGGAAACAACTGAATACATGCCGCGGGGGGTTTTTGATGAAGATCAACTCTATTTCATTCCCTGGAACATGGGCTGGATTGCTTTTTATGGTGTTTCCTACTGGAGGGAACCCGGAACCTATAACCTGACGCTCCAGTTGGGGGAGCGGGAGGTGGTGCAGGAGGTCAATATCCGGGACGGTAATTTTCCAGAAAGCCATATTACGGTTTCCGAGGAACAGGAGCGCCTGATTCGTCCGGAGGAGGATGATCAGGATATTCTGGACCGCCGCTCCCGGGATCGGGACGCGGTACAGGAAGCTTATGCCCAACCCATAACCAGGCCCCTGTGGGAGGAGGAGTTTACCCTACCCACTACGGGGAGACGCACTACCGGGTTTGGCCATACCCGTTATGTGAACAATGAATTCAATAATCGCCATGCAGGTATTGATATTGCCAATGTTCAGGGAACACCCATTAAAAGCGTAAATCAGGGCGTGGTAAAACTGGCTGAAGAACTCCTGGTTGCGGGTAAAACCATCATTATTGATCACGGGGGCCGGGTTTTTTCCAGCTACAGCCATCTCAGCAAAATAGAGGTAGAGGTGGGTCAGACTGTAGCCCGGGGAGAAAAAATCGGGGAAATGGGCAGTACCGGTTTTTCTACCGGACCTCATCTCCACTGGGAAATGCGAACCCCGGAGGCCCCGCTGGATCCCGATCTTTTCATCGGGACGGATCTTTTTTCTCTGCCCCTCACCCCGGTTTTGTAGGGAGGAGAGGGTAAAAAATATTTGCAGGAATAACTGGCAGCGTGGGGAATTAGTGTGTAATGTGGAAGAGATAATTCCCGGGGGCAAAATTCTCCCGGGACAGAATTTTCAGGGAGAGGGGAGGGGAGGCAATTCCCCGTCCACTTTTCCGGGGCTTGCCGCTACATATGCACCTGGGATGGATTGTTCTTTTTTTGCTGCTGGGAGCAGGCATGGGTTTTTTTAAAATTATCCCCGGCCGCTGGAGACCGATTGTGGGCATCAGCATTAACCTGGCTCTGGCTCTTTTGCTGGGAGCAATGGGAGCTAAAATTGGCAGTAACCGGGAGCTCTGGGCTGAACTGGATCGGATAGGGTTGCAGGCCCTGGTTCTGGCGGGAAGCAGTATCGTCGGCAGTCTTCTCTTCTTACAACTACTGGGACCCAGACGCAAATGGATTCAGGCTGGTCCTGCGGATTTTGAAGTTGAGGGTGGAAAAGGCAGGTTTTTTTTGATGCTTTTTGTGCTTATCTCTCTGGCCCTGGGAGTGGTAGCGGGTATCTTTTTGCCCCCTTCCTGGGAGGCTTACCTGGACCAGGTAATAGTATATGCCCTGGCCCTTTTATTGTGGGGCATAGGGTTGGATCTGGGTTTTAATCCCCGAATTTTAAAGAGCCTGGGGCGGCTGGGCTGGCGCATCCTGCTGCTTCCTTTTTTAATAGCAGTGGGCAGTATTGGGGGAGCAGTAATGGCCGGTTTTCTCCTGGGTTTGGCCGGCAATGAAGCTGCTGCGGTTGGGGCTGGTTTTGGCTGGTACAGTCTTTCCGGAGTTTTGCTAACCGGTTTACACAGCGTTGAACTGGGAACCCTGGCTTTTCTGACCAATGTTTTCCGGGAGGTCCTGGCTATTTTATCTCTACCTTTAATTGCCCGCTTTTTGGGACAGCTGGCTGCGATAGCCCCTGGTGGGGCTACCACCATGGATGTTACCCTGCCCCTGATAAAAAAAGTGGCAGGGGAGGAGGTAGTTTTACCTGCTTTTTTTAGCGGAGCAGTTTTATCCGCTCTGGTCCCGGTTCTGGTTCCTTTGCTCCTGGCTCTGGGTTCTTTTTTTGAAGGTTAAAAAGTAGGGTTTGCCGAAATATTATAATTAAGGAGGGGGGGAAGAAAAAAGGTGCAAAAAAAATCAAAGATTGTTGGACCAGTATTAATACTTATTCTAATGATTGTAGTGCCTGCAGCAGGTTCTTTTAGCTATGATTTTTATTCCGGGGAAGAAATCCGCTACCGCAATGTTTTTAAAATGTCCAGTTCCATGGAAACCAATAACCTGATAGTGGATTCTGAACTGGAATTATTCGGGATTTTAACCCAGGTAATTCGCGACAGCAGTGATGGAGAGTTTATTTTTGATATAATATTTGAAAGTCTGGAAACCAGGGATTTTTCCCGATCCATGGGTACAAAAAATAGTTCCAGGACACCAATGGACCACAGGGATGAACTGCAGGAAAGCCTGGACCAAATCCTGGGCGAACAACTTCTGACCTTCTTGATTGATGAAAAAGGTAATCTGATGGATAGAGAAGTTAATGCTGCTCTGGAAAATTTCCCCCATGTTAATCTGGCTTCCCTGGGCCAGCAGGTTTTTATCTCCTTTCCCAACAAAGAAATGGATATCTCTTCTACCTGGGTCAGCCAGAAGGATTTTACCCTGCCCCAGGGAGGAAATATTCGCTCCATCAGTACCGATGTCCATTACATGGTTATTGATAAGGTGGAGATAGACGGGATAGAGTGTTACAAAATAGAGGCAGAAATTGATTATTCTGGCTCTACATCACTGGATTCAGAGAATGGTAAAAGGGTGGAAGTGCGCCACGTGGGCCTGGGCTTTTTGTATTATTCCCCTGATCTCAACAGGCTGGTGCGCGGTCTGACCAGCCAGGAGTATTCTGTCCGGGTTTATACCGGCAGGGAGGGAGAAGAACCTCGGATTGAAAACAACCTGCAGATAAAAATGGATAATATAATAACCATGATCAATGATTAAATTAAGGGGCCTCAAAAGGCCCCTCAGTTTTTTTGGTTATTTTTCTTTGGTTATTTTTCTCCCCCCTGCTCCAATATTCTCTGGAAATAAAAGGGAAAAACAGGGGGGATTTTTTTTGCGGTTTTTCCCCCACAGCAGTGCTGGGGGATAATAAACCCTTACTTTTTCAGTACAGGAGGTAATGGTGGAAAAAAGAAGGGGAAAACATTATGGAGTGCAGGCTATTACCCGGTTTTTTCCCTTTCTTTTTGCTTCATACATGGCCTGATCGGCAGAGGCAACCAGGTCCCTGGCTGAATTATGCTCATCAGGAATCAGGGTTGCTACTCCCAGGCTGATTGTAACCGGGTTTTCCCCCGAACCTGTGCCGTGCATTATCCTTAAACCTTCCACCTGCTGGCGGAGGGTTTCCGCTAATTCAAGGGCTTTAACCTGATTGGTGCCGGGCAATAAAATCACAAATTCTTCGCCCCCGTAACGGGCCACCATTTCCCCAGCCCGACGAGAATATTTTTTTAGAACTTCCCCTACCCTGATCAGGCAGTTATCCCCATCGTGGTGGCCATAAAAGTCATTATAGGCCTTAAAATCATCAATATCCGCAAAAATCAGCGAAATAGGAGATCCTTCCTGGAGAGCTCGTCGCCATTCCACCTTTACNGCTTCATCGAAGTATCTTCTGTTCCAGATATCGGTCAGAGGATCTCGGAATGAAACTTTTTCCAGGGCNTGATTAGCCTTTTCCAGGTCAGCTTTTTGCTGGGAGATTTTTTGATTAGAAATTTCCAGTTCTTCAGTCCTGTTCTTAATCCTGTTCTCCAGGTTTTTATTAATATCCTGCAACTCAACAGTCAGCAATTCATTTTGATGGAAAGCCTGGGAGTACCTGATGGAGAGAACTAAAGAATGAGAAAAAACGAAAGCTAAAAGCCCCAGTGAAGAGAGGTTGCCGGTTCTTATCAGGGGATTAAAAAGCTGAAAATCACTCATTAAAATACTGTGAAACAGGATATCATTAACCCCTGAAATAATTAAAACTAAAGCGCCAGCGATAATAAGATGCCCTCCCCTTTCCCTCTTCTGGGTGGCTTTATAAAGAGCCCTGATGGAAACGACAGCTATCAGCAGGGTAAAAATTTGAAATACAGGGTTAACCGGAGTAAAAATCCGGGCCGGGGTAAAAAGGACCAGCAGGGAAAAAGAAGCGACAATTATTAAAATCAGGCGGGTATATTTTTTGGAAAAATACCGGGGAAAAGAGAACCGGAAAAACATGGCCATGACAAAAATGCTCATATAAAAGCTTAAGGTTTGCATTTTGTGGGCAATTTCCCAGTTAAAGCCCGGGAAGAGGCGGATGAAAAAAATTTCCCCCACCATAATAGTTCTTAATCCCAGTAGCAGGCAAAAAATCCCGAAATAAAAGAAAGAGGGCTCTTTTTTCCGGAAACTAAAGAGGGCCAGATGATAAACCCCCATGATCAACAGGGCTCCGAACAGGAAGAGTTCATATGCAATTCTCTGATTTTCCTGGGTCAAAATTACTCGCTGCTCTCCCAGTTCAATACTTTCCAGAATACCTCCGCTGCGGTGGGAAAAATTGCTTACCTGAATTATCAGCTCCACCTGGGGGTCATCACTACGGAAAAAAACAGACCGGGGGAGGTACTGGGGAGTTGCCGTAGAGCGATCTTTCCCTACCTGGCCTCCCGCAGCCATTTCTTCACCGTTAATCCACAGCCGGTACGAGGTAAAAATCCGGGGTAATTTTAAACCCAGGTTCTGGCTGTTATCTGCAACTTCCAATAAAAGCCGGTAGGTGGCATAGCCCTTTCCGGGTAAATTTTCCCCCTCTACCTGGAAACTGTTCCAGGCGTTGGGAACGGGGAACAAGCCGGTTTTTTCAATATCCCTGGCCTCAAAATCACCGGGAGTTAGTAATTGATCCCAGTAAAATTCCCAGTCCCCATCCAGATCTACCGTAACCGAGCTTAAATCACTATCTCCTAAATATAGTACTGGATCTTGAGCAGGAGGGGAAGATTGGGCTAAGGCTACTGGAAAACAAAAAGAGCTCCAGAAAAGGCCCAGAATGATAAAAAGAGGAATAAAGTTGTGAATTTTAATGGGTATCACCTTCCTCGAATCTCGGGGTGAGAACAGGACCAGTCCCCCTGTTTATTTATCGGCAAAAAAACTCTCTTTATTAAGGTTAAAGTTATTTAGGAGTACTGGAGAGACTAAAGAAGAGCTAAATAGCTCCCCACCTGAATATGGATAACTTCAAATAATCCAGGAAANAGAATTCCAGGCCCCAAAAACCCCGGTTTTNCACCGGGGCAGGGCTCAGGTCCTGNAAAAGCNACAATAATTTTTCGCAGCGGTTTAAAATGAAAAAAAACNTTGTAATCGGGGCTNTTATCTCCCCTGTTAAAAAAGATATTCGATATGAAGTGTTTCTTTCCTCTTAGAAGTTTTAAATGGTACATACCTGAAAAGCGATGGCCAAAAGAGGGTNTTGCCAGAAAAAAAGGGGCTCGAGGCCCCTTAATCAATAGCAATNAGTTCATATTCCCGTTGGCCCAGGCCAATTTTTTCCCCATGGCGGAGTTGATCTTCCGGGTTGAGTTCGGGATAAACTCCCTGGAATTTACAGGNTCCCGGTTGAATATTATCCTGGAGGGCGCTGTCTTCAAANCCTCGAGCCTGATTAACCAGNTCCAGGGAGGCCTGATCAATGGCCACCGGGTCGGAGGAATAAAGAAAACCGAGATCCGGAACCAGGGGACGATCACTCCAGCCCAGGCAGTCGCAACCGGGGGTGATATCCTGGAGGAAATTAAAGTAACCCATTTTTTGCTCTTTGCCCTTGATGCCCCCCAGGGCATACTCAGCAATTTTTTCCTGAACATCCCGGGTGGAACTGCTCTGGGCAACTTTTACTGCCCTGTAGGTACAGGTAACCTTACATTCCCCACAGCCAATACAGAGCGCGGCATCGATATAACATTCATCCGGGTTGATAACTATGGCATCCGCAGGACACCATTCCACGCAGGCCCCGCACCGCACGCAAATATCTTGATCGATAGTGGGTATGGCATTACTGTGCATGATATGTTTGCCACTGCGGCTGCCCAGCCCCATCCCCAGGTTTTTTATAGCTCCACCAAAGCCTGTCAGACCGTGCCCCTTAAAGTGGGACAGGGTAATCAGGCCATCGGCATTGTAGGCTTCTCCGGCAATTCGGACCTTTTCCAGGTGAACCCCGTCAATGGGTACTTCCACGTAGTTTTTTCCCCCCAGGCCATCGGCAATGATCAGGGGAGCCCCGACAGTTGCATAGCTGAAACCGTGGGCCAGGGTAGTTTCCAGGTGATCCACAGAATTGGCCCGGGTCCCAATGTACAGGGTGTTAGTGTCGGTCAAAAAAGGCTTGCATCCTTTTTCTTTCAGGTGGGATACAATTTCCCGACAATAAATGGGGTTAATAAAACCTGTGTTTCCATGCTCGCCAAAGTGAATTTTTACCGCAATGATTTCCTCAGCCTCAAATCGGTCCCAGAGTCTATCAGCTCGGGCCAGGCCGGCCAGCTTGTGAATATAATTTTCCTGTCTGCTGCTGGCTTTTAAACTGGAAAAATAAACTTTTACTGCCAAAATAGTCCCTCCCATTGAACTTTTTAGAACTCTTCGGTAGCGGTGGTTATGATTCCTGTTTGGATTTTTTTTAAACTGTTTGAAGTAGAAAATTATTTCAATCCCCTGATTCAGCAATAGTTTGGACACACCTCTGCGCGCTTATTTGCTTAAATTAAAGGGATATAAATACCTGCATCTTAAGTTAGCTGACAATGCCCTCTGTTCTCCCAGGAAATATTAGCTAATATTAATGTCTTCTTCAATTTAATCAGGATTCTTTTTAATAATCCCTGCAATCAATTTGGGGGAAAGACCATTATTATAGAGGATATTAAAAAAACTCCAAGAAATTTTCTATAGAATCCTCATCCTAATATCCAAATCTGGAAAATCTCTTTATTGAGTGAACCCTTTGCGAATAACAGAATTTTAGGTGGAAATCAGAATTAGGATAATGATATATTTAAGTAAGAGAGGACGGGGAGAAATGAACAACTTTATTTTTACTTTTGCCGGCAGGAAGTTTACAGAAGAAGATATGGAACATATTAAATGGGCCAGGGAAACCTATCCTAATTTATCCCGAACAGAGCTGGCAGGAACCATTTGCCATATCATCGACTGGCTTACACCATCTGGCCGAGCGAAGGTCCAACAGTGTTCCTCTCTGCTCGAAGAATTGGAAAAGGAAGGTTTTCTTGATCTCCCTCCCAAACAGGTTCAATCAACAAGGGGCAAAAAACAAAGTGAAAAACCCGAGGAAAGCATTGAGGTAGATCAGACCCCTGTAGAGTGTGATATAAGGGAACTGGCTCCCATAACCCTGGAAATTGCCTATAGTGGAGATTCCCTGAAGCGATGGCGCCATTATGTTAATCAACATCATTTATTGCAGGACAAACAGGTCTTTGGATCCCGCCTTCAGTATTTTATCAAATCCGGGGAGATAGAACTGGGCTGCATGCAGATTTCCGCAGCGGCCTGGGCGTTAGAAGTCAGGGATTGCTGGATTGGCTGGGAAAAAGAGCATAAGGAGAACCTCCATCTCCTGGTGAACCAGAACCGTTTCTTGATCTTTCCCTGGGTTAAGGTGAAGAATCTGGCGAGCAAAGCTCTTTCCCTGTTAACCAGGCAAGTTCAAAAAGATTGGATTAGAGAATATGGTTATGCCCCGGTACTATTAGAAACTTTTGTAGATCTATCTAAATTTGATGGGGCATGCTATCAGGCCGCCAACTGGAAGTACTTAGGACAGACCAAAGGAACCGGTCGAACAGAGAAAAAAGGGGTTCGTTTATCCAGGAAGGCTATTTATGTCTATCCCCTGCATCGACAATTCAGGTCCTACCTGAAGGGGGAGCTTCCTTATCAGGTGGTGGATCCTGATTTCTGAATGTAAAGAAATAGTAATATTTTCTTGATGGCAGGTTAAATCAGTTCAAATCCTGGTGGGGCAGAACTTCAAACCAGGATAAAGAAATGAGGCAGCAGGAAGAAAGAGCTCAAGAAAAGTAGTTGAATTTACTTTCCTTCAATCGGAACGGGATACGGCTATTTGATACCGTAACTTCAGGAATGAATATGCCATTTGCATATTTCTTCAGCCTGGATTGGGGGTGGCAATAAGCTGCCCGTCACCCTGGGCCAGTTTACTTATTGATTACCAGTACCCGCTGGCCTGGTCC
>SL_5KL_010_SEDDRAFT_10000079_pt1 | contig 52132 bp, 43 predicted proteins | sample SodLakKL_010_SED_FD_9118 | JGI IMG/M metagenome (IMG submission 9118)
CTACGGGCTGGTGTCCGTCCTCGTTTAATTCAGTTGCTGCCAGTACCCGGGATGAATCGCCACCTTTTTTCGCCACCACAGGTATGGCGGGCTAATACACCTGGGGCGGTAAACCCTTTTTTATGGTGCTGTTTTTGATTCACCAAGGCCGTTAAGGGATGAGAAATAGTTACGGGTTATTTAAAAAATCAAGGTAGGCAAGGTAATCATCCGGACTGTCTATATCCCATAAAACTGCGGGTGTTTCGACTTCAACGAAATCCACCTGTTCCGGCTTGAGGTTATTGATCACGTCCCTCCCTCCCCGGTCTCCACTCTGATCCATCAACTTCGACCAGGTCCGCCGGTCAAATAACACCGGGTTTCCCCTGCTTCCCTTGTAAACCGGGCAGGTAACCAGGGGAAGATTATGAGAGAACTCTTCCCGGATTTTTTTATAAACCCGGGCTGAAACATGGGGTTGATCGCCAAGGGCGAATAAGACCCCCTGGGTATCAGGGTTAACGGTCTGCAAGCCGGCTTTAAGGGAGGTGGACATTCCTTTCCGGTAATCCCGGTTTTCGATCATTTTTATAGCTAAGTCCAGGGCTTGATCAGCCTTCATTGTAGAAGGCAGGTTTTTCATGCCGGGAGTGGTAACGATAATTAGTTGATTTAGGCCTGATGCTGCAGCTTCCTCCATCGTGCGCTCCAGGATGGTTTTCCCTCTTGCCCTCAAAAAAACCTTGTCCAGTCCCATCCTGGTGGATTTCCCAGCAGCAAGGATTATACATGCAACTGTAACCGGAGATCCGGTTGAGCTCAGATTTAAAGTTATTTTTACCGGACCAGGTTGCAAAGCTTCTGTAACCAGCAATTTACCAGGCGAGTATGATTTAAAGTTATTTTTGAGGAGGCTGGCAACTTTAAGAGCCACTGCCCCGGGATTAGCGAGTAAATCCACTTTGTTAATCACCAGGCAGCTTTGTGCCCGGGGAGCCTGGGCTAAAGCGGCATCCAGCATGAAGCAGAAAGACCTGGCAATGATCTCTTCTGTCACTACATCGTCCTCCCTGGTTCCAGTTGCGGTTGTGAAATAGTCGACACGGTGGGTGTTGGCAGAAGAAATCTTTTTTCCCAGGGCATCGCCGCCCAGAACCGGGATTATCCAGTCAGAAGCCGGCGGAATTACTGGTTCATAATGGGCGTACCCTTTCAGGGACCTTCCTTTGGCGCCATCTGCCTCTACCAGGACCGGCACCTGCAATTGCTCGCGCAAATAAGCGACCTGTTCAGGATCGATACCTGCAACTTTACCATCAGGCAAAATGCTTTTACCAAGGACGGCTAAATCACCTGAAGCAAAATGTTCAAGCAATTTTTCTACTGCAAGATCCAGAGCCGGTTCGCAAATTAAAGGCAAGCCTGCAGGCCTGTAGATCCTGGTAGTTGTGGTCAGCAGGGCCTTTCCCCCGGCAGCAGCGATTTCATGGGCCAGTTTGTGGATCAGGCTAGATTTACCACCTGCCCCGTAAAAGGAAACAACCGCAGGATGATTGAACCCTATAGAACGGTATAAAGATAGCTGTTCCAACATGACCTCCAGTCCTTCCCGTTAGCACAAGGGGACGGTTCTACTGTGTTGCCTGCGGCCTGGCAGCTCACGCACCGCCCTAACAGCGCTTTTGCCGGTAGACTTCAACGGCCCGGTTACCCTTACCACCGCTACCCAGGTTACAGGTTCTGACTTTTATCCTGGCGGGTTATCTCCCGTGAAACGCCCCGGTTTTCGCCGGGCATACAAGTAGTTATTTTTATTATAACACTGGTATGATCAAGAAATCATTTTACCTGTGGATAACAGCAACACCTGCTGACAGTTCCATCGTCTTCCCCTCAGCCTTCAGATGCGCATGGGGGCGCTCAAACCGCCCCCATGCAACCGCTTTATTTTTAACCTTTCGCTTCGCCAGCCCCCTTTTCTTTTTTCCTCCGGCAGGTTATAATGAATAATACAAACATAAGTTCGCCTAACGGGTGGTTGAGAAGCATTGCGGTCCAAAGTTATTTTCCTGGCCGATATGGAATCTTTTTACGCCAGCGTGGAAACGAGCCAAAACCCGGACCTGCGCGGCAAGCCGGTAGCTGTTTGCGGCGACCCGGTCCTGCGCCACGGAATTATCCTTGCTGCCAGCCGGGAAGCAAAAGCGTTTGGTATCAAAACCGGGCAGCCGGCCTGGGAAGCACGCCGCCTGTGTCCCTGGGTGGCCTTCGTTCATCCCCACATGCAAACTTATATCGACTATTCCCTGCGCATAACAAAAATTTTCGAACAGTACACCGACCGGGTCCTTCCTTACTCCATCGACGAACAGTTTCTTGACCTTACCGGATCTGAGCACATTTTTGGCCCGCCAGAAGAAATTGCCGCCGCCGTTAACACAAGGGTCTGGGAAGAAACCGGCATCCGCTGCCGTATCGGGATGGGGGAAAACCTGCTCCAGGCTAAAATGGCCTGCGATTGTTTCGCCAAAAAAAGCCGGGAGGCGTTTTTCGAACTGAACAGCGCCAACTATGCCCGCTATACCTGGAACCTGCCCATAAGCGCCCTGTTCGGGGTGGGACACCGCATGGAAAAAAACTTTCACCGGATCGGGGTGCGCACCATCGGCCACCTGGCCGGGCTGCCTCGGGAAATGCTGCGCCGCCGCTGGGGGATCAACGGAGAAGTGCTGTGGCTCAATGCCCACGGTATCGATTATTCGACTGTAGAGCCGGATGTAATTAACGAGCAGAAAGGCATCGGCCATACAGCCACCCTGCCCCGGGATTACCGCAACCAGGCTGAAATTGAACTGGTCCTGCTGGAAATGACCGAGGAAGTGTGCTTCAGGGTGCGCCGGCACGGCAGGGTAGGCACTACCGTTCACCTCTACTGCAAGGGGGCTGATTTTGATTACCCCACCGGTTTCTCGCGGCAAAAAAAGCTGCCGGACCCGGCGGCCGTGGCGGCGGACGTTTATCCCACCGTCCTGCACCTGTTCCGCAAACACTGGGACCGGAAACCGGTGCGGGCAGTGGGCATAAGCTTGAACGGGCTGAGCCCGTACCGCCAGCTCCGTCTTCCATTTTCCGGCGGCAGCGAACGGGAAAAAACCCTGGCTGAGGTGGCTGACCTGCTCCGTGAGCGCTTTGGCAAAACCAGCATTTTTAGAGCTTCTTCGTTAAAACCGGGAGCCCAGTTCTTACAACGAGCCGGTAAAATCGGAGGACATGATTCATGAGCAAAAAAATCAACCAGCAGTTTGCCTGCAGTAAGATGATGCTTCCTGAACACCGGGGCAGCCTGCAGGAGCAGAGCGCCGCAGTGAAGCGGGCAGATGAAAGCAGCCGCCCTGAACTTGATCAGCAAGAACGGGAGCGGCTGCAGCAAATATTTGAACAGGCCCTGCACGTGCGCCGGGCTTTGAGGGTAACAGTTTTTACCGAAACGGGGCGGGAAATTTTCACCGGGATCCCGTTACGCGTTGATCCTGCCGGCGGCAAAATCATTTTCAGCTCCGGCTCGACCGGGGTCCGGGCGATCCGGACAGCTGATATTGTGCACCTGGAATTGGCAGATCCCCGTTAAGTTTTTGGCGGGCCTGGAAAACCAGGCCTTCCACCATCTCATCACGGTTGGCGTTTTCCTTGCCGTCATAGTATACGGTAACTACCGGGATATTAAGTTCATCCTGCAGGAGCCCCTGCTGGGCTTCAACTACCGAACTTGGCATGCAGGTAAAAGGAGCGACAAAGATAGCGCCGGCAACCCTGTCCCTGCTGCTGAAAGCGGCAGTACGGCCGATAGTCATCGGCGGTTCTCCCCCGTAGTGCCGGGACACATATTTGACAGCATGTTCCATGATTTCCCATGGAGCGGGTTCATGTAGATCCTCAAGCAGAGGCCCGGCTGCGTTTTCCAGGGCTACTTCATCGCGGTGAGTCAGGTTGATCATAGTTTTGTACAGCTTTTGCTTAAGATAGTCGGCCGGCCTGCGTTTTAGCCTGAAAGCCTGCAGGGTTTCGTGGTACTCGATGTACATGGTGTATGTAAAGACCTCGGTTACAGGGGCCAGGCAGACCTCGCCCCCGGCCTCTTCAATTTTTCTGATTACTTCCTGGTTGCAGCGATCATCCATACGGACGTAAAATTCACCGCCGAGCAGGATCCTTGGCTTTGCCTTGCTCTCATCAACGGGGATCCGGGTGAATTCTTCAGCCGCTTCCCTGATCAGGTTCTCCAGCGGTTTTCTATAACTGCCGCTGATTATACTGTACAGGGGTATTTTATAGCTTTCCAAAAGGGCGATTAACTTGCTGCTGTAATAATCAAAGACCTGGTTTGCAGCTCCGCGTTCAAGCTCATATGGGCGGACCCGGTGTAGCATCTTATACAAAATATCCATGGTCAATAAAGCATTGAATATCCCGAGCACAAGAGGATAGCCGAAACGCTTGGCCACATCTCCGGACTGGACGGCACAAACTTTCTTTTCGCCGAAACCGGCCCTCTGGATAGCCAGGGCCTGGGCCGGGGCATAAAGGCCGTAGCGGCAGGGACCGCAGGCCCAGCCCTGGAAAAATACTTCACCGTTGCCGGAACTACTCGCATTCAAGTGCTGCAGGTAATCCTGCAAATTTTGAATAAAGGGCAGGCATTCTTCTCCGTTTACATAGCGCTGGGCCAGGGATAAATCACCAGGTTTACCCCGGGGTAAGACTTCTGCTTCCATACCGCAGCTTTTGAAGACAGAGGCAAAAACACCGGAATGCCTGGTCATATCGGGAATCAATATTTTATGCCAGTCCTTTTCACTTACAGTCCGGGTAGCTGAGGAAGGAATTGCCGGAGTCCGGAATTCATCCCTGGAGAGGCAGGTATTCCGAAAAGCTTCCAGCCTGGTAATCATACCGGCCGGCGCAGTGTGCTCATCCAGAGTCAGGCGCAGGTAGCTGGTCATATCCTTCAAATAATGCCGTAGCATGGCGTTCGGTCCGCATTTGAAGGGATCTAAAAAGATCAGGTTAACCTGGGGTAGGCCGCTTTGATCAGCTTTCTGGTTCAGGAAGTTAATCAAAAGCACCGCAGATACCATTCTCTGCAGCTGGGCCGGGTAAAGGTTGTGAATTTTATCTACCTGGCTTTGTAAATAGGCCAGGAATTCTTCCCGGTACGGGTCCAGGTAGGGTGAGCTTATATCTCCTTGGTACCAGGCCTGAAGGTAAGCTACGAAGTATTCATGGGGTACGGCCATCAAACCGCTTTCACGGGCATAACGCATCGATTTTTTGGAAATCAAATCATCATAAAGGGTATAAGGCCTGCTCAGGAAGGCCACTGCTGCCCGGTCAGAGTTGGCCTTAAGATCTTCAAGCATTTTTTCTGCAGCAAAAGCCAGCTGCTTCTTGAAAAAGGCCTGGGCATCATAACCGGCCCGGACTGCATCATCAAGCCGCGTATCACTATAACTTTGACCAAGGAACTTACGGGCAATCGGTTCGAGCTGTTCCTTGATCCCCTCGAAACCATCTTTATAATTTAGCTGGGCATAGAGCACTTTTTCCGGCGCAAAATCGATCGAATTCAGGACTGTTCCGCGCAGGGTCTGCAGCAGCGGGCAAACGAAATTGCGCGGCCATTCGGCAGCCCAGGGAAGGTCTTCACTGTTGACAACTTCAGGTAAAAAGACAAAGTCGGGTTCTTTTTCCTTTAAATCCAGGTAGTGGCCGATGATAACTTTCATCGGGTAGCACATTTCCGAATCAAGCATAGCTTTGCCCTTGTGCAGGGTTTCGGCACTGCTTTCATCAGAGAGGACTACAGAGCAGCCCAGGTTACGGAAAAAAGACGCCCAGAAAGGATAATAATCGAAATACAGTCCACTGCGGGCAATTCCTACGCGGGGGCCGTCCCCCTCTATTTCTCCCGCCGCCAGGTGAAATAAATCGCTGCGTTTAGCGGCATAATCGGGCAGTTCTTCCCCCTCCTTCTTTTTATCTATACTGGAGTAGCGCCCGCATCGATCACCGTAAATAAACTTTTTACCGTCCGGAAAGCTGATGATGTTGAGGACGCAGTTATGCTCGTGCCTGCATTCAGCCCGGCAGGGTTTCTTATCATTTGTATACTGGCTGACAGCAGACAGGTTGCGGAAAGAGTAACTGCTTTCATAGCCCAGCTCATGAAACTGCCTGGCCATTAAGGCGCTGCCCAGGGCTCCGGTCAATTCCGGCTCCGGGGGGACATAGACTGTTTTTTCGCAAATAGCAGCCAGGGCGGCGGCCAGGGCATGGTTCTTTGCCGTTGCGCCGGCAAAAACGACCTTGCCGTTCAGGGGCCTTTTATCTACAGTTTTACTGAGGTAATTCTGGGCCGAAGAATAGGCCAGGCTGGCCAGCTGTTCGTTCAGGGGCAGCCCCCTTGCAGAAGCTGAAGCCAGTATCGATTGAGAGATCAGCGTACAGATGTCTCCCAGATCGACAGCGTATTCGGCGGAGAAGGATTTTTCGGAAAACTCATCCTTGATGTTGATTCCGAGCAGTTCGGCCAGGTTTTCCAGGAATGTGCCGGTCCCGGCAGCACAGACCGGGTTCATGTTGTAATCATAGAGGATCCCTTTATTAAGCTGTATGAACTTCGAATCCTCTCCGCCAATTTCGATTATGGACAGGGTGGTTTCCTCTGCGAATAAACTCTTGATACCCTCGGCCTGGCAGGTGATTTCGTCAACAGCATATTCGGCGTTTAATATTTTTTGCGACAAGAATCGTCCTGAGCCGGTTGTGCAGGCCACGATCGGTGCATCTCCGATCAGGGGTCCGTATTTTTCTTCTACCTGTTTCACCAGTTCCAGGACCTGCAGGGCCGGCCGCCCGGTTGTCGGCAGGTATACGCCGCCTATTTTCTGTCCCTGCCGGTCGAGCAGGACACACTTGGTAGATACAGAGCCGCAGTCCACCCCAAGGTAGACCTGGGAATAATCGAATCCTGAAACTGCCGGTCTATTTTCCAGGTAGCAGACCTGCTCAGGGTTTAAAGGTTGAAGAGGATTGTCGGGCTTATACTCCGTTGTAACCAGCCTTTTGCTGATTAGCTGATCATATTCCAGCTGTTCCCCCTTAATTGCAGCACCGATGGCATTAATGTATTCATGCTCTTCAGGAATCTCTAAGGTGATATTTTCACTTTGCACAAATTCATCAAGATATTTAATCACAGCCTTATTATTAGCCACACCGCCTGCAGCTACCAGTTTGCCCGGTCCCTGGAAGCGGTTTTGGATTACACTGGTTACGATATTTTCAACCAGCGCCTTGCCCATACCGGCTGCTACTGCACTCTGGGTGGCGCCCTCGTTGATCGCATGGGTCATATCGGATTTGGCAAAAACCGCACAACGGCCGGAAATAGGTACGGCAGACTCAGCCTGGACGGCTATTTCTGCCAGCTCACGGTCGTTGTAGCCCATCCTGGTGGCCTGCTGGTACCAAAATGAGCCGCTTCCAGCCGCGCACTGGCCGTTGCGGCTAAAAAAACTGATCTGGTTGTTTTCATCCAGTTCCAGGTAATGTATATTCTCATGGCCCAGTGACAGGGCATAATCGGCTTTGATGTGCCGGTAAACCAGGCCGGCCTGCAGTGCCTCAATCTCCAGAAGGTGCTTAATGCCCAGGCCTGCGGCCACCAGTTTGCCGTTTTGGCCCATAACGCCCACCTTCACGTAGCGGGCTTGCTTGCCTTCAAGAAGCCTGTCTATACACTTCTGTGCGGCTTCAACCGGCCGCCCGGCGGTTGGGAACTGCACTTTCTTAATCTGTCCACAATCTATCAGCACACCCTTGGCCGAAAAAACGCCTATATCCAGGCCAAGGTTGATTACAAGGGTAGGTTCCTGATCTTTTTCCATTGTCACAACCTCTCATTTGCAGTTTATTAAATCGATTTCTGGCGACACACCAAGATCTCGCCCTTGTTCTGTTGCTACATAATCAAGGCCATAATTGCTTTTTGGGCATGGAGGCGGTTTTCTGCCTGGTCAAAAACAATTGAGTGAGGACCGTCCATTACCTCGTCAGTTATCTCTTCTCCCCGGTGAGCCGGCAGGCAGTGCATAACCAGCACGTCTTCATTAGCCTTTTCCAGTAAAGAATTGTTGACCTGGTAGCGAGAAAAGCTTTCTAACCGCTTTTCTTCTTCCCCTTCCATACCCATGCTGGTCCAAACATCGGTATAAATTATATCAGCCGCTTGAGCGGCTTGAGCAGGATCGTCCTCGATTACGATATTAGCCCCGGTTTTGGATGCATCCAGCCTGGCCAGCCTGGTTATCTCTGAATCAGGTTCAAACCCGGAAGGTGAACAGATTGAAATGTTCATGCCCATTTTTGCTGCTCCAAACATCAGGGAATGGGCCATATTGTTACCGTCACCTATGTAGGTTAGTTTTAATCCTTTAAGATCCCTTTTCTTTTCCTGGATGGTGAAAAGATCAGACAGGACCTGGCAGGGGTGCAGAAGGTCGGTCAACCCATTTATAACCGGTTTGGAACTGTATTCGGCAAAGTCAACTATATCCTGGTGATCATATGTCCGGATCATCACCCCGTCCAGGTATCGGCTCAGGTTCCTGGCGGTATCAGAGATCGTTTCTCCTCGCTTAAGCTGCAGGTCGTTGGCGCTTAAGAACAGGGCATAACCTCCCAGCTGCCACATCCCCACCTCGAAAGAAACCCTGGTTCGGGTAGAGGACTTTTGAAAAATCATGCCCAGCGTTTTGCCTTTTAACGGATGATAGATTTCTCCCAGTTTATTTTTCATTTTCAAGGCATGTGATGTATCAAGGATCTGCTCGATTTCCTCCCGGCTGAGCTCATGAATGGAAATAATATCCTTGCCCTTCATATCCAGTGCCATACTAAACAACCTCCTTGTAGTTAATCTTTTATCAATCGCGTTCGATAGTGCAGGCAATTCCCTGCCCGCCACCGATGCAAAGCGTAGCCAGACCGCGTTTGGCGTCTCTTTTCTGCATTTCATGAAGCAGGGTAATAAAAATCCTGGTTCCACTGGCGCCGATGGGGTGGCCGATAGCAATTGCTCCCCCATTGACATTAACCTTAGCAGGATCCATTCCCAGTTCTTGAACCACGCATAGAGCCTGGGCGGCAAATGCCTCGTTGGCTTCCACTAAATCGAGATCATCAACTGTCCATCCGGCCTTATTTAAAGCTTTTCGGGTAGCCGGAATTGGCCCGGTACCCATAACAGCGGGATCTACCCCGGCAGATGCATAACTTTTAATTACAGCAAGCGGTTTTAACCCGAGTTCTGAAGCCTTTTCCCTGCTCATAACTACGACTGCAGCGGCACTATCGTTAATACCGGAAGCATTGCCCGCTGTAACTGTGCCATCTTTTTTAAATGCCGGACGCAGCTTGGCCAGCGCTTCCAGCGATGTTTTCCGGGGATGCTCGTCAATTTCGAATTTAATGGGATCTTTTTTACGCTGCGGTATAAATACCGGGACGATTTCCTCCTTGAACCGGCCGCTTTCTAGAGCTGAGTGTGCTCTTTCCTGGCTATCAAGGGCAAACCGGTCCTGCATTTCGCGGCTGATGGCGTACCTTTCAGCTATATTTTCTGCAGTTATCCCCATATGGGAATCACCAATTGCACACCAGAGACCGTCTTTTACCATCAAGTCGGTAACAGGGTCATCACCCATTCTAACCCCCCAGCGCGCTTTTTGCATTGCATAAGGCGCTGCGCTCATATTTTCCGTTCCTCCGGCAACTACGATCTCAGAGTCACCGGCTGAAACCGCTGCAGCAGCCATATTTATCGTTTTCAAACCTGATCCGCACACCTTGTTGATAGTCATACAGGGAACCTCAACCGGCAACCCGGACTTAAGTGATGCTTGACGGGCTACGTTTTGCCCCAGTCCGCTCTGCAGCACGCACCCCATCAGAACCTCATCAACCTGCTCAGGTCTAACTCCACCTCTTTCCAGGGCTTCTTTTATTACCACGGCACCCAGTTCAACTGCATTGATATCTTTAAGTGCTCCGCAAAATGTGCCTACCGCCGTCCTTACTGCGCTTACGATAACTGCATCCTTCATTTAAAAACCTCCATGTGATGTACCTGTTGATTCAGATCCCGTTGATTAGTCTCCGATTATTAAAAATGCGGTTTACTCAACTGATACTTATATATTCGCCAATTTACTTATTATTACCTTCATATCCGGCTAAAAAGTTACTCTGTTACCCCCTGGCGCCTCTTACCTTTCAACAGGGGCAGTAGGCTGTAAGTTACCTTAAGTTCATCATAACATACTGGCGAATTATTGTGAGCAGGAGGGCTTAACCCCACTGATACGCTGCTAACTAAAAAGCGCCCAACCGCGGGCGCTTTAGTTTATGGTGCGAGCGAGAGGACTTGAACCTCCACGGGCGTTAAGCCCACTAGGTCCTGAACCTAGCGCGTCTGCCATTCCGCCACGCTCGCATGTTTCCCTTCGCTATGATATTATAACTATTCTTTTTGCTTTTATCAATAGGCTTTTCAATAAAAGTATGGTTAGTACGTATTAATGTCATCTTGTTAAAGATCGTGAAAAATTCTCTTTAGCTTCTGGACGGAGCCAGTACCTTTAAAGCGGATGGGATGACCTCTACTTTTGCATAAGTGGCAGGTGTAACCTCGCCGTCTATTTGTAGAGGCACTTCCCGGGATGTTTCGATGTCAAAAGTTTGTCCCTGCATTTTTATGACAGCCCTGCTTGAAAGGTGTGTTCTAACTGCCATCCTGATTCCGGTGCCAATCAGATCAGGAATACTTCGCTTCCTGATCAATACCAGGTCCAGGTATCCGTCTTCAAGAGAAGCCTGGGGAGCAATACATAACTTTCCTCCATAGTAACGGCCGTTGGCAACAAGGACTACCAGGGCCCGGTCATCTTCAAAATAGAGACCGTTGCACTTAACTTTGCATTGAAAACGGCTGAAAGCAGCAGTTTGATCGACCAGGGCCAGGGCATAAGCGAGGTAGCCTTTTATAGCTCCATATTTGGAAGAAGCGGCCCTGGCAACGGCTCCGTCGAGGCCGACCCCGGCAGAATTGAGAAATAGTACATTGTTGGCCCGGCCGATATCAATCCGGCGTGGTTCCCACCGGGTCAGGCCCTGTAAAGCCTTTTCCCATTTTAGCGGTATGGAGAGGGAACGGACAAAACCATTTCCTGTACCGACTGGTATAACCCCAAAGATATTATTCGCAAGGTCAATACCATTTAAAACCTCTTTCAAAGTGCCGTCTCCGCCGACTGCCACAACCAGTTCCGCTCCCTGATCAGAAGCCCGGGCAGCCAGCCCGGTCCCATCACCCGTTTTGCGGGTAAAGTAAACCCGGTATGGCTGCCCGGACTGTTGCAGCATTTCTTCCAGTTTAGGCCATATTCGGCCCGTTTTCCCATCACCGGCAGTGGGATTAACTACGAACGCTGTATTGTATGGAATTATTTTTGTTCTAACTTTTGTTAACATGTCGGTTTACCGGCATGATTCTATTGTTCTTCTTCACCTTCACCTTTTTCTTCTTCTTCTGCTTGCTTCATAACTCTTACAGCTGCCGGATCAGGCAGCAAGTGCCGTAGTTCAACCGGCAAAGGAAAGGCAATCAGGTTGCCCTGCTGGGTAGCAATTTCAGGTAATGTTCTTAACAGGCGGACATAGAAGCTGCCTTCCTGGCTGCTGAGAGTCTTGGCTGCTTCAGCAATCCTGCCCGCAGCCTCTCTTTCCCCATCAGCCTGGACAATAACAGCCCTTCTTTCCCGCTCTGCCGTTGCCTGTCTCGAAATGGCCTTTTGCAGCGATTCGGGGATCACAACATCCTTAATTTCAACTGCCGTTACCTTAATACCCCAGGCATCGGTTGCATCGTCCAGAATGCTCTGGATTTGTGCATTCAGCTTGTCCCTCTCGGAAAGCAGTTCATCCAAATCTGCCTGACCGGCCACGCTTCTTAGGGTGGTCTGGGCCAGTTGGGCGGTGGCCATCCGGAAGTCTTCAACATTGTTGACCGCCCGGTTGGGCTCAACAACCCGGTAATATACAACGGCGTTAACACTGGTGGTAACGTTATCGCGGGTGATTACCTCCTGGCTCGGTACGTCTAATGTGACGATCCGCAGTGATATTCGGACAATTTTATCTACGATTGGGATAACCAAAACAAAACCGGGTCCTTTTTCACCGATCAAGCGGCCGAGCCGAAAGACAACCAGCCTTTCAAATTCCTTGACGATCTTGATTGCATTAATCAGGAAAAGAAATACAATAATTAGTATAGGTACAAGTATACCTATATCACCTAATATTTCCTGCAGCATTTTAAATCCTCCTTGTTAATTAATTTTATTCTATTCTATTAAACAGGCCTTACTATTCACATTGCCCTAACTGCAGAGCAGCATGAATGTTACTCGTTGCTATTGCCCTTTGATTCACTTTCCTGGAAAGGTTTGACCCACAATTTCAGGGTTTCAGCTTTAACTATTTCAACCTCAGTGCCTACCGGTATGACCTGGTTATCGCTGCTGCGAGCTCTCCAAAGTTCACCCCTGGCTTTTATCATACCTTCAGGGTTTATTTCTTCTGTAACAACACCTTTCTCTGGTGGCTTGAAATAAGTGCTGCCGCCGGTATGCGTGCGGCGGCTGTGGAGTACCCGCTGGGCTACAACCAGGACTATAATTAATAGACCAATTACAGTTCCAACCACTGTAACCAGGAAAGTGGCATACCAGTCAGCTTCCATCAGTGGCTCCATGGGCAGTAGAATAGCCCCGGTCAAAAGCGAACCTGCTCCTGCTATACCAAAGATGCCAAAACCGGAGGTAAAGATTTCTGCGGCAATTAAACCGGCCCCCAGCAGCAGCAATATTATACCGGTTGTGTTGGTGTCAAACAGGCCGATGCCGTAAATACCAAGGATTAACAGGACCAGCCCGCTGACTTCCGGTACAATTGTACCCGGTGCGCTCAGGCCAAAATAGATGCCGAGAAACCCGACCATAAGAACCAGGAAAGCAATTTGGGGATCGCTGACCCAGTTTTGCAGCCTTTCACTGAGGGTCATTTCCGCCTCAATTATTTCTGCATCTACAGTATTTAATTGATAGGTTACACCCTGTTTTTCAATTTCGGTCCCGTCTACTGCTTCCAGCAGTTCTGGCAAACTGCCGGCCAGGTGCTCAATCATGCCCTCATCCAGGGCTTCCCTGGCGTTAAGGGTCAGGTTTTCAGTGACGAACTTTTCAGCCAGGTCTTCAGGGCGTCCTTGCTCCCGGGCCATACTGCGCATATGAGAAGCGTAAAACTGGATCGTTTTTTCATCCGTTGCCTCGGCTCCTTCCGGCGATATTGCCACCGGCATTGCGGCCCCGACCGTGGTTCCGGGGGCCATGGCTGCAATGTCTGAGGAGACCAGGATAAAAGCGCCGGCAGAACCGGCTATAGCTCCGGAAGGTGCAACCAGGACGGCAACCGGTAGATCAGCATTTAAAAACAATTCATTGATTTTCAAGGTTGCATCTACCAGGCCGCCGGGTGTATTCATCTGCAGAACAAAAAGCTGAGCGCCTTCATCTTCTGCATTTTCAACCTGGCGCTCCAGAAAGCTCTGCAGGCCGGCAGTAACTGCTCCGTCAACCTCAACCAAGTAGACAGGCTCCGCTTCAGTTTCAGCCCCGGCGGGTAGAGCTAAGAAAAACATGCTTCCTGCCAGGAAAAACAGAAGCAATCCCGTCAGACTTAATTTATGCCTTTTATAAAAGTTATTTTTCATCTTATATCAACGACCTTTTTTTATAATTAGTAACCCCTTTAAATATAATTATAATATAATTTGTTCAGAATTCAAAGTGCATAATACCACAAAGAGCACATAATCCCAGATTTGACTACAGTATTATGGTGCAATATAATATAAACCAATCTGGTTAATAATAAAATGTAACCACTAACAGGAAATTAAAACATGATTACAAAAAAAGCCGAGTATGCCATCATTATTCTATCAGAACTGGCCTCGCATCCGGAAGGAACGGTTGTGACCAGCAAGGAAATAGCCCGCAACCGCACTATTCCCTCCAACCTTGTCGTCCAGCTTCTTGCTGTTTTAAGAGAAGCGGGTTGGACGAGTGGAACCAGGGGCCCTGCCGGGGGGATCAGGATGCTGGTGGATCCAGCTGAAATCAACATGCGGCAGGTCATTGAAAAAATTGACGGGCCCATTGGGATCACCCGCTGCCTGTTCAGCGATACCCCCTGTCAGAATAAAACTCATTGTTCCCTGCGCGGCGTATGGTCGAAAGCACAGCATAACATGTTGTCTGTCCTCGAAGAAGTCACCATTAAGGATCTGGCTGAAAAAGCGGACAAAGATTGTTAAAGCGAGTCTTACTCTTTAATGCTGCCATCAACCCCGACCACTATTTCTTCCAGGGAAATATGCACCCCTGCTTCCTGCAGAGCCGAACGGACCAGGCGCGATAAACCGAAACAACATCCCACTTCCATGTGCACTAAAGTAATGCTTTTAAGGTTGTTTCTTTTAAACACTTCCACCAGTTTGCTATGGTAGGTGTCGACATCATCCAGTTTCGGGCACCCGATTACAAGGGCCCGGCCGGCTAAAAATTGCTTGTGAAAATCAGCATAAGCAAAGGGGACACAGTCGGCGGCAATAAGTAAATCCTGGTTTTGTAAAAACCGCGCTTCAGGGTTAACCAGGTGCAGCTGAATCGGCCAGTGGCCCAGTTCAGCTTCAGGAGCTGTGGTATTTGCTTCCATCCCGCCCTGCTTCGGAGTTCCCGAACTACTGGTGTTCCTGATTTCCCTGGCTCCACAGCTTACCATTTCCGGGGCAGGCTGTTTTTGTTGATTTTTTTCCAGCCTTTCCAGGTGTTCCTCCACCGCCTTTTCATCAAAAGGATCCGCTTCCCGTTCAATAAGCTTTATTGCATCCTGGGGACACTCTCCCAGGCAATTTCCAAGACCGTCACAGTAAATATCTTTCACCAGTTTAGCCTTGCCGTCAACTATCTGCAGGGCGCCTTCTTCACAGGAAGGAATGCAGAGGCCGCAGCCGTCACACTTGCTCTCATCAATGGTAATTATTTTCCTCACTACTTTACTCATGGTAACTTGCATCCTCCATTTTTTCTAAGATTACTTCACACCGGCTGGTAAAATTTGTGACCATGTTCAAAAAACAGTTCAGCAACAATTTTTTCCATATTATTTGCCGCTTTGCTTTTTATATTCTCCAGGCTGCCGCTTTCCAGCAACCGGCCTGCCTGCACTCCCTCCACCAGCGTTTTGGTTTGCTTAATAACTTCACCCGGGAGGTCATGTTCTTCAGCAAGCCGGTCTAAGTATTGATCCGCGTCATTAATTAGGCCAGGCTTAACCAGGGCCAGGATTACTGCAGCAGCTACAACGCTAAGCATATCGGCATTTTCGTGGCGGCATTTATTTTCAGCGCTGCTGATCATTTCTTTTATGATCTTACTATTTTCCGGTACTTTGCCGCTCAGGCGTTCAAATTCTTCTTCGAGGATGGCCCTAAAAGTTTTCTTCTTAATACCTCTTGCACCTGCCCCCAGGCACATTTCGGCATGGGCGCACCACTCGGCGCATCCCATATTGAAACGGGGATTTGCTACCCGGGTTTTACAGTTCCGGCATCTCAGTCGGATGTCAGTCTTAAAAAATTCGACTATTTCTCCGCAATTAGGGCATCTTTCTTCATGGACATCGTCTGCGGTCCAGTAACGCATGTCCTGTCCGGGACACTTCTGGGTAAACATGCTTAATCACCACCTATATTACTAACCTAATTGGTTATTTATATTATACCTCATAGTTTATAGTTATGCAAGAGAAAAAGCGGTCAAAAATCTTGACCGCTTTACCTCCACTGATTAATCATTGCATTATATCTTAATAAAGGACAGCTACTCAGGCCCGGCCAGTTAAGGCACAGGAGGCGGTGGAACCTTCCCCAGGGCTCCGCTTAGCATTTAATAGAAACAACAGGCTGGTATGATCAAAGAGTCTAAATAGTAACAATAAAAGCTTTAATCGTAAAGCCACTCTTCATGAGGTTGCTCATAGCTGCAGGTTTCAGCTTGATCGAAAAATAAATCAATTTCCCTGCGGGCGCTTTCGGGAGAGTCGGAAGCGTGAACAATATTTTTACCTGTAAACACTGCCAGGTCTCCGCGCATTGTGCCTGGTGCCGATTTCCCGGGATCGGTTGCCCCGACCAGGGTCCGGGTCAGCTCAATAGCATTGTCCCCCTCCCAGACCATAGCAATTACCGGGGCCGAAGTGATAAACTCGAGCAAACCGTTATAAAACTTTTTACCTTCATGCTCAGCGTAATGCCGTGCAGCAAGATCTTTTGATACAGCCATCATTTTCATAGCTACCAGCTTTAAACCCTTTGTTTCCATCCTGCTGATAATGTTACCGATCAAGCCTCTCTGGACTCCATCCGGCTTGATCATTAAAAATGTCCTTTCCCTGGTTTGCATTGGCTTCCTCCGTATACAATTTTTTATTTCATCACAGCAACGCTTATGTAGTGAAACAGGGCCGCTAAGCGGCAGATACAGTCCCCCCTCCGCCTATGCTGCGCTTCCAGAGGTCCAAACTGTTCCCATGGCACTGCTTAACTTTTAATCTTTTAATCATTCGCTGGTTCTAGTAGATCGGCATTAAGTGATTATCATCTATAACCCTTGTTTCTTCCTCAAGGCGCTTGCGCATATCTTTAGGCAGAGCAAATATAGCCCGGGCTGTTTCTCCATCAAAATATTGCAGCTCGAGTTTTCTTTCTTCCACGAGCTTATCAAATAAACTGGTGGAGGGCAGCTCCATCTCGGCAGGTGCAGACAGGATAAACCCCCATTCAGTGTTATAGGAAGGGACAAAAGCCCTGTACGGCCTGACAAAGGGCATTACCTTGTTCAAAGTGTTATTTATGGCGCTGTGCGAAGCGATAAAAGGCATGCTGGTATCTCCGGCCTGGAGGGAAAACATCCCCTTTTCGGAAAGTCGGGATTTAATCAGTTCGAAGTACTGGTTGGTAAATAATTTTAAAGCCGGCCCTTCCTCAACCGGTTCAGGAACATCGCTGATAATAACATCGAAAGCGCCGTTTTCATTTTCTAAGTATTCCCTGGCATCCATAAAATACAGGGTGACCCTGTTATCGTTGAAACTGCCCTGGTGCCAGCTTTCCAGGTACTTTCGGCAGTTTTCTACAACTTCTTTATCCAGATCAACCATGATCAATTCTTCCACGCTCTGGTATTTCAATACTTCACGCAGTGTAGCTCCCTCACCTCCGCCGATAACCAGTACACGGCGAGGCGCCGGATGCATCAGCATAGCTGGATGCACCAGCGCCTCGTGGTAAATATACTCGTCACTTTCAGCAGATTGGACTTTTCCGTCCAGGAACAAGAGGCGGCCAAACATTTCAGTATCGGCAATTTCAACCTGCTGATACCTGGTTTGAAAACTGCGGATGTAGTTTTCGATCCCGTAAATATGAGCCGTCCCCGGTGAAGTATGGTCTATGTACCACTTATGCTTTTCAGAAGGCATTTTTTCCTCCTCCTTACCCAGGGCCCTCACTACTTTTAGCCGCAGGAAAGGCCGTCTTTAAGAATAAGTTGCCGCCGGCTTATATTCAACCTGGACATCAAAGATTCCGCGCTCTATTTCACGGGCCGACATATTTTGGGCTGAAAACGACTGTTTCAAATAATTACACGAAACCCATGGATCAACAGTTTGCCCGCAGGTAAATACGTCAACTGCAGCATATCCAAACTCGGGCCAGGTATGTATGGCCAGGTGGGATTCGGATATAACAACTACACCACTTACACCTTGAGGGCTGAACTGGTGGAATACTGTTTCCTTGACTTCAGCTCCGGCCTCAAGGGCAGCTGCTACCATGGACTGCTTGATTTGTTCCAGGTCAATCAACGTTTCCATGGGGCAACCGTAGAATTCAGCCAAAATATGACGGCCTAAAGCGCTCATCTCTGATACCTCCTTGTAACCAGTTTTTTTCAAATGAAAGAGTCAGGATACATTGTACCAAAAACAGCCTAAAAGTCAATGAGCAGGGAAATATTCGAACAACTGTCGATAATATGCTGCAATAAAAGAGCAGTGTCTCCTTCTACCACCAGGGGCCGGGGGTAATGACAGTTTCCACCCACCGGCCACGCCCCCTGTAGAGGCCAAAGCAAGCGTTAAAAGGGGCTATTCAACTGAAAAATTCCGCAAAATTTGATCATCCTGATCTATTCATATAGAATAGTAGGAGATGTTAAAGCACTAAATAATAACAAAGGAATGTTGCCATGAGTAGCCTGGACTTTTTATTCAACCCCGGACAGATCGCCGTTATCGGAGCTTCCCGTTCACCCCAGAAAATTGGCCACGCCGTCCTGGATAACATTATCAAAAATGGATTTGAAGGTAATATATACCCGATCAATCCCAGGGAGGAAGAAATAGCCGGCTTGCAGGCATACTGCTCCATCACTGACGTTGGCGGACCCATCGACCTGGCCGTGATATCTGTGCCCGCCAAACATGTCACAGCAGTTGCTGAAGAGTGCGGCCAGGCAGGGGTCAGGGGCCTGATCGTTATTACTGCCGGTTTTAAAGAAGTGGGCAAGGAAGGGTTTAAGCAGGAACAGGAATTGATCTCGATCTGCAAACGCTACGGGATGCGCATGCTTGGTCCAAATTGCGTCGGCCTCATGGATACTCACACCCCGGTGAACGCTTCTTTTGCCGAAGGATTCCCTAACCGGGGGAACATTTCATTTATATCTCAAAGCGGCGCCATGTTAGTTTCCATCCTGGACTGGAGCTTCGAGATGGGCATGGGTTTTTCCCGGTTTATCAGTGCGGGAAACAAAGCCGACCTGACTGAAATCGATTTAATAGAAAGCTGTGCCGATGATCCGCAAACCAGTGTAATTTTATGCTACGTGGAAGACATAACCGATGGTGAAAAATTTGTAGAAGTTTGTTCGGAAGCAAGCAAGAAAAAACCGATCATAATCTTAAAATCGGGAACCAGCAGCGCCGGTGCCCAGGCAGCGAGTTCTCATACGGGGGCCCTGGCCGGGAGTAACCGCGCCTATGACGCTGCTTTCAGGCAGAGCGGTGTGCTCAGGGCTGAAAGTATGAACGACCTCTTTGATATGGCCAGGGCATTTGCCACTCAACCCCTGCCCGGTGACGCAAGAGTAGCTATTGTTACCAATGCCGGCGGGCCGGCTATCGTTGCCACCGATGCGGTTGAAAAGTGCGGCCTCAAAATGGCCCGGTTTACCAGGGAAACTATCGGTAAGTTAAGAGAAAACCTTCCCGGTGAAGCGAACCTGTACAATCCGGTTGATATTCTCGGCGATGCCAGGGATGACCGCTACCGCTTTGCGCTGGAAACGGTCCTTAAAGATGAAAACGTCGACAGCGCCATGGTTTTGTTATGCCCCGCAGCGGTAACAGAACCGGAAAAAACAGCCCGCACCATTGTGGAGCTGAATAAAAAGCATGACCAAAAACCGGTCATGGCCGTTTATATGGGCGGCAAGACCCTTGCTACAGGTAGAAATTACCTGACCGCCAATTCGATACCGACTTTTACTTTTCCCGAGCCCTCCATTAATTCCCTGCGCGGCATGATCCGCTATAATGAACATCTCGAGGAAACAGCCCCTTTTGAACCGGTAGATCTTGATAATGTCAACCGGGAGGCAGTCCGCAAAACCCTGGATGAGGTATTAGCCGACCGCCGGGTGGTCCTCCTGGGCCATGAAGCTTCTGATGTGATGTCCGCTTACGGAATCCAGGTTAGTAAAACTTACCTGGCTACTTCTGAGGAAGAAGCGGTCGAGATCGGAGAAAAACTGGGCTTTCCCGTAGCTTTAAAAATATCTTCTCCCCGGATAGCCCATAAAACAGACGTTGGCGGTGTAGCAATCGGTTTACACAGTGAAAAAGAGGTAGCCAGAGCATACCGAAAAATCATGGAAAATGTGCATTACTACCTGCCGGATGCTCCTGTATATGGCATTGAGGTCCAGGATATGGTGGATGAAGGGGTTGAAGTTATTGTCGGTATGTCCAGGGATGTCCAGTTCGGTCCGCTGGTAGTATTCGGGCTGGGCGGTATTTATGTAAATTTATTGGAGGATGTTTCTTTCCGCCTGGCTTCGGCATTAACTACGCGGGAAGAAGTAAAGAAGATGATTACAGAAACCAAGGCCAATACCCTGCTCAAGGGTTACCGGGGCAAAAAACCTGCCGATCTAGAAGCCCTTTCCGATACCATCTTGAGAACAGCCAGGCTGGTAAATGATTTCAGGGAAATTACCGAAATGGATATTAACCCTGTTCGAGTTCATAACGAGGGCGCAACCGCTCTTGATGTTAAAATAACTATTGAAGCAGTCAATGACAAGGAATAACTCCTTAATGAGGTGATTAAATGAAAGCGATTTATTTTTCCGGAAAAGCCGGCGGGGGCAAAACTGCGACTGCCCTGGGGTTGGGGCTGAAATTGCAGGAAAAAGGATTTAAGGTTTCTTACTTTAAACCAATAGGATTTCGTAAAGGCACTATCAAAAAAGACGATGATGATGTCATGCTGATGCGTGATGTGTTTTGTTTGCCTTATTCCGGAGATACAATTTCACCTGTAATTGTAAACGATCATTACCTTACGCCTCGGTTCATGCAGGAGGTAAAAGATCTTCACCCCCGCATAAAGAAGGCCTTCAAAAAATGTTCGGAAGGATATGATGTCGTGTTGATTGACGGCAGTATCGAGCCCCATGTGGGACACAACCAGGGCCTTGACGATTTCAACCTGGCTGAGATGCTCGGGGCCTCCACTCTGCAGGTGATCAAAGCCGATGATGATTTTGACCTGGATCAGAATTTGCTTTACCTGGAAATGTGGAAAAATAAAAATATCCCGGTTATCGGCTGTATATTCAACAATATCACCACTAACCAGTGGAATAAGACGGACAGTGTTTACAAGCCGCTGGTTGAAGAGAAGGGTTTTGATGTACTGGGGCTGATCCCGAGCCAGGTGGAAATATCGGCTCCAACTGTAGCCGAATTTTATGATGTTGTCGGAGGGGATGTACTCACTGCACCCGACAACATGAACCGGATTGTAGAAGAAATTGTGGTCGGTACCATGAATATAGAAAGCGCGCTTAAGTACTTGCGCCGCGCTCCAAACAAGGCTTTGATTACGGGCGGAGACCGCAGTGATATGGCTCTTACTGCGCTTGAAACCAGTACTTCGGTAATAATTTTAACTGGAGGGCTTTACCCGGACTTGCAGGTTCTCTCCCAGGCTGAAGAAAAAGGAGTTCCCGTCATACTGGTCCATCAAAGCACCTATTCAACTATTGAAAACCTGCAAAGCATTTACCGGAGCATTCACCCGCAGAACCAGAATGCCATCAATATTATTAAGGATAATGTCGATCAATACCTGCAATGGGGCCGGGTTGTTGATTATTTACAGGAATAAAGAATCTGCTGAAGCTTATAGTCGAAACTGCCATAACTTATTAAACTACATATTTCTATACAGAATAAAAGGGGACAAACCAGAAAACGGTGTGTCCCATTTTTTTATCGGGCTTAACTGGAATAAGAAACCTGATTTGGCGAATGCTGAATTATACAACTACTTATTTTCATATCTTAAAACTTTGTTTTCCCAGGTTCTAATCTGTAAATAATCTTTACCCATGCTTACCAGGTATTCCGGCAGCATCGGAGTTTTGCCCAGGCCAAATGGTGCATTGACCACATAGTACGGGATAGCCAGCCCCGATGTGTAGCCGCGCAGCTTCTCCATTATTTCAATTCCTTCTTCAACCCTGGTCCTGAAGTGTGAAGTCCCTTTGACTGCCTTGGCATGGAAGATCAGATAAGGCCTGACCATTATTTTTAGAAGTTCCTGGTTCAGTTTGCGCATTACGAACGGATCGTTGTTAATACCTTTCAAAAGTACAGCTTGATTGCCCATAGCCACACCACTTTTGGCCAGTTTAAAGCAGGCTTCCCTGGCCCTGGGGGTAATCTCAAGAGGGTGGTTGTAATGGGTAATCACATACAGGGGCAGGTGTTCGGAAAAGATTCGGCATAATTCATCATCAATCCGCTGCGGCATAGTAACCATGGTCCTGGAACCAAAACGCTTCATTTCAACGTGTTCGATGCTGTCCAGTTCCTCCAGCAGCCATTTAATAGTCTGGTTATCTAGCATCAGGCCGTCTCCGCCTGTTAACAGGACATCCCGGATGTCTTCGTTCTTCCTGACATAGTCAAGCGCTTCCTCCAATTCTTCTCTTGGTGTAGCCAGATCCTGTTCACCGATGCCTCTCCGCCTCTGGCAGTGACGGCAGTACATGGCGCACTGGTTGGTTACTTTGATGATCAGGCGGTCAGGGTAACGCTGGGTAATCGCCGTTGTGGGAGAAGTAAACTCCTCACCCATCGGGTCGTCATAGCCTTCCTGGTCAAGAATTTCATTTATAAATGGTATGCACTGCTTTTTTACGGGATCCTCAGGATCGTCAGGATCAATCAAACTGAGGTAATAAGGTGAAACAGCCCAGCGATACCTGGAGCCGGTTTCCTTGATCTCTTCCAGCTCCTGCTTCTCTATAGGCAGAAGTTCTTTTAAAACTTCAGGGGTGCTGATTCGATTTTTTAGCTGCCAGCGCCAGTTTTCCCAGTCATCATCAGAGGCTTTAAAAAACTCTTTTATCCTTTTCTGATTTTCCTGGATTTGAGGCCAATTTTTGAAGCCATATGGTATGGTTTTCAGCGCTTCCTTATAATCAACAATCGTGTCACTAAGTTCTTCAGCCCGTTTATAAGCCATACGCTGTCGTTCTTCAAAGCTTTTTTCTGCTGTCATCCTGGTACATTTCCTCCCTTCAATTTTTCCTTTTTGAAACAAATAATATTTACCTGCTTAGCCTGTTGTCCTTGTTGAGTGATAAGCAGCACCATGGTGACGGTTCGAAAGTCCCTTTAACCATAGCTCCAGGAGGCCAGGGGAAAAACGGTGGAACCGTCCCCTGTGGCTTAGCGGTCCAGGCCTGAGTAGTTATTATTATACTTAGTATCATTTTTGATGTCAAAAAGAAAAGACCCGGGTTTTATCCCGGGCCCTTTTTATTCCATAATCATTTTTTTACGAAGCACTCACCTTAAGGCTGCTTATCCCACCATCCGGTTTTAGTTCTTCCATCACGGACTTCAGAGGTTTCATGAACTCTGGCGTAACCGTCAACACGCATCCTCTCGTCCAGGAAATTGTCAATTTCAAGGCTGCGCTTTGTAGTGCCCCCGGTATTTTCGATTTGATTGCGAATCCTCAAATATTCACCGGAGTCTTTACTGGATGCTATTGACTGCCTGATGAAACCTTCTTCACCGGGATCCATATCGATACCAGCTCTGATCCTGGTATTATGGTTTGGAAGTGTATGTTCCGTTAAGATCCTGACATTACGCTTTGCCTCACTGTAGCTATCGATTGTCTCTTTAAGCAGTTCATCGAAATAATTATGTATACTTCTCATTTCTGCATGAAACTCCTCGCCAGTCATGCCCGGAGTAGCTTGTTTTTGAGCATTCAGGTCGGCTATAGCTTGTTCACGCCTGGATTCTATGTGGGCAATTGCCTCTGCTTCCATTTGAGCAATTGCTGCGGAGTAGTCAGGGTCAGTTTTTCCTCTCAGGTAAAGGCTGATATTAACCTTCTCTTCTGTTAATGCATATGGTTCATAAACACTGTCGCGAGGACTGAAATCCCTGTACCTAACTGCATGTACGTCATGGTTTCCATACACTTCTCCAAAACCACGGATGTGAAAGGAAGCTCCTCCAAAATCAAAATCGACTTCTTTCTCATGAAAGATATCTCCGATATACCTGAAACCGGTACTGGTGCGTTTGTAATCGTAATCTCTACCGGCGGCAGATAATGAAAGAGCCAGTACAATAACTAAGGTCAGTGCAATACCTGTAATAACTTTCTTTCTCATAAAACGGGCACGTCCCTTCCTTTCTTGATCATTATATTCAGTATATTTTTGTATCACCTCCAAGTAAGGATTTAAAAAAGGCTGAAAAAAAATGGTCGGAGCGACTGGATTTGAACCAGCGACCTCTTGACCCCCAGTCAAGCGCGCTACCAAACTGCGCCACGCCCCGATAATAATACTCTTATGCAATTCTTAGTTTATTTTAATGCAAGGTTTTCAAAAAGTCAACAATCGGTATATACTTTAAGAAGCAGCCTCTAATAATATATTTTGGCCCGGGAGGTGTTCTAAAATAATAAAGGATCGGATTGTTGTTATCGGAGCCGGTTTGGCCGGTTCTGAAGCAGCCTGGCAAATAGCTCAAAGAGGGGGCAAAGTGACACTCTATGAAATGAGACCCCAAAAAATGACCCCTGCTCACCACACCGGTTATTATGGTGAACTGGTCTGCAGTAATTCCCTGAGAGCCGCTGCACTGACAAATGCCGTAGGCTTGTTGAAAGAAGAGATGCGCCGCTTTAACTCATTAATCATGAACGCTGCCGATGTAAACGAGGTTCCGGCTGGAGGAGCCCTGGCTGTAGACAGGGAAGAGTTTGCCCGTTATATCACCCGTTCTATCCAGGAGCACCCGTCTATTGAAGTTGTCGAGGATGAAGTAACGGCGCTACCGCAGGAACGGCCCCTTGTTATAGCTACAGGCCCATTGACTTCAGAAACGCTCGCAAATGCCCTGGAGCGAATAACCGGTACAGGCCGACTCTATTTTTATGACGCTGCCGCCCCGATTATCACCTCCGACTCTATCGATATGAGTACAGCCTTTTTTGCTTCCCGCTACGGCAAGGGTGGCGATGATTACCTGAACTGCCCCATGGACGAAGATGAATATGCCCGGTTTTTAACTGAACTGGCCGGTGGTGAAGTATATATGGGGAAAGAATTTGAAAAGGAAGTTTTTTTTGAAGGCTGTATGCCCGTAGAAGAGCTGGCTAAAAGAGGAAAAGACACCATGCGCTACGGTCCATTAAAACCGGTAGGGATTACCTGCCCATGGACAAATAAACAACCTTATGCCGTCGTTCAACTCAGGAAAGACAACAAGGAAGGCACACTCTACAACCTGGTGGGTTTTCAAACCAGGTTAAAACACCCGGAGCAAAAGAGGATTTTCAGGCTTATTCCCGGCCTGGAAAATGCTGAATTTGTCCGGTATGGGGCCATGCACAGGAACACTTTTATCAATGCTCCCAGCCTTCTCCAACCTACCCTGGAGCTGATCCGGGAGAAAGAAGTATTTTTGGCCGGCCAGATCACCGGTGTAGAAGGGTACGTGGAATCTACTGCCTCGGGCATTATCGCCGGTCTAAACGCTTTGTGCCGGCTCAGGAATAAAAAAACGCTTTTATTTCCTCCTGAAACAGCCATGGGTGCCCTGATGAATTATATCACCTCGGCAGATCCAGACAATTTTCAGCCCATGAACGTTAATTTCGGGCTCTTCCCGCCACTGAAGGAAAAAGCCCCCAAGAAGAAGAAAAGAGAATTATATGCCCGGCGCAGCCTGGAGAGTTTGACAAAGTTTCAAGATGAATTCTGCACCGTCCTGGAAAGTGAAACATAACCGGAGACAGGTTAATGAGGTTATACTGTAGGAGGGACAATCGGAGCTATGAATGTTATATTTGCATTGGGAGCTGCATATTTGCTGGGAGCATTTCCGACTGCCTACTTGTTGGGACGCTTATTAAAAAAAGTTGATATCCGTGATACAGGCTCTGGTAATGTTGGCGGTATGAACATGTACCGGGCCGCCGGTTTGCTTCCGGGACTGCTAACAGTCCTGATAGATATCGGCAAGGGCATTCTCGCCGTTATGCTGGCCATGCACTGGAGCAATGAGCTCCTGGTGGTATTCATGGCCGGGTTACTGGTGATCCTGGGGCACAACTACAATGTCTTTTTAAGATTCAGGGGCGGAAAAGGACTGGCCACCGCACTCGGTATTTTTATCGCTTTATCTCCAATTACAATACCGTTTGTCCTTTTAGCGGCGGTCTGTCTGACTATAGTCCTGAAAGACACCAATACTGCTTTTGGCGCTTCAACTTTGAGCATCCCGGTTATCCTGTTTTTTCAGTACCAGGAGTTAGCATGGGTCCTCTTCGGCCTGGTGCTGGCTGCCATTATCCTTTCCAGGCATACCCGGGACTTCCAGGCTTACCAGAAGGGCCGCAGAAAAATAGCTTAGAACTGGCGCTGAGCAGAGCCCTTAGATTTTAAAATAGCTGAACAGGCGGCCAAAATTTATACCGGCTACAACCTGGTTGCTGTAACGCTCATAAAGCTGGCGGTTGCCTTCTTCCAAATGGGATGACTTAATGCCGTGAGAAATAGATAGGAAGGTTTCTATGTAGGCAGCCAGTTGATCACAGGCTTTAATCATTTCCCCATCCAACGGAGAATAATGATCGTGGTTGTAGTTTTTGTTTATCTCTGCGGAGCTGACATGCTTAACCTGGTTGTTTTCGATGATTTTGCAGGCAAATTCATCTTCAGTGAAGTACCTTAATTCATCATGCCATTCCACGGGCAGCAGGGGGAAGATCCTTTCTTCCAGCTGCCTGTGTTCTATTTCCTTGATAATTTCTTCAATACCGGCCACTGATTTTTTTACCGGTGATACGATATCCCGGGTCAGAACTTCGGGTAAATCGTGAAACAGGGCTGCAAAGTAATTGTTATAAACCCGCTTGGGACAGGCTCCAAGTTCAAGGGAACAAAAATAACTCATCATCGCTACAATAAGCATATGCCCCATGACCGATGTTTTAGGTACCCGCGGGGCCTGGGCCCAGCGTTGTTGGAAGCGGAGCTGCCCGACCAGGTCGAGAAAATTGCTTGTCTTTTTACCCAGGGCCAGCTTCTGGACCCCGGCCAGGTCGTAATGCTCTTCAATCTGGTTGGCTATAGCCGCCTTTGTTTCTTCCAAACCATAGAGCCCTTCATTGAGGCGGTAAATAATCTTAAATTCCCAGTTTGTTGCCAGGTAATGAGCGGCCTGAAGAATTCTTTTTTCAAGGTTGGCCCGCCCCGACATCCTGAAATACTCATCCATCATCTGAAGGAGATCTATTTTCAGGTCACAAAGACCCGGAACCTTGCTTTCCAGTTTTTCTAGGACCCAGCGGTTGAGCTGTTCGCCTTTTTCAGCCATCAGTTTGTAATAAACAGGCGGTTTGATATCAGTCAGGACTATCCGGTGCAGGAATTCAAACAACCCGCCTTCGATCAAACGCTGCCATTTCAGGTCACTGCCGTGGTCCGCTTCTTCAATCCTGGCCAGCACAAAAGCATATACCATCTTGTGGGCCTGTTTATCCAGTTCTGTGAAGTGCTCAGGTCTGATATGATCGTTCCAGCGTTGGATGCTGGCCGCTTCAAATAATAATTCCAGCAGTTCTTTTCGCAGCAAGAATAATCAACCCTTCCGTCCGAGTTTTGACTCCGTTCCTTTCAAAAGGCGCCTGATGTTTTCATGATGCCTGACAATGACCAGGATGGCCGCTGCCAGCCCAAAAAGGATGTATGGCTGGCCAAATCCGAACGCCCAGAATATGAGGGGCAGGATCAGCATCGAGATAATTGACCCCAGTGATACGTAGCGGGTTAAGTAAACAATGGCCAGGAAACAGGCGATCACGATCAGGGTAACCCATCCGGACAAAGCCAGGAGGACCCCAATTGAAGTAGCAACAGCTTTGCCCCCTCTAAATTTAAGATAAAAGGGAAAGCTGTGTCCGAACATGGCCAGGAAACCGGCTGTGAGGTATATTCCCGGGGCATCGGCTGCGGCCCTGGCCAGTAAAACGGCCACCAGGCCTTTAGCCAGATCGAGGATGAATACAGGCAGGGCACTGCGCCATCCGTAAACCCGCAGGACATTTGTTGCTCCAATGTTGCCGCTTCCGTAATCCCTGATATCCGTGCCGTGCGCTAACCTGGTCAGGATATATCCAAAAGGAAGCGAACCCAGCAGGTAAGCGATGAGCAGGGTAAGATAAGCCACAATCATTCACCTCTCCTTTCTCTTCTCTTGAATTTAACGTCTACAGGGGTTCCCTTGAAGCCGAAGGCTTCACGTAACCGGTTTTCCAGGTACCGCCGGTACGAAAAATGGATTAGTTCCGGTTCGTTGGCAAAAAACACAAACCGGGGCGGTTTAACCTCCGGTTGAGTAACATAATATATTCTTACCCTGGTTCCTTTTACCGGAGGCGGTGGGTTTACAGTCAGGGCATCTTGCAAGAGATCATTTAACAGGGCGGTAGGGATTCGCTTGTGCTGTTCCTGCCAGACCTGTATGACCAGGGGCAGCAACTTATCCAACCTCCATCCACTGAGGGCGGAAACAAAAAGATGCGGTGCGTATGCAGCAAATACTAATTTACGCTTCAAGTCGTTTTCTAAAGATTGGCGGGCCAATGCATCTCCTTTGACCAGGTCCCATTTGTTAACAGCCAGGATCAACCCCCTTCCGGCCTCGTCAACATAACCGGCCAGTTTCTGATCCTGCTCTGTCACTCCACTCTCTGCATCAATCAGCAATAGGGCCACATCGGCCCGCTGCACCGCTTTTAAAGAGCGAAGCACGCTGTAGTACTCCACCGCCTCCTTTACCCTGCTTTTCCGGCGGATACCGGCCGTATCAATTAGCAGGCAGGGGCGGTTGTTAAAATTTAAGTACGTGTCTACAGCATCTCTGGTTGTACCGGGAATCTGGCTCACAACTACCCGTTCTTTTCCCAGCAGGGAGTTGATCAGGGATGACTTGCCTACATTGGGCCTTCCTATAACCGCTATTTTAACCAGGTCTTCGCTATCTATCCAGCTATGCTCATCTTCTGCAGGAAGCTTTTCAAAGATCAGGTCGAGGAGATCGCCGATACCCCGTCCGTGCGATGCCGATATGGCCAGCGGTTCATCAAACCCGAGGGCAAAAAAACCGTAACGATCATTTTCTTTTTCCAGGGTATCCAGTTTATTGACAGCAGGAATAACCACCTTGCCGCTGCGCCGCAACATTTCCGCTATTTCCTGGTCCAGGGCGGTCAGGCCTTCCCGGCCGTCAAGTAAAAATATAATGATTTGCGCTTCTTCCACGGCCAGGTTAACCTGTTTCTGAACCTGGACTGTAATCTGATCTTCCCCGCCAAACGTGACCCCTCCGGTATCGATCACGACCATGTTACGCCCCCGCCACTCAAATAAACCATAGAGGCGATCCCTGGTTACACCGGGCATTTTTTCTTCAATTGCCGTCCTGGCAGATATGAGCCGGTTAAACAAGGTTGACTTACCCACATTGGGCCGTCCTACGATGGCAATCACGTTTTCGTTCAACTATCTGCTCTCCTTTTTAGAGCCGGTGCCCTCAGTTCCGCCATTTCCATGATTATATTAAATAGTTCCAGGGGGCCGTTAACAACCCGGACAGGAACCTGCAGGCTGTTTTCCAAATCCGAGATTTTCAGATCATCAAGAAAGCAGCTGCTGTGTTCTTTAAGCACTATATCTGGTAAAAATACTACATCTCCGACCGGTTTTCCTTCCAGACCTGTTAATATATCGCTGCCTGTGAGCAAACCGCTAACTGTTACCTGCTCACCAAAGAAGCGGTTTTCGACAAAAAATGGTTTAACAGCCAAATTATCGATCCGGTTCAGGGTTTCTACCATTTCTACAACCTGGGGCCTGGCTGCATAACCGGAAACTATTGTTGCTGCTATAGCCTGGGGTAGTATTTTGATTCCTCTATCCCGAACGGTTTTTAATTGTTCCAAAAATTGCCGGGCCAGCCCCACTCCGTTTTCCAGCTGGGGATAATTTTCATATTCATGTTCTTCCGGGAGGTCCATCCCGGCCAGGTTGTAAAATTCATCGGCCAGGAACACAAAGCGGCTGCCGCGTTTTTTTAAAAATTGCTCCTGCATTTCTGCAACCTCTTTGACTAATTCATTTGCCGCCGGCGGATCGTACCTTTTCAATGCGGGCAGGCCAAAGCGGTGCCTGGTGAGGCCTACCGGGACAAGGGCAATGCTAAGAATGCCTTTTCCCAGGTGCTCCAGATCCTGTATTGTTCGTTTCAGCTCCGGTCCGGTATTATATCCCGGACATAGTACAACCTGGGCATGGATTTGAATCCCCGCAGAAACTAGTTTTTTTAAATTATCCAGGCCTTTTTCTGCATCCCTGGAATTAAACATGACCCTTCTTAAGTCCGGGTTGGTGGTATGAATGGAAACGTAAAGAGGGCTCAACTGTAATTTTTTTACCCTTTCGATTTCTTCTTCGGTCATGCGGTTTAAGGTTATGAAGTTACCATATAAGAATGAAAGCCGGTAATCATCGTCTTTGGTATAAATGGGACTGCGCATTCCTGGTGGGTTCTGCTCTATAAAACAAAATATGCACCTGTTCCGGCAGCGCTGCAGTCCGGATATCGTCGGGGGATTAAAGCGTAAACCCAGCGGTAGTGAAACCGGCTTATGAATCGTGAGCCGGTGTAAAAGACCTGGCTTGTCTTTCAGCAAAAGGCGCACGCTGGTATCAGATTCCATTATCTTAAAATCGATAATATCCCCGATTTCCTGGTTATCGATACGCAGCAGTTCCCAACCAGGCTTTATGCCGGCCATCTCTGCCGGTGAACCTTCGGCAACATGATCTATTATATGCCCCTGTTTAAAGGCCATCTCTATTCCTCTCAATCTCTTCTGCTGTATCTAGATTAGGTAGCTCTAAACTGATTGCAATCGACGAATTAAAAAGGACGAACGAAGAGTCCGCCCTTTATCAATCTTATATAGTCCCCGCTTACAACCCACAGCGGAACGGTGGATCCACTGCTGTGGCGCCGCTTACCATTAAACAATGCTAATCTTTTTCTTCCTCTTCCTCTTCCTCTTCCTCATCCTTTTCTTCTTCTTCTTCTGCTGCTGCTGCTTCTTCTACTGCCTCAGAAGGTTCCTGTTCCGGGACAGTCTCAGCGGCGGCATCCGGTTCTTCTTCCGGTTCATTGATTTCAGCTTCGCCTTCTTCTTCAGCTGATTCCTCTGCTTCTTTTTCTGCAGTGCTGTCAGCCTCATTAGCTTCCTTACTGACCTCAGCTTTAACCTCTTCTTCCTGGTCCTGCCCCTCTTGGTGTGCTGCTGTTAATTGTTCTTTATCAAAAAGGTTGCCAAAAACATCACCGAGGGTTACGCTGCCGTCTTCCATTTCTTCTTCTTCTTTGACTTCCTGGTTTACTACAGCAGTCCCCCGCCCATCTTTTATACTGAGGCTGATTCGCTTTGCTTTAGGTTTAATTTCAAGAATCTTAACTTCGGTTTCTTCTCCTTCGCTGAGCACTTCGGAAGGATGGTTAACATGGTAATCGGCAAGTTGTGAAATATGGGCCAGGCCTTCTACCCCCGGTTTGATTTCTATAAAAGCTCCAAAGTTAACCAGGCGGGTAACCCTGCCTGTAACTATCTGCTCGTTTTCAAGTTCTTCGACCGCCCTGGTCCAGGGATCGGGCAGAGTTTTTCTGATGCTCAGGCTGATCCTTTCTTTTTCGGGGATAACCTCGAGCACTTTTACTTCCACCCGGTCGCCGTTGCTCAAAACCTCGCTCGGATGTCCAACCCTTTCCCAGGCCAGCTCAGAAATATGCACCAGACCGTCGATATCGCCCACATCAACAAAAGCGCCAAAATTGGTCAGCCTTTTTACAGTCCCGGTAATAGTAGATCCTACTTCCAGGGAGTTCAAAGTTTCTTCTTTTTTCTTCGCCAGTTCTTCTTCGAGGATTTTCTTACGGCTTAAAATGATCTTTCCTTTATCACGGTTGTATTCCAGGACTTTGAACTGCAGGGTTTGATCCTTGAATATATTAAAATCAGGAATAAATTTAATGTCCACCAGGGAACCGGGCATAAACCCTTCGACACCGGACCCAAGGTCCATGACCAGGCCGGCCGAAACCACCTGCTTGACTTTGCCTTCCATGATGGTTTCCTCATTGTGGGCCTGTTCGATCTCTGTTAAGCGTTTATCCCTGGCCAGTCTTTTATGAGAGACGACCACTTTACCCTCCTGCTCGTCCGTCTCCAGCACGGTTACCTCGATATCATCTTCCGGAGTAAAGATGTCCGCCAGTCCTTTTCCTTCATCGAGATGAACTTCATTGACGGGTAGAGTTGCTTCGGTTTTTGCGCCGATATCGACGTAAACCTCTTCATCTGTGACCCGGGCTACTTTGCCCGCGACCTGTTCGCCCACCTGGGCGACTTTGACTTCAACATCAAAGTCAAATTGCTCCTCGTTCTTGACTTCCAAGTTTTCATTCTCCATGCTCTCCACGACCTCCTTAATCGTCCACGGGGGAGTTGACGCTCCTGCGGTGACACCGAATATTTTGTATCGGCGCAGAAAAGATTCAGGCAACTCCCTTGCATTATTAATCCGGCAGGATGGTTTTAACTGCCGGCAGCAATCATAAAGGGCTTTTGTATTAGCGCTGGATTCACTGCCAACTACAACCAGCGCTTCAACCCTTTTGGCCAAATTTATAATTTCTCCCTGTCTGAGTTTAGTTTCCGGGCAAAGGGTATCATAGACCTGCCCACCTGGATTTTTTTCTTTGAAAGTTTTTTTCACCTGATCATATAAACCCGGATCACTTGTTGTCTGGGCAATCAGGCCCGCAGGCGGTTCAATGACCAGGTTTTCCAGCTGTTCCAGGGAAGAAATAACTGTTGCATCTCCACCAGACCAACCGAGTAAACCCTGCACTTCCGGGTGCTCAGCATTGCCGAAAATAACTATGTTAAAGCCCTGCTCGCGCAGCTGGGCGGCCTTTTTTTGAACCCGTTGAACCCGGGGGCAGGTCAAATCAATTATCGCAATATCTTCAAGGCTGTATAACCTTTCCAGCATGTCGGGTGTTACGCCATGGGTCCGAATTGCTAAAAATGAACCCTCTGCATCTTCCGGGTTTTCAATGGAGGCAACCGACCGCTGCTTCAAATAATAGACAACTTCTTCATTATGGACCAGGGGGCCAAGGGTAGAGCCGCTCCCGTAACGGGCAGCCTGGTCCAGGAGGTGGTTGATAGCCCTGTTTACCCCGGAACAAAAACCGGCCTTGTCTGCCAGAATCACCTGCAAATGATCACTCCATACAATCAATTCTTGCTATACTCAGGAAGCAAATCCTTAATATGTCCCATAATATGATGGCTCATCTTTTCCAGCTGGGCTTTTTTTCCCTCTTTTTGATTATAATTGAGAGGCGGTAATACAAAGGGCGGTCCTATAAAGAGATGAAGTGGTTTGAAAAGTCGATAAGGCCCGTTTATGGCAACCGGCAAAACTGGCACACCACTGCGAACAGCAATCAAAGCTGCACCGTTATAAGGTTTTTGTAGTTTCCCGCTTTTACTTCGTGAACCCTCCGGAAAAAGACCCAACACCTGCCTGTCCTCGAGTAGTTGATAAGCTTTTCTGATTGCCGCGTAATCGGCATCTTTGCGGTTCAGGGGAAAGGCACATGCTTTACGCAGCAAGTAGGAAAATATAAAGTTGCTGAAGAGCTCTTTCTTAGCCATGAAATGGATCCGGTAAGAACCGGGAAAAGCTGCCCCGATCGCAACAGGATCCCACCAGCTTATATGATTTGAACAAATTATAAACGGCTTGCGCCCTGGTATGTTTTCTCTTCCGTGAACTTTTACCCGGTACAGCATTTTTAAAATGATCATAAAAAACAAACGGACTATCTGATAAAGCACAATTCTCACCTGGCTTTTTCAGGACACTTTGCTTTTGACGATGTTGACAAGCTTATCTACAACCGCTTCAAATGCCATGTCAGTGGTATCTATTACTATCGCATCATCTACTCTGGTCAGCGGTGAATCTTCCCTCCCGGAATCGATAATATCCCTGTTTTTTATTTCTGCGATTACTTCATCCTCGGTCATGTCATTTCCCTTACCCAGCTGTTCTATCCGGCGCCGCCGCGCCCTTTCTTCAATCGAGGCATCCAGGTAAAACTTGAAATCAGCATCGGGCATGACCCTGGATGCTATATCACGGCCTTCCATGACAATACCGTTTGATTCTGATGCGATCGCCTTCTGCATATCGACCAAACGGCGGCGGACAAGGGATATGGCAGATACCGGGGAAACAAGCCTGTTCACCTCGGCTTCGCGAATAGCTCCGGTAACATCTTTACCATCAAGAAATACTTCCTGCCTGTCGTTGAGCTTGATCTCGGTTTTATCCAGGACCTCTTTAACTCTGGCAAGGTCGTTTAAATCAATACCTTTTTCAATTAATTTTAGTGTGATGGCCCTGTACATCGCTCCCGTATCTAAGTATTTCAGTTCCAGGCGGCGGGAAACTTCCCTGGTAACAGTGCTTTTTCCTGCACCGGCTGGCCCGTCTATAGCAATCTTTGCGTATTTCTTTTCTTTTGGCATTTTATGTCTAATTCGCTCTTCCACGTTAAATCCCTTTTTTTATAGTAAAAATTGATAAAACTATTGCTCTCTTAGCCTGGTTGTCTCTTTCAGGTACACATGCTTTATCTCTTCCTGTTCAAGGGTAGTATTAACCAGCATCATGATCCTGATACATTTTTCCAGCGACCCCTGAACGTCTATTTCAACCTGGCAAAACAATGGAACATCGAGCCAGCCCATTTCCCGGGCTGCTTTAGCCGGGAAGGCGCTGTTTAAGTCAGGGGTGGCAGAAAAAAATACAGCAGCAATATCTTTGGTATCAATGTTATTATCTTCTAGTAATCTGGTTAACAGTTCCCGGGTAGCCGGTATTATTTCTTCTGAAACATTGTTCTCTACAGTTGTAGCTCCCCTGATGCCGCGGGTTTGCTTATTATTGTGCAATTATTTTTCTCCCCGGAACTTAATTAATCAAATCCAGGCCTGCCTGATTTAAAAGCAGTTCTATTCTCTCATTAATATAAGCAATTTGCAAGAATATGAACCATTTTATAGCTTGACCTGGCGGTAAATGTTGCTGACTTCTTGATCAGTAAGGTGCCGGTATGCACCCTCCGGCACACTACCTGCCTTAAGCCCGGCAAACTCTTCCCGGTGCAGGCTTGCCACAGGGTGGTTAACCGCTTCACACATTTTTTTGACCTGCCTCTTCCTGCCTTCGATCAGGGTTATTTCCAGCAGGGCTTCATTTTTAACCGTACCGGTAAACTGCTTGATCAACCTGACCCCGGCAGGAGCTGTTTTCCGGCCTTCGATAACCACTCCTTCCCGCAGCTGCATGAGTGCTTCTTCTCCGGGAATGCCGTTAACATGAACCAGGTATACTTTCTTGACCTCATAGCTGGGGTGGGTCAGCCGGTTGGCCAGGTCCCCGTCGTTAGTCATCAGCAGGATACCGCTGGTGTCTGAATCAAGCCTCCCAACAGGGTACAGGCGTTTTTTTACATCCTTTACCAGGTCCATTACCGTCAGCCGGTTGTGGGTGTCATGGACGGTCGAAATATACCCCTTTGGCTTGTGCAGGAGAAGATAAACCTTTTCTTCAAACTCCGTAATAAGTTCACCGTCAACTGTTACCGTATCATTACCCTTCACCTGGGCCTGGGGTTGGTCGGCAATTGAGCCGTTAACGCATACCCTACCAGCCCTGATTATCTCTTCGGCATGGCGCCGGGAAGCAACACCGGCCCTGGCCAGGTATTTTGCCAGACGCATAATCAGCATAACCACCTGTATTTATTCGGCCCCTTCATTTTCCACTTCCAGTTCCGGAAGCTCTCCAAGGTCCTTCAACCCAAAATACTTTAAGAAATCAGCAGTAGTGACGTACAACAGCGGCCGTCCAGGCCCCTCTTTGCGTCCGCTTATTTTAATCAATTTGCGTTTTAATAAGTTATCGAGGACATGCTGGCTCCTGACCCCGCGAATAGATTCAATTTCAATCCTGGTTACCGGCTGTTTATAAGCGACAATAGCCAGGACTTCAAGAGCGGCAGTGGAGAGGTTGCTGGATACTTCTTCGCTAAATGCTTTTTCAAGGAAGGAAGACAGATCTGGGCGGGTTCCCATCTGGTATCCTCCAGCCGCTTCAAAAATTTGCAGGCCCCGACCCTGTGCTGATAGTTCTTCCTGTAATTCCTCGATCATCTTTTCGGCTTCACCGGAGGTGGTTGAAAGGGCTGCTGCTACCTTGTCCGTTTTCACCGGTTCCTCACTCAAAAACAACAGGGCTTCAATAGCTCTCTTTTGCTGTTCTTTCTCCACTTTCACCCTCCTCCGGCTGGAACAGTTCCGGTTGTTTTTCAATCAACGAAACCAGGATCGGTTCAAAGGGCCGATCCTGCAGCAAGTTGACTTTTCTCTGCCTCGACATTTCCAGCAGGGCTATAAAAGTAATGATTACCTCCCACAAGCTCGATTCGATTACAAAGTCCTTCATTGGCACAGATCGCCTCTTTTGCCTTAAAACTGCGTAGATGTAATCGGCTTTCCGGGCAATCACAAAATCTTCTACAGCGCTAAAAGCAGGCACATATTCACGCTGGGCGGCAATCTTGGCAAAGCGCTGCATGATTTCGCTCAGATGATGAGCGCCTTCCCAGATTGTGTAGACCGACTCCTGCTGGGTAAAAACCATGATTTTTTGGCCCCCGGTGGACCTGAGGAATACCTTCTTTTGTTCTTCTTCCTTCTGTCGCAGGTGGAGGGCTGCTTTCTTGAAAGCGCGGTACTCTTCCAGGCGCTGAAATAGTTCCTCGGCAGTATTTATCTCAAAAAGTTCTTCCTCTTCATCCTGTTCCTGGAATTTTGGCGAACGGGGCAGCAGCAATTTTGATTTCAGGCGGAGCAAAGTAGCGGCCATGACCAAAAATTCGCTTGCTATCTCCAGGTTCAGCTCCTTCATCGACTGCAGGTAGGCCAGGTATTGCTCGGTAATATCGGCAATTGAGACCTGCCATATATCAACCTCCGCTTTTTTGATCAGGTGAAACAGGAGGTCGAAAGGCCCCTCGAAGGTAGGCAATTTAATTTTATATTCTGCCTGTTCTACCATTAAAACCCCTTATTTTAAACCCATGGATTCTGTAACCTGCCGCATTTTCTCTTCAGCCTGTTCCCCGGCCTTGATCGCTCCTCTTTCGAGCATATCATCCAAATATCCTTTTTCGCCGGTCAACTCATGATAACGCTCCTGAAGCGGCTTCAAACTTTCAATCACCACTTCGGCGACCTGTTCCTTCAGGTCTTTATAGGACTTGCCGGCAAAATGATTTTCAATATCTTCCCTGCTTTTATCTGTCAGCAGCTGGTAGATGGTCAGCAGGTTATACACACCGGGCCGCTTCTCGTCAAAGCTGATGTCCCGCAGAGAATCCGTGGTAGCCTTTTTAATTTTTTTCCTGATCTGGTCCGGCGGATCCAAAAGAAATATAGAGTCCTCTTTTTTTTCTTCGCTTTTGCTCATTTTTTTCTCGGGGTTGGAAAGCCCCATCACCCTTCCTCCAACAGGAGGGATATGGGCTTCCGGGAGGACAAATACATCGCCATAACGATAATTAAAACGCTGGGCGATATCGCGGCACAGTTCCACATGCTGTTTTTGATCTTCTCCTACCGGTACCATGTGGGTATCATACAAAAGGATGTCCGCAGCCTGCAAAACAGGGTAGTCAAAAAGCCCCACGCTGACTTCTTCTTTTTGCTTTTCCGATTTTTCCTTGAACTGGGTCATACGGTGCAGCCAGCCCATGGGTGTTATGCAATTTAATAACCAGGCCAGTTCAGAATGGGCCTTGACATCAGATTGTATGAACACTACCGAATTCTCGGCTGCTATGCCGGCAGCAAAAAGCAGGCCTGCAACTTCTTTAATTTTTGCCCTCAGGGTGGCAGGATCCTGGGGAACGGTAATCGTATGCAGGTCAACCACACAAAAATAGTTGTTATACTGGTACTGCATTGCCGCCCAGTTGCGAATCGCTCCCAGGTAGTTTCCCAGGTGCAGGGAGCCGGAAGCCTGAATTCCTGAAAACACGGTCTTTTTTTCCATCTAATACTATCCTCCCTGTTATATTGAACCGGTTACAAGCCCGGTATAAACTGGATTATTGCTTCATAAATCATCAAGACAAACCGGGCCAGTGGAAATATTATCGATCCCAGCATCCCGGTACCCGGTAACCAGCCAGGTAAAATTATTAAGCCGATCAAAATCAACGGTGCGTAACGTTCCAGTTGCCGGTATAATCCAAGGTGAGCATCTGATAGAAATGACATTAAAATCTTGGACCCATCCAGGGGAGGGATGGGAAGCAGGTTGAATAGGGCCAGGTATATATTAATCATGATTAACTGACTAAAAAAAAGCCCTGCCAGTTCAGCAAAACCACCTCCTGCTGAAAATAACAGTCCCAAGTTCAATAGGATCTCGAAAACCAGCAAGCTGATGAAACCAAAGATAAGGTTGCTCATCGGACCGGCAAATGAAACCCAGCGCAGCCCGGAACGGTACTGGTTAAAATTTAAAGGGTTAATGGGGACCGGTTTTGCCCAGCCAAAACCAACCAGCAGGATCATTAACGATCCAATCGGATCCAGGTGGTTTATGGGATTAAGATTCATCCTGCCCTGACTATGGGCGGTAGCGTCGCCAAAATGAAAGGCCATCCTGGCATGGGCAAACTCATGCACTGTTATCACGATCAGCAAAACAGGTATACGTAAAGCAATAGTTACAGGATCTAAGCCCAGCATATTCTTACTCCTCCCTTACTTTTTCGGCCTCCAGGTATTCTATGACATAATCGAGTTCTTCCTGGGGGGTTTTTACTTCTCCGTCCAAAACTGCCTGTTTGAGGCTGTCAATAATTTGCTGGTAGCGCGCCCCCGGTGCAAGGCCCATTTTTTTAAGATCTGAGCCTTTTAAGCGGGGCTGGATATACTTAAGAGCCTCCATGTAGACTTTCAGGTGACCCCGGACAATTTTATTTTCTGTCATGGCATAGGCCAGCAGGACAGCTTCAACGGGAAGCGCTTCCAGGCTGCTGACTACTGCACTCGGGTTCAGGGTTTCCTGCTTTAACTCTTCCAGCACTTCCGGCACTTTCCGGCAGGCTGCCAGGACCGTTGATGCCCTGTCCCTTGATAATTGCAGCTTCCTTATTATAGCAGACCTATCCACAGATTCCAAACCGGTTAACAGGCCGCTGAGATAAACAAGTTCGCTGTCCGGCCTTTTTTTCCATCCCCTTTCCCGGGCCCAGTGCAAAACTTCCTCAATATTTTTCAGGCGCTGCCATGTCTTTCGGTCCGTCTTAACTCCCGGGTAGAGGAAGGGCAGCACTTTAAACCGGTTCAGCCTCTGTAAAACTTTAACCGGTGCAGGCTCTTTATAGATCAGCTTCAGTTCCTGGTTCAGGCGCTGGCGGCTCACTTTTTCCAGGACTTTGCTGCGCACCGCCTGCTCGATTAGTGCTTTGGTTTCTGGCTCAATGGTGAAATCATAACGCTGTTCAAAACGAACCGCCCTTAATATACGCAGGGGATCGTCAACAAAGCTCAGGTTGTAGAGGACCCTGATAATGCTTTTATTCAAGTCCCTGCGGCCGTTGTAATAGTCATATAGACGCCCGAAATCATCAGCTCCGAGGGAGCAGGCCATGGTGTTGATCGTAAAGTCACGCCGGAACAGGTCGTTTTTCAAGCTGGAACTTTCGACCTGCGGCGGTGCAGCGGGAGAAGGGTAATATTCTTTACGGGCGGTAACAAAGTCAAGCCTCAGCCCATCATCCAGATACAGTGATGCTGTCCCAAACTGCTCAAAATGCCTCACTTTACCGCCAATCAAGCTTTGCAAGCTAAAGGTAAACTCGATGGCATCGCCGATCACTACAAAATCAAAGTCTTTTTCCGGAGGTTGCCGCATCAGGAGGTCCCTGATGGTTCCGCCAACAAGGAAGACCGGCGCTTTTTCACGGTACGCCTGCTGCCTGATCTGCAAAAGCAGCTTTTTGACCCTGGCCGGCAGTTCCCTGTTCAGGAGGCTGCCCAGGTTAACTGTCCCTTCATGGTCAGATTCACCGGGTACTGCTTTTTGCTTAACAGCACTGTTTGAACCGACCCCGTCAAAATCATCCCTTTGCTCTGCCTTAAGCGATCTGCCCCTTCTGTCCAGGTAGTTTAAATGGCGCAGGATATCGGAGCGGGTTACAATCCCTTCCAGCCGGCCATCATGGCCGAGAATCGGAACCCGGCCGATATTATGCTGGACCATGGTTCTGCGCAGCTCAATTAATGAATCCTGCGAAGCTGCTGTGACCAGTTCACGGGTCATAAATCCTTTAACCGGGGCATGGCCAAGTTCATTACGCAGCCCTTTTTGCAGGTCCCGGCGGGAAATCATGCCGGCAAGCTGCCCATCTTCCAGGACCGGGCAGCCCTTAACCCCTTTTTCGATCAGGAAGCGGTCGGCTTCACTGAGGCTGGTAGCGCTTTGGACAGTATAAACGGGCCTGGAAGCGGCTTCGCCGGCGGTGATAACCGGGGGTAAATAATTTTTTAAATACTCGATAATAATCCTTTTCAGTTCTTCTGCTTTGAGGCCTTTAAAATGGGCGGTTACCGCAGCCGGGTAACCCCTGACATCAAAAGGCGCCAGCAGTTCCAGCAAATCGAGGTCGTTATCACGGGTGCGGGCGGCAAAATAGATATTTTCGGTCATCTGCACTATCACTATGGTTAATGCGGTGTCTTCAATATCATCCAGGAACTGCAGCATTACAGAAGCGCCGCTGACATATTCACTCAGCCTGGATGTGCTAATCATGACCCGGCGCTGATTTAATTCATAAAGTTCGCTGTTCTGGATTACCTTTTCAAGAAGAACTTTTTGGGAATCTGTAAGGGGAGTGCGCAGGTAATCCTGGAGCAGGCTGGTGTTGAGGCCTGTTTCCCATAAACAGGCCAGGGCCCGGGCATCCCGGTTGGTGGTTATCTCGAAGGTCAGGCAGCCAGTATCTTCGTAAATCCCCAGGGCAAGGAGGGTGGCTTCAAATTCAGTCAGCTCGATATTGTTTTTTATCAGCTCTTCCAAAAGAATGGTAGTGGTGGCGCCGACCGCTTCAATCCGGACATGATCTGCTCCCAGGTCTTCTTCGCCCGGGTGGTGGTCAAAAACTTTGACCTGCCCGGCTACCTCGGTAAGGTAGTCCCATTTACCCAGGCGCTCTTTCCGGTTGGTATCTATTACATAAAGAGTATCAATTCTTGCCGGGATATCTTTAGGATCAGCAAGCGGCAGCAGATCCCGGTACAGGTTTACGAAAGGACGCACATTAGCCTGCAGGGTTTCAGGTAAAATAACTTTCGCCCCCGAAAAAAGTTTCGAGGCAGCGACTACCGCTGCCAGGGCATCAAAATCACCGTTTTTGTGGGTTATAATCAAATTCACGTCAATACTCCCGCTCACATGCTGCAGCCCGCCAGGGGACATATGGCTGTACATATTTTATTGTTGCAAAGATATCGATTTTTTGCAACTGGTGTAAAGCGAAGGCATCAGGCCCGGGGATGAGTTTTGTCATAGACTTCCCTGATCTTTTTCCTGGTTATCTGGGTGTAAACCTGGGTGGTGGCGATATCAGAATGCCCCAGCATTTCCTGCACTGAGCGGAGATCAGCGCCGTTTTCAAGCAAATGAGTGGCAAAAGAATGGCGAATAGTATGGGGAGTGATTTCTCCATTGATTTTAGATTTCAGGGCGTACTTCTTTAAGATTTTCCAAAAACCCTGCCTGGTCATGCGGTTGCCGTGCTGATTGACGAAAAGGGCGGTTTCTCCATTATTTTTGCACAATTTTGCCCTGGTATTGTTCATGTACTCATTAACGTAATTAATGGCTACCGAGCCGATGGGCACAATCCGTTCTTTCTGGCCTTTGCCTTTGCAGCGCAGGTAACCAACGCGGGGATCAAAATCACCCAGGTTAAGATCAATCAGCTCAGAAACCCGGATTCCTGAAGCATAAAGCAGTTCTAACATCGCTTTATCACGCAGTCCCTTTTGATCGCCAGGCCTGGGCTGTCCCAGTAAGCAGTCAATTTCATCTGTTGTCAAGACCCGGGGCAATTTTTTTTCGATCTTTGGCGATTCCAGTTCCAGGGCGGGGTTGTTATCTAAAAACCCTTCTGCCATCAAAAAATTAAAAAATGACCTGATGGAAGCAATGGTTCTCGATATAGTGGAGGCGGCGCAGTTGTTGTATTTTAATTCTGCCAGGAAAAGGTTAATTACCTCGCTGTCAACCGCTTCGGGGCTTGCAATTTCTTTTTCATTCAAGAAGGAAGAAAACTTATTGAGATCGCGGCGATAAGATTCAAGAGTATTTTTAGATAACCCTTTTTCAACGGCAAGGTAATTGGTATATTCATTTAATTGCTTTTGCATCGCCACTTTAACCTCACAACAAAATATGTAATATAATTCAACGAGAAAAGCAAAATACCTGCACAAAAATAACAATTTGCATTAATCTTATCATTAATCCGTAAGTATCTTTTTCTGAAGCATGGCGTACTGCAGGGCGATGATGGTTTTGCCGTCTTTGATCCGGCCGTCGGCAATCATTTTTCCAGCTTCAGGCAGTGCTACAACCTCTTTTCTGATATTTTCTTCTGGATCCGAAGTTGTAGGTTCTCCTTTACCAAGCGTTTCAGCTAAAAACAGGTATATTATTTCGTCACAAAAGCCTGGTGAAGTGTAAAAACAGGCCAGCTCCTGCCATTTTTCGGCTTTTAAGCCGGTTTCTTCAACCAGTTCCCGTCGGGCGCACTCGAGCGGCTCTTCATCGGGTTCCAGTTTGCCGGCAGGTATTTCCAGCAAGACTTCTGCAGCCGGCTGCCGGTGCTGGCGAACCAGTATTACTTCATTACTCTGGTTAAGCGCCAGGATGGCGACAGCTCCGGGGTGTTCTACAACTTCCCGGAAAGCTGCTTTTCCCCGGGCATCCTTGACTCGATCCTGGCGGACATTGATGATCTTACCCCGGTAGAGGTAGCTGGTTGAAACTGTTTTTTCTTTCAGCTGTTCGTAAATTACTGTCACCTCTCTTAACAAGATCCCGGTTATTATGAACGGATCACTTGATCCCAAAACGGTTAATCTTCTCATAAAGCCAGGACCGGCTTATGCCCAGGTAGCGGGCTGCTTTACTTTTGTTGCCCCCTGCTTCCCTGAGGGCGCTGATGATGGTTTCCCGTTCGGATTCTTCCCTTTTCCAGCGGTAAGCAGGCCTGGTTTTATCGACTGCCTGCAGCCTTGCTTCTTCTTCGCTCCCTGCTTTTCCTGCCTGTCGATCTATTTTCCTGGACTCTGTAAGCCCGGCCTCCTGATGCAGGTGGGGCGGCAGGTGCCTTAGAGCAATCACATTTTCATGGGTGAAATTCAGGGCCCGTTCCACAACATTTTCCAGCTCCCTGATGTTGCCCGGCCAGGTATAAGACCGCAGGGCACTCAGTGCCTCCGGTGTAATATCGCTGACCTGCATCCCGAAAATATCATTATATTTACGCAAAAAAGTATTTACCAGGGGCAGAATATCTTCAGGCCGCTCTCTTAAGGATGGAATATGGATCGATATGACATTGAGCCGGTAAAACAAATCTTCGCGAAAACTTCCCTCCCTGACTTTTTGATCTAAATCCTGGTTGGTCACGGCAATGAAGCGGATATCTACCTTTATCGTCGCAGTCCCGCCCACCCGCTCAAAGGTTTGATCCTGGAGAACCCTGAGCAGTTTGCCCTGCATGGACAGGGGCATATCTCCTATTTCATCCAGGAACAGGGTTCCCCCGTTGGCCAGATCGAGACGACCCTTTTTTCCACCGGGTTGAGCACCGGTAAATGCACCCTGGACATAACCAAAAAATTCTGATTCGAGAAGATTTTCCGGGATGGCGGCACAGTTCACCTTGACAAAAGAAGCATTACAGCGGGGGCTGGCCTGGTGTATTGCCTGGGCCATCAGTTCTTTCCCCACCCCGCTTTCACCGCTGATCAATACCGTAGAATGACCTTTGGCGGCCTGCCGCGCTTCCTGGATAACAGCCTCCATCCCTGGGTTCAGGGTTACAATATCTTCAAACTGGTACGGACGTTCCCTGAACCTGGCTTTTTTAAGTTCTTCCTGGAAATGGGCCAGCCTGTTGTCCATCGCTTCCAGCCTTTCGGCCAGATCCCGCAGTTCTTCTACCCGCCTGAAACTGATTTTGCCGACTGCCCCCAGGACCTGGCCATCTCTGATTATGGGCAGGTTGGAAACCAGATAGGGCTTTCCTTCAATAAACTGAATATCATTAAGCTCAGGGATCCCGGTTTTTGCTGCAACCTGCAAACGGCTGTTTTCCAGGACTGCAGTAACCGGCCTGCCAAGTACATAAGCTTCTTTTTGGCGGATAAAATCAAAAAAAACCTGGTTGGCCAGCACGATTTTTCCTTCCTCGTTTACAACCACCAGGGCATCATAACCAATATCAAGTACTGCCCGCAGGGTTTGGTTTAATCTTTTGACTGTCTCCATCTCTTCAGCTATTGACTCCAGGTCGGTTATATCCTGGAAAAAAGCGATAGCGCCAACCACACGGCCGTCATCAACCAGGGGAGTCTTATTAACCATGGTTATAAGTTCAGCGGTGCTGTAATAAGCACCGATCTCAACCCTGCCTTCTGCAAGGACCGGGTTCATATTAAAACCCGGTAAAACTGCTTCCAGGGGCTTGCCTTCAACAACAGTATTCTCGATCCCGAAAAGCAACTCGGCCGACCGGTTAACAAAGTTGATTCGGCCCTTTTCATTAACTGAAATCAAGGCATTGTGCATGGCCTGGTACATCGCCTTCAGCCTGGTATTGAGCATTCTTTCTTCTTTAAAGAGCGAAGTAATTAACTCAACTTTGGTGAACAAGCCCACTACAAGACCCATTTTATCCACCACTACCCCGGTGCCCACCGGGATCCTGTGTACGGCATCTATTACTTCTTCATAACTTAAGTCTATGCTTATTTTTACCACATTGCGGTTGTAATAGGGTTCGACCGGTTGGTCCAGGTCAGAGCCCTTGAGCAGAGCATCATAGAGGTTTGTTTTTGTAAAGATACCGGCCAGGGAACCGTCTTCGTTCAAAACGGGAAGCCCATCGCGCTGACTGTTGCGCAGGCGCTGTACTGCTGACTGCAGGCTTTCACCCGGGTGCAGGGTGGCAAACCTGGTAGTCATCATATCTTCTAACCGCATCTTTAATCCTCCTCTACAAGGCTCACCCCACAGATTGCTCTTTAAAACGGCGGGCCCTTTCCAGCACACTGTCAACATGCTGGAGGCTGATCTGGTCAATGCCGGCTCCGTTTAGCATGCGGGCCAGCTCTTCCCGCCTCTGCCCCGAATCTAGCAGCGCGGCCTTAGTCAGGGTCCTTTCATCGACTGTTTCCTTGTAGAGGCTGTAATGGCAATCGGCCATGGCGGCAATCTGGGGACTGTGGGTTACACATAAAACCTGGTGATGTCCGGATAAATGGGCCAGCTTCTCAGCAACGGCCTGCACGGTAGATCCCCCAATGCCGGCATCGACTTCGTCGAAAATCAGGGTGGGGACCAGATCCTGGCGGGCCAGAATAGTTTTAAGGGCCAGCATGACCCTGGAAACTTCGCCACCGGAAATAATCCTGGTCAGAGGTTTGACGTTCTCTCCAGGGTTGGCGCTGAACATAAATTCCACCTGGTCCAACCCTTTTGCGGTTAGCTCTTCTTTTTCAGTAAACCTGGCTTCAAACCGGGCATCCGGCAGGGCCAGTTCACCAAGACACTCTTCCAGTAAGGTTTCAATATTACTTGCCGTTTGCTGACGCAAATCACGCAGTTTGATGCTCTCTTCTGTCAATTGCGCTTCCAGGTCATTAATTTTTTGTTCCAGCCTGGCGGCAGTTTCTTCACTGTTGCGCAGCCGCTCCATCTCTTTTTCCGCCTGCGCGGCGAAATCAAGGATTTCCTCTATCGACGAACCGTATTTTCGTTTAAGGTCCCGGATCAAGTTCCGGCGTTCCTGGATTACATTTAACTCTGCCGGATCAAACTCCAGTTTCGACTGATAATCACGCAGTTCGTAAGACACTTCTTCCAGCTGGGCCGCTGCACTCTGAAGCATTTCGAGCAAAGAAGCCAGGCTTTGATCTATTCCAGCTGCTTCTTCAAGGTTATACCTGGCCCGGTTTAAACGGTCGATAACAGCTTCAGACAGGCCGTCATCACTGCCGGCATAGAGGTCCGTATATGCTCCTGAAGCCAGGTTCCACAATTTCTCAGCATTGGCGAGGATTTTTTCTCGATCTGCTAATGCTTCATCCTCACCCGCCTGCAGATTAGCATTATTAATTTCATTCACTTGAAACTCATAAACATCAAGACGCCTTTCCCGCTCGGCGCTACTGCTGCCGAGGTCGGCCAGTTCCTTTGTTAGTTCCTGCCTCTTCAAAAACAACTCGTCCAGCCTGTGCCTGGACGCACTGATCTTTTCTCCGCCAAACGAATCGAGCAGTTCAAGGTGCTCCTCCGGCCGCAGCAGGGACTGGTGCTGGTGCTGCCCATGTAGATCGACCAGGTACTTCCCCATCTCTTTCAAAAAAGAGACCGGAACGCTCCGGCCGTTCACCCGGGCCACACTGCGGCCGCTGCTGTAAACTTCCCTGGCAAGGATTAACTCCCCGGTCTGTTCTATCCCGGCCTGTCCCAAAAGGTGGTCTATTTCTTTTTGCCTGGGCCCGGCACAGGTTATGAGACCTTCCACGTAAGCATTATCCCGGCCCTGGCGAATTTGCTCCACCGTGGCCCTTTCGCCCAGCAGAAGGCTAAGGGCTCCGATAACAATAGATTTGCCGGCCCCGGTTTCACCACTAAGAACGTTTAAACCGGGGTTAAAGTTAAAGCTGAGATCTTCAATTAAAGCAAAGTTGGAAACCCGCAGCTCCACGAGCATTCAGCCGTTCCTCCTTGATAATTATGCTTTCAACTTTTGATGCAATAACCGGTAAAAGGAGTTTTCATGGAAGCAAACCAGCATCACCTTCTGATCCGCCCGGGAAATAAAGATCCGGTCGTCATCTTCCAGGGCAAAACGGACCTGCCCGTCAACAGTCAAAACCACCTGGACCTGGCGGGAATCGACCTTTAAGTTGATTGTATCCAGGCCATCAACTATAACTGAGCGGTTGTACAGGCTGTGCGGGCAAATTGGAGTGATGATAAAAAGCTCCATGGTTGGATTGACTATCGGCCCTCCTGCAGAGAGGGAATAGGCTGTAGAACCTGTGGGGGTGGCAATGATGATCCCGTCACCGGAATAGCTTTCCATGAAGTCGTTGTTTATGAAAGAATCTACCTTGATATTCCTGGAGAAAGGCCCACGGGCTACAACGATATCATTTAAAGCCAGGTAATTCCCCAGTTCCTCTTCTCCCCGGTAGAGCCTGGCCTCAAGCATCATCCGTTCCTGGAAATCGTACTGCCTGGTAGCAATATACTGCAGAAATCTTTCCATCTGCTCAACTTCAATTTCGGCCAGGAACCCTTTATGGCCAAGGTTGATACCCAAAACCGGCACATTCCAGCAGGCCAAATCACGCGCCACCCGGAGAATAGTCCCGTCCCCGCCTACCACTATGATCATTTCCAGCCTGTCATAAAGATCTGAGAGCTGATCAGCGAGGGAAATGCTACTGTAAAAATCTGCCTGCTCACTGGTGACGATCTGCAGGGGAACCCGCCGCTGCATAAAAAAATTTTTAATTTTATCCACTACCAGGGTGGTATTATTCTTATGCCAGTTGGGAATCACACCAATTTCTTTCATGTGGTTCCTGTCAGCCTCCTTTAACCCGGGCCGGTTAAGCCTGTTGATCTTTTCTCCATGCTGTCCTTAAGATCCTCCCATGCCTGCAGCTAAAAGGCTTATTAATTATTAAACAAGGGCAATAGACTAAGTATAACTAAGGCGTTAATTACTACCATTCGTCCTGAGAAAATTGTGCGCTTTTTCTACTGCCTTTAGAATTCTATTTTCGTAATCTTTTTGGCATGAACAGGGCTCGTCCTGGCAGCCGGTCAGGTATAAAAAATACTCGATATTTCCTTTTGGACCGGGATACCTGGAAAAAACAATCTCCCGGCAGCAGTAACCGCCAGCGCAGGCTCTATTTACCATGCTGCATAAAACCTGTTGATGCAGGACCGGGTCCTTGATTATACCTTTGCCCCTGCCGGCATCTTCCCGGCCAACTTCAAATTGCGGTTTCACCAGGGCCAGGACTGCAGGTACAGCCAGGTTAAACAAAACCGGTAAGACTTTTCCCAGTGAAATAAACGACACATCAACTACGGCCAGATCGGGGATTTCCGGTAGATCTTTAGGCTGCAGGTAACGAACATTAAATCTTTCCATCACCACCACTGCAGAATGCCGGCGCAGGCGGTAATCCAACTGGCCGTAGCCAACATCAAGAGCATAAACCCGCCCGGCTCCATTTTGCAGCAGGCAGTCGGTAAACCCCCCGGTGGAAGCGCCTACATCAAGAATAACCAGGTTTTTAACATCGATAGATAAATCCTTTAGGGCCCCGGCCAACTTCAACCCGCCCCGGCTGACATAAGGATTGTCCGGGGCCAGCAGTTTTATTTCAGCATTCTCTTCTACCAGCGTCCCTGGCTTGTCACATACTTTACCGTTAACCAGAACTTTACCGGCCATTATTTCTGCCTGAACCCTGCTGCGGCTGAGATCAGGACACAGCTTGTGCAGCATTTGATCAAGGCGTCTTTTTTGCCGGTTTTGTTTCAACTCTGTTCTTTCACAGCCTTATGACCAGCAAAAGCCAGGGCTTCTGAGTAGATACCGTTGCTGTCAAGCTTATAATGGGCGAGCATTTTTACCCTTGAACCGTGCTTTACAAAGTGATCATCTATGCCAAGCCTTTTAACCGGAACAAAAAGGCCTTTCTTTTCAAACAGTTCCATGACCCCGCTGCCGAAACCACCGGCCAGGACATTTTCTTCTACAGTAATGACCCGCCCGCATTTAGCCGCCCAGGTCGTTATCAACTCTTCGTCCAGCGGTTTTACAAACCGGGCATTGATCACAGCCGCATCAAGGCCCTCCAGGGACAGCCTGTCGGCTGCTTCCAGGGCCTGGTTAACCACAGTACCGGCAGCCAGGATGAGCAGATCGCGTCCTTTTCTGGCCACTTCACCACGCCCCCATGGCAAAGGGTGCGGTTCATCGAGTTCAAGACCTTCCACTTTGTCCCTGGGGTAACGCAGGGCTGCCGGTCCTTCGGCATAATTTAAAGCGGTATAAAGCATATGCTGCAGTTCATTTTCATTGGCAGGGGCCATGATCGACATATTAGGAATACTGCGCAGGAAACTGAGATCAAACAGTCCCTGGTGGGTTTCGCCGTCTTCTCCTACGACACCGGCCCGGTCAACGGCAAAAACAACAGGCAGGTTTTGCATGCAAACATCATGCAGGATTTGATCGTAAGCCCGCTGCATGAAGGTGCTGTAGATCGCTACTACCGGCTGCATTCCACCGGCGGCCAGGGCCCCGGACATGGTAACGGCATGCTGTTCGGCAATGCCCACATCATAAAAACGTTCCGGGAATTCCCGGGCAAAGCTGCCCAGGCCGGTACCTGAAGTCATAGCGGCAGTAATTGCCGCGATTTTCGGGTTTTCACGGCCCAGCCTGACCAGGGTTTGGCCAAAAATTTCGGTATAAGAGGCGCTCTTCTTTTTCTTTAACAGTCCGTTGTTCAAGTCAAAGGGGCCGATCCCGTGAAATACCTCCGGTGATTTTTCGGCATAATGGTAGCCCTTGCCTTTCTCAGTAACCACATGGACCATAACCGGTCCCTTCATCTGATCGGCCTGCTTGAGGGTATTTTTGATGGCGTCGATATTGTGACCGTCAATAGGGCCAAAATAAGTAAAGCCCAGTTCTTCAAATATCATTCCCGGTACGATCAGGTATTTTAAGCCGCCCTTTATTCTTTCGGCATAATCAAGCGCTTTATTGCCAATACTTGGTATACGCCTCACAAAATTTTCAAAGTCATCTTTGAGCCTGGAGTATTTGGGGTCAGAACGGATCCGGCCCAGGTAGGCTGAGAGGCTGCCTACATTAGAGCTGATCGACATTTCGTTGTCATTGAGAATAACCATCATATTGGCTTTAATATGGCCGGCATGGTTAAGGGCCTCAAAAGACATCCCTCCGGTCAGGGCACCATCACCGATCACCGCGATAACCCTGTAGTCGTCACCGTTGTGGTCTCTCGCCAGGGCCAGGCCTAAAGCCGCAGAAATCGATGTGCTGCTGTGCCCGGTGAGGAAAGGATCGTGTTCGCTCTCGGAGGGCTTTGGGAAGCCGCATAAACCGTCAATCTGGCGTAAAGTTGTAAACTGCTCCCACCTGCCAGTAATAAGTTTATGCGGATAGCTCTGGTGGCCCACATCCCAGATAATCCGGTCGGCAGGGCTGCTGTAGGTGCTGTGCAGGGCCAGGGTCAGCTCCACAACACCCAGGCTGGCAGCCAGGTGGCCACCGTTATCTGCCACCGTTTTGATCATGTATGCACGTATTTCCGAAGCTGCTTTTTCAAGCTGCTCCCGGGTTAAATTCTTTAGATCAGCGGGCAGGTTCATGCCGCCAAGCACACCATCCATTAAACTCACCTCTGGTCATTACCGCCTTTTCTTAGCCAGTTCAGCGGCCTTTGCAGTTTGGTAATCAGCAGGCCGACAAGCATGATTACTTCTGTCGAAAAATTAATGGCAACGATCTTGCCCCAGGCTTTGCCGCCCACTGTCAGGGCAGCGATAAAAGCGGTCATTAAAATGGCCACATAAAATTCAGCCTGCTCTTGAGAAATTGTCACCACCAGGTTTAAAACTATTACGGTAACCAGGGTCCCGCTAATGATGCCGCTGATGTCTCCGCCGACATCATTGCAAAAAGTAGCTACTTTCTCGGCATTTTTAACCAGGTAAACGCCGCACTTCGAACCCTCTACCTTACGGGCCGCCTTGGCATTCAATGGGGCAATATCAGCCGCCGCGGCGGCGGTCCCGATCAGGTCAAATACAATCCCAAGCAGAACTACCAGCAGCAAGATCACAAACGATAGGATTATAGACTGCAATTCATTTAAAAAATAACGTGTTACAAAGCTAAGGGCTACAGCCAGAAAAAAAGTCCACACAGAAATTATTATTATCCAGCGAAGCCTGCTGCGGTTTTTTTGATTGGACACCGGCCATCACCTTTGTACAAAGAAACATAAGTGGTAGCAAACCAGGTAAACTTTGCGGCTTAGGTCCAGCAGGATTTCCCGGATAGTCACCTGCCGTCGCCTGGCAGGCAGTTCCCTTTTAAGACTATCCCCGTTGTGTCGCCACATACGAAGCTGGATTACCACTTAGCTCACACTTTAATCCCTGGCTTACTTCTCTTGCGAGAGCAGTCTAGGAGATTTCCTCACTGGCGCCTTATCTTTCCTAGCCTCTTTTGCAGAAAGGGTTTCAGGGCGTGCTGCCTCCTCTACCCTTTCCACGCAAGGCAGGCTACGCTGTACACAGCTTCTTACCGCATACAGGTTCTTCCCAAGCCGTAACCTTTTGTTTTTCAACAATCCGCCACGGACATTGGGTCTCCACGAAGGCAGGGTCAACGCCTACATGCCTTTGTAGATCGCCCCGTCCTTCTTAACTCCCAGCAGCAGCTCCCGACTGGGCTTCGGCAG
>SL_5KL_010_SEDDRAFT_10000080_pt1 | contig 52009 bp, 41 predicted proteins | sample SodLakKL_010_SED_FD_9118 | JGI IMG/M metagenome (IMG submission 9118)
TTTTTTTGCTGTTTTGGAGTCGGACCGAGATAATTTGCTGAAAAAGCCTCGTCTTATCAAATTCAGGTCAAGTAACCATTATTTTATGTGGATTACAAGGGAAAAAGCCTGTGGTTTTGGGTCTGGGCCAGGGTCATTTGTCGTCAAGAGGATCTCACCCCGCTCTGCTTCTGATTGATTCGGGGCAGGCAGAGCTTGGGAGAAGAGAGAAGTCATTTTTTCATTGCCCGAGCCGGGGCAATGAAAAAAGTTGTCAGCCCCAGGCGGGGAGCTTGTTATTCATAGCCACCGGCTCGGTGGATATGAATACTAAATCTCTTCCTCCTGCTTTGCTCCGCCTGCCCAATGAAATAGACGAAGTCTCAGCGAAGCGTATTTCATCGGGGTGTCTCTAGGCCTTCTTAGGCCGGGCGTGAGATATTCTTTTTTTTACATGCAAGTACGCTTAAAACCGGAAGAGCCAAAAAAATGCCATGGAAGCCTGTTTTCAAAGCTTAGAACCTCCATTTCATATCTAAAGCGGGCTTTGCCCTCCTTAGATTTCTTTCTTATAGACATCTTTCCTGTGACCGATTCTAAGTACGAGGACGTCGTCTCCTAAAATAGCAAAGATTAACCTGTAGACACCGACGCGATATTTTCGAAGACCTGCAAATTGGCCTTTCAGGGCTGGATAGTTTTCAGCATTTTTTGAAAGTTCTTCCTCAATTTGCTTTAGAACCCGATGCGCTTCTGCCTTGGACAACTTTTTTAGATCCCGCTGGACTGAATTCTTGTAAACGATATTATAAGCCAAGGGACTTCCTCAACTCTTTGCCTGAAATAACTGGATCTGTTTTATCATGGAGCCGATCCAGGGCCACCTGGAGATCCGCATAGTCTTCTATATACGACTCCAGGGCTTTTTGGATGATGTAAGAGCGTGATCTTTCGGTTTCTTTGGCTATGCTGTCCAGGTGATCGGCGAGAGCTTTGGGGAGCCTGACTGATATTGCTGTACTCATTAGATACCTCCTGATGCTATTGTATTACGTTGTATACATGAGCATGCAAAAAGTCAATTGGTGCGGTATAAAAAATCTAAAACCACCAGCCTGCTCTTCTTCAGCCAGCATGCCTGTGGAACATATTTGCTCATTTTTCATGTGCTCACTTATACGCGCCATGAGCCCACCTCTGGAGTATGATGACATCCATATTCTGCACAGGAACAGGTTTCTTTTTATCGACCATGAACATTCAGCCCCCCCTCCCTGGATCTCTGGTACTCACCCTATTCTTTCAACCTTAATAAGATGTCTTTACACTCAGCTAAAAATGGTTTGAACTTATTAATATTGTTGCAAAAAATCAAAAAAATGTTTCAGCCTTTTAAACTATCTCTGTATCTCTTTGATTTTCCTGTTCTCTGGGTCTGAAAAACTGAGTTTATGCAGGCGCATCTTTAAACCCGAGCTGCGTTTTCATGAAGCACATGAGAACTGCCTGGGTTGTCATACCGAGCACCTTGGTCGTGCCGCAGATATATCCAGTGTGGATCACACTTTGTTTCATCCGGATCTTTCCTGCACCAAATGTCATCTTGATGTCCACCAGGGCAGGTTCGGTGATGACTGCCGGGCTTGTCACGGAATTACCTCCTGGGCAATCCAGGGGTACGTCCACCCCTATTCAGCGGAAGGTCTGCATCCTTTGTCTTTCGGCTTAAAAATACCCCATGCTGCGCAGAAGCTTCATGCTCTCCTCCTTTTCCGGGTGCCTGCCTGAACGCTCAAACTCTTGCGTGCCCTTATCTGTACAGGGCATGCATCCCAGGGACCTGTAGCCCCGGTCATACAGGGAACAATAAGGCAGACCCTGCATCATGATGCAGGCCCACACGTCCATTTCGGTCCAGTGGGCTAAGGGGTTCACCTGAAAATAGTCCGGCTCCTTTCTTTCCTGAACATCAGAAGTCTGTTGCCTGGATTCATGCTCATCCCTGCGTATGCCGGTTAGCAGCACCTTTACGCGGTATTCCTGCACCGCCCTCTGCAACGGCTCTATTTTGAGCAGGCGGCAGCACTCCATCCTGGAGCTGTTTACAGCCTCTGCCCGGGTCTCATGTCCAGGCCGGATCACCTTGAGCTCAATCCCCCATTTCCGGGCCATTTCATCCCTGAAATCCAGAACCTCCACAAACTTGTACCCTGTATCCAGGCTCAGGGCCCTGACCGTTGCCCCGGGCTTTTGCTCCTGCAGAAATATCATCCACTGGTGCAGCATCACCGTGGAGTCCTTGCCTCCGGTCCAGGCGGCAAAGATGTGTTCAGCAGGACTTAAATCCAGGGCCCGGGCAAAAATCACCCCTGTCCTGTGCATCTTTTCCTGTAAATTCATGGCCTGGTTTTTTGGTCTCCGTTCCTTTATGAACAGTCACAAATTCTGTTTGAAGTGAAAATATTGCTGCCCTGTCCAGGCTGCTGTGTATCAACAATCCATTGGATACCCGCATCTGCATGCAATATCATGCTCCAGATCAGGACCCGGCTGTGACTGATCCGATCCCGGCATGGCTTTGGCTGCCTGAACACATAAAAACGTGCATCATGTCCTGAAGAAATTTTTATCCCCTTCAGGAAAGATCTGCAACCGGTTCATGATCCGCTCCCCAGGGCCTGAATCAGGATTCAGGCTTGAATTCTGTTTAGTGGAAAACAGTATTCCTGGCTTATGAAATTATTAGCCCTTTTCTCCATAATTGACGATTGCCCTAATTGGGGATAAATGATCTGATTTTGCCGCACTGCTGACCGGCTTGATCAATGCGGAATCTGCCGGGCCGGGTACGGCATATACTGCCAAGGATCTTGAACAGGGAGCTAGGATTATGGCCCAAAGGGATTTGCCCAAGGGTTACGAACCCATGGAAGTGGAAAAAAAATGGTTAAAATTCTGGAACGAAAACCAAAGCTTCACCCCGGCGCTTGATCCGGACCGCGAGCCTTACTGCATAGTCATACCTCCGCCCAACATAACCGGAACCCTGCACATGGGCCATGCCCTGAATCTCACCCTGCAGGACATTTTGTGCCGTTTCCATCGCCAGCAGGGCTGTGATGTCCTCTGGGTGCCGGGGACTGATCACGCAGGCATTGCCACCCAGAACGTGGTGGAAAAGGCCCTGGCCGCTGAAGGCAGGACCAGGCAGGACCTGGGACGGGAGGAATTCATAAAGCGCGTCTGGCAGTGGAAGGAGGAATACGGGGGCAAAATCCTCAACCAGATCAGCCGCATGGGGGCCTCGGTGGACTGGACCAGGCTCAGGTTCACCCTGGACGAGGGCCTGTCCAGGGCTGTACGCGAGGTCTTTGTCCAATTGTACGAACAGGGTCTCATCTACCAGGGAGACTACATCATCAACTGGTGCATCCGCTGCCATACAGCCCTGTCCGACCTGGAGGTGGAGTACTCGGAGATCAGCGGAGGGCTGTATCACCTGCGCTATCCCCTGGAAGACGGATCAGGACATCTGGTGGTGGCCACCACCCGTCCGGAAACCATGCTCGGGGATACGGCAGTGGCGGTGAACCCGGAAGATGAGCGCTACAGGTATTTGATAGGCAAATTCGCCCTTCTGCCCTTTTTGAACCGCAGGCTGCCCGTTATCGGGGACGAATACGTGGACAAGGAGTTCGGCACCGGGTGTCTCAAGATAACCCCGGCCCACGATCCCAACGACTTTGAACTGGGCCGCGTCCACGGTCTGGAAATTGTCCAGGTCATTGACGACCAGGGCAGAATGACTGCCGAGGCAGGAGAACAATTTCAGGGCCTGGACCGCCAGGAATGCCGGACAAAGATCTTAAACGAACTCAAGAAGCTGGATCTCCTGGAAGGGGCAGAGGACTACAGGCACAGCGTGGGGCATTGCTACCGCTGCAGCTCTGTTATTGAACCGTACGTGTCCAGGCAGTGGTTCGTTAAGACAGGCCCCCTGGCCCAAAAGGCCAGGGATGCTGTGTCCAGGGGACATACCCGGATCCTGCCCGAGCACTGGACCAGGACATACTATGAATGGCTGGACAACATCCGGGACTGGTGCATATCCAGGCAGATCTGGTGGGGTCACCGCATACCGGCATGGACCTGCCTGGACTGCTGCGAACTGATAGTATCCCGGGAAGATCCCTCAACCTGTCCCAAGTGCCAGGGATCGCAACTGGAACAGGACCAGGACGTCCTGGACACCTGGTTTTCCTCGGCCCTGTGGCCCTTTTCCACCCTGGGCTGGCCTGAACGCACCAGGGACCTGGAAAAATTCTACCCCACCTCGGTGCTGGTCACCGCCTTTGACATTCTCTTTTTCTGGGTAGCCAGGATGATGATGATGGGCGTGCATTTCATGGATCAGGTTCCCTTCAGGCACGTATATATCCACGCACTGGTCCGCGACGTCCAGGGACAGAAAATGAGCAAGTCCAAGGGCAATGTTATTGATCCCCTGGTCATGTTAGATAAATACGGCACCGACGCCTTCCGCTTCACCCTGACCGCTCTGGCCTCCATGGGCCGGGATATCAAGATGAGCGAAGACCGGGTGGAAGGCTACCGCCATTTCATCAACAAGATCTGGAATGCGGCCCGCTTCAGCCTCATGCACCTGGAACAGGCCCCTGAAAAATTCGATTCATCCAGGGTGGAGGGCCTGGCCCACCAGTGGATCATGCACCGTATGGAAGAGATCAAATCCCAGGTGGCTGAGGCCTTGGAGAACTACCGCTTCAATGATGCAGCCCAGACCATGTACCAGTTTGTGTGGCATTCCTTCTGCGACTGGTACCTGGAACTCATAAAGCCTGAACTCTACGGAGACGATTCCCGCCTCAGGGAAAAGGCCAGAGACAATCTTTATCAAATGCTTTCGGAGATCCTGATCCTTCTGCATCCCATGATCCCCTTTGTCACCCAGGATATCTGGAGCAGGCTGCCTGGAATAAAGGAACAGGACTTAAGCCGGGTGCCCTATCCGCAAAAAAGACCCGGCTGCGATTTTCCCGAGGCAGCCCGGGACATGGAATTTCTGCAGCAGGTGATAACCGCGGTGCGCGGCATCAGAAGCGAACTGAACATCGCCCCCGGGATCAGGCTCGAGCTTCTCATCCGGACTGAAGGCAGGGACAGAGCGTTTCTGGAAAAGCACCAGGACCTGATTCTGGGTCTGGCCGGGCTGTCCGGCATGCAGGCCGGAGAAGACATTGATCCTCCCGGGGGGTGCGGGGCGGCCGTGGTCAAGGGATGTGAGCTTTTCGTGCCCTTAAGGGGCGTAGTGGACATTCAAAGCGAACTGGCCAGGCTCCAGAAGGAACTAAGCAAGCTGGACAAGGACTTGAACATTGTGGGAAAGAAACTGGACAACCCGGGCTTTCTGAATAATGCTCCCCGGGAGGTGATAACCAAAGAACAGGCCAAGGCCGGACGCATCCGGGAAGAAAAGGAAAAGCTTGAGGCCCTGCAGAAACGCCTGGAAAGCATTGAACAGGATTGAGGAAGAAACATGGGCAAAGTATATTTGATCGGTGCCGGTCCCGGTGATCCCGGCCTTCTGACCCTCAAGGCCAGAGTCATTCTGGCCAGGGCCGAGGTGGTGGTCTACGACTACCTGGCCAACCAGGCCTTTCTAAATTTTTGCAGAAAGGATGCGGAGCTCATCTATGTGGGCAAGAAAGGGGGCGATCATACCCTGAGCCAGGATAAAATCAACCGGCTCCTGGTGGACAGGGCCGGGCAGGGCAAGGACGTGGCCAGGCTCAAGGGCGGGGACCCCTATATCTTTGGCCGCGGGGCAGAGGAGGCCCAGGAGCTTCTGCAGGCCGGCATCAGCTTCGAGGTAGTGCCCGGAGTGACCTCGGCAGTGGCTGCACCTGCCTATGCAGGCATTCCGCTGACCCACCGCAGTTATGCCTCATCAGTTTCATTCATCACCGGTCACGAGGACCCGGACAAGCCTGAAAGCGCCCACAACTGGCACAGCCTGGCCACCGGAACCAGTACCCTGGTCTTTTTCATGGGGGTGAAGAACCTTCCCCATATAAGCCAAAGCCTGATCCGGGCAGGGATGGACCCGGAAATACCCGCGGCCCTGGTGCGCTGGGGCACCACCTGCCAGCACAGATCCATGGTTTCCAATATAAGGGACATCCCTGAAAAGGCCAGAGAAGCAGGCTTCAAACCTCCTTCGCTTCTGGTGGTGGGCAGGGTGGTGGAGCTGCGGGATGAACTCAACTGGTTTGAAAAACTGCCACTGCTGGGCAGGGGCGTGGTGGTCACCCGGGCCAGGGAACAGGCCAGTGAACTCCTGGAGCGGCTTCAGGAGCTGGGGGCCTGCTGTTATGAATTTCCCACCATTGAAATACAGCCTCTGGCGGATTACTCCCAGGTGCAGCAGGCCATTGCCCGATTATCCTCGTATCACTGGCTGGTGTTCACCTCGGTCAACGGGGTGCGCTTTTTCTGGCTTGAGCTGGACCGGGCATGCCTGGATACCAGGGCTCTTGGCGGAATCAATGTGGCCGCCATAGGTCCGGCCACTGCCCAGGCCCTGGAAAAAAGAGGAATACGCCCCGACTTTATTCCGGACAAGTATGTAGCTGAATCCGTGGTCCAGGGGCTGTTGCATCTTGGAGTGCGGGACAAAAAAGTACTCATCCCCAGGGCCAGAGTGGCCAGGGAGGTTCTGCCCGAGGAACTCAAAAAGGCCGGGGCAAAGGTGGAAATTCTGCCGGTCTACCAGACCGCCCTGGCCCAGCAGAGCCCTGATGAAATACTAAAACCCCTGCACCAGGGAGAGATCCATTACATCACCTTTACCAGTTCTTCCACCGTGGAGAACTTCTTTTCCCTGGTGGATCCGAAAGAGATTCTGGCCTGCCGTAAACAGGGCCTTAAACTGATCTGCATCGGCCCCGTAACAGCCGGTACCCTGCAGGGGTTCGGGCTGAATGCCGACATCACACCGGAGGACTACACCATACCCGGTTTAATGCAGGCCATGGTTAACGACTTGAAAAGAGACGGTTAATGGCATACAGGATAGCAGTGCTCATATCCGGTTCTGGCTCCAATCTGCAGGCCATCATTGACCGCATTGAACAGGGGGTCCTTGATGCCCGGATCACCCTGGTGGTCAGCAACAAGCCGGGCGTTAAAGGGCTGGAGCGGGCAGAAAAACACAGCCTGCCCTTTGCAGTTATCGAACACAAGCAGTATCCTTCCAGGGAGGATTTCGACGCCGCCCTGGTCCGGGTCATAAAGGAAAGCGGCGCAGACGGGGTAATCCTGGCCGGTTTCATGCGCATTGTAACCCCAGTGCTCATCAATGCCTTTTCCGGCAACATCCTGAATATCCATCCCAGCATCCAGCCATCCTTTCCCGGGGTAAACGCCCAGAAGCAGGCTGCTGAATACGCGGTCAGGATCTCCGGCTGCAGCATCCATTTCGTGGACGAAAAAATGGATCACGGTCCCATCATTATCCAGGCCGCAGTACCTGCCCTGGCCGAAGACGATGAAAAGTCCCTGGGTTCGCGCATCCTGATCCTGGAGCACAGGATTTTTCCCCAGGCAGTGCACTGGCTGGCCCAGGGCCGGCTGGAGGTCCGCGGGCGCACCGTAGTGGTAAGGGACGCACCGCCACCTGCAGTGGTACACATTGACAGCTTTCCGGCCCTGGTCAGCCCTGGGCTGGAACAAGGCTTTTAATACCGGATCTGTCTTGAAAGAACTTCTCCCCTTTCTACCTAAGCCCAGTCACTACCTGGGCCAGGAAATCAATTCCGTGCACAAGGACAGGAGCCGCGTATCCATTCACGTGGGCCTCGCCTTTCCTGACGTTTATCAGGTGGGCATGTCCTACCTGGGGCAAAAGATACTTTACCACTGCATAAACCGTCACGAGGACTTCTATGCTGAAAGAGTCTTTGCCCCGTCACTGGATGCGGCCGGGATACTGCGCCAGCACAATGTTTCCCTGTGCACCCTGGAATCGGACACTCCTCTGAAAAATCTTAATGTACTGGCCTTCAGTCTGACCCATGAACTCTGCTACACCAATATTCTCTATATGCTGGACCTGGCTGGAATCCCGTTCAGATCCAGGGACCGGGACGGAACTTTACCTTTGGTAATAGCCGGCGGGGGTGCCGTGTTCAATGCCGAACCTGTGGCGGATTTCTTTGACCTCATGGTTCTGGGAGAAGGAGAAGAAGTAATTATCCATATCCTCAGGGAGATGTCCCGGTCCAGGGTCCTGGACAGGCATGCCCTGCTCAAGAGATTGAAACAGATTCCAGGCGTTTACGTGCCCGGTTTTTTTAAATTTCATGGCCCCGGCCTGCCCCTTGAGCCCCTTTATCCGGAATATGACGTGGTGCGCAAGGCCCTGGTCCAGGACCTGAACCAGGTTCCCTTTCCTGACAGGCAGGTGGTTCCATACGGCAAAGTCATCCACGACCGCCTGAGCATTGAGATCGCCAGGGGCTGCACCAGGGGCTGCCGCTTCTGCCAGGCAGGAAATATTTATCGTCCTGTCCGCGAAAGAAACATACCCTGCATCCTGGAGAGTATTCATTCCGGCCTGGCCGCCACCGGCATGGAGGAACTGTCTTTTCTGTCCCTGAGCAGCGGAGACTTCTCGTCCCTGGAGGACCTTTTCTTCAAAAGCTTTGCCAGGTGCCAGCAGGAGCAGGTTTCCATTGCCCTGCCCTCGCTGCGGGCAGGGTCGGTAAACAAGCGGCTGATGCAGTTGATGGCCCGTATCAGGCGAACTCACGCCACCCTGGCACCTGAAGCAGGTACAGACAGACTGCGCAGGGTAATCAACAAGGGGATCACTGAGCAGGAGATTCTGGAACACACCGGCCATCTATTTGATCTGGGCTGGCAGGGAGTCAAGCTTTACTTCATGATCGGTCTGCCCACGGAAACACAGGAGGATATCCTGGGCATCAGGGATCTGTGCCATAAAGTCCTCAAGACTGGACGGGCCGGGAAAAAAAGACCCCAGGTCACTGCCTCGGTCTCTCCCTTTGTGCCCAAGGCCCAGACACCCTTTCAATGGGATCGGCAGGCTGACCCGGACAGCATTAAAGACGGTCTGTACATGCTCAAGGACCTGTTCAAGGAACATAAGGGGTTAAACCTTAAATGGCATACCCCTGAAATGAGTCTGCTGGAAGGGATATTTTCAAGAGGCGGACGCGAACTAACTGATACAGTTGAACAGGCTTACCTTCAGGACCAGACATTCACCAGCTGGAGCGATTGTTTTCAGCTGAGGCCATGGCTGGATATCCTGGACGGATCCGGGCTTGACCCCGAACATTACCTGCAGGCCAGAGACCCGGATCAGCCCCTGCCTTGGAACCATCTGCACAGCGGAACCAGCCGCAGATTTCTTCTGACCGAACGCAAAAGAGCCTTGTCAGGCAAGACAACCCTGGACTGCCGCTACAACGTCTGCCGCATGTGCGGAGTCTGCGACCGCAAAGGACAGCCTTCTCTGCTTGGCCCGGCCGGCCGTCAGCAGCCGGTTAAACACTTTCTCAACATGGACCATCGGGATCAGGACGATGAATCGTTCCGGCTGGATATCCAACAGAAAGATCTCAGCGCCAAAAAGGTACACCTGCGCATCTGGCACGAAAAAATCGGGTTTTGTAAGTACCTGAGTCAACTGGAACTGCAGTCCCTGCTGGAGCGGGCCATGCGCAGGGCAGGATGGCCCCTTACTTTTTCCAGGGGTTTCAGACCGGCACCGGTGATTTCCTTCGGCCGGGCACTGCCCGTGGGTGTGGCCAGCATGGCTGAATGGTTCAATATCTACTTGCGTGACCATCTGGAAGAAAGGGATCTTCTGAAAAGCATCAACCTGAACCTTCCCCGGGACATGCAGGCATATGCCCTGGAATACCTGAGCCTGTCCCGCAGACAGCCCCAGGCCGTAGCCGAGGAGTTCCGGCTGGATTTTAATCTTTCCATGCAGGAACTGCATAACGCCGCCCAAAAATGGCAGGCCTTCGAGTCTGCTGAGAATTTCATTGTTTCAAGGCAGACCCCCAAAGGGGCCCGAAGCAGGGACCTGTGCAGGCTGGTGAAAGAGGCTCACTGGCGGGATAACAGCCTGTTTGTTTTGCTCCTCTGGCACGAGGAATACCTGAGTCCCCTTTTCATCCTGCAGAGCATTTTTCCTGATTACGGTCCGGAAAGAATGTCCATCACCAAAACAAGACAGATCATGGCCTGAGCAGACCTTCGTGTTGAGAACTGCTCAGACGGAGAGGAAAGATCCTGCCAAAATCGCATGCTGGTATTGCCTTTATTTTATTTTTGAACTATTTTACTTATTAAAGCGAAAAACGCAGAACAGGGAGGAAATTATTATGCGCTACATGTTTGTATTAATACTCACGGCCATGCTTCTGGCGGGTTGCACTGCCCAGCAGAAGCACACCGTGGGCGGGGCGGCCCTGGGCGGCATAGGCGGAGGGGTCATCGGGGCCCAGATAGGCAAGGGAACCGGCCAGACCGCTGCTATTATCGGGGGCACCCTGCTTGGAGCAGCTCTTGGAGGATATGTAGGCAGCTACCTGGACCGCATGGATGAAATGGACCGGCGCAACCTGAACCAGACCCTTGAAACCAAGCCTACAGGTGCCACTTCCCAGTGGAGAAATCCAGACACCCAGACTGCTTACGCTGTAACTCCCACCCAGACCTATCAGAAGGAAACAGGCCGATACTGCAGGGAATACACCACAGAGGTCCAAATCGGAGGAGAGACTGAAAAAGCTTACGGAACCGCCTGCCGCAGGGATGACGGGGTCTGGGAAATAGTTAACTGACCCTGTTTCCAGTCTGTCCATGCAATGCGTATGCACCCACCGGGGCCAAAAACCAGCACCCTTTGGCCCCTTTTTTTATTTTGCTGTTTATGCCTGTCTGCCCTGAGAATGCACTGATCCGGATTTATCGTTCCTTATGAGTAACCTGACAGATAAAAAACCATTAGAGACAGACAGCACAGGCAGCATGAATTCTTTTCCGGATACTGCCCGGTACAAAACATCCAATAACCGGCCATACATGTTATACAGAAGCATTTATTGCACCATACAGAAAAAAAACAGCGGCAGCTATTATACCACACCAGCCAGGTGCGCCCGCAGCTGCAGTTTATTTCCATGCGCCTATTTCACACCTGAACAAATTGAGACATATATCGATAGCGGTCTGCTTGCCAGACAATTGACCGGATTTACCATCAGGAGGGAAAAAATGTATCTGTTCAGAAAAAAGGACGGCACCCTGAGCCCGGCTCCGGAAGGTTTTGATTCCAAGAACCCGGACTGGGAGGTGTTACATGATGTTGAGGAGGTGCTGGTGATCAGCAAAGTGCTCGTGCCTGAAATCAAACTTGTACCCAGGACTCCCGGGGCCGGTGCTGACAGGAAACAATCTGTGACTTCCCCCAAAACGACCAGGGGATCAAAATAAACCCGTTTCAGGGTGAAAATGGATACAGAGAAGACAATCCGGGCTCTTCGACGTATGCTGTGGAATTGTTATGGCCTTCTGGACAAGGCTCCTGATTTTTAACTGTATATAAAATCCACATGTTGCGTCGAAAAACCACAATCTGCCGCCATAATCTGCCTGATTGCCTGGACAGTTTTCCAGTCCCGGGATTTCCGGGTCTGTACAAGAAAGCTGCTGTTCCTTAAAACGTAGCTGATCTGTTCAATCAAGGCGCTATTCTCATGGCAAACCCGACCCGACATGAAAGACGGAGATCTTAATGAGCAATGAAATCAAAGAATTCTGGGAAATAAGGCTTAAAAGGGTCCAGGAGAATCTTCTGGAAAACAACTTCAGCTGCCACCTGGTCAGGGACGGCTCAGAGGCCAGGAGCCTGGTCCTGAGAGAGCTGCTTCCGGATCTCAAGCCTTCATCCATGGCCTGGGGAGGATCAGCCACATTCAAGGATATCGGTCTTTATCAGGAGCTCAAAGACAGACAGGATATTATGGTTATGGACACCTTTGATAAAAGCAGGGGGGCCGAGGCAGCTCTGGAACTTCGAAGACAGGCCCTGCTGGCGGATCTGTTCATTACCGGGACCAACGCAGTGACAGAGCAGGGTTTTCTGGTCAATCTGGATATGATCGGCAACAGAGTGGGTGCTCTGGTCTTTGGCCCCAGAAATGTGCTTGTTCTTTGCGGTCGCAACAAAATTGTCGGGGATGTGGACCAGGCCATGGAGCGGATCAAGGCCTTCAGCGCCCCGGCCAATGCCATGCGTCTCAAAAAAAAGACACCCTGTGTAAAGACCGCTTACTGCCATGACTGCCAGAGTCCTGAACGGATCTGCAACATCTGGAGCATCACTGAAAAGTCCTTCCCCAAGGGCCGGATCTGTGTTATTCTAATCAATGAGGATCTGGGACTTTGATAAGCCTGCAGTCAGCAGTCTGATGCCGGAAACCGGGCCTCTGTACTGACATCTGATATCCGGAGCATGCCATGTCTAATTTCACACATCTGCATTGCCATACAGAATACAGTCTTCTTGACGGTGCCATCAGGATAAGCGATCTCTGCTCCCGTGCAGTTGATCTGGGCATGCCTGCAGCAGCCATCACTGATCACGGCAACCTGTTCGGAGCTCTAAATTTCTACCTTGAAGCCAGGAAATTCGGAATAAAGCCCATTATCGGCTGTGAAGTGTATATAGCCCATTCCCACCATCAGGACAGAGAGCAGCTGAGATACCACCTGGTTCTGCTGGCCATGAACAGGAATGGCTACCAGAACCTGATCAGAATCGTGACCAAGGGCTGGTTGGACGGGTTTTACTACAAGCCCCGGGTGGACAAGGACATCCTTAAACGTCACTCCCAGGATCTCATTGCCCTGTCAGCCTGCCTGCAGGGCGAAGTACAGTATGCCCTGCGCCAGCAGGGATACGATCAGGCCAGGGCCAGGGCTCTGGAATATGCAAGTATATTTCCGGGCCGTTTCTATCTGGAGCTGGAAGCCAACGGGATTCCTGAACAGCAGGAAGTAAACGACGGGCTCCTGGAAATGTCCCGGGATACCGGCCTGCCCGTGGTGGCCACCAATGACTGCCATTATCTGGGTCCCAATGATGCCCAGGCCCATGATATTCTGCTCTGTATCCAGACCAATGCCAAGGTCCAGGACAGATCCAGAATGCGATTCGATACCGACCAGTTGTACTACAAATCCCTGGAAGAGATGGAAAGAGAGTTTGCGCACTGTCCCCAGGCCCTGGAAAACGTGCAGGACATAGTTCGCAATTGCAGCCTGGAACTGAAAACCGACAGGCTTCATTTTCCCAGGTACACTCCGACCATGGGAAAAACCCTGGATGAGGAATTTATCCGGCTGTCCAGGGAAGGCCTGGAACAAAGATTTTCTGAGCTCCCCTACATGGTGGACCAGGACCTTTACCGGCAACGGCTGGAAGAGGAGCTGGAGATTATCTGCTCCATGGGATTTCCGGGATATTTTCTCATAGTTCAGGACTTCATCAACTGGGCCAAGTCCCGGGACATTCCCGTGGGGCCCGGACGGGGATCTGCAGCTGGAAGCCTTGTAGCCTACGCTCTGCGCATCACCAACCTGGATCCTATCCGGTACAATCTTCTGTTTGAGCGTTTTCTAAACAAAGAACGGGCCAGCATGCCGGATATTGATGTGGATTTCTGCTATGACCAGCGGGAAAAGGTCATCCGGTACGTGTCTGAAAAATACGGCCGGGACAGCGTGGCCCAGATAACTACCTTCGGGACCATGAAGGCCAGGGCGGTAGTCCGCGATGTGGGCAGGGCTCTGGGGCTCAAGCTTTCCCTCACGGATAAAATGGCCAAGCTCATACCTGAAGAGCTTAAAATGACCATTGACAAAGCAATGGAGCAGGAGCCCGAGCTCCGCCGGATGGCTGAACAGGATGAAAATATTGCCGGACTCATGGACATCTGCCGCCGCCTGGAAGGGCTGGTCCGGCATGCTTCTACCCATGCTGCAGGAATCGTCATATCCGACCGGGCCATGCATGAGCATCTGCCCCTTTATCGGGGCAAAAAAGGGGAGGTGGTCACCCAGTTCGATATGAAGCGGGTGGAAAAAGTAGGGCTTATCAAGTTCGATTTTCTCGGACTCAAGACCCTGACTGTAATCAAGAACGCCATGGAGCTGGCCTCCAGAGGGGGCAAGCAAGTTCCTGACCTGAACAGGCTGCCTCTGGACGATCCCGGGACATATGAGCTCCTTGGACAGGGCCTGACCGACGGGGTATTTCAGCTTGAAAGCCCGGGCATGCGCAAAGTACTCATGGACCTGAAGCCCACCTGCTTCGAGGATATAATTGCCCTGCTGGCCCTGTACCGTCCCGGTCCCCTGGAAAGCGGGATGGTCACGGACTTTGTCCAGCGCAAGCACGGCCGGACTCAGGTCACATACCCCCATCCCGAACTGGAGCCCATTTTAAATGAAACATACGGGGTTATCCTCTACCAGGAACAGGTAATGAAAATCGCCCAGGTCCTGGCGGGGTATTCCCTGGGTGACGGAGACATTCTGCGCCGGGCCATGGGCAAAAAAGAAGCAGGGGTCATGGCCAGGCAGAGAAGCAAGTTCCTTCAGGGCGCCAGGGAACACAACGTCGACGAAGAAACCGCTGAACATATTTTCGATCTCATGGAAAAATTCGCCGGCTACGGCTTCAATAAATCCCACAGCGCCGCCTATGCCCTGATCTCCTACCAGACCGCCTATCTCAAGACGCATTTCCCCCAGGAGTTCATGGCTGCCCTGATCACTTCGGAAGTCAGCAATACAGACAAGGTCATTGCTCACGTCAATGCCTGCCGTGATCTGTCAATTAAGGTTCTGCCTCCCTGCATCAACTCCAGCCTGTACGCCTTCAGCGTGGAAGGAAATAACGTCCGCTTCGGCCTTGCCGGGATCAAGAATGTGGGACAGGGAGCTATAGAGGCCATTGTCCAGGAAAGGGACCGGAACGGACCCTTTACAAGTCTGCTGGAATTTTGCGAGAGGATGAATACACGCAAGGTGACCAGGCGGGTCATGGAAATGCTCATCAAAAGCGGGGCCATGGACTCCCTGGGCTGTTCACGCCAGGGACTTCTGAAAGGTCTGGACATGGTCGTTTCCAGGGCACAGCGTTCTGCCAGGCACAAATCCCAGGGACAACTCTCCATGCTGAATCTGGTAGTGGAGAAGGATGAATGCGCTGTACCCGGTCTGGGCCTGGATTGTCCCGAAAATGAGTTCCTGGAATATGCCGAGGAAGAAAAACTCAAGCTGGAAAAGGAGTCCCTGGGCTTTTACCTGAGCGGCCATCCCCTGTTGCCTTTCAAGGAAGAAATCCAGCGCTGCAGTTTTAATACTGTCCGCGAGTGCCTGGAGCTCAAGCCCGGCACCCATGTGGAGATTGCGGCGATGGTTGTCGGCAGGAAGGAGCACACGAACAAAAAGGGGGACAAAATGGCCTTCTGTCAGATAGAGGATCTTACCGGCACAGCCGAAGTCACCTTTTTCGGGGATGCTTACTCCAGGTACAGGCAGACCCTGGACAGCGAGCAGCCCTTGCTGCTCAAAGCCAGAATCAGCAGTTACCAGGGTATGCAGAACTCCCGGGATGATGCGGCCGAGGCCTCGAAACAGGTGAAATTGACCGCTGAAAGCGTATCTCTTCTTGGCCAGATTGCCTTAAACAGCAATGAACCCGTAATGATCCGGGTATCTGTTCCGGATGACCAGGAACCAGTCTGGACGGACAGGCTGAAAAGCCTGATTCAGAAACACCCCGGGAATGTTCCGGTGCATATAGTGGTTGACCTCGATGAAGAAATACTGTGCAGGCTCAGGCTTGGTCCAGACTACCGGGTCAATCCGGGCCAGGGTTTCTGGTCTGAAGTGCAGGGACTCATATCCCTGTCCGGAAACGGATCGCAGACATGACAGATCTTTGTCCATCCACGAAAATCTTAATATGGCAGACATGATAAAGGAAAAAGAATGAACCGGCCCAGGTTTTGTCTGAGGGTGAGCGCTGACTTCAGTGCCTCCCATCAGCTGCGCAATTATGGAGGAAAATGCGAAAGTCTGCACGGACACAACTTTCTGGTGGAAGCCCAGGTTTGCGGAGACCAGGTTGATCCCGAAACCGGCATGCTGATTGATTTCAAGGTATTGAAAAAAAATCTTCAGGCAGTACTGGAAAAACTGGACCATAAGCACTTGAATGAACTGCCGTATTTCAAAGACATCAATCCTTCCTCGGAAAACCTGGCCTGTTTTGTTTACCAGGAACTCAAGAACCGCCTGAGAGAGTACGGGACAAGACTTGAGTGGGTCATGGTGGCCGAAAAGAACAGCTCCAGAGCCTATTACAGCGAAGAGGAACCGAGCTGATTCAGCCCGGTCCTCTTCCCAGGGCTCTTTTCTGGAGCTCCTTCTGCAGTTCTTCTGAAAAACAGGCGGTGCTGAAAAGATTATTTTCTGTAGATCTTCAGCAGGTTGGTGGATGAGCTTTCCACCCCTGCCTTGGGGTGTCCCGCAGTTATGACCAGTTCATCTCCGGACATGAACCCTGGAAACTCCTCCACGAATTTCTCAGTCCTCTGCAGGTGATCCCTGGGTTCGTCAGGTATGTGCACGGGCACCACTCCCCAGGAAAAATTCAGAAATTTCTGGGTATCCCGGCTTGGGCTCAGACCGTATATGATCTGAACGGGACGGCAGGAACTGATAATTCTGGCTGTGGCACCGGAGTCGGTATGAGCGACCAGGGCCTTGCCACTTATGTTCTGGGCCAGGAGGCAGGCTCCATAGCCGATGAAATTTTCCGAAGCCTTATTTTTGGGCTCAATGGGACTGGTACCCAGCTCAAAGAAAAACTTTTCGGCTTCTTCAGCTATTTCGCGCATATAGCCCACGGCCTGGACAGGATACTGGCCAATGGCTGTCTCTTCGGAGAGCATCAGGCAATCTGTTCCGTCCAGGACAGCATTGGCCACATCCGTAGTCTCAGCCCTGGTGGGCATGGGGTTGCTGACCATGGACAATAGCATTTGTGTAGCGACAATGACCGGCTTTGAAGCCTGATTGCAGGCGGATATGATTCTCTTTTGCAGTGTAGGAAGAGAGGACAGAGGGCATTCCAGGCCCAGATCTCCCCTGGCCACCATTATTCCGTCAGCAATCTTGAGGATCTCCTCCAGCCTGTTGACCGCCACCTGTCTTTCCAGCTTGGCTATAACAGGAATCCAGCGTCCTTTTTTCTCGATAAGATGTTTTGCGCTGGCCACATCTTCCGGGCACTGTACAAAGGACATGGCCACTGCGTCCACACCCAGGTCCAGGCCCAGGGCAAGATCCTCCCGGTCCTTGGCGGTCAAAGCGGCAATGGAAGCCTTGATGCCCGGAAAAGTGATCCCCTTGCGGGAGGTTATGATTCCGCTGTTGTCTGCTTTAAGCCTGGCAATGTCTCCATGCCTTTCCAGGACTTCAAATCTGAGGCCTCCGTCGCTGACCCTGACCTCATCACCGCTTCGCAGGTCATGCAGGATTTCAGGATGATCAAAAGGCAGGAAAGGCTCAGAACGGTTCTGAGACTCGGACGGACCCATGAACAGCTCATCTCCGGCGTGGATTGTCATGGGAGACTGCCTGAGCTCACCGGCCCTGATCTTGGGACCTGACAAATCCTGCATGATGGTAAGAGTTTTTTGAATTTCCTCTTCCACACTTTTCAGGTCATTAATAATGGGTTCAAAATCCCGTCCTGAACCATGTGAAAAATTAAGCCGGAATATCCTAACCCCCTGGTCCACAAGTCTTTTGATGGTGTATCTATCCCTGCAGGCTGGACCGATGGTGGCGATAATCTTGGTATGCATGGCTGTTTTCCCTTATTTGAGCAATGTGCAAAAACTTTTTTAACAGTCTGTTTACAGTTGAATCCAGAAAGGTTAGGTTAATAAATTAAAGAAGGCTCCTCGACACGTGTGGATTTTATATACAGTAAAAAAATTACGAGCCTTATCCAGAATGCCATAACAATTACACAGCATACGTCGAAGAGCTTAAAAGAAATAATGCGTTGTTTTTGGATAAGTTAACCCCTGTTTTGAGAAACCTTTAAACCCCTTTAACAGAAGTCTGAAAAAGCTAAAAGAGAAAATTTTCCCCCTTTTGCCCGGTCCAATTCTGCCGCCCCCGCATTCTCTGCCCCCAAAAAGCCGGAAAATCTGTGACATGGCCCTGAATTCAATACAGATTTAAAATCCAACTATCATTGGTGGTTAGCTAAAAATCCTGCCTGAAATGGACCGCAGGAGAAAAAATGTTCATTTTTTCTCTTGACTTTTCCTTGCCTAACAGCAAATCAGGTGGTAAATGGTGGGAAATGGTGGTTAGATAGTATGTTCAGAGGCCATAGTCAAAGAAGCATAGATCCCAAGGGAAGGCTCATGCTGCCGCCCGAGTTCAGGGAGCTTATTCAGGCCCGCTCCTCAGAAGGCCGGATCATGCTGACCAACTTTGACGGCTGCGTAGTGGGTTATCCTTTACCAGAATGGGAAGAAATTGAACAGAGTTTCAACAAGATTAACATGACCAACCGCAATGCCCGCGATTTTCACCGTTTTTTCATTTCAGGGGCCATGGAGGTCAGCCTGGACAAACAGGGCAGGATTCTGGTGCCTCCTTATCTGCGCTCCTACGCGGGCATGAACAAGGATGTGGTCCTGGCCGGGGTGGGAAGAAAGTTTGAAATCTGGGACCTGGAAAGCTTTGAGCTGCAGCGCAGAAAGATGGAACAGGACTTTGACTCTGTAATGGATTCACTGGCTGAGAACGGTTTTGAACTCAGGTTTTAGTATCAGGGCCATACTGCAGCCCTGAACAGACAATGCTTCAGGCAGAAATATCCAATGTATATGACAAACACCTTTTCAGGCCCAGCAAACACAGAGCTGTTAACTCATGAGCCGGTCATGGCCGGAGAGGTCCTGGACTTTCTTCACCCTGTCCCAGGGGGGATATACCTGGATGGTACCGTGGGCCTGGGCGGACACGCTCTGCACCTATTGAGGAGCTGTCAGGGCCAATGCAGGCTGCTGGGCATGGATCTGGACGATGAAGCCATTGGCCTGGCTGAAAACAATCTGAAGGAATTTGCCGGACAGGTACATCTTGTTCTGGACAGCTATCATAATTTTGACCTGCATCTGCAAGACATTGGCCCTGCACCTCTGAACGGGGCACTGCTGGATCTGGGCATGTCCTCACTGCAGCTGGACAAAAAAGACAGGGGGTTCAGCTTTCTACATGAAGGCCCGCTGGACATGCGCATGGGCAAAGCCACTGGATTCGAGCCGGCAGCCAATCTTGTGCACAAGGCATCTTTTTCCAGGCTGAAAAAAATAATTTATGAGTACGGTGAAGAGCCCATGGCTTCAAGGATAGCCAGAGCCATCGTCCAGGCCCGGGAAAAACAGAGCATAAGCACCACCCTCGCTCTGGCCAGGACGGTGGAGCAGGCTTATCCTGCCCAGAGAAGAAGGTCAGCCAGAAACCACCCGGCCACAAAAACCTTCCAGGCGCTGCGCATTGCTGTAAACAAGGAGCTGGAACACCTTGAAAAATTCCTGAAAAAAATTGGCGACTATTTAAAGCCGGGAGCCAGGCTGGTGATTATTTCCTTTCATTCCCTGGAGGACAGAATGGTCAAACATTTTTTTCGTCAGCAGGCCAGTGCCTGCCTGTGCCCGCCCAGGACCACGTTCTGCAGCTGCGGGCATGAAAAAAAATTCACCATTTTAACCAAAAAGCCTTTGACTGCCACCAGGGCGGAAATGATGCACAATCCCCGAAGCAGAAGCGCCAAGCTGAGAGCTGCCCAGAGGATATAGGCCGGCAGTCTTCAGAGTGGATTTGAAAGCAGCCAGGGCATGACCGGAAAGGATCAGGGATCAGCAAGGCAACCGTTCATGAACAAAGCAATGACCCAGGAGTACTGATAAATAAACCGGCTTCAAGAGCTTTTAACAGGATCAGGGTTGCTGGGTATGGGCATACAGAACAAATCCTCTGCCGGCTACAGTGGGCTGGCTTTATTGCTGGGGCTGGCCTTTATTCTGGGCATGGCCAAGGTGTGGGTCAATGTGGAGAGAGTTGACCTGGCCTACCGCATGGAAAGACTGCAAAGCGAATACAGAGAAAACAGAGAGTTGAGGACCAAGCTGACAATAGAGCGCAACAACCTGCTTTCTCAATACAGACTCAGAGAATGGGCCCGTGATCACGGTCTGTCCAAACCTGATGAAAAGCAGATCAGGAAAATCAGGAAGTAGGCACTCATGGTCGGTATGAGTTCCAAAAGCAAGACCAGGGACATAAGCAAATACAAGATAATCATGGTGCTTGCATGCTGCTTTTTATTCTGGGGGGGACTCTGGGCCAGGGCCATGTACGTGCAGCTCATTCAGGGTGAGGAACTGGCCTCTCTGGCCAGCAGGCAGTATTTCAGCCAGGAGAAGATCCAGGGCAAGAGAGGCGAGATATTTGACCGCCAGGGCCGTGTTCTGGCCCAGAGCGTGCGCAGCAGATCCATTTATGCCAACCCTTTTCTCATGGATGATATACCATCGACAGCAGATAAGCTTGCCCGCATTCTGGATGTCGACCCTGGCTCTGTGCAGTCCAGTCTGGGCCGGGACAGGAGTTTTGTCTGGATAAAAAGAAAGGTAAGCGACCGCCAGGCCTATGAAGTGGTCAAAGAGGAGATCCCAGGAATATTCATAATTGACGAACACAGCCGGGTTTATCCTCAAAAGCACATGCTGGGCCAGGTGCTGGGATTCGTGGGTATGGACAATGTCGGCCTGGAAGGCCTGGAAAAGTCCCTTGATGATCGGTTACGGGGCGCAGAAATGGTCATGGTAATGCAGAGGGATGCCTCGGGACACAGGTTTACCCTGCTGCCACGGGAAGCTGACCAGCATGTTGACGGACAGGACGTGTTTCTGACCATTGACGCCAGGATACAGTCTACTGCCGAACACGTGCTGGCTGAGACAGTGGAACACTTTCAGGGCGATTACGGGATGGCCATGGTTGTTCATGTGCCCACCGGAGACATACTGGCCTGGGCCAGCTATCCCTTTTTCAACCCCAACAATTTTCAGGGATCCAGATCCTCCATGTGGCGCAACAGGGCCGCCACCGACATGATTGAACCCGGATCCACCCTTAAACCTTTTCTGGTGGCTGCTGTCCTGGAAGAACAGGTGGCAAGGGGGGATTCGCTCTACTTCTGCGAACAGGGCAGATGGAGGCTGGGCCGCAACGAGATCAGGGACGTGCGCGAATATGGATGGCTTACAGTAAACCGGGTACTTAGATATTCAAGCAATATCTGTGCGGCTAAAATGGGTCTGGACCTGGGATCTGAGACTCTTCACGATTATTTGATAAAACTGGGGCTGAACACCCCTACAGACCTGCCTCTTCCCGGCCAGGGCAAAGGCCTGCTCCGTCCAGCTCATGTCTGGAGCAGAATGGACCTGGCCACCATATCCTTTGGTCAGGGAGTGGCCACTACATTTTTGCAGCTGGCCAGGGCCTACCTGACTCTGGCCAATGAAGGTCAGTTTACAGAACTGAATCTGCTTCAGGAACAAAGCAAAACCAGGCCCAAGGGCCCCAGAGTCTTTTCCAGGGATGTAAGCCGGGATGTCCTGGCCATGATGAGGGATGCCGTGGAAAGGGATGGAACCGGTACCCGGGCAAGAATAAGCGGCGTGGAGGTCGGCGGCAAGACCGGAACCGCCCAGAAGGCGTCTCCCCGGGGAGGCTACGGAGACCAGTATGTCGCATCTTTTGTTGGGTTCATCCCGGCCATGGAACCTCAGTACATGATCATGGTACTGGTGGATGAACCCCAAAAAAGATATTATGGCGGACTGGTTGCTGCGCCTGCCTTTAAACGTATCGGAACCAGCCTTCTGACCTCTGAGCAGGGTCTGGCTCTGCGCAGCCCCGCACCCCTGCACGGACTAAAGACAACAGGCAGCCCGGCTGTGGAAAAGAGCTGGATCAATATCGGTCCCCGGCAGAATCAGATTATTGACACCGATACTGTGCCTGATCTGCGGGGGATGCCCCTGCGTCAGGCCGCAGAAAGTCTTTTAAAGGCAGGAATAGTTTTCTCCCTGGAAGGAAAGGGCGTAATCGTCCGGGAGCAGATCCCAAGTCCCGGAAACGCCTGGGATCAGGAGAAAAAAGAGGTAACCCTGAAACTGTCTTCAGGGTTTTGAGGTTTATAGATTCAGGAGCCGAGAATTCAGGGTGAACAACTGGAACATGCTGATCAAAGAAGCCCGCCGCGGAAGGCCGGTGCGTTCAGATTCAAGAAAGGTCGAACCCGGTGATATATTCGTGGCGCTGCCAGGAACAAGGGATGACGGAAGCCGTTATATTCCTCAGGCCCTGGACAGAGGTGCGTCCTTTGTGGTGTCTGTAAAATCTGATCAGTCCCGGCAGATGGATCAAAGGCAGATCCTGCATCCACACCCCCACAAGGCTCTTGGAGAACTGGCCCGGGCACATTTCGGTACAGACAGGCTGAAGCTTAAAATCATAGGAATCACCGGCACCAACGGAAAGACCACCACCAGTTACATCCTGGAGCACCTGCTCACCAGAAACGGTTTCAGCACCGGTGTACTGGGTACCTTGAATTACCGCTGGCCGGGGACAGAAATAAGGGCCGGGACAACTACCCCTGAGTGTCTTGAACTGCACCGGATGCTGGCCTGCATGGATAATGAGGGAGTGCAATACGTCTGTACTGAAGTCTCTTCCCATGCCCTGGACCAGCAACGCACAGCAGGAATTGATTTTCACACGGCAGTCTTCACCAACCTGTCCCGCGATCACCTGGACTACCACCGGGATATGCAGGATTATTTCCTGGCCAAAAAAAAGCTTTTTGCAGCCAGGATCAAAGAAAATTTTCTGGGCAGCGTGCTCAACATGGATGACCAATATGGACGTATTCTGGCCCGTGAGGTCCCAAAACCTTTAGGTTACGGCCTTAACAAGGCCTTGGCCCCCTCCCTTGCAGGAAAACTCATTCAAAGCAATGCCCGGGGAGTGAGCCTGGAGTGCACCTATCAGGATAATATCTGGACTCTGAAATCCTCTCTGTCCGGCAGGCACAATGCCCTTAACCTGCTCGCTGCCCAGGGAGCCGGACTGTGTCTTGGCCTAGACCCCCGGCATTTTGAGTGTCTTGAGGACCTGGGGCCGGTTCCGGGACGCCTGGAAAAGGTGAAAAATCCTGGAGGCCTTCATGTCTTTGTGGATTACGCCCATACCCCGGATGCCCTGGAAAATGTATGTCAGGCGCTGAAGGAACTGGATTTTGATGGCCTGCTGGTATTATTCGGGTGCGGCGGTGACCGGGACAGGGGCAAGCGTCCGCACATGGGCAGGGCAGCAGCCAGTCATGCGGACCTGATAGTTCTTACCTCGGATAATCCAAGGTTTGAGGAACCGGAAAACATTATCCAGGAGATTCTGCCAGGTCTGAAGGATCACCCAAATGTCCATATTGATCCTGACCGCAGGCAGGCGATAAGGACAGCTCTTTCCCTGCTCAGGCCAGGCCAGGCCCTTCTTGTGGCTGGCAAAGGTCACGAGGACTACCAGGAGATTAAAGGAGTCAGGCAGGATTTCAGCGATGTGGACGAAATACGGAAGGCTCTGGAAGAAATGTCCCTTCAGAAGTCTGATGTGCGCATCAGAGAGGTTCAGGCGGGATGAAGCTTAAGCTTGAAGAAACAGCCATGGCCATGGATGCTTCGGGAGATCTGCATGGTCTGCAGGAGCGCATGGTCACCAGGGTACAGACGGACAGCAGGATGGTAAGTCCCGGAGATCTGTTTTTCTGTCTGCAGGGTTTACGCTTCGACGGACACAGCTTTGCCCGGGAAGCTGTGCTCAGAAAGGCAGCGGCTGTCGTGGCTCACAAGCCTCTTCCGGAACTGCGGGATGTCCCTGTATTGACAGTGGACAACACCCTCAGGGCCCTGGGAAGGCTGGGCAGGTACTGGCGGCAGAAGGCCGGCAGAAGAGTCATTGGTATAACCGGATCCGCCGGCAAAACAACCACCAAGGAAATTCTTTCAGGAGTTCTCGGGGCCGGATTTAAAGTGGGGAAAAATTATCAGAACTGGAACAACCAGGTCGGCCTGCCCCTTTCACTGCTTGGTTTCACCGGCCGTGAGGATTTCTGGATACTGGAGCTGGGCATAAACAGTCATGCAGACATGGATGACCTGGGAGAGATCCTGCTCCCGGATGCAGCTGTAATCCTTAATGTGGGTCCCTGTCATCTGCAGGAACTGGGCGACATAGACGGGGTGGCTGCGGCCAAGGCCAGAATACTGGATTATCTCAGACCCGAGCACAAGGCCCTGCTCAATATGGACTATCCCTGGCTGCAAAAGGAGGCCCTGAGCAGGCCCCATACCAATATCATCTGGTTTTCGGCTGAAAACCCTCAGGCAGCCTACCGGGTGAGGCCATCAGCCAAAGGCGAATATATCCTGTATGCCCGGGACACCCGATACAGGTTCCGGACCCCTTTTCAGCTGGGACATCTCTGCGAGAATCTGGCTGCAGTGCTGGCCCTGGCCCTGGAGTACGGGATGAGCCCGCAGAATGTGCAGAAAGGACTGGATGAGACCAGCCTTCCCCAACAAAGGATGTCCATAACCAGTAAAGGGCCATGGACATTGATCGACGACACCTACAACGCCAACCCCATGTCCATGCAGGCCGCTCTGGAAGCCGCAGAGAATCTGGCTTCAGGACAGGATATTTTTCTGGTCCTGGGCGATATGGCCGAGCTGGGCCGGACAGAAAAAGAGGCCCACAGGGAGCTGGGCCGCAGCCTGAAACGAATTGGATTCACGGCTCTTTTCTATTGCGGACACAACCTTCAGGAGGTGCAGAAAGGGCTTAACAGCGCTCTGCAGGACAGGGTTCATCCGGTAGAGGATATATCCGCCTTTTTGTCCGCCTGGAAAAAACTCGGCCCTTCCGGGGGCACCATTCTTTTCAAGGGTTCGAGAAAGATCGGCATGGAAAAATTTCTCCAGGCTTTTCATGCCGGATGCCTCAGGTGATTAAATGAAACCTGAAGGAATTTAAATGCTTTATCATCTACTATATCCTCTCAGCGAAGACATCAGTGTGTTTAATGTCTTTCGCTACATAACCTTCAGAAGCATTTATGCCCTGCTCACTGCCCTGCTTATCAGCCTGTGGCTGGGGCCCAAGTTCATCCAATGGCTGCAGAAAATAAAGTGCGGACAATACGTGCAGAAGGACGGACCCAACCACCAGACCAAAGCCGGCACCCCGACCATGGGCGGAGCTCTGATTGCACTCAGCCTGGTGACCAGCGTCCTTCTTTGGGGCGATTTGACCAACAAATTCGTCTGGATGTGTCTGTTCGTTTTTCTGGGTTTCTTTCTTGTGGGCTTTTTTGATGACTACCTCAAGGTGGTCAAAAAACAGAACAGGGGGCTGAGCGTCAAGGGCAAGCTGCTGGGACAGGTAATCATAGCTCTGGGAGCAGTATCGATCCTGATGACCATGCCCGGTTACAACACGGAACTGCTCATACCCTTTTTCAAGGAGATAAGGCCGGATCTGTTTCTCTTTTATGTGCCCTTCGCTGCAGTAGTCGTGGTGGGGGCATCCAACGGGGTAAACCTCACCGACGGGCTGGACGGTCTGGCCATCGGTCCCTTTATTGTCAGCGCGGCCTGTCTGTCCATATTCATCTATGTTTCCGGGCACTATCATCTGGCTGAGTATCTTCAGGTGCCCTACATCCCCAATCTTGGCGAGGTAGCGGTCTTCTGCGGGGCCTTGGTGGGAGCGGGCCTGGGCTTTCTGTGGTTCAACGCCTACCCCGCCCAGATATTCATGGGTGATACAGGCAGCATCAGTTTGGGAGGCACCCTGGGCTTCATTGCAGTGCTTTGCAAACAGGAACTTCTGCTGATCATTGTGGGAGGTCTGTTCGTCATTGAGACTCTGTCAGTCATTCTCCAGGTGGGATACTATAAAATGAGCGGAGGAAAGCGCATTTTCCGCATGGCTCCTCTTCATCATCATTTTGAACTTAAAGGAGTGCCCGAATCCAAAATAATCATTCGCTTCTGGATTCTGTCCATATTATTCGCCCTGGTGGCTCTGAGCACTCTGAAACTGAGATAGGATATGCAGGAATTAGTTCACAACAGACAATTAAAGGGTCATGCAGCAGCGGTTGTGGGTGCCGGATGCTCGGGGCTTTCTGCAGCGGCCCTGCTCAGGTCCCTGGGGGCAGAAGTCAGGCTTCTGGAAAAGAGGGCCGATTTTGATCCGCATATACTCAAATCCAGAGGACTGGAAGAGGTGGAGCTGGTGCTGGGCGAACATGAGCCCAAGCATTTCCTCGATGTGGACCTGGTCATTGTCAGCCCAGGCATTGCCCTGTCCAGGGTCCGGAAAATCTGCCCCGGCAGCACTCCGATTTTTTCCGAACTGGAGCTGGCGTCCTGGTTCATATCCGAACCTGTAATCGCGGTGACCGGAACCAACGGCAAAACCACAACCTGCATGCTTATCAGCCACGTGCTGAAAAGCACCGGCCGCAAAGTATTCACCGGGGGCAATATCGGAACCCCCTTGAGCGACCATGTTCTCAGCCAGGACCTGGTGGATCTTCTGGTACTGGAGGCGAGCAGTTTTCAGCTTCAGGGATGCAGCGGATTCAGGCCAGATGTGGGGGTGCTGCTCAATTTTTCAATCAATCACCTGGATTACCATGAAAGTGAGGAGGAATATTTCCAGGCCAAGATGCATCTGTTTTCCAGGCAAAGCATAGGTGATCTGGCAGTGCTGCCCCTGGAGCTCAAAAACCGGATAGAAAAGGGTAAAAAGCTTAACAGCAAGAGAGCCTACTTCGCCCCCACGGGCAGATTTGCCTGCCCTGCCCTGGCCGGGAAGCACAACCAGGCCAACATGGAAGCAGCTTTTCTGGCCTGCAGATTTTTCGGAGTGCAGAAAGAGGAGTTTGACCGGGCCATTCTGGATTTCTCCCCTCCCCCGCACAGGCAGGAAATCTTTTACACTGACCGGGAAATAACTTTTGTCAACGACTCCAAGGCCACTACCCAGGAGGCCATGGCTGCGGCCCTCAAGGCCTTTGACCCCCCCATCAGGCTTCTGGCCGGAGGTAAATACAAGGGAGGGGATTATTCTCTTCTGATTCCTCTGCTCAAAGACAGGGTGGCCAAGGTCTATCTTTTCGGAGGCAGCAGAAAGATATTCGAGTCAGCCTGGAAAGATCATGTGGTCACAGAGTATTTTCCAGGCCTGGAGGAGGCCGTAAACAGGGCTGTGCAGGAGGCCGGGCCCGGAGAATGCGTCCTTCTCTCCCCGGGAACCTCCAGCTTTGACCTGTTCACTGATTACCAGGCCAGGGGTGAGGCTTTCAAAAATACGGTATTCGCTCTCATGAGACCAGGACGCCAGGGTATGCAGTTCAAAGAGCAGAGGACGCAACCTTAAGCTACAGGCAAGGCTCAATGCCGGGGAAACCGGAACCGCTGAAACAGACAGTGAATTTCCGGATCTTCATATTTGCACTGGCCTTGCTCCAGGAAACAGACGGCAATGCACGGCAAAAAAGGAGCTATCAGACATACCGGCCCGGACTTGTGGCTCTTGTTCTCGGTGGTGATTCTCTCCGGGCTGGGTCTGATCATGATCCTGAGTACCAGCGCCATCATGGCCGAGCGCTTTTACGCTGACAAGTACTTCTTTTTCAAGCGCCAGCTGGTTTTCGTCCTGGTCGGGCTGGCAGTGATGTATGCAGGCTACAGGATCAACAGAGTTTTCATTTACCAGCTGCGCTATGTCTGGGTGGGAGCAGCTCTTGCTCTGCTGGTTCTTACTGTTTTTTCGCCCTTGGGGTATTCGGCTGGAGGAGCAACCAGGTGGCTTGACCTGGGCCTTTTCAATATGCAGCCCCTGGAAGCGGCCAAAGTGGCTCTGGTCATTTACCTGGCCTGTTTTTTCGCCTGTAAGCAGGACAAGATAAAATCTTTCAGCGTGGGTTTTTTGCCGCCGGCCCTGATTACCGGAATATTCTGCGCTCTTTTGTTGTTGCAGCCTGATTTTGGCGGGGCGGTATACATGGCAGGTCTGCTTTTCCTGCTCAGCATTGTGGGGGGAACCAGGACAACCTATCTTTTCACCTCTTCGGCCCTGGCCCTGATCACTGCGGCTATCCTTATTGTACAGTCTCCGTACAGGTTCAGAAGATGGTTCTCCTTTCTGGACCCGTTCAAGGATGCCCAGGATGCAGGATATCAGCTGGTACAGTCATTATACGCCTTTGGTTCAGGAGGGCTCTGGGGCATGGGTCTTGGGGAAGGAAGGCAGAAACTGTTCTTCCTTCCTGAAGCACACAACGATTTCATCATGGCCGTGGTAGGCGAGGAACTCGGTTTTATCGGGATATCCCTGGTTTTTGTGATTCTGGGGATAATGCTTTGGCGAATACTTGTGATCTGTATGGCCCAGGAGGATCTTGTGGACAGGTTTGCCGGACTGGGCATGGGCATGATCATAATCCTGGGTGCTCTGTTCAATCTGGCCGTGGTCCTGGGGGTAATTCCGCCCAAAGGACTGCCCATGCCCTTTATCAGCTACGGCGGCAGCAGCCTGGTGGTATCCTTTTTCTGTGCAGGATTTCTGCTCAACCTCTCCAGGAGAAGGCCGTGCTCAAGCGGGTGCTGATAGCTACAGGAGGAACAGGGGGTCATATATACCCTGCCCTGTCAGTAGCTACGAAAATAAGGGCATTGTATCCGGAGTGCCGCCTGGTGTTTGCCGGAGGAGAGTATGGTTCTGAAAAAGAAATCGTTCCCAGGGCCGGCATTGAATTCAAATCATTCCCGGCCAGCGGAGTGCTGGGCAAGGGTTTGAAATCCCTGGGCTCATTATGGTGGGTGAGCAAGAGCCTGGTGCTGTGCTATATTTTTCTGCGATCATTCAGGCCTGAGGTGGTCCTGGGATTTGGAGGGTATGCAGGTTTTATTCCGGTACTGACCGCCAGATGGATGGGCATTCCCACAGCTGTACACGAACAGAACAGTCTTCCGGGGGTGACCAACAGGGTACTGGGAAGGAAGGTAAAAAAGGTGCTGCTCAGTTTTGATGATGTCCAGAATTTTTTTTCTGCTGAGAAGGTTGTCCTGACCGGCAACCCTGTACGCCCGGAAGTTCTGAACCGGGAGTATGCCTTCCCGGGCATGCACGAGCAGGGCAAGAGGCTTCTGATCCTGGGGGGGAGCCAGGGGGCCAGAGCCGTTAACGATGCCGTCCTGGAAAGCCTGGTGGAGCTTAAAGCCATGGATGTCCAGATCTGGCACCAGACCGGGAACAATGATTTCCAGCGCATCAAGGACGTTTACCAGGACAGGTATCCCCAGGCCAGGGTGGAAGCATACATAGAAGATATGGCTGAGGCTTACGATTTTGCCTCCCTGGTTCTCTGCAGAGCAGGAGCCTCTACTATCTCGGAGCTCTGTGCAGCTGGCAAGCCATCGGTCCTGGTCCCTTTTCCTTACGCCACCCACGATCATCAGATGGTCAATGCCAGGCACCTGGAGCAAGCCGGCGCAGCAATGATCGTAGCCCAGAGCTACCTGCAGGAGGTCAATCTGGCCAGGCTCATAGGGGATCTTCTGGCCATGCCTGACAGGCTGAGGCAGATGAGCCGGGCCGCCAAGAAGCTCAGCCGGCCCGACGCAGCGGACAATATAGTTCAGGAATTGATCAAACTGAAACAAGGTTCTTAATTTGCGCAATTATATAAATAAAATACACATGATAGGCATCGGTGGCTCAGGCATGAGCGGCATTGCTGAAGTTCTGCTCAACCTCGGCTACAGCGTAAGCGGATCAGACCTAACAAGCGGGGCCGGGGTCAAACGGCTGCAGCACCTGGGCGCCCGGGTATTTGAGGGACACTTTCCTGAAAATGTGGGCCAGGCTCAGGTTGTGGTAAAATCAACAGCAATACGGGAGGACAATCCAGAGGTCCTGGAAGCCAGGGCCAGGAATATTCCAGTCATTCCCAGGGCAGAGATGCTGGCTGAGCTTATGCGCTTGAAAACCGGCATTGCCGTGGCCGGCACCCATGGCAAGACCACCACGACCTCTCTTCTGGGAACCATTTTCAAGGAAGCCGGACTGGATCCCACAGTAATTATAGGAGGCAGGCTCAACACCTACGGCAGCAATGCCCTTCCCGGAACCGGCGAATACCTTATTGCCGAGGCGGATGAATCCGACGGATCATTTCTAACCCTGCTGCCCATCATGAACATAGTCACCAATATTGGAACGGATCATCTGGATTATTACCATGATCTGCAGGAAATCAGTGAAAGCTTTGTCCGCTTCATGAACCATGTGCCTTTTTACGGATTGAACGTGGTCTGCGGGGATGACCCGGTAATACTTTCCATACTGGACAGAATCAAACGACCGGTTCTGACTTACGGCATGGGTATAAACAATACTCTCAGGGCTGAGATATTAAGTGCAAGTCCCGGATCAGAATTCAATGTCTTCATAAGGGGACAGTTCTGGGGTCAGGTTAGGCTGAACCATCCGGGAAGACACAATGTTCTCAACAGCCTGGCCGCCATAGGGCTGTCCCTGCAGGCCGGCGTTTCCAGAGAAGACATCATCAAATCCCTGGCCTTTTTCGGAGGAGTGGGCCGCAGATTCGAACGCAAAGGCATCAGGGACGGGATCTTGGTAGTGGATGATTACGGGCATCATCCCACAGAGATTGCGGCCACCCTGGAAACTGCCAGGGAGTGTTATCCCGACCGCAGGCTGGTGGTTCTTTTCCAGCCCCATCGCTTTACCAGAACAAGAGCCCATTTCGGTGATTTCTGCCGGGTGCTGGCCAGGGCGGATCTCTTGCTGCTGACGGAAATATTTCCGGCTTCAGAGGATCCTATCCCCGGGATCAACGGTCAGAGCCTGGCCCAGGGAGTCAGGCAGGTATCCGGGTTGCCGGTAAAATTCTGCCAGACTCTGGACGATGCCCAGAACGAGCTGGCTGATGTGCTTCAAGAGGGGGATATTTTTCTGACTCTGGGGGCAGGCAATGTCTGGCAGGCGGGAGAAGGATTCTTAAAGCCATGATGAGCGTGAACGGACCTGATCTCAAGCAGATGTCCACCCTGAAAATGGGCGGTCGGGCCGGTTTGGCCCTTTTTCCCGAGAATTTGTCTCACCTGGATGAACTAGGCCGCAGCTGGGATCGGATAGGCAAGCGGCGCCTGTTCCTGGGAAGGGGAAGCAATGTTCTTTTTACCGAGGACAACGTTGACCTGGTGCTGATTAAATGGCGGATAAACAAAGATCCCCAGGTCATGAGCAATAATGAACATACCGTGCTGGTACGTGTGGATGGTGGCTTCCCCCTGCCCAGACTTCTCGGCTGGTGCTCGGCTTACGGCCTTTCTGGCCTGGAAGAACTGGCCGGCATACCGGGCACAGTGGGCGGAGCAGTAGCCATGAATGCAGGCGCACACCAGACCGATATATGCGCCATTGTGACCAGGATTGAACTCTGGAGCCCAGGACAGGGCGTGTTCTCCTTAACTCCTGGAAATTTCAGCTACGGCTACAGAAAGTTTTCTCCCGGCATAAACATGGACGAATTTCTTATTATATCCGTAGAAATTGAGCTTGCACCTGAGAGTCCAGGCCATGTGCGGAAAAAGACCAGACAATTCTACATGAGAAAAAAAAAGGTTCAGCCTTTACTTTCAAACACTGCAGGCTGCGTGTTCAAAAACCCGGATGAACAGGAAACAGCAGGCAGACTTCTGGACCGGGCCGGTTTACGGGGAAAGACAAGGGGACAGGTTTGTTTCTCCAGCAAACATGCCAACTTTCTGGTAAATCTGGGTGGAGGAACAAGCCGTGAGGCCCTGGAGCTGATTCAGGAGGCCAGGGAAGCTGTCCTGCAGATGTCCGGACATGACCTGGAAATGGAAATCCTTGTAGTTTGAGAGGTCAGCCTTGAGCATTGCTAAACAGAAAAAAAGAACCTCGACCTGGCGCACTCCCGGCAAGAAACAGAAAGGGCTGGCCAGAAAGGTATTTTCCGCACTCATGGGCCTGGCAGGTTTTTCTTTCATCCTTGTCTGCAGCATGGGCCTTCTCATGCTGGTGAGCATAGCCCTGATTTACGGCTACCGCCAGGCCACCAGCAGCGATTACCTTACTCTGAGAGAAATTGATATCCAGGGCAACCGGCAGCTGACCTCCTCCGAGCTGCTCGGCATCATGGAAATTGATACAGGCGAAAACATGCTTCAACTGAACATGTCTGAACTGAAAAACAGGCTCCTGGACAATCCCTGGATTGAAAAAGTCCGTTTAAGACGAGAGTTTCCAAATCATCTCCATATCAGCATCCATGAAAGACAGGCATATTTCTGGATTCAGAACGACCATAACCTTTATTACGCCGATGCCCGCGGCAAAATCATTGCATCTCTTTCGCCCCAGAGGGTGATTTCCCTGCCAGTGCTCTACCTGCAGGGCGATCCCGGGCAGGAAACCATAACCTCTCTGGTGCAGGCCCTGGAAAGCAGAGGCTTTCCCTTTTCCATGCAGGACCTGGCCTGGATAAAAGTATCGGAAACGCAGCAGGTTCAAATGTATATATATGGCCTGGGTATTGAGCTGGCCATGGGCAGCGGTGACATGGACAGGGACATGAGCAGGCTGAACGCTGTGTGGCAGGACCTGCGGCAGAGGGAGGAAATCGACAGTGTCAGCAGAATCAACATGGCAGGAGATAATGTCTGGGTTGCATTTAAAACCGGGCAACGTCCCGAAATGTAAGGAATGAGCATATGACCAAATCTGACTTGATCGTGGGCCTGGATCTGGGGACTACAAAAATTTCCGCTGTGGTAGGGGAAATGACCCCTGACGGAGTGGATATCGTGGGTATCGGCACCAGTCCTTCCTCTGGGTTGCGCAAGGGAGTGGTGGTCAATATCGAACAGACCGTGCAATCCATAAAAAAGGCCCTGGAGGAAGCAGAACTCATGGCTGGATGCGAGATCCGGTCTGTGTATGCAGGGATTGCCGGCAGCCATATCAAGGGATTCAACAGCCACGGAGTGATCGCGGTCAAGGGCGGAGAAGTCAGCAACCGGGACGTGGAAAGGGTGCTGGATGCGGCCAAGGCCGTGGCAATCCCCCTGGATCGTGAGGTCATCCATATCCTGCCCCAGGAATATATCGTGGACGATCAAACAGGCATAGCAGACCCCCTGGGCATGGCCGGGGTACGTCTGGAGGTCAAGGTGCACATTGTCACCGGAGCGGTCAGCAGCGCTCAGAATATTGTACGTTCCTGCCACCGTTCCGGACTGGATGTTTCAGACATCGTGCTTGAATCACTGGCTTCTTCCAAGGCTGTACTCACGGAAGAAGAAAAGGAGATCGGGGTGGTTCTGGTGGATATCGGAGGCGGAACAACAGATGTGGCTATTTTTGGCAATGACTCCATAAAATACACCGGGGTCATCGCCATAGGGGGTGCCAATCTGACCAATGACATCGCTTTCGGCCTCAGAACTCCCATGGTGGCCGCAGAAAAAATCAAGATCAAATACGGCTGTTCCATGGCGGACATGATCCAGGAGGACGAAATCATTGAGGTACCCAGCGTGGGGGGACGTGCTCCGAGAAAACTGTCCAGGCATGTCCTGGCTGAAATCTGCGAACCCCGCATGGAAGAACTGTTTCTCCTGGTGGATCAGGAGCTCACCCGTTCCGGGTTCAAGGACTCGGTAGGCGCAGGGGCGGTTATCACCGGAGGAGCAGCACTGATCGACGGGGCCCAGGAACTTGCGGAACAGATTTTCAATATGCCCACCAGGATTGGATATCCCCGCAAGGTGGGAGGCCTCAAGGACGTGGTTAACAACCCCATGTTCGCCACAGCAGTGGGAGTGCTGATTTTCGGAGCTGAAAAGGAAAGTTCTCAGAAACACTTCCGCATCCGGGACAAGAACATGTTTAACCGGATATTGAACAAAATGCGCAAATGGTTCGTGGATATAAAGTAGAGAACCCAAAAAATTGATCTAAACCCGTTGTGGTCCATGTCAGACAGCCGGAAATCCATGCAGGGGCAAAATTTTCCTGCTGAACATAATTGTTAAGATAAACCGGGAAGGAGGAAACCATGGAATACCAGGAAATCCAGATGGAAGGAAACGCCAGGATCAAAGTTGTGGGGGTCGGCGGTGGCGGAGGCAATGCAGTCAACAACATGATCTGCTCGGCCATGAAGGGGGTCACTTTCATTGTGGCCAACACTGACCTGCAGGCGTTAAAGCACTCCAGGGCCGAGTACAAAATTCAGCTTGGAGAGCAGCTGACCAAGGGACTTGGAGCCGGCGCTGATCCGCATATCGGCAGAGATGCGGCCCAGGAAAGCATAGACCAGATTCGTCAGATCCTGGAAGGCTGCGACATGGTCTTTGTCACTGCAGGCATGGGCGGAGGCACAGGTACAGGCGCTGCACCTGTCATTGCCCGCGTGGCCAAGGAAATGGACGCGCTTACTGTGGCGGTTGTTACCAAGCCCTTCTACTTTGAGGGCAAAAGAAGGCGCGTCCAGGGAGACGAAGGCATTGCTGCACTGAAAGAAGTGGTAGACAGCATCATTACTATTCCCAATGACCGCCTGCTTTCCCTGGCTTCCAAAAAGGCCTCTTTTCTGGAAATGCTCAAAAAGGCCGATGAAGTACTGTATTACGGAGTCAAGGGCATTTCCGATCTCATCATGGTCCCTGGACTGATCAACCTTGATTTCGCCGACGTCAAGGCGGTCATGTCTGAAATGGGTCTGGCCATGATGGGCACCGGCATTGCCCGGGGAGAAGGCCGGGCCAGAGAGGCAGCCATGAAAGCAATTACCAGCCCCCTTCTGGAGGATGTCTCCATTGACGGAGCCAGAGGCGTGCTCATGAACGTGACATGCGGCACTGATCTGGCTATTGATGAAGTCAGCGAGGCAGCAGAGATCATCCATGAATCAGCCCACGAAGATGCCCAGATCTATTTTGGAACAGTATTCGACGAAAATATTGAGGATGAGATCAGGATCACTGTCATAGCTACAGGCATTGAAGACGTATTCGCCTCGCATGAACATCCTTCGTCCAAGGTTACAGATCTGTCCCGGGTTCAGAAAGGTCATAACGGCTCCAGGACAAGACCCAGAAACATGGCCTTGGATCCGGAGGGAAAGGAGAACCTGAATATACCGGCCTATATCCGGCGCAGCAGAAGCAATCAGGAGCAGCCTCCCGGCGATAACCAGGGCAAATCCAAACGTCAAAGGGGTGAAGAATTCATATTTGACGAAGATGAGTTCGAGATCCCTTCATTTATTCGCAGACAGGCTGACTGATCTGCAGACAGCAGATAGAAGGTTCAAGGCCGGGTTCTCATATCCCGTGAGTATTGCAGTACTGACTGCGGCCAGGCACTTCTGCTGACTTATTGTCTTCAGCCGGCAGACAACAGGATCAGCCTCACCTTCTGCCTGATGGGCCCCGGGATCCTGGAAGGGAAAATGAAGTCAGTAAAGAGATTGGAGCAAACAAAAAATGAAACCTTTATTTCCGGGTATGACCGGAAAAAATCCAGGGAGTGGGGCGGACGTTTGCCGGTGGCTGTTGTTTTTCCGGAGGAAAAGTCTCTGGGGATGTCCACTCTGGGCTGGCAGGCGGTCTACAGGCTGCTGGACGAGAATGACAGCTTTTATCTGGAGCGTTTTTTCTGGGACAAAAAAAAGAACAGTGTGGTTTCTTCAGACTCGGATAAACAGTTGTCCGAGTTTGCACTGATCTGTTTCAGTCTGAATTTCGAGGGTGACTTCCTTAATCTTGTCAGGACATTATATGCAAACTCCATCCCGGTTTATGCACGAGACAGACAAGGCTGGCCCCTGCTTATGGCCGGAGGTCCCATAACCTTTATCAATCCCTCTCCTGTCATGTCCGGACTGGACTTTATTTATGCGGGAGAAGCTGAAGACGGATTCAGAAAAACAGCACTGGAAGTCAAAATGCACTGGATGGACGGGGCAGACAGACAAAAGGTCCTGGAAAGCATTTCCTCATTTCCCGGTATATACGTTCCGGGCCGAAGTTACAGGGTAGCAAGGCAGGTCCATGCTTCCGGACATAATATACTTGCAAAACCGGCCTGTTCTGCTTTTGTCTCCGGCAAAACAGTGTTCAGAGACAGTTTTCTGGTGGAGATCAACAGGGGATGCCCGTACGGATGCAGATTCTGCGCGGCCGGGTTTGTTTACCGGCCGAGACGCACCGCCCGGATGTCTCATCTGCAGAAAATGATCATGCAGGCCCGCCCCAGAAAGGTAGGCCTGGTGGGTACTGCCCTGACCGACTGGAAAGATCTGCAGAAATTTTTGAAATGGCTCAAAAATGAAAAAATCAAGTTTTCCCTGTCATCCATTCGGGCTGACAGCCTGGACCGGACATTTCTTGAATTTCTGCGTTCATGCGGAATTAGAAGCCTCACCCTGGCAGTGGAGGGCATAAGCCAGGGCCTGCGCGCCGGGGTAAACAAGAACTTCAGCGAACCGAAGTTCTTTGCTGCAGTCCGGGAGATAAGCAGGCTCCAGTTCAACAATCTGAAACTCTATTTTATCCTGGGGCTTCCCGGGGAAGATGAAAAGGATTTTCAAGAACTGGCATTATTTCTGGAGAAGCTGGATCAGGCCCGGAACCGCGGCAAGGACCAAAGAAAAAAAGGTCTGGAACTTATTAGCATAAGTGCTTCCATGTTTGTGCCCAAGCCATGGACTCCACTGCAATGGGCACCTATGGACAGCCAGGAGGCATTCAAGGAAAAAATCAAGAAATTCAAGCAGCTCTGCCTTGCCTACAGGGGAATGAAATTCACCGGGGAAAATCCTTTTCAGGCAAGAATCCAGGGACTTCTGGCCCGGGGAACCATTGAGGTTTACGAGCTTTTGCTCCTTGCGGCTCAGTCCGGAGGCAACTGGAAACAGGCCCTGTCCCGGTGGCCCCTGGACATGAAGGACTACCTGGATCGGGAGCGGTCCGGAGATGAAGAGTTTTCCTGGGATTTCCTGGACATGGGGGTTGAAAAGAGCTATCTGCGCCGGGAGTGGCACAGGTACTGGAAAAGGATAATGACCAGGCCCTGTCCCGATGTCGGCTGCAATGAGTGCAGGCGCTGCGGAATGGAAGATTATCCGGCCCACTTATCCGCTGAAGCCTGACAGGGCAGTAACTGATATCTCAAAAAAGCATTTTCCATGGAGTCTTTTTAAGTGCCTACTATTTGCTTTAAGGCCTTTTCTTTTTTACAGCCCAAGTTGAANTCGCTGGGTCTTCCCGATAGTGATGAGAGCATGGAAATCATGCCCGGGGAAACAGTGGCCGGTCTTTTGCAGCGNTTGAATCTCGCGCCGGAAGAGGTTGAAGCCGCCTTTATCAACGGCAGGGTATCCCCCCTGTCCACGGTGCTTGAACACGGAGACAGGGTGGCCCTGGTTCCCCCGGGTACTCCCGGACCCTACAGGGTTCTGCTGGGCATCAGGGGACAGGGATCAGGGGAGTTTTGACAAAACCCCGGGGCTGAAGACACTTCCACAGCATACGTCGAGGAGCCGATTCTTGTTCCTCAGGTCAAGTCAGGAAAGAAGCGTGGTTGCTTTAATCCCCCTGAACAGCCTTTATAAACCGGAGTCCTTATGCCCTATATCCCTCAGGAAAGAAGGAACATGTTTGAGAATGCCCTGAGAGAGCTGGCCCGCGAAGTTGAAAATCAGGGCGAGCTCAACTACTGCATATTCAAACTTTCCAAATTGATCATTGAACGCATCGGGGAAAATTATGATCACCTGAGCATGTGTTCCAGTGCCATGGAGCATGCCAAGCTGGAGTGGTACCGCAAAGTTCTTGCACCTTACGAGGACAAAAAAATCCTTGAAAACGGCGACATCTGAATACCGCCTGACTGCATTCACAGGAAATGGAACATTGATTTATTATTCCATCTCCGGTATGCACGAAATTCCTGTTCAGGAAATCAACGTCTCTGAGGACCAATAGAATCGGCTATGCACATTTGTATAGTCCCAATGGCTGCATGCACGAATCTTTGAGAGGTTACCCATATGAGCCACTACATTCCTTCCTTCAACAACCGGCGCATCAATTTGAAACGTACACGCAGCAAAAAGCCCCTCTGGATCCTGACATGCTGCGCAGCTGTTATATTAAGTTATTTTCTGCTGGGATTTGATTTCAAGACTCAGGACAAGGACCAGGCTTCTTCTGTGGACAACAAGACCAGGGTTCTTACCGCTGATGCCACCACCTCCAAGCCGGAATCAGACCCTGTCAGATCCGGTTCACCGTTTCTGCCTGCAGCCGGGGAACCTGCTCCTGAAGTTGAAGGATTTGAGGAGCCGGCATCAAACATCCAGGAAAAAACCGTATCAGTTTCTTCGGGAGACACGCTCATGGGACTTCTGGTCAGCCAGGGACTGCCCAGGGCTGAAGCCCACAGAATAATCACCTCCATGGAGGATGTATTCAATCCCAGGCGCCTGCACCAGGATCACGAAATCGTTCTGGCCTTTGAGAACAGGGAAGACAATGAGCCCCAGCTCCAGAGCATGAACCTCAGGCTGGATGTAACCCGTGAAGTATATGTGACCCGATGCCTGGAAAACGGTTTCAAGGCCCGGGAAATGAGACATCAGCTGGAAACCCGGCCTGTGCGGGCCGAGATCGAAATCAACTCGAGCCTTTACAGCGCCGCCGTCAATGCCGGCATGCCCATAGAAATCCTGATGCAGATGATCCGCGCTTATTCCTTTGATGTGGACTTTCAGCGCGATATCCGGCCCGGGGACAGGATCGAGGTGCTCTTCCATGAAAAAGTGGGTGAAAACGGGGAGTTTGTCCGGGGATGCTCAGTACTCTACGCCACCCTGACCACCCGGGGCAGGAACCTGCCCATTTATCGCTATGAAACCTCGGATGGAGAGAAGGATTTCTTCAATGCCCAGGGAAAATCAGTACGCAAGACCCTGATGGTCACCCCCATAGACGGGGCCAGGCTCACATCAGGCTATGGAATGCGCCGGCATCCCATCCTGGGTTACAGCCGGATGCATCCCGGTCTTGACTTTGCAGCACCCACAGGTACCCCCATCATGGCTGCAGGGGACGGAGTGGTTGAATATGCCGGCCGCAAGGGCAATTACGGCAACTATATCCGCATCAGACATCCCAATGAATACCATACCGTTTATGCCCACATGAGCCGTTTCGCCTCAGGAATCCGCAGCGGGGCCAGGGTCAGGCAGGGAGAGACAATAGGGTATGTAGGCTCCACAGGCATGTCCACAGGTCCGCACCTGCACTATGAAGTCCATCACCGGGGAAGACACGTAAACCCCGCAACTGTGGATACACCTCCGGGACGCACTCTGGAAGGACAGGAACTGGAGAGGTTCATGCAGGTCAAAAAGGATCTGGAAACCCTTTTTGCCTCTTTGGAAACCAGAGACAGGCTGGTCAGGCAGGACCAGCAGCGGGTGCAGGATTAATGATCCCTCAGGGGGTCCTGGGGCCGGACAATAGGTGAATGCATGCTCATTAACCGGCCCCGCCCGCAATGATTCTCACGGACTTTACTCACCTTTATGATCCGGGAAAACTCCCAGGCCCTGTGCTGGGTCTGGCCTAAAAAAACCAGCAGCGAAAATATTCTTGGACCGGAACTTTCCTTCCGAGCCCTTAAGCTCCAACTCATCAGTTCTTCTGACAGGCCATTTTATGAAATTAGACCGGGTCCGCCCTATACATCAAAGACAACTTTTTTTATCAGATCCTGCGCCAGACTCAAGACCTCAAAAGGTTTTATGTCTCTTACCTGAGCGGCAGTTTCTGGGCAGGAATCAGTCATCCAGAAGCTGGAAAATTCCTGATCAATAAGCCTCTTCCAGGACTGCCCAGGAAAGACCCCATGGGTTACATAGGAGCTGACCCGGTCCGCGCCGTTTTCCAGCAGGGCCTGTTTGCACTGAATCAGAGTGCCCCCCGTCATGACCAGATCATCAACAATAACCACGTGTTTTCCTCTAGGATCCCCTTCCTGAATGATCACCCTGCGCCCGGCTTCCTCCCTGACTTTGTGCGCGGTGATCAAAGGGTACCCCTTGAACATCCGCCCGAAACGCTTCCAGGCACCTTCATCGGGAAAGGCTATGGCCACATTGCGCATGTTCCGGATACGCTCCTGAAGAAGAGGTATGGCTGTTTCCAGCCTGGGAATGACATTGTCGGAAAAATAAAATCTCTCCTGCTGGGCATGGATATCATAAATAATTATCTGTACCGGGCCGGACATGGTCCCTGGAATTAACGAAAGAAGCCTGGCCAGGGTTGCTGCCGTGGCTATCTCGCCTTCTTCATCAACCCGCTCCATGGTTCCGGTGGGAAAATAAGGCAGGACCACCTTCAAAGACCTGACTGCCAGACGGGGAAGCTCAAAGATTACGGATAATTGTCTGAATATCTCAGCAGGACTGTTCATGGAGGCCAGAAAAACCACATGACTGTTCCTGAGACTCTCAGAGTCCATAATCATAAGGTCCGGAAATCCATCCTGGAAATATTTCCAGGAAATCCTTCCGGGCGTGCAAATCTCGCTGGTACTGCACAGGGTGTCGGCCAATCCCTCCATTTGGGGACAATATAAGACCCTTACCATGGAAACTTCTCGCTTTGGTAAAAAGAAAACAAAACCATTGAACCTCCTTCAGACTTATTTTTGAAGTTTATCCAGATGTCAAGGAAGGATACCCTCCATCAAGGTTTGGAACTCCAGGTACACATCAGCCCGGTATACCCATGCATGATTTCTGGTTCCTCCACGCAACGTGTGGATTTTATATCCAGTTTAAAATAAATAGCTTTCTTCAGAATGCCATAACAATTCCACTGCAAACGTGGAAGATCAGGATTTCCCTGTTCCTGAAAAATGATCCCAATAACCTGCTTCCGCAATCAAAAGGCTTGACATCTGCAGCTGAACATGTTTGATAACAACATTCATCATCAATTTGTCATTGACTTTTTTTTGATCAGCTTTAATGATATTGAAAATCAATCTGCAAATCAGAAAGGAATAAAAAATGGGCTGGATTCCTGCAGCAGTTGCTGTCCTGGAAAAAATGAGCAGTTCTTCAAGGGTGCTGACCCGGCTTTACTCCTGGCCTTACCGCCGGGTAGTAGAAAACGAGATACTTCTGGCCAGGCTGAACAAGGATGATGTTGTCCTGAACATCGGATGCGGGGCCATACCTTTTACTGCCCTGTACCTGGCCGGCCTGGCCGGATGCAGGGTTTTTGCCCTGGACCTGGATCATAATGCGGCCAGGCTTGCAAAAACATGCGTGCTCAAGGCCGGGCTGGAAGACATGATCAGTGTGCTCCATGCTGATGGGTCAAGAAAATTTGAACAGCCCTATACCGCATCAATAGTTGCCCTTCAGGCCGCACCCAAGGACATAATTCTCAATGCCCTGAGAAAAACCGCCGGACCCGGGGCCAGGTTCATCTTCAGGATGCCCAGTCCCCCTTACAGGGATCACTATGACTCTCTGACTTTAGAAAATCATGCCCAGGCTGTGGCCGTCCAGCCCATGCGTACATTTGACCGTTCCGTGCTCTTCAGGCAGGCGGCGTAACTCAGAAATTAGAACACAGCGGCCAGAACACGAGATGAAGTGATCCATTTTTACTGTCCATCACCAGTAACCCATTGACTGAAGCTGACATGTCCTTACCCAAAGCCATTCTTTTCCTGCCGGGCATTGCCGCCCTGACTGCCCTGGCTGCAATCCTGGGGCCGGATCAGATCCGGGAATCTCTCTTCAGGATCACTGCCGGCCAACTGGCGTTTCTGTTCCTGCTGCAGCTGATTACGCTCCTGGCCGGAGCCTGGATCTGGCATTTTCTGCTCAGACGCAAGGACCGCATTTCCTTTGGCCGTGTCTTTCTCATCAATCAGGCGGGCGGTCTCATTGAAAGCCTTACACCCTCGGTAAAATTCGGGGGCGAGGCTGCCAAGCTCTATTTATTCAGAAAAGCAACAGGCATAAGTTCACAGGGACTAGCAGGAACCCTCATGATGCACAAATTCCTGACCATGGCCCCCTTCGTTTTTTTGTGCCTTATGCTCTTTTACCCGGCTCTGCACTATTTCGAACTGCCCCTTTCCTTTCATGTGTCCCTGTTTCTTTTGGTTTTACTGTGCACAGGACTGGGATGGTTCTGTTGCGGGTGCCGGACACATGGTTCTTCAGAACTGCTCCGGGCAGATACTGATGCAGGTCGGTATACAGGTTCTGCGGGACTGATCAAAAGGCTGTGTTCCAGGGCCGGATTCTTTTTCAGCCGGGCCAGGCTGGAGGCGGCTAACCTGCTGTCCGCAAGGCAGACCCTGGGCATCATGCTGGTTTCCCTGCTTATCTGGGTGTTTTACCCTCTCAAGGTATACCTGGCCTGCCACTTCCTGGGCCTGGAGGTACATCCCTTGATAATCGGCCTGGGCACTCTGTTTGCGTACATGATAAGCATGCTTCCACTGCTGCCGGGGGGACTGGGCACCTACGAGGCAGGCATGACCATGTTTCTGACCCTGGGCGGACTCAGCCCTGCTGAAGGCCTCGCTGTATCACTGCTCTCCAGGTTGACCACATTCTGGTTTCCCCTGCTTCTGTCAGCGCTGTCCTGCCTGATTCTGGCCTGGCAGGACCGCCTGACACAGCACGAAGCCCAAAGTAACTGCCCGTGATCAACCAAGCTCGATACGGTATCTTGCCCCGTAGTGCAGGCCCACCATCAGGGTCAGATACTCCCGCAGATGCCGGGTAAGGAGAAAATTTTCCCGTACGAACTGCCTTGCCTTGCTTCCCATCTGGGCCATGCGGTCCCGGCTTTGCAGAAGGTACCTGATGCGCAGGGCCGCACCCTGGGGGGTCCGCACCAGAAAGCCGGTATGATAATTGACCACCTGCAGCCTGATGCCTCCAGTATCCCCGCCTATGACCGGCTTTCCTTTCCACAGCCCTTCGGTGACGGTCAAGCCGAATCCTTCCTTGATGGATTTCTGGATAACGATGTCTGCTGTACGCTGCAGGGCATTAATTTTTCTGTGGGCGTCCGGAGGCAGCAGCAGCACCTTGATATCCGGATCATCCCCTGCCGCGGACCGGACTTCCGAAAGAACCGCCTCGCCCTCGGGGTCATCCGCTGCCGAACCCCCGGCCAGAACAAGCTGCAGGCCGGGAACGAATTTTCTGGCCAGCCTTTGGGCCTCAATCACTCCCACTGGATCCTTGAACCGGTCAAAGCGTGAAACCTGCAGCACAACAGGACGCTCGGGATCAAGGCCGAATTCCTGGCGCACCTGTTCCATCTCATCCTGAGGAAGATCAATGTTCTTGTCGCTAAGGGGATCAATGCTTGGAGGGATAATATATTCCGGATGTGGCAGAGCCTGGGCGAAATCCGGCAGTGAAAACACGCTGGCATCATAGGCTGCTACATGTTCGCGCAGATAACGCCATACAGGCCGGTATGGGCGGCTGGCGTCGATATGGCAGCGCCATACCCAGCGTCCTCTGCGTGCGGAGCAAAGACCAAGCAGGGGTGCCGGCTGGGGATCATGGATAAATACGAAATCAGCCTCCTCCAGAAGGGCCCGCAGCTCTTCGGCATTATCACGATTGGTCTCCTCGTAGGCATCCAGCAGCGGCCTGGAAATGGGAGCGGCCAGTCCCTGCAGGGCGTTGTGCATGGCCTTGGTGCACTGATAAAATTCATCACTTCCGCTGATGACTTCCCATCGCGCGTCCAGGCCCAGCTCTGCACTCAAAGGCACCAGCTTTTCCAGAATTTCAGCCACTCCTCCGCCTGTCCGGGTGGAATTGACATGGACCACCTTCATTCCCTTCAAGGGACTGGTCAACTGCTGCAGATGGGAAACCACATCCCGGCCGGCCACTTCGGCGTAAGCATCAAGAAGGCTGCTCATTATTCTTCCCCCCTGTCCCGGCACTCCAGGCAGATCTTTGTCATTTTCTCGCGAATCTGGCTCAGACTGGAGAAGAACGGATCTATTCCGGCCAGACCCCGGATCAGTGCGGTATACGGCTTTTCAAAGCCGGTAAGCCAGTAGCTGAAGTCGTCCAGCCCGCCCTGTATCCGGCGGCGGGCATCAATAAAATGATAAAATATGGTTCCTGTGGAGAGTTCCGGTATGACCTCGGCCAGGGCTTCAGGACGAGCCAGGCGCGTGCCTGTATCAAAGATCACCAGCTGAGTCCGGATGAACTCAAAGGGCCGGGAGGCCTGCAGCCAGTGGGCTGTTTCGCTCTCATCCAGCCTGTCGTCAATAATCTCAAGCAGTTCGCGGCGAAGATCCTCCAAATCCTTGTGCTCCACCGGATCGATAACTGCAAGCTGCTCAGCCAGGGCAGGCTCGCGCAATTGCCTGCGACACCAGGTAGCGATATCATTGTTGAATTCACGCTCCTCAAAGCGTGCCCCCAGCAGTCCTCCCCAGAAATGGTGATAGATGCTGTCAATATTCACATCCCGGATATGATCCCTGAGTTCGGTCAGGGTGACAGCCTTGCGTCCTGTTGCTATGGCTATAAGGGCGCAGTCCTTGAGGGCAAAGGGTTCTGCCGGGGAATATTTATTGTTGGACATGAAGTACCTCGTGGGTCAGTTTACTGCTTTAACTTCATTTTAACTTATGGCAGGGCTAAAAATCAGCCCAATCAGGGTTAAAACAGGTTTCTTTTCCAGCCGCTGATTTATCCTTTTCTCCTGGGTCCTTTTTCATTGAAAAACACCGGATCCTGCACCGTTTCAACTACAGCACCCGAGTACTGCCGCTGCATGACCCGGCAGGAAAAGATCGCCTCCATCAAGGGCAATATCCTTATGCGAAGCCAGAAAAATATGCATGTCCCCAGACGGCTTGTCCAAAGACACTGTCTGCTCCTTGGCAGCAAAATTGCAGGCTACGGCTACAGATCCCCTGCGCATGATCAGCCACTTTTCCTCCTGGTGAAAATCAACCCGGATCCGGTCCAGACGGCCGTCGCTCAGCTCTGGTAATTTGCGGCGCAAGCGGATAAGATCCCTGTGCCAGGCTAAAAGTTCCGCATGAGTGCTCTGATCAGTCTCTCTCCAGTCCAGTTTGGAACGCTCAAAGGTTTCCAGGGACTGGGGATCAGGAATCTCTTCGGGTTTCCAGCCGAAATCCTCAAATTCCCGCAGGCGCCCCCTGGTGACTGCCTCAGCCAGCTCCTGATCCTCATGTGCTGTAAAGTAAAGAAACGGCGTACCCGCACCCCATTCCTCACCCTGAAAGAGCATGGGTATGAACGGCCCGGTCAGTACCAGGGCAGCGCCGACCCTTAATTCATCCAGGGAGAGAAGATGACTGGTTCGCTCTCCCCGGGCCCGGTTGCCGACCTGGTCGTGGTTCTGCAGGCAGCCCACCAGCTGATGTCCCCTAAGATCCGTTGCCGGTCGGCCATGCCTGCGGCGGCGGAAAACAGAGTAGCATGCGTCATAAACAAAACCTTTTTCCAGGGCCTTGGCCAGGGGTGCCAGACCCCCGAAGTCGGCATAATATCCCTTATTTTCCCCGGTCAGGGCTGCATGCAGGGCATGGTGAAAATCCTCGTTCCACTGGGCATGTATATTGAATCCGCCCGCATGCGCAGGTCTGACAATGCGGGGATCATTGAGATCACTCTCGGCAATGAGCACCAGATGCCGCCCCAGGTGTGCCTCCAGCTCTTTTACATCTCCGGCCAGCTCTTCCAGGAAATGCACTGCTGAAAAATCAAATATGGCGTGCACTGCATCCAGGCGCAGGCCGTCAAAATGGTAGTCGCCAAGCCACATCAGGGCATTGTCTATAAAAAAGCGGCGAACCTGATCGCTTTCAGGGCCGTCAAAATTGACTGCATCTCCCCATGGAGTAAGGTAGCGGTCTGTAAAATACGGCCCGAAATCCGGCAGGTAATTGCCCCTGGGTCCAAGATGGTTGTAGACCACGTCCAGGATTACTCCCAGCCCCCGGCTGTGGCAGGCATTCACCAGTCCCTTTAGTTCTTCGGGATCGCCGTAGGCATGGTGAGGGGCATAAAGATTGACTCCGTCGTATCCCCAGCCGCGTTTGCCGGAAAAACCGGCCACGGGCATGAGCTCGATATGGGTCACGCCCAGGCTGGCAAGATGATCAAGCTTTTCCGTCACTGCCCTGAATGTCCCTGCCGGGGTAAAGGTTCCCACGTGCAGCTCATATATCACTGCCGAAGACAGAGGACCGGGCTGAAAGTGGTGATCACTCCACTCAAAACGGGAATGATCCAGACGGCGTGATGGACCTTCAATACCCTGTGGCTGCCACTGCGAGCGCGGATCTGGAAACGGCCCCCGGCCGTCCACAAAAAAAGAATAATCCTCTCCGTGTCCTGGACTTTTTTCCGCCCCCCACCAGCCATTTTCTTCCCGGAGCATGGCCTGCTTTTTCCTTCCGGCCAGAAACTCCACCTGACTGGCCCTGGGCGCCCATACCCGAAGCGGCGGCAACGATTTCTTGTGTTGAATATTATCACCCATGATGATTTCCTGCAAAAAGTCTGCACAAAACGGAAAAAAAAATGAATCAATGCTTATAAGATTTGTTTTTATTGTTTTTTCTCTGCCAGCCGCGCATCCTGCCACGCGCATTTCATGGTTCCCATGCTCAGCGTGTTCCTCTGGCAAGCAGAGCAACCGGAAACCTTCCCAGAAGCTGGTTGATATTATTTCTGCCTCCTGCAAGAACTTCACCGGTCAAAGTATTCTTCCAGTCCCCCGGAGGCAGGTCCAGAACAGTATCCTCCCAGTCGTTCCCAAGCTCCAGCACCAGGCGGGGAGCAACAGTCAGCACCTGGCCTCCGCGCAGGAAAGCCACCACGTGCTGAGCCTTTTCCCCGGCCGCGTATACAGGATAATAGTCTCCCTGGATACCAAAAGCCTCGGGACGGCTCCGGCGCAGATGCAGAGCCTGCCATACAAGCCACATTTTGGGCAGGCCTTCATCCATGCGGTCCATAATCTCGTGTACCCCTGTACCCGGAAGATCAGCCAGAAGTCTTCGGCGCTGAACAAAGTCCACTGGGCGGCGGTTGTCCGGGTCCACCAGGCTCATGTCCCACAGTTCACAGCCCTGGTAGATGTCCGGCACCCCTGGGAAAGTAAGCCTTATAAGGGTCTGAGACAGGGAGTTCACGCGGCCGGCCGGGATTAAAGGTTCAAGAAAATCCTCCATCTCCCGGCAGAACCGGTCATCCTCCAGAACGGCCCGGGCAAATCTCTGCACTGCCTGTTCATAAGCCACATCCGGCCTGGTCCAGGAAGTATGCTCCTTGGCCTCGCGCATGGCCTTTTCCAGGTAGGTCTTAAGGCGCTCGGGGCTTATGGGCCAGGCACCGGCCAGGGTCTGATAGATGAAATACTCGGTATTGGATTCCGGCCAGTCGCCTGTTTTATGTTTTCTGTTCAGCTCTGACCAGGCCAGGACCTTATTACGCCATTTTTCAGGAATCTCTGAGAGCAGGGCCAGTCTGGCCCGCACATCCTCGCTGCGCTTGGTGTCATGGGTGGACCCGGCCAGAAGGCTCAAGGGACGCTGCTTCCAGGCCAGTTCACCCTGACGGTGAAACTCCTCCAGAGATACCCCGAAACAGCCGGGATCTCCTCCCACCTCATTGAGGCAGAGCAGGCGGTTGTAGCGGTAAAAGGCGGTGTCCTCCACCCCCTTGGCCATGACCGGCGCAGTAAACTGCTGAAAGCGCATGGCCAGCTCCCCTTCAAGAATGCCATCAATCTCCAGGAGCAGAATTTTTTTCAAAAAAATCAACAGCTCCGGATCCAGATCAGGAGATTCTTCACCAACCAGGGCTACCGCCTGCTGCACCCAGCTTCTGTCTGAGTCGCTGGCCACCGGATTATTTACCTTGTTTTCGTCCTGGGCGGCCCGGACGTAACTGCGATATACAGGGAAATTAGCCCCCACCCGGAGCAGGGCCTCCTGCAGTTCGTGGCGCGTATAGTCGCGGTGCCTGCGGTGTTTTTCGCAGACAGCCACAAAAAGGGAGGTCAGGCGGTTGAGTTCGCTGCCCAGCAAATCTCTTATGACCTGTCGTTTGCACTTCCTGACCAGAGTTTCAAAGTCGTCAGCCTGACCTGTAAACTCGGCATAGAAATCGGTCAGGATCTCCTCTTTGGACTGGTCCACAAACAAACCGCCCACCAGGTTCAAAAAATCATAACCTGTGGTGCCCTGCACTGGCCAGTCCCGGGGCAGTTCCTCACCCGGCTCCAGGATCTTTTCCACCAGTATCCAGGCACTGGGGCATTTTTCCCGAAGACGACTGAAATAACCGGCCGGATCACGCAGCCCGTCCGGATGGTCTATTCTGAGACCCTGGACGCTGCCCTCCTGGACCCAGCCCAGAGGCAGCGCATGGGTGGCGGCAAAGACCTCTTCATCCTCCACCTGCAGTCCCACCAGGGTATTGATGTCAAAAAAACGCCGGTAACCCAGGTCTCGATGAGCAGTCCGCCACCAGGCCAAACGGTAGTTCTGGTCTTCAATGAGCCGGTCCAGGGCGTCCAGGTCCTGGTTGATCCTTTTGACTTCAGCTTCAATGGCCGACCTTGAACCAGCCTGGCTGTAAAGCCCGGCCAGGAGCTGCCCGATGACTGTCTTATCCCGGTGACGGCGCTTCACCCCTTTGCGTTTGGTTACAGTGGGCCTGGGCAGGCCGGCACATGCATCAGCAATAAACCCCAGCAGATCTGACCCGCAGTTCTCCGCGGCCCTGGCCAGCAGGAAAGACAGGCTGGAATAGTCCACGGGAAAGCTCTGGTCGTAATAATTGAGGATGAACCTGTACTGTTCATAAGCCAGGCGCAGTTCCCCCGCCTCCAGCACCCGGCCGTAATGATTTCCCAGCACCGGCAGCAGGACTTTGTTGGGCCAGCGTTCCTCGGAAGCTTCCCAGTCCACGTCAAAAAAAGAAGCATACGGACTTGAGGGTCCGTTTTCCAGTACATCCCACCACCACGGATTCTCCTGTCCTGTAATGGCCATATGGTTGGGCACAAGGTCCAGGACCTGACCCAGCCCGGCATCTTTCAGGGCCAGCAGCATTCTCTGGTGTTCCTTTTGACCCCCCAGTTCGGTATTTACCCTGGTAGGATCCACCACGTCATAGCCGTGGGCGCTGCCGGCAGCGGCCTGCAGATAAGGTGAGCAGTACAGGTGGGTTATTCCCAGCGCAGCCAGGTAGGGAATGACTTCAGATGCGTCTGCAAACCCGAAACCGGGACGCAGCTGAAGCCTGTATGTCGCCTCCGGTTCAGGCCACATGACGCAGTACCACCATGGAGCGGGCGGTCACTGTCAATTCAGTCCCTGCTCCCAGAATCTCCTCCTGTTCCATCCAGCCATGGGCGGTGTCCAGCTCTTTGCGCCAGGACCCGCCCCAGGTATCCGGGGGCAGGATAAAGCTTAGTTCTTCGTGGTGGGCGTTGAAGATAAGGTAAAAGCTGTCATCCGTGACCGGCTCCCCCCTGGGATGGGGATTGGGAATAGCTCCTCCGTTTAAATAAACTCCCAGGGACTTGGCGAACCCCTGTCCCCAGTCCTCCTCGGACATCTGCTCTCCCGTATGGGTGAACCAGGCAATGTCCGTAATTTCCTGGCCGTGTATTTCCCGGCCATGAAACCAGCGTCTGCGCCTGAACACAGGATGATCGTGAAAATATCGGGTAAGCCTGCGTGTAAACTCCAGAAGTCCCTGGTCCATATTATCCCAGTCATACCAGGAAATTTCATTGTCCTGGCAATATGCGTTGTTGTTGCCCTGCTGGGTCCGGCCCATTTCATCGCCCCCCAAAAGCATGGGCACTCCCTGGGAAAGGACCAGGGTGGACAGGAAATTCCTCTGCTGCCTGGAACGAAGGGCCAGGATCTCAGGGTCGTCGGTGGGTCCTTCCACCCCGCAGTTCCAGGAGCCTTCGTGGTCGTGACCGTCTTTGTTGTCTTCGCTGTTGGCCTCATTATGCTTATGGTCGTAGGATACCAGGTCACGCAGTGTAAACCCGTCATGAGCGGTTATAAAGTTGATGCTGGCAAATGGCTGGCGGGAATCGCTGGCGTAGAGATCCGAGCTGCCTGTAAGGCGGTAGGCGAATTCGCCCAGGGTCTGATCCCTTCCGGCCCAGAAATCACGCACACAATCGCGGTATTTGCCGTTCCATTCGGACCAGACTGCCGGAAAATTGCCCACCTGGTAGCCTCCTTCGCCCACGTCCCAGGGTTCGGCAATGAGCTTGACCTGGCTGATGACCGGATCCTGCTGGATGAGATCAAAAAAGGCCGAGAGCTTGTCCACGTCATGCAGCTCCCGGGCCAGGGTGGAGGCCAGATCAAACCTGAAACCGTCCACGTGCATCTCCTGAACCCAGTAGCGCAGAGAATCCATGAGCAGCTGCAGAACATGGGGGTGGCGCATGTGCAGGCTGTTGCCGGTGCCTGTATAATCCATGTAGTAGCGGGGATCGTCAGGCATGGTCCGGTAGTAGTAGGCGTTGTCAATCCCCTTGAAGGACAAAGTCGGCCCCAGATGGTTGCCTTCACAGGTGTGATTGTAGACAACATCCAGAATAACCTCGATGCCTGCCTGGTGCAGATTCTTGACCATATGCTTGAATTCGGCCACCAGGGCTCCCGGTCTCTGTTCAGAAGCATATTCATTGTGCGGCGAGAAAAAGCCCAGGGAATTGTATCCCCAATAGTTGCGCAGACCCTTGTCCACCAGGTGTTTGTCATGAATGAACTGGTGCACGGGCATGAGTTCCACAGCAGTAATCCCCAGTTCTTTCAGGTGCTCAACAGCTGCAGGATGGCCCAGGCCGGCATATGTGCCTCGAAGGTTTTCAGGGATCCCAGGATGGCGAATGGTAAAACCCTTGACGTGGGTTTCATAGATTATGGTTTCATGCAGAGGCCTCCGCAGGAGCTGATCCCCGCTCCAGTCAAAGTACGGATGATGAACTACGCTGCGGGGAACAAATGGAGCGCTGTCGTTGTCATTGCGGCTGTCGGGGCCGTCATTGAAATTATAGGAAAAAACCGCTTCATCCCAGCGAATCTGCCCTTCTATTGCCTTGGCGTAAGGATCTAAGAGCAGCTTGGCCGGATTGCAGCGGTGTCCCTTTTCCGGCTGCCAGGGTCCGTGAACCCTGTAGCCGTAGCGCTGTCCGGGCTCAACCTCCGGAAGATAGCAATGCCAGCAGTGTCCGGTCACCTCTGGCATTTCAATATGGATCTCTCTGCCGTCAATATCAAAGAGACAGATCTCTACCTTCTCGGCAACGCTGGAAAAAAGGGAAAAATTGGTTCCGGAACCGTCATAGGTGGACCCAAGGGGATAAGGTGTGCCCGGCCAAATCTTCATATGCATCCCGCCCTGTTTATAATGTTATACGCCATAAGACTCAAAAGCCTTCAATTTCAAGGCTACTGTGCATAAGCTGCATAGTCAACAGGCCTTCAGAAAAAACGTCTG